>Ga0307410_10000815_pt1 | contig 13218 bp, 15 predicted proteins | sample 322Ometagenome_3_FD_203707 | JGI IMG/M metagenome (GOLD analysis project Ga0307410, IMG submission 203707) | Maize rhizosphere microbial communities from greenhouse at UC Davis, California, United States - 322HYB-O-3 | ecosystem: Host-associated > Plants > Roots > Rhizosphere > Soil | place...
TTCGACACACCTGATGTTTACTGGCGACGCGTCGGCCGCCCTGGAGTTGTACGCGGCGACCTTCCCCCAGTTCACCGTCACCAGCATGCAGCGATACGGGCCGGGCGAGCCGGGCACCGAAGGCTCCGTGAAGCTGGCGGAGGCTTCCCTGGGCGGCCACTCGCTCGTCGTCATCGACAGCCCGGTGCGGCACGCCTTTACGTTCACGCCGTCGACGTCGCTGTTCGTGCACTGTGAGTCGGCGGCGGAGCTCGACGCGGCGTTCGCGGCCCTCTCCGCCGGCGGGCAGATCTTCATGGCGATCGACAACTACGGATTCAGCCGGCGGTTCGGCTGGTGCGCCGACCGGTTCGGCGTGTCGTGGCAGCTGAACCTCGAATGACGGTCGTTCGCGATCACCGATTATGATCGAGTCTTCGTGGCGTACAACCAGCCCGTGGACCGCATCGGCCGCTACGCCATCACCCGCAAGATCGGCGAGGGCGGCATGGGCGTCGTCTACGCCGCGCGCGACGAGCGTCTCGAACGCAGCGTCGCGCTGAAGACGATGTCGGCGCTCGCGCGCGACGAGAGCGCGCGCACGCGTTTCTGGCGCGAAGCGCGCGCCGCCGCCAGCGTCAACCATCCGAACATCTGCCAGATCTACGAGATCGGCGAAGAGGGCGGCGAGCTGTTCATCGCCATGGAGCTCCTCGAAGGCGAGTCGCTGGCCGAGCGGCTCCAGCGCCGCGCGATGAGCGCGTCTCAGGTCCTGACGATCGGCCTGGAAATCCTGGCGGCCCTGTCGGCGCTGCACGGCCGCGGCATCATCCACCGCGATTTGAAGCCGTCGAACGTGTTCCTGACGCCGCACGGGGTGAAGCTGCTCGACTTCGGGCTGGCGCGGCCCGAGCTGGAAGGCTCGATGAGCACGGTGACGGGGCTCACGCGCACCGGCGTCGTGGTGGGGACGCCGCGCTACATGGCGCCGGAACAGATCACCGGCGAAGACGTCGACGCCAGGAGCGATCTCTTTGCCGTCGGCGCCATTCTCTTCGAGATGCTTGCCGGCCGTCCCGCCTTCGCCGGCCGCACCGTCGTCGACGTGCTGCACGCGACGCTGCACGAGCAGCCGCCGGCGCTGACCGGCTCGCCGGCGATTGCCGCCGTGGATCGCGTGATTCGCCGCGCGCTGGCCAAGAACGCGGCCGAGCGGCCCGCCTCCGCCGAAGCAATGGCCGAGGAGCTGCGTGCGGTGCGCGTCGTCCAGCCCTCCGACACCGCCGCCATCGCGCGGCCGCTCACGCGCATCGTGGTGCTGCCGTTCCGCGTGCTGCGCCCCGATCCGGAATCGGACTTTCTCGCCTTCAGCCTGCCCGATGCGATCTCGATGTCGTTGTCGACGGCCGACTCGCTGATCGTCCGCTCCAGCGCCACCGCCGCACGGTTCGCCGGCGCGGTGCCCGACCTGCGGGCGCTCGCGGCGGACGCTGACGTCGATCGCGTGGTGCTGGGAACGCTGCTGCGCGCCGGCGACCAGCTGCGGGTGGCGGCGCAGCTCGTGGAAGCGCCGAGCGGGACGCTGCTCACGTCGCACACCGTCCAGTCGTCGCTCGGCGATCTCTTCCAGCTGCAGGACGAGATCACGCGGCGCGTCGTGGAGGCGCTGTCGCTTCCGCTCACCGGCGGGCCTGCGTCGCCGCGGCCCGACGCGCCTCAGGACGCGCGCGCCTACGAGCTCTACCTGCGCGCGAACGAGCTCGCCCGCACCTATGAGGGGCTGTCGCGGGCGCGCAGCCTCTACGAGCGATGTCTCGACCTGGATCCCGGGTTTGCGCCGGGGTGGGCGCATCTCGGACGCTGCCATCGCGTCATCGGCAAGTACATCGACGGATCCACCGATACCGAGCGCGATGCCGAGGAGGCGTTCCAGCGCGCGCTCAGCCTCAACCCGCGCCTGTCGGTCGCGCACAAGTACTACGCCAACCTGGAAGCGGACATCGGTCAGGCGACGCGCGCCGTCGTGCGCCTGCTCGGGCAGGCGAACCGCCACGGCAACGACGCGGAGCTGTTTGCCGGGCTCGTGCACGCGTGCCGCTACTGCGGCCTCTTCGACGAGGCGCTCGCCGCGCACGCCGAGGCGCGCCGGCTCGATCCGAACGTCCCGACGAGCCTCGACCAGACGCTGCTGATGATCGGCGACGTCGATCAGCTCACGGCTCCCGAGCTGCCGCGCGTCCTCGCCGGCGCCGACGACGGGATCCGCGTGATGGGACTCGGGCTTGCGGGCCGTCGGGAGGAGGCGCGCAAAATCCTGCTCGACATGCGGCGCGCGTCATCCATTGCCGCCTTTCAGGCCTGGTACGAATACCTGATGGCATGGGTGGATCGCCGTCCCGCCGACATGGTGCTCGACGCCTCGCTCGGCCCGCTCAAGATCCAGGAGGACCCGGAAGCGATCTTCCTCGAAGGGTGGCTGCTCTGCGACGTGGGCGACTACGAACGCGGGCTCGACCACGTGCAGCGCGCGGTGACCAAGGGGTACTTCGTGTCGCCGACGCTCTCCCGCCCGCAGTTCGATGCGCTGCGGAACGATCCCTCGTTTCAGGCGCTCGTCGCCGCGGCCGAGGAGGGACGCCGCAACGCCCTCGCGGCGTTCCGCGATGCGGGCGGAAGCCGGCTGCTCGGGCGGTGATTGGGCGCGCATGCCGCTGCTCTTCTCTTACGGCACACTCCAGGACGATCAGGTGCAGCTGACCACGTTCGGCCGGCTGCTGCGCGGCGAGCGCGACGAGCTGCCGGGGTTCGAGCCTTCACTCGTGAAGATCGACGACCCGCACCTTGTCGCGACCAGCGGCAAGACGCATCACGCGAACGCGACGCACACCGGACGGCGGGAGAGCCGGGTCAGCGGCACCGTTTTCGAGATCACCGACGACGAGCTCACGGCGGCGGACCGCTACGAGCAGCGCGCCGCGTACAAACGAATAGCGGTCACGCTGGCCTCCGGCCAACAGGCCTGGGTGTACGTCCACGCAGACGGACCAGCCGGCCCATCATCGTGAGTCATTCGGTACCCGGACCGATCAACTTCGCGGCCTTCGCCCTGACGTAAGCGGAGCTGAACGCCAGGCCGTTGAACCGTGCCGCCTTCGTCGCGACCGCGGCCGCCTCGCGCGCGTTGCCCGACTCGCGCAGCGCCAGCGCGGTGAGATACAGAATCCTCGGATCCTGTTGATTCGCGCCGGCGAACTCCTTCACCGCCTCCGCCGGGCGCTTCTCGGCCAGTGCGATCGACCCGCGCAGCTCGTGCAGCTGACGAATCTCGAACGGCGCCTTTCGCGCGGCGATCTGTTTCGAGTACTCCTCGGCCTTCGCTTTCGCCGCGGCGGTGTCGCCGCGGGCGGCAGCGAGGCGCGCCTCCTCGAAGACCTGGTTCCGTCGCGTCGCCTGCTTCACGTCCTCCGGCACCGCGGCCGCGGTGATGGTGGAGAGAGCCGCGGCGTACTGCTTCGCGGCATCATCGAACCGTCCCGCCTCCCGAAGAACGTCGCCCATCTGAACGGAATCTCCCGACATCGAGCCGGCGTCGCCCTCCGCGCGCGCCAGTTCGTACCCGGCGCGCAGCTCCTCGAGCGCCTTGTCTGTGGCGCCGTCGTGCACGTACGCCGCGGCGGTCCAGAACCGCGCCAGGCGGCGCTCGCCCGTCGTCCGGGCAACGGCGGCGATGCGCGCGAAAGTTTCGCGCGCCTTGTCGGTGTTTCCCTGTGCCAGGTAGTTGTTGCCGATGCCCACGTACGACGCGACGAAGTTGGGATCGAGCGAGAGCGCCTTCTCGTACGACGCAATCGACTCGCTGAACCGGCCCATCTTCATCAGCAGTTCGGCGTACGAATCGTGCGGGTTCGGATCGTCGGGAATCAGCTGGACGTACTTCTTGAACGCCGTCTCCGCCTCGTTCAGCTTTCCCATGAAGCGATAGGCATAGCCAAGCTGGTTGTACGGCTGCGAGAACGACGGGTTGATCGTGTTGCCGCGGACGTACTCCTTGATTGCCGCGTCGTACTCCTGCCGCCCGAAGTAGAGGTTGCCGAGCAGCGTGTGTGCGCGCTCGTCGTCGGGAAAGAGCCGCACGAGCTCCGTGTAGTGTGACAACTGTTCCGCGGGGCGTCCTTTCATCGCGGCCTCGAGGCCGAGCACCATGTGCCGCTCGCCTTCGCTGATGCCGCCGGCCAGCGTCGCTGCGCGCGACACCGCGTCGATGAATTCTTTCGTTGTCCCCGACGTGTTCGCCAGTCCGAGATGGCCGAGCGCGAAGTTCGGATCCCTGGCGAGCGCCTGCTCGTAGAACCGCCGCGCATCGGTCGCGCGAAGCTTCTCCGCCAGCTCGCGGCCCTTCAGGTACAGGTCGCGCGCCTCGTTCGACGACGTGGTGATCGGAATCTTGTCGGCCGCCGCCGCCGTCGCGTGTTCGGACCGCGCGCCGCCCGCAACTGCGAGCAGGACGGTGCAGGTGATCGCCGGGCCAGTGCGTGTGAAGCTGCGCATGTGAAAGGCCTCCGTTGGCAAGTCGAGCCGCGGGCAGGCTATGGCAGACGGCGCAACAGAGCGATGAGGATGTGTCCAATGACACGCAGCGGGGTCCGGCGACGTCGCTACGGGGACAGGAGGTGACGTAGACTGAGCGCGAAATGCGCGAAGCGCCGGCCATCTCGGACGTTCTGATCCGCCAGGCGGGCCCTTCCGACGTCGAAGCGATCGCCGAGGCCCACCGGGATTCCATTCAGACGATTGGCCCCGATTTCTATGCGCGGCCGGACGTTGACGCATGGCAGGAGGGGCTTAGCGGCGACGTCTACCTGAGAGCGATGGATCGGGGAGAGGTCTTCTTCATCGCCAGCGGACACGTGGGTGGCACGGGCGTGGTCCTCGGCTTTTCCAGTGATTACGTCATCGGGGGCGGTACGCACGGCACGTCGGTGTACGTGCGCGGCATGGCCGCGCGACGCGGCATCGGCACCGCGCTGCTGCGGCGCGCGGAGGCGCATGGCGCCGCCCGTGGCGCCATGCGGGTCGAAATCGAAGCCTCGCTCGCCGGGGTTGAGTTCTACAAAGCCAATCGCTACATCGAGGTGCGGACGGTTGACACGCGCCTCAGGTCCGGCCGCACGATTGCCTGCGTGGTCATGCGCAAGGATCTCGCGCGCACGAATCCTGAAATTGTGTAGGGACCGACGATGCGAATGGAACGAACGGAGCCTATTCTTCCGGCACGGAATCTCGCAGAGACGCAGGCCTTTTACGAAAAGCTCGGCTTCCGCTCCTGGTGGAAAGGACGTGGGCAGTTCGAGTACGACATCGTGTCCCGCGGCCACCTTGTCGTACATTTTTTCTCAGAGCCCGCGCTGATACCGGGCGAGAACGACACGAGCTGCTACTGGCGCGTCAGGGACGCCGACCGCTTCCATCGGGAGTTCGCGGCACTCAATCTCCCGTCAGCGGGCATCCCTCGGCTCACCACACCCGTGGACCAGCCGTGGGGGATGCGGGAGTTCACGCTCGTCGATCCATCGGGCAACCTCGTTCGGATCGGTCACGATCTCGATGCAGACGCCGCATACGCGCCACGCGATTCCGACCTCTGACGCGAGTGGCTGATGGAGCTGGTGTGGCCCGACGTGCAGTACCTTCCCGGGTACGTGCACGCACTTCAACAAGGCTGGTCGCCGGACAACCTCCGGCCGCAGACGGCCGTGGAGCACCTGGCGCGCATCGAGAAGGATCCGGCCGCGTTCCTTCGCGCGCAGGTCGACCGCGAGGCGAAGGGCCCGCCGGTCACGCTGCCTGACAATTCGACCGCCCGCCGGCTTCCCGGGTACACGCTCTGGATGTGGGACGATGAATTCTGCGGCTCGATCGGCCTTCGCTGGCAGCCCGGAACGCCGGAGCTGCCGCCCTACTGTCTCGGGCACGTCGGTTACTCGGTCGTACCGTGGAAGCGTCGGCGCGGCTATGCCACTCGCGCCTTGCAGCTGCTGCTGCCGTACGCACGCGCCGAAGGGCTGCCGTACATCGACTTGACCACCGATACCGACAACGTGGCATCGCGGCGTGTGATCGAATCGAACGGCGGCACGCTGGTCGAGCGGTTCCGGAAACCAGTGGAACTTGGCGGTGGCGACAGCCTCCGCTTTCGTATTGTTCTGCCGCGTCCGGCCCGCTGACGGGCGGCTCATCCGCCGGCGCGCGCGGCCAGAATAAGCTTCTTCGCCGATCCGATTTCGGCGATTATCGTGTCGCTCTCCTTTCTCACACTCGCCGCGTCTGGCGGCCCTTCCCCTCGACGAGTGTGCACCAACCACATCTGCCGGCATCGCAGGAGGTGCGTGCTATGGGGTCCCATACTGTCGGGCGCGTCGGGCTGTTCATCGTCCTGTCCGTTGCGGCGACGCTGATTCCGGTCGCTCCGGCCTTTTCCCAATCGCCGACCTTCGCGCGGACGAACTACCCGTTCCTCGGCAACGATCACACGGTCGGGGACTTCAACGCGGACGGCAGGATCGACCTCGCGGGAATCGGATTGCAGACCGCGGTCATCATGCTGGGCAATGGGGACGGGACATTCGCAGCGCGCGTCGAGTTCCCGGCCACCAGCACCGGTCAGGCACAGGCGGTCGCGGCTGGTGACTTCAACCGCGACGGCGCTCTCGACCTGATCGTCACCATCAACGATCCGGCCGTCGGCGTTGCGCTGCTCACGGGCCGCGGCGACGGCACGTTCAACACCGCCGTGACCTTTCCCAACACATCGGGCTTCGACTCGCCGGCCGTGGCGGCCGTGGACGTCAACAACGATCTCAATCTCGACGCCGTCATCGGCCACGAGATCGCCTGCTACACAGCGCCGTGCCGTGCCGGCCGGTCGATCACCGTCCTGCTGGGGAACGGCAACGGCACGTTCCAGGCGGCGCGCGAGATCGACGTCGGATCAGGGACCGCCGCTATTTCCGCCGGCGACTTCAACCGGGATGGCGTGACGGATCTCGCACTGGCGAGCAGCAGCTCACGTGTGCACATCCTGCTCGGCGCCGGTGACGGAACATTCGCGCAGCAGACGCTGACGTTCGTCGCAGAGAACAATACCGGCATGGACAACACCGACATCGACGTCGCCGATCTCAACGGCGATGCGGTGGACGATCTGGTCGTCGCCATGTCTCTCAACGGAAGCAAGACCGTCATTTTGATCGGCAACGGCAACGGCACGTTCCGTGTTCCTGTGTTCATCCAGGAGCCCGACCTGCGCGTTCCGCAGTACCAGGCGGTTGCCGATTACAACGGCGACGGGCGCCCGGATCTTGCGCTCAGTCTCGCCTTCGGGTCCCAGGGCCTCATGGAAATCCGCAGCGGCAACGGCGACGGCACGTTCGGACCGCTCGTGCTCTATCTGATGCCGCCGCCGCTGTCGAGCATCGGCGGCTTGAAGATCGTCGCAGCCGACTTCGACGCCGATGGCAAGCCTGACCTCGCGCTCGGCTGGGGAGGCGCGAGTTCGGGGCTGGCGGCGCTGCGGAATACGACGGGAACCACGCCGCCGGCAACGCCTGCCGCGCCGACACTCGTGTCACCGGCAAACGGCGCCACGTCGGCGCAGCCGGTGACGCTCGATTGGAACGACGTGACCAACGCCGCGGGCTACGACGTGCAGGTGGACAACTCGTCAACGATCGCCGCGCCGTTCGTGGCCAACCCGACGGTCACGGTCTCGCAGGTCACGCTCAGCGGCCTGCCGGCGCAGCAACTCTGGTGGCGGGTGCGCGCGAAGAACTCCGCGGGCGTCTTCGGGCCGTTCTCCGCGACGCAGCGGTTCACCGTCCAGAGTTCCGGCCAGACGGCGACTCTGACGGTCACGGCAACGGGACGCAGCGGCGAACGTGTGACGTCGAACCCGGCGGGCATCAACGTCGCCGTCGGCAGCACCGGTGCGGCGTCGTTCAATACCGGGACGTCGATCACGCTGAGCGTCTCGAACGGCCGCGAGGCGATCTGGTCCGGGGCGTGCTCGAGCGGGGGCAACCGGAGGCGGACCTGCACGTTCACCCTGGCGGCCAGCGCCTCGGTCACGGCCAACGTGCGGTAACGAACACTCGGACGCGCCACACGCACGCGCATGAGCGATGCACGGCGCGGCGGCTGTACAATCAGGGCGTCGCGGAGTCACGCCGCGACGCTCCATTCAGCATGCCAGTCACGCGTTCGATGACGCTCGTTGCCGGCCACCGTGTCGGCGTGTGCGAGATCGTCGCGCCGGCGCAATGGGTGTGGTCTACCGCGCCCGCGACACGCGGCTCGGACGAGACGTCGCTATCAAGTTCCTGCCGGCCGAGTTGTCCACCGACGCCGAGCGGCTGCACCGGTTCGACCAGGAGGCACGAGCGACCGCGGCGCTGAGCGATCCGAATATCGTCGCGATCTTCGACGTCGGCACGCACGAAGGGCAGCCGTACGTCGTCACCGAACTGCTCGACGGCGAAACGCTGCGGCATGCGCTCGCGGCCGGGCCGCTGCCGGTGCGGAAGGCGATCGGCCACGCGCAGCAGATCGCGCGCGGTATGGCGGCCGCGCACCGCCGCGGCATCGTCCATCGCGACTTGAAACCCGAGAACCTGTTCGTCACGCGCGACGGACTGGTCAAGATCCTCGATTTCGGCCTGGCAAAGCTCCGCCAGATGTCCGACGGTTCGACAATCGATGGGCACACGACGGTGCCCGGCATGGTGCTCGGAACGGTGGCGACCCGGACGATCGTCGTTGCAGCAGTGGTGCTGCTCCTCTGCACGTCACCAGACACGCAAGCGCAGGAGCCAGCCTCACTCCCATTGCCCCGTGCATTTGCCGGAGCGGGCGTTGGACCTGGCACTGATGACAACAGCTCGCGCATGCGACTGGCGCGGGACGGCTGGCACGGCACCTGGCGGTGAGCGCTGTCACGCGCTACTACGCCCTTCGCCGCGCCGAACGGATCAGCGAGCCGGCGATGCTCATTCCCTGGCAGTACGAAACGAAACCATCGACGCGCTGGTGATCGGTGTGAGCGCGCGTGCGGCCTGGTAGGCCGTGACGCCGGTCTAACCGGCGCCCGCGCGGGTGGCCCGCTTGACGAACCACGATGGCTCGAGAGCGGCGACGTGGCACCAGTGGAACAGCATCGGCGAGCCGGCGAGGAATGCGCGCGCGCTGTCGCGATCCGCAACCGACCCCGTTGGTTTTGCAAGATCGAGCACGGCCTGAGCCAGCACGCGAACGGCGAGATGACGGTACGGCCGCAGGCCGATGTGATCGCGCGCGGCGTCACCTTCGAGCGCCGTGAAGGACCCGTCGTGTCTAGCGAGGTGCTGTGTAGCGCGCATAGGCGGCGGCCGTCTCCAGACGCGCCGCGCTCCACCGCTGGCCGCAGGTCGTGCACGCCCACGTCGCACCGGCGGCGAGCGCGTCGGCCGTGATCAACAGGTCCGCGGTGTGGCACAAGGGACACGTCGCCGCGAGTGGTGTCTCGGCAACCGGTTCGCGGGTCATCGTGTCACCTCGAGGCGCCGTTGCGCGCCGGCGAGGACCAAGGACGAATCTGCATGACCCGCCCACAGGGCCACCACCGACGAGCACGCCGCGACCGCGAGGAGCATCGTCGTCGCGAAACCGTCCGGAACGCCCGCGGATGCGCCGATCACGCAGCACGCCGTGGCAAGAATGTGAAAGTGGTGATGCGGGACCGTCATGGGCGCCTCTATGGCGTCACGCTCCTCGAAGGCGCTGGCCTTGAACGGAAGCGACGCTGACCGAGTGTACGCGGCGCTGCGGCGGCGCGCTGTGCAATCCGGGACACGCACGCTGGTTGCGATTATGCGCATCCCGCGAAGCGTCACGGCTTGAAAGCCGCCTTGTTGACGACACGGGTTTTCTGACTCGCGACGCGGGCATCGGCCAGTTCCTTGTTCCGCTGGTCCTGCTCGCGCTGCGGCGCTTGCTGCGTGTCGAGGCGGAGCGCTTCGGTGATGGCGGCGCGAGCGGGCGCGTTCAGCGTCTTCGAATGCAACACCAGCCGCACCTGCGGCGAATACGTCCCCCTGGTGAGCGTCACGATCGTCGCCGCATCTTCCCAGCGCGCCACGACCGTTGCGTCCTCGGCCCTATCAGCAGGCGCGGCAGCCCGCGAATGCCGCAGCAGCGGCACGCCGTAGGTCGCCGACAGGGTTTCCATCAGGTCGTCGTTCGTGAGCCCCTCGATGCGGTCGCGGTCGTAGGTGACCACGATCTGATACAGCTGATCGTCGAAGAAGCTGAACAGAATGTCTCGCACCGGATCGGCGAGCTCCGTTCCCGATGAGACATACGGGGCACGCCATTCGAGCTCCTGAATGCGCGCCGGCCGGTCGTGCAGCGTCTTGACGCGGTCTTCACGGGTGTTGCTGATCTTCATCACCGACGCGACGCTGCTCGCCAGCGCGTAGTCGCGATACTGGAACGGCGTCTCGGCCACGAGGGCTTCGACGGAAAGAAGCGCGACGACCGTTGTGACGGCAATCCCACGAATACTTGTCATGGACACCTCCTCGGTGCGACCACCACAGTACTGCTCGCACGTCGCCGTGCGCTGTGCCGGAGTGCACATGCTGTACACCGGACGGGACGAATTCGCCAGGGTCCGGGATGTACCCAACCGCACAGACCTCCACCGCGTGCACCTGCAACAATGTCGGATCTATACATGCCACGGATACCACCTCTTGCCGTTGCCGCGCTGCTGGTCAGCGCGACCTGCGCACTCGCGCAGCATGCCGGATCACCCGTCGAGAACGCCGCCCTCGACACCTCGCCAAGGCTCGGTCGCGCGCAGCAGGCGTTCTTCGACGCGCGCTACGAGGAAGCGGCGGCCGTGACGGTGGGGACGTGCGCCGCAACTTTCGATAATCTGGCCGCGTGCGAGCTGCGCACAGCCGCGCTGCTGTTCCAGATCAAACGCGCAGTGGGAACCGCGCCTGACAAGCAACATGCGTGGAAGCAGTGTGCCGTCTGCCCTGAGTTGCTGTCAGCGTTCGTGACGTCGCTCACACGGGGGCAGTCCGTTGCGCGGGCGAGGCTGCAGGCGCACCCCGACGATGTCGCGACGCTGTTCTTTCTTGGAAAGCTGGATCTGAACTACGTGTGGCTGCAGTTGGGGACGCTCGGACGGAAAACCGGTTGGAGCGAGTACTGGGAAGGTCGGCGGGCGCTCGACCAGGTCCTGAAAGTGCACCCGGGGCACGTGCGCGCCCGTGTCGCGCGAGGCTGGATCGACTACATCGTCGATACGAAGATGCCCAGGGGCACACGGTGGATGCTGGGCGGCGGCAGCAAGAGGCGCGGGCTGCTGGCTGTGCGCCAGGCTGCCGAGGCAGACGCGGATTTCTTCACCCGAGCCGAAGCGCGGTTTGCGCTCTGGGATATGCAGGTGCGGGAACGCGATCTGCCGCAGGCCGTGGCGACCGCGCGCGCGCTGTCGCGCGACTTCCCGAACAACGAGGAGCTGAGCAGCTTCATCGCCGCTCACGCGCGCGAGGGATACTAGACCCTACTCCTGCAGCGACTCGCGGCTCCTCGCCGCTCGTCGCTCGGCCTCGAGCTCGCCGATGCGCTGCGTCGCTCGATGCTTCAGGGCAGCCGCGTCCGCCGCGACGCGCACTTCGCCGGCACTCGCGAGCGCCGGCGTACGTCGGTCCAGCGCTCGCACGAGTTCCGTCAGGTCCGCGAGCAGCTGTTCACGTATCGCGGTGGGCGAACTCGCCATGACTATCGATCCATCCACTCGACAAACGCGGGCGGCGCCTCGTTGCGAACGACGGCAATCCGGGTCACCCGTTCCTGTCGCAGCAACGTCGCCGCAGCCGCCCGCGCCTCCTCGAGCGTGGGATAACGTTGCCACGCGCCCGGTATGTTGGCGGCGGAGCCCCGCCGCACGCTGACAATCAATCTGAACATGCACCCACCATGGCAGCCGGCGACGTGAATGTCTGTGCGCTTGTGGACATGCGAACGGCGGGGCGTCGGGCTGATACGCGTGTTACCACCGGACGCGCCGAAACGGCGGGGCGGCAGCCGCGCGGCCCGGGTTCCAGATCTCTCCGCACGAATGGCACCGCCAATACGTCGAGGGCGCGGGCGTTTTCGTCGTCGTGCTCACCCGATCGGATGCACAGAACGGGCAGGCTGCCACGGGAAGCGTCTGCGGCGCATGCTCGAGGGTCGATCCGCTCTCGAGCGGATAGCGGAATGTGGATCTCATCTGACACGCTCGAACACCACGTGCTGCGCCGCCACGTTGGCTCTGGCCGTCCGGTGCGCCAGTGTCCATGCCTCGGAACATTCATCGGAGCAACGGGGCTCGCCGGCGTCACCGGGCGTGCTCGTCCACCAGGCAGGATCGGTGCGAGCCGGTGCACACAGCGGGAACCCGAGCAGGTCCTCGATCTGCCTGAACGTGAGGACGACCGTGTCGGCGTAGCGCGCCTCCAGGTATTTGTAGAACACTCGATATTTCCCGGTCGCGATCATCTCTCACCGCAATTCGTGCAGACAGGCAGCACAGGGCCCAGGGGAAACAGCAATCTATCAGCACGTGATGGACGCCGCTGTGCTGAAGGAGACAGCGCGACGCGCGCGCGTCTGCTAGTACTCTCGCCCCCACCTATCCGGTCCGCGAACGCTTCCCGATGTGCACAACGGCACAGACGTGCGCGGCGAAAACTGGAACACTCGTGGAACGCGCGCGGTTCTACACCGCCAGCGTGAATAGATGCTGCTCATCATCGGCCTTGTCCTCACCGCGCTGGCTGCCCTGCTCGTCTATCGAGCCCGGGTACCTGGCGGCGTGAACGACGCGCAGCTCGGATGGGTGAGTGAGCGGTGGCTCGCCGAGCATCGCGCGTCGACCAACAGGTAGAGGCGAGGACAGCGGCGGGCGTTTCGCGCTCGTCCGGTCGCGAGGAATCAGAGGCACTCATGAGCACCGCACTGGCGATCGTTCCGGGTACCCGCGAGCCGGCCATGTTGGCCACTCTCGACGCAGTCGCAGCGCCAGGGTCGGTCGCGGACGGACCGAGCACGATGGACGCAGTTACCATGGCCGAACGTCAGCGAGAAGGGGGCGGTGCGCCGAGTCAGCGCCGGCCGCGACGCCCGCGCGTGCGGTGGACGGGGGCGGGC
>Ga0307410_10000816_pt1 | contig 13216 bp, 13 predicted proteins | sample 322Ometagenome_3_FD_203707 | JGI IMG/M metagenome (GOLD analysis project Ga0307410, IMG submission 203707) | Maize rhizosphere microbial communities from greenhouse at UC Davis, California, United States - 322HYB-O-3 | ecosystem: Host-associated > Plants > Roots > Rhizosphere > Soil | place...
GCCTCTGGTCGGTTGTCGTGCCGCTTCGGCCCGGGCGCTACCGCTACACGTTTGTAGTGGACGGCACCCGGTGGCGCCGAGACCCCTCGGCGCCCCGGGCGCTGGAGGACGACTTCGGCACTCCGACCTCCGTCATCACGGTGGCCCAACGGTGAGCCCATGCTTCGGCTGATCACTCTGTTGTTGTTTCTCTCCCTGTCGCCCGAGAGTGCCGTGGCGCAGGACCCGAGGCTCGAAGCCCGGCTCGACTCGGTGACCCGGACGCACGTGGAATCGCTGCTGGTCATCGCCAACCGACGGGGACTTCCGATCGAGCCGCTGGTACAGAAGACGCTCGAGGGATCGAGCAAGGGCGCTCCCGGTCCGCGCATCGTGACCGCAGTGGAGTCCATGCTGGGCGACCTCACCCGCGCGCAACAGGGTCTCGGCCGCCGCGCCAGCGCCGAAGAGCTGGTGGCCGGAGCGGCGGCGCTCCGGGCCGGCGCCACGCTCGAGATGGTGGATCGGATCCGCCGCACCGAGCCCGATGGCGGGGCCGCCGTTCCGCTTGCGGTGTTTGCCGATCTCGTGGCGGGCGGGATGGCGGTGGACGCAGCCTGGCATTCGGTCGAGGAGCTGGCCCAGCGCGGTGGGGACGAGGAGGAGTTCCTCGAGTTGCGCGAGCGGCTCCGGCAACGGGGAGATTCTCCATGATTGGTTTCATCCATAGGGTTGTCCCGAGACTCTGCACCAGTGTCCTGCTGGGCCTCGCGCTGCCCGCGGGAGCTGCGGCACAGTTCGGCACTACCATCGACCTGCAGACCGGTCCCCTGGCGTGGCAGCCGAGTGGCGCGCGCGACCCCCTGATCAGCAGTCAAATCCAGGCGAGATATCTGCTCGCTGGCCGAAGATCACTTTGGCCGGAGCTGCTGGGTGGGGTCGATGTGGGGACAGCCGCCGACGGCGGGGCGGTCCAGTGGGACATCGGAGCGCGGCTCCACACTGGTGGAATTCGGAGCGGTGCCTGGGTCGGTGCTGCATTCGGCGCGGCGGGAGCGGCGAGCTTCCAGCACGCGATGAACCGATTGGAAGGCGGTGTTCGACGGGTGGTTGGCCCTGCCCGGGTCAATCTGTGGGTGGCACGAACTGGATTCGGCGTCGGAAGTGGGCCTAGTGACGGCCTGGGCCAGGATTCCGCCCCAACGCCCGAGACCCCGGCACGCAAAGGTGTGACGGAGTATACCGATGTAGGTTCCCGGGTGATGCTAGGCTTGCATCGCTACGAGCTGGGACTCTCACTCATGCATCGGATTGGAAGCGTCAACCGCGGCACCGGGTGGAATGTGAGCGGCACCTGGTGGATGACGCCCAGCGTCGGGCTACTCGGGGTGACGGGGTATTCACTCCCACAGCTCGGCTTCTCGTTCCCCGGCGGGCGATACGGTACGCTAGGGTTGCGGTTGTCGCTCGGCGCCCGATCCCCTACCGAGCAGACTCGCCGCCGGACCGCCGAAGTGAGTCCGACCGGAGGTCCGGCCCTCGTGCTGGCCGGCCGGCGGCTCACCATCAAAGGAGCTCCGGCTCGCCAGGCCGAGGTGATGGGCGACTTCACCGACTGGAAGCCGGAGCCCTTGACGGGAATGGGCGACGGACGCTGGGCGCTGCCTACCGCACTCAGTCCGGGTGTGCACCATCTGAACGTCCGATTCGACGGCGGCCGCTGGGTGGTGCCCTCAGGCACCTCGGCGGTGGACGACGGATTCGGCGGACGCGTGGGACTGCTGGTGGTGCGCTGACGCTGAGCGGCCCGACCTTTCGAGTCTCGACCGCGAAGGCCGGCACACATCGCCTCACCTGACGCTGTCGGCCACTCCTCCTCTTGACAATATTCGTTTCAACAAATAATCTGTAGCCTATGGCCCAGACGATCGATCGCGAGATCCGGCAGACCAAGCCATTTCGCTCCCTCCAGGAGCAGGTGGTCATCAACCTGATGCGCACCACCCGCGCCGTCGAGGAGAGCTGGATTCAGTATCTCAAGCAAACCGAGGGGATTTCTCAAAGCCAGTACAACATTTTGCGGATCCTCCGCGGTGCCCGGCCCAAGGCGGTGAAGATCAGCGAGATCGCCGACCGGATGATCACGCGGGATCCCGACGTTACCCGGCTGGTGGACCGGCTGATCAAGCAGGGCCTGGTGCAGCGGGAGCGGGACACCGAAGATCGGCGGGTAGTGCTGGTGGAGATCACCGGGGCAGGGCTCGCCATGCTCGCCCGGCTGGATGGCCCTGCGGGCGAGTACACCGATGGGGCCATGGCTGGACTCAAGCCGCAGCAGCTCAGAACACTGGACACCCTCTTGAATGAGGTGCGAGCCGGCATCCGGCCGTACCGCTGATTCGTTTATACCGATATCTGTTACAACGAATAACCTTAGCACAAGGAGCTTGTATGTGGCCGGTCGTCGCCTCCCTTCGCCTGTTGACTCCCGCACTCCTCCTCACCGGGGTCGGTCTGGCCCTAACCGCCGAAACCCCTCGCAGTGAGAGAACCCTACGGGGCCAGGCCCAGAGGATCGGCGCCGGTACGGTCCAAAGCTTCGTCACCTTGGATGCCAGGGGCGCGCCGCTCTCGGTCGGCGTAACGCTGGATGGGGGTGCACTGGAGCAGCTGCCCCAGGCTCCCAACACGGTGAGTCGTTGCTTCGACCTCGACGGGAACGGCCGCCACAGCCGGCACGAGTGCATGGGTGACGAAGAGCGCATCCTCGACCTTCCGGCCGACTCCGCCTCCGGGCTCCCCTTCCGCTGGATGATGGTCAACTGGAACCCGGGCGGGCACCACGCCCCGTATGCCAAGCCGCACTTCGATTTTCACTTCTACATGACCGATCGGGGCCTGATCGAGAGCATTGCCCCGGGGCGCTGCGGCGAGCTGGTGGACTGCCGGGACTTCAAGCGGGGCTCGCAATCGGTCCCGGCCCGGTACGTCCCCGAGGGGTACATCGACGTCGGGGCCGTGGCGCCCAGGATGGGAAATCATCTGCTCGACTCGCAGTCCCCGGAGCTGAAGGACTCGCTCCCGTTCACCAGTACCTTCATATTCGGCGCGTATCAGGGCCAGGTGATCTTCTGGGAACCGATGATTACCCTCGACGTTCTCCAGAACACCCGGGATGCGTGTCTCCCGATCCGCCAACCTACGGCGTTTGAGCGGGCCGGGTATTATCCCAGGCAGTACTGTGTGAGGCAGGATAGGCAGGGACAGCGGACGGTCTCGCTGGAGAACTTTCGCTACTCAGAGGGGCAGTAGTTCGACCCGAGTGGCTTGGCGGAGCTCAGGTTCAACCTTTGTTTTCATGGAGAATTCTCGTCATGGCTGATAAGAAGATCATCGCGGTCGTAGGAGCCACCGGTGCTCAGGGTGGAGGACTGGTGCGCGCCATCCAGGCCGACCGCAACGGTTCGTTCGCCGCCCGGGCCATCACCCGGAACCCCAACTCGGAAAAGGCCCAGGCACTCCGGGCGACTGGAGTCGAGGTCGTGGCCGGAGACGCCGACGATGGCGTGAGCATCCGTCGCGCGTTTGAGGGTGCCTGCGGCGTCTTCTGTCTCACCAACTTCTGGGAGCACTTCTCACCCGAGCGGGAGCTGAGCCAGGCCCGGAACCAGGCAGAGGCGGTCAAGGCTGCCGGCGTGCAGCATGCGATCTGGTCCACCCTGGAAGACACCCGGAAGTGGGTGCCGCTGACGGACGACCGGATGCCCACGCTGATGGGCAAGTACAAGGTCCCCCACTTCGACGCCAAGGGTGAGGCAGACCAGATGTTCCGGGATCTCGGGGTGCCGACCACCTTCCTGCTCACCTCCTTCTACTGGGACAACCTGATTTACTTCGGCGCCGGTCCCCAGCGGGGACCCGATGGCGTCCTGGCGATCACCTTCCCCATGGACGACAAGCCGCTCCCCAGCATCGCCGTGGAGGACATCGGCAAGTGCGCCTACGGCATCTTCAAACGGGAACGGGAGTTCATCGACAAGACTGTGGGCATAGCCGGCGAGCACATCACTGGAGCCGAGATGGCGCGAGCCCTGACCGAGGGGCTGGGGCAGGAGGTGCGCTACAACAACGTGCCGCCTGAAGTGTATCGCAGCTTCGGTTTCCCCGGTGCAGACGACCTGGGCAACATGTTCCAGTTCAAGCGTGACTTCAACGAGTACTTCTGCGGCGCGCGCAGTCTCGAGTTCACTCGGTCGCTCAATCCGGAGCTGCAGACATTCAGAGAATGGCTGGCGGTCCACAGGGAGCAAATCCCGGTTCCGGCCGATCAGCCGGCCTAGAGATGCTGGGGCCCCTCCTTCTCTTCGGGGCGGAACCCATTCTGTCGTTCTCGAGGCGAGCGGCTCTCATCGCCTCCCTCGCTTGTCCGGGGGCAGCCATCCTGCAAGCCCAGAGCTCCTCGTCGGGCTCGCCCTCGGTCAAGCTCAGCGGCTACATCCAGGGTCGCGAGACATATGAGGAGCATGTCGGCCTGACCGCGGCCATCAATCGGGCGCGACTTGCGGCCGCAGGCTCCATCGCCGGTGACATCGCCTGGCGAATTCAAGGTGAGTTCCGCACCGGCAGCACCGGCAGCGGAAGAGCCAGCGTGTCGCTGCAGGACGCCTACATCCGCTGGAGCCGCCACTCGCTCGGCGTCCAGCTGGGCCAGTTCAAGACGCCGTTCGCCCGCGAGTTCCTCGTCTCACTCACCCAGGTCGAGACCGCTGACCGCGCGACCGTTGTAGACTCGCTCGCGCCCAAACGGGACATCGGCATCATGGCCGATTATGCCCTGGGCGAGCGAGCCAGCATCTCGGCCGGCGTCTTCAACGGTGAGGGACAGAACATCACGACCAACACCGATTCCTCCGCCCTCGGGGTCGCCCGGATCACCTTCAGGCCAATGCCATACCTGCTGCTCGGGGCGAATGCCGCACGCTACTTCGCTGACAGCACCCGCTATGGCGCCGATGCGAGTATCGAGCTTCCGTCGATTGTTGTCCGGGGGGAGTACGTTGGCCAGCATCGCGATGCCCTCCTGGCCGACGACGACACGGGTTGGTACGCCCTTGCAGCGGCACGGGTGCGTCCCTGGCTTCAGCCGGTGCTCAAGTACGAGTGGTTTGACCGGGAGGGCATTTCACCCGCGGGGACCCTCAAGAACCGGGCGTGGACCGCGGGGCTCAATCTGTTTCCCTGGGGCCGTGCCGCCCGGCTCACCCTCGAGTACGTGTCGCGGAAGGTAGGCGAGCCGGGAGTGCGCAAAGGTCTCGGGCTGGCTCAGGCTCAGGTCGTGTTTTGAACATTCCGCTCTGGATCAGGGCAGCGGCCTGGCCGTCACGGAATCGTCTTGGCGTAAGAGCCGGGCGAACTCCGTGAGCTCCGCCATGCCGAGATCCGAAGCCACCCAGTATTGGTAGTCCGGAGTCGTCCAGCGGAGCAGGTGATAGCCCTGCCTGGTGATGGTGGTGCGCTCGCCGGCGGTACCGCCCCGGCCTGGCCAGAGGAAGACGTTGATGAAGTGCTGGCGCCGGCCATACACCAGCGCCGCGACCGGCCGGCCGTCGAGGTAGTCCAGCCGACCACCCAGCAAGGGATAGCCCCATCCGGCGAAATCGTAGACCGGAGGAGAGAAGTCCAACTTCCCATTGAACCACGGCTTCACCGTGTGCTGATCGGAGGACACCACGTCGGTGAGGTGGCCCGGCATCAGCGAGCGGACGTGACTTGCCAGAACCTGGTCACGGAGCGCGCCGTCGGCCGCGCGCTGCAGCCCGAGCCTCCATCCGCCCAGGGCAACCAGTGCCAGCGAGGCTGCCAGCAGGGCAGGCCGCCAGCCGAGCGGATGCAGACTGCGGGGAGGCTGGCGGGATTCTCCGGCTGACCGAATCGCCTCCCGGACTGCCAACCGCAGCGCCCGCGGCGCCTGCAATACGGGAACTTCCCTTCTGATCGCGGCGCCCAGCGCAATCCGGGAATGGCGCAGCTCCGCGCACTCGCCACACTCCTGGAGGTGGGCTTCCAGCTCCCGCGCATCCTCCGGGGCCAGCTCGCCATCCACGTACGTGTCCACCTGCAGCTGCATCTCACCGTGTGTCATATCAACCGCCCTTCTGCTCGGCCACGAGCGCCCGCTGCAGCCGACGACGGGCCCGCGATAGCCGAGACATCACGGTACCCACGGGAACTCCGGTTACTTCCCCGATCTCCTTGTAGCTCAAGCCATCCAGCTCACGCAGGATGATGACCTCCCGGAACTCCAGGGGCAGATGATCCAGTACCTGGTGCAGCGACTCGCGGGCAGTGGTGGCGAGGAGCGCCGCCTCCGGATGCTCGTCAGCGACCGAGTCACTGTGGAGCTGTTCATCGAACTCAGCCGCATTGGCCTCGGCCCGTTGCCGCCGGCGTGAGGTGAACGCGGTGTTCCGAACGATGGCCAGCAGCCAGGCTCTGCCGTCGCCCGGCTCGGCACCCCGAAACCCGCCGAAATACCTGAGCGCGCGCAGGTAGGCATCCTGCACGACGTCCTGAGCGTCGGCTTCGCTGCCGGTCAGGTAGCGCGCCAGAGTATAGGCGGCATCCAGGTGCGGCAATACGATGGCCTCGAATCGTCCCAGCTCAGTTGGCACCAATCGGTCCTTGAGGGTTGCTGAACTCCTGCGCTGAAGACTTCGCGCGCTGCCGTTTTATTCCCGGGAATAACCGTGGTACTCGGCGCGTCTCCGCTACAGATCAGATTGCTGGCGAACTCTTACAGGAGACCTACATGCCCTCAACATACCGCCGCGTCGCGTCCAGCGCTGTACCCTTACTCTTCGCGGTCGCCGTCGCCCCCGGATTAAAGCACGGGGGAGACCCCTCACTCGACGCGACGCTTTCCGAGTGGAAGATCCAGCTCTCCTCTGTCTCGGTCCGCGCGGGCAGGGTCACTTTGCGAGTCCAGAACGCGGGCAGTATCCCCCACGCCCTCGAAGTGGAAGGGCAGGGATTCGAGGAGAAGACCGGCCTCATCCAGCCGGGCTCGAGTGCAACACTGACGCTCAAGCTTCGCACCGGCAGCTACGAGGTGTACTGCCCGGTGGGTGAGGACTCCCACAAGAAGCTCGGCATGATGGCTCACCTGAACGTGGTGAGCGATAGGACTTCCTCCGGCTATGGCCCGGTCAGCAGGAAGCAGGAGCCGGCAGCTGAGCCCTCGGGGGTACCCGGAATCGAGGTGTCGGGTGCCGCCCCGGCGATCCAGATCCTGCCCGGTCCCTTTCCTTTCCGGGACAGTGTCGCGGCGGTGCTCCCCGCGTTTGGGGAGGAACGCACGGTTCTGGAGTCGCAGATCACGAACGGACCCTATTCAAACAACGTCGCGCGGATCAGCGGCAAGTTCAGCTTCAGCGCCTGGGACAAGGGAGCAGTCCGGGACTCGGTCGTAGGAGTCGGGGAATTCACCACCCAGGACCAGGCGCACTGGCGTCTTGCGCTCGACCGGGTGCAGACGAAAGACGTGCCGCACCATCCGCGTTTCGGCGGCGTGATCATGGGTCTTTACTATCATGGCATGACCACGGTGCATACGCCGCTGGTACCCACCATCAACAGCGCCGTGGCGCTCTGGGCGGTTGGGCACCTGTACCGGAACGACGCTCTGGTGACCGACAACGCGCAGGTGCACGTCATGCTCCTGTCCCGAACCCGGCGGAGCGGAGACTTTGCGCTGGCGTGCTGGGACTGTTCGAAGAACAAGATCGAGGAAGTGCAGCTGCAGGTCACGCCGGCCGCTGGAGAGCCGAAGTTCGAGGTGCCGGGCGGATTTCTCTTTGTGAACTGGGAGCGGTCCAGCGAGCACAAGTTGACTGGTTGAGCACCGCCTCGAGAGCGAGGCAGTGCCCTCGGCCCACGAGCAAAGTCCCGAACTCTGGCGCATATTGATCGCGATGGATCCTCTGTCAGATCTGCTCCGGGTGGTTCGCCTCGACGGCGCGTTCTTCTACGCGGTCGAGGCGGCCGAGCCGTGGATCGTCGAATCGGCGGCTGCCACGGCGCTGAAGCCCCAGATTCTGCCCGGTGCGGAGCACCTGATCGCCTACCACATCCTGACCGGCGGCCGCTGCTACGCACGGCTGATCGGCGAGGAACCGGTCGAGCTCCTGCCGGGCGATGTCCTGGTCTTTCCCCATGGCGACGCGAACGTGATGTCGAGTGGCCGAGATCTTCGGGCACCCGGGGTGAAAACCAGCTTTCCCGACCGGTATCCCCACGCAGTCGTACTGGGCAACGGCGGACCTCCGGCCGCGACGTTCGTCTGTGGCTTTCTGGGCTGCGATCGCCGCCCCTTCAATCCGCTGCTCGCGTCGCTCCCGAGGCTCCTCGTCATGCGGGGGATGTCCAGCGAGTGGCTGGCCGGCTTTGCCGGGAGAGTTACCGATGGGTCTCAGCTGGGCCGTCCTGGAGCGGCCGGAGTCCTTACCCGTCTGGCCGAGCTGATGTTCGTCGAGCTGCTCAGGCGCTATCTGCAGGAGCTGCCACCGGGGCAGACCGGCTGGCTGGCGGGGTTGCGCGACGAGGTTGTCGGCAGGGTGCTGGCTCTGCTGCATGAGCGGCCGGCGCATGGTTGGACGCTGGAAGAGCTGGCGCGGGGAGCGGATTCGTCCCGTACGAACATGACAAAGCGGTTCACTGATCTAGTGGGGAAGCCGCCGATGCAATACCTGACGCAGTGGCGAATGCAGGTCGCGGCCAACCTCCTGAGTCAGAGCGGCGCCAAGGTATCCGCTATTGCGTCGGAGGTGGGCTACGACTCCGAGGCCGCGTTCAGCCGGGCCTTCAAGAAAACGACCGGAATGGCGCCAGGAGCCTGGCGTCGTTCTCGCACCAGCGGCGGATTACGCGCTTCCTTCGACCAGGCGCAGTCGCGGTAACCGTTCGGCCGCGAGCAGCTCCTCGATTGCGGTGGCCGACAGAGCCGGCCAGAAGTGATGCCCCTGTCCCAGCGTGCAGCCGAGCCCGATCAGCGCTGCACGCTGCTCGGCGCGCTCGATACCCTCGGCGATCGTCTGGAGCTTGAGGGTATCGCCCAGTCCCACGATGGCACGGGCCAGAGCGGAGCGGTCGGCGCCCTGACCGACTTCTTCGACAAATGGTTTTGCGATCTTGAGGATGTCGATCGGGAAGCGCTGCAGATAGCTCAAAGACGAGTATCCCGTCCCAAAATCGTCGATGGCAAGGCGCACTCCGAAACTTTTGAGCTGCTGCAGCCGCTCGAGCACGGGGTCGGTCTCCTGCATCAGCACGCTTTCAGTAATCTCGAGAACAACCGAGGACGGCTCGACGCCGGACGAGGTGAGCGTCTGGCGAAGCGCATCGGCCAGCCCCAACCCCTGAAGCTGCCGGCCCGAGATGTTAACCGACACGGCGAGGGCAAGCTCCGGGTAGGCGGCCCGCCACACCTGCAGCTGCCGGCACGCCTCGGCCAATACCCACGCTCCCAACTGCACGATGAGGCCGGTCTCTTCCGCCAGGGGAACGAAGTGCTGCGGCAACAGGCGGCCGAACTGCGGATGTTCCCACCGGAGCAGCGCCTCGACCCCATAAATGGCGCCGCTCTGCAGGTTGACGATCGGCTGATAGAAGAGCGTGAGCTCGTGGCCCTCGATTGCCGTCCGCAGCGCGGCCTCGAGATCGAGCCGCTCACGGATATCGGCGTACATCCGAGACTCGTACGTCTCTGCCCGGCCTTTGCCGTGCCGCTTGGCGGCGTACATGGCCATGTCAGCGTTCCGAAGCAGGTCGTCCGCGCTGTCATCGGCTGAGGCGGAGGCCACCCCGATGCTCGCAGTGACTCGGACCTGGTTGCCGCTGAGCGTGAATGGGTGGGACATCGCTGCGGCCAGGCGCTCGGGAAGTCCCTCACGTCCTTCCGCACCTTCGATCAGAATGGCAAACTCGTCTCCGCCCAGCCGAGCCACCGTGTCCGCGGTTCGGGCACAGGCCAGGAACCGCTCGGCCACAGCAATGAGCAGCCGGTCGCCCTCACCGTGACCGAGACTGTCGTTCACTGTCTTGAAGTCGTCGAGGTCCAGGAAGAGAACCGTCACCGGCGTGCCCCGACGCTGCGCCAGGGCGAGCGCGTGGCTCACCCGGTCGCGGAAGAGCGCGCGGTTGGCAAGCCCAGTGAGCGGATCGTGGAAGGCCTGATGGGTCAGCTGCTCCTCCAGCCGACGGCGCTCGCTCACGTCGCGGGTATTCAGGACGACGCCCTTGACGCTGGTGTCGTGCAGTAGGTTCGTGGCGAGAATCTCGGCGTGCAGCCAGGAGCCATCCGCCTGGCGGAACCGCCATTCCACCGGACCACTGACGCCAGGTGCGAGCGCCGCCTCGCGGAAAAAGCGGGACGCGCGATCGCGATCATCCGGGTGGAGCAGCTCGGGGACAGTTTGCCGCAATACGGCGGTGGGATCGTAGCCGAATACGCGCGTAGCCGACGGACTCACAAACCTGACCGTACCATCGGCTCGGGTGACGATGATGACGTCGGACGAGTGCTGCACCAGCGAGCGGAAGCGGGCCTCGTTCTGCCGGGCCGCGTGCTCGGCGAGCAGCCGCAGGTTCTCCCGGACGGTGAGGAGCTGCCGGAGTACGACGAGACCAGTCACCAGCAAGGCGCCGATCACCAGCCCGCTGATCGGGTCGTCCCAGGGACGAAGCGCGACATACAGGAGCAGGAGATACGTAGTGGCGACTGCGAGGTAAGGCAGCGGACTGATTGGCTGGAACCGGGTGAAGGGCACACTGGCCACGGCCTGCCGGGCAACCGGACGCCTCCAGTAGAGCTCGGCGCCGTAAATCAGTATTACGTAACAGATGAGGAAGACGCCGTCGGCCCAGCTCGCGCTTCTCCCGCCCTGCTCGAGCTGCACCAGGTTGAACGTCAGATCTGCCACCACGCCAACCGACAGGCCGGTGACCACGAGGCGGAACGCGAGCCGGTTGCCATCGATCGGCCGGCGGAGCAGCACCGTGGTGACCCCGAGCAGCACCAGCATGCTGACCAGTGGGTAGGCGAACGCCAGCAGCGTCACGACCAGGCTGCTCTCCTGGGATGCCGCCGTGGGCCGGACCGAGAAATACCAGATGGCGACCCCGCCGCCCACCAGGACCATTGCGGCGTCGAGCAGGAACTTCACTCGCTCCATCCGCGTGCGGCGCGCCAGCGGGAACGAGAGCAGTGCGGTGAGGGTCAGGAGCGAGTCGGACAGGTAGAACAGGTCGGCCCAGGACACCGGCGGGTTGCTGTGGAGCGCCAGGACGTACCAGGCGGAGATGCCGTTGCCGGTGAACACCATTGCCCCGCCGAGCGCGAGCAACCGGAGGGCCCGCCGCACGCCGGCGTCCAGAATTTCCTGGCGGGAGGCCAGCGCAAACAGCGTCATCACGCCCAGATTGAGCGGCATGAACGCCACGTTGCCGATGAGGTTGCGGGCTGCCGCGCTACCCCAATGGCTCTGCTCCCACACAAAGTAGAGCACCGCGTAAAGTGCGGTGGCACACGCGACAGTACCGACGGGAAGGCGAGTGACCTTCGATGGTCCGCTCACGGGTCTCCGAGCGATCAAGGCTGACGGCGGGGGGCAGTACTCCTCTCCCAAGGATCGGCTCTCCTGGCCCGGGACATAAGCACCAGTACGCCGGGGCAGGAAGTCCGGACGATGGGTCATTGGGGAACGGCGTTCCTCCTGACAGACTCAGGGCAAGAAGCGAACTCGCCACTATTTGCCGGAGATTCCGATGAGCCAACGTTCGAACGCCCTAGCCGATCGCCTGGAGCAGGGGGCCCGCGCCCTTGCCGCCTATGCAGCCGCCCTGACTGAAGCTGAATGGCAGACAGGGGTGAAAGATGGACGCAAGGTGGGCGTGGTCGTCCATCACGTCGCGACGATGTATCCGTTGGAGATCGAGCTGGCCCAGGCGCTCGCGGCGGGACAACCGATCGTTGGAGTGACCTGGGATGTTGTCCATGAGCTCAACGCAAAGCATGCTCGGGACTACGACGGCGTGACTAAGGAGCAGGCGCTCGACCTGCTGGACAAGAACAGCAGGGCCGCCGCCGCCGCCATCCGGGCATTGAGCGACCAGGAGCTGGATCGGGCCGCCCCGGTGTCCCTCAACTCCGACGCGCCGCTCACCTGTCAATTCATGCTGGAGGATCACGCGGTACGGCATAGCTACCACCACCTGGCCGCCATACAGAGGGTATTCGTGGCGGTAGAACAGGCAGCCTAACAACAAGCCGATAAGGCGGGACTTTCGGCTCCTTCGCTTGGCTCAGGATGACAGTGTTGTGCCAGCGAGCCGCATTACCGCCTTGTCGTCTTCTCGGCCACCTCTGGCCGATTCTCCCAGACTACGTTGAGGATTTTCCAGCTCCCGTTCCATTTCACCTCCTGCAGGAAATCCACCCAGTCAGACGCCTCGATCCGGACCACAGCGACATTCCCGTAAGTGCCCAGAATGGTCACGTCCTTTCGTCGCTCCGACGCCGGCGTCGGCGGATGCCCCTTGGTTCCCTGGACCAGCTCCAATGCGGTCATGTCCACCAGGTGACTGCGGCCGGCTGAATCGGCCCAGACCAGCCGCTTGGCCAGATGTGGATGCAGCGCCCGCTCCATTCGCGCCGCGTTGTTGGTGTACCAGCCATCGATGTAGTCGAGCGCAGTGGCACGGATCGCGGCCGAATCGGCAGCAGTCTGCGCCCCAATCGTGGGTGTGAGCCCGGCCAGCAGAAGCCCGGATAGCAGCATGCTCTTCATTGAATCCTCGGGACGTGGGAGCCACTAAGCTGAAGCGGGCCGAGCACGCCTCCAACCGCAGAGGGACGGACGGCTGCTCGACTGGGACGAATGGGGCCAACCGAGTGATGAACAGGAACCCTCTGCAATGGCTGTTGCCGAGCCATTCTGGAGGAGCGAAGATGTCTCATGCGAGTGCTTCGCTCCTCCTCGGTCCGCCTGGTCCCGGTGTGGCTTGCCGTTGCCATCTTCTTCAGCGGTCAGAACGTCCTGGTCGGTGCGGCACGCCATCGTCGGTTGGACTGGCAGTGGGACGTCTACCACGAATTCGTCTACTGGCTCACTTGGGCGGCGTTCACCCCACTGGTTCTGGCCGCAGGGCGCCGGTGGCCTCTCGGCTCCGACACCTCGTGGCG
>Ga0307410_10000818_pt1 | contig 13199 bp, 11 predicted proteins | sample 322Ometagenome_3_FD_203707 | JGI IMG/M metagenome (GOLD analysis project Ga0307410, IMG submission 203707) | Maize rhizosphere microbial communities from greenhouse at UC Davis, California, United States - 322HYB-O-3 | ecosystem: Host-associated > Plants > Roots > Rhizosphere > Soil | place...
GCAGGCAGCATTACTGGCCAATGTAGAATGGACCCGGTTTACCACGCTTCCCCAACCCTCGCTCTTCAGGACTGATTTCGGTACCGAGCTGAGAGAGACCGATGTGTCAGGGCGCGCCGCGCTGGTCTACGATACTCGGGACAATGAATACAACACCCACGAAGGTCTTCTGCTCGAGGCCGGAGCCCAGCTGGGGAGCGGCAATGAGGGCTATGCACGGGTGTACAGCGTTTTGCGGGGATACCTCACGGTGCGCGAAGGCACGGTGGTGGCCGCACGCCTGGGGGGATCGGCACTGAGCCGGACGCCCACACTCAATGCCCGGTACTACATCCCGGCGTGGGAGAACCAGATCCCGGTGCTCGGCGGGCAGTACTCACACCGCAGCTTCGACACTGGTCGATTTGCCGGAAAGCACGTGGTGTTCGGAAACCTCGAGGTGCGTCACGACCTTCTGCCCTTCGGCGATTTAGGCGCGGTGACGTTGCTTGCCTTCCTCGATGCCGGGCGCGTGTTCGAGGAGCCGTTCAAGGTGACGACGAAAGACATGAAGGTAGGCGGTGGTGGAGGCGTGGCGCTCCGGATCCTGCGGTCTTCGATCTTTACGTTCAACTTCGCCGGCGGACCCGACGGCTTCAACTATTCGGTCGGAAGCGGCTGGATGTTCTGATTGCCGACTACGCGACCTTCGCCACCGGAAACCCCGCGGTGGCGAGCACTTCGCGCAGTGTCGTCTCACCCCGGTCCCGCGCGTACCACTTCCTCACCTGTGGGTACAGCTCAGCTTTCGGAGTAGTCCCCCGGTTGTCCATGACCCACGCCTGCAGCTGGTTAGGCCGGGGTCCCCAATGTCCGATCTCCTCGAATTCGTCGTTCAGAGCAATCACGATAGGAATGGAGCGGGAGCCGTTCGTCAGGTAGCAGTCCATCAGCTCCAGGTTCTGGTCGCGGGCTATCACCCGCAGCTCCAGCGATGGAATCATGTCCGCCAGCTTGGCGATGATAGGAACGGTATTCGATGCATCCCCGCACCAATCTTCCGCGATCACAAGCAGCTTCCGACCTGATCCTGCCGGCACCGCAGCGATGGCCCAGTCCGGAACTCGAGCGAGATTGTAGAGCCCCCGCCAGAGGCCGCAGTGTTCGGCCTTGCATGAGGCCACGAAGGCATCGAACGTGTGCGCCTTGTCCCAGAGTGCCCTGAAGTCCAGCATACCTTCTCCACGAGAGATCCAAGCTCAAAACAGCTTCCCGGAGCTACAGGTTCCCACCTGGTGCTCTGGTAATGCGCTTCAGATCTCCTCGATTTTGATCCCGCGCCTTGCCAGCTCATTCACATAGGCGTCGAACGGCATCGCCTCGTCCGGCGTGTGCACTCCTTTGACTTTTACTCGCCCGTCTACCTGCATCTGCCCGGTGATGGACAGGGAGTAGCCGGTCGTCCTCATCATTGCGCTGATGTTGTGCTGCGGATCGTAGTAGTCGATTAAGCGGAAGGTGACCCTGTGCGGCTTCCCCTGCTTCTGCCCGGTCACCTGGACCTGAAGGGCAACCAGATCACGCCCTTCGGGCTTGAAGAGCTTGGGATGCACCGCCGCAATGAAGAGGTCGCGCGGCGACACCTTCGCGCCTTTTACCTCGATTGGCTGGTTGGCCAGGAGACCGAGCTCCCGTATCGGGCGCATGATGGCCACATGTCCGGGATACCGTAGCGTTTTGTACTCCATCGTGTCGATTTTTCCATCATAGGCGAACGGCAGCGTGCTGATGCCTCCACCCGTGTGGAAAGCCTCGAGCGTTCCTACCGGCGAGGGGAACTCCACCGGCTCGACCTCACTCAGCGCGTCGACCTGAACGGGCTTCCCACCTCTCAGCACCCAGGATGGCGTGGTGTAGTAGTCCAGGGCTCCCTCGAGTGAATACACGATCTGATAGTTGAGGGGAGGCTCAGGCGCCTGAGGCAGGCCGCCGACGAAGATCTTGACCTTGTCCGCGTGATCCAGCCGCCGGATTCCCTCCGCCGCAAGAATGTTCACCATGCCCGGCGCCAGTCCGCAGTCGGGGATCACCGAGAGACCCTTGGCCAGTGCCTTGTCGTGGAGCTTCTTCTGCTCCAGGACGATGTCGGTGTTGCCGCCGAGGTCGGAGAAGTGGCACCCGGCCTCGACCGCTGCCTTCGCCATCGGACCATTGTAGTAGTACGGGATGGCGCTCATCACCGCCGCCTGTCCCTTGAACGCTGCACCAACGGCGGGCATGTCTGTGACATCGAGTTGAATCGTGCGCAGCCGCCCCTTCCAGTCGCCCTCGAGGAACTTCGGGAGTTTGACCGGGCGAACGTCGGCCAGTGTTACCTGGCGGATGGCAGGATTCTGCAGGAGATCATAGGAGCAGGCGCAGCCCTGAAGTCCGGCGCCGAGAACCAGCAGATTCATTACCGCAGTCCGTGAAAGGAGGGAGAAAAGTCACGGAACATAGCGGAGCGGCTGGTCTTATGTCACCTCAGCGGTCGCGCTTTCCAGGGAAGAACGTCAGCTGCCTGGGGCGGTCCGGAGCATGGGTCCAGGTCAGGCGCCGAGGGCGTCCCCTTCCAACAGGACGTACTTCCAGCTCGTCACCAACGAAGAAAGCCACGGAGTCATCCCCCCATCGAGCCGGATCGTGCGCTCCCCGGGCCAGGAGTCCCGAACCTCCCTCGCCACTGACGCACAGATCGTCCGTCGTTGGGCACGGAATCACCGAGGCAAAGACCGGCTTGCCCAGGAGCACCGCCAGCGTCGATTCGGCGTGGTTCTCCTGACGTGCAGGTACGGCTTCAGCCGCCGGGGGCAGTGGAGGTGCATTCACACGATAAAGGCCGCGCTCGGCCTTGAGGATCAGCGAGGTTCCGGCCCGCTCCCATCCCACCTGGGTGGGCCGACCTGCGCCCTTGGGCAGCGACAGCTCCCGCTCGGAACCACTCAGGAGGTTCATCACCCACACCGACGATGGCGTCGAGTCCCGCAGCGATGTGCCTCGGAGGAATGCGAGCGCCCCTCCATCCGGTGAGAGCGCCGGGCGTAGCTCGGCGACATTCGTGAAGGTGATGGGCACTGGCTGACCGCCGTCTGCGCGAATCGCGTACAGGTCGCTGTTGATGCCGATCCCGCCGACGAAGACAGCGTAGGCATCACTGCCGATTTCCATCTGACCGCGGAGGGGCGGCAGCGTGGGATCGCAGGAGACCAAGAAAAGCGTGAACAGTGAAGAGTGAACAGTGAACAGAAGACCAGGCAGAGATGTTATGTGCCGGTTAAGCATCCCGTTCACCGTTTACCGTTCACCGTTCACCGTTCAGCGGCTGTCCAGCTCACCGGCACCGTATATACCGCCACAGGCCGGTTCAGCGTGTAATGCCAGATCACGTTGCCATAGGCCAGCGTGTCGATCTTCTCCAGCGTTCCGGGGACGCTGACCTTGTACGCGGCCGGCACCTGGATGTGGAACGCGACGGTGGCCTTATCCTCTGGCGAGCTCGGGGTGGGAAGCCAGTATGACACCCGGTCGGCCCGATTCTCGGCGACCACCGTGGGGCCACCGTGTGCGTTCTTGGCGGCAACTAGTCCGCCTCGCGGGTTGCCGCGGTAGCGCACCCGTGTGCTGATGGAGTCGCCTGGCTGCTTCTGATGTGGTACGTCGATTTCACTCGTAGACCTGGCGTACATGGTCCGCGAGAGCCGGGTATTCGGCTTCCCGTCGACCAGCACACGAATAACGCGCATGGCGGAATCCAGCTGCATCCTCACCGGACTCGTCGAGCCGAGGCGCCAGGTAATCTGCACCTCACTCAGAAGGTGGGTGCTGGTGTCGCTTGGTATCAAGGTGATGTCGTAGTGCAGCGCGTCGTGTGGTTGCGCTGCTTGCAGGACGACGAGGAGGAGAGAGATCATGAGAAAAGCGTAAACGGTGAACGGTCAACAGTAAACGGGATCGACGATTTCACCCGTTCACTGTTCACTGTTCACTGTTTACCTCCCGAGCCTCGCCCGGAAGAACTCCAGGATCCTGGTCCACGCCTTCTCGCGCTCGGGCGTATCGTAACCCTGGCGACCCGGCTTCAGGAAACCATGCCCGGTGCCCGGGTACACCTCTGACATGAAGGTTTTGCCTGCCGACTGCATGGCCGCAGTCACATCCGGGAGATTAGCGTTGATGCGCTCATCGTTCTCGCCATAAATGCCGAGCACTGGAGCCTTGATTCGCTTCATAGCGGCGGTGTCCGGCGCAGGACCGTACGCAACGACAGCCGCGCGCAGGTTCGGATTTTCCGTCGCGTATCGGAAGCTCTGGCCTCCACCCCAACAGAAGCCGATGGTCCCTACCTGATCCCTGGCCATGGCCGGCAATCCATTGACATAGGCGTACACAGCGTTGAGATCGGCGGTGACGCGCTCGGGCTCCAGCTGACCCACGAGCTTACGGCCGGAGTCCGGGTCTGCCGGTGTGACGCCGTGTTTGGAAGAGAGCAGGTCGGGCAGGATGGCGACATACCCTTCCTTGGCCAGGCGATCGGCGACGGTGCGCTCCCAGTCAGTCAGCCCGAAGATCTCGTGGATGACGATGACCGCAGGCGCCTTGGTCTTTCGCTCAGGATAGGCCACGTACGCGCGAACGGAGTCGCGGCCGCGCTTGATCGACACCCACTCACCATGGGTGGTGACAGAATCGGGTCCAAGAGCCGGCACTGCCGTTTCGGGCTTATCGCCCTTGTAGGTCCACATTGCGGCGGCGCCGATCAGCAGTGCGAGAAGGCTGACGAGCACATACGTCGCGACCGCGCCCGCCCGCCGGTGCAAAGTCGTCATGGCAGCTCCCAGAATTCCACCCTGTTTTCCATCAGCAGCGGCACGGCGATGCGGGACTTGCCATCGAACCCGATATCGGCTGGTGACGGCACCGGATACGCAACGCGTGTCGCCTTTCCATCGTCGAGAATGAACAAACTGGAATCGGCCCAGCTCGTGACCAGCAGCCGATTATCCGGAAGGATCTCGATACCATCCTGCTGGCCGGGTCCGGTGCCGATGGGACGTGCCGTCGAGTCGCCCGGGCTCCACGACACCAGACCGGTCCCCATGAACGGTGCGATGAGCAACGCCTCGTCCATGAACGCGATACCGTTCGGCGCGGCCAGATCCTTGGACTCGAACGCGATGCTGGCCTTCCCGCCCTTGATCTGGTAGATGCGGTCGGGACCCGGGTGCGAGAACTTCGGACCCAGCCCCGAGTCGGTGATGTAGAGTGTGCCGTCTGGTCCGGCCGTGATGTCGTTCAGAAACTTGGCGCCGCCAACCTTCACAGAGCCCGCCGGCGCCCCGGTGCGCCGGTTGAAGGCGCGCACCGCGTCGATGTCGGCCACCCACAGCGTATCTCCGGTGATCGCCATGCCCTTGGGTGCGTTCAGCGTCGCACCATTCCTCCCGCCGGCGATGAACTTGAGGGAATCGATCTTTCCATCGGCGGTCACCCTCGCAACGAAGCCGTTGTTGTCCTTGCCGAACGGATCGCCGTTGATGTTGGCAATGAACCAGACGTTCTGGTCGGAGTCCCAGCGTGCCGCCTCAGGAGCTTGAAGGTCCCTGAGCTCCCCCGTCTTCGTGGCCATCCTGGATCCGGCCGACTTGGCGTCCGCGGCAGCGGTGTCCCCGACGGATGTGGCACGATCGGTGGTGTCGCGGGGACTACAGGCAACGCTGAGCACTGCAGCCAGCGTCAGTGTGGGTGTGAAGCAGTACCGAAACATGACGACCGTCTCCAGGCAGATTTGAAAGGTATTATAAGCGGGACTATTTACGGCAACTCCCAGAACTCCACCCTCTTCTCCATCAGCAGAGGCACCGCTACTCGCGAGTCCCTCGGGTTGATGTCGATGTCCGCTGGGGAAGGAACCTTCGTGGCCACCTTCCGTACCTGTCCATTGTCGAGCACGAACAGGCTGGAATCCGTCCAGCTCGTCACCAGGAGCCTGCCGTCAGGAAGGAAGACGACCCCATCCTGCTGACCGGGACCGGAGCCGATCGACTGTACGTTCTGGTCCCCGGGCTTCCAGCCATAAATCCCCTTCCCCAGGAACGAGACAACCACGAAACGCTGGCGCTGGGGATCCCAGGTAATCCCGTTGGGACCTTCGAGCATGGGAGACGCAAGCGCGACAGTCGCTCCGCCTCTCGTCACGCGAAAAATCTGATCGGGGCCGGGGTGCGAGACCTCGCCCTTGGATCCGAATAGCACGCCGGTATCGGTCATGTACACCGCCCCGTCCGGCCCTATTGCCGCCCCGTTGAGGAATCTCGCTCGACCCTGCGTGGCGACGTTGGCAATGAGGGCGCCCGTACGCTTGTTAAAGGCGCGGGCGACATCGATGTCAGCTACCCACAGGGTATCTCCGTTGATCGCCAGGCCCTTCGGCGCGTTGAGCGTCACACCTTTCTTGCCGCCTTCGATAAACTTGACCGTGTACGGCGCTCCATCAGGCCGCAGCCGGCTTATGTAGCCGTTGTTGTCCTTGGCCAGTGGCGTGCCGTTGACGTTGGAGACGAACCAGACATCGAGGTCCTTGTCGTACCGGGCCGATTCAGGCCCGTCGAGATTGGCCGTTTGCCCAACCTTGCGGAGCATGATGGACTCTTGATCGTAGATGGCCGCGGAATCCGCCAGGGCGCTGTCGGCGGCGGCGCGCTCAGCGGCATCCCGGCCGCCGCACCCTCCCACCAACAGGCTCAACGCCACTGCCACGGCCGGCAATACAGTGCGGTGCTGGTTGACCATGCCAAGTCTCCAGGTAGACGTAAGCGGGAAGTCTACCCCTCCGATTCCTCCGGCGCGCCGCCCGCCTTTGCCACCTGGTCGGCGCGCACCCGGCCAGCATCGAACTTACGGGCTGATGCCAGCATGGTATCGATCACCTCGTCGGCATCTGCCGCGCTGCGTTTGAATCGGATGGGATTGATCCGCGCGATGACGAACGGACGGAGATATGGGCTGTCAAAGCCCCGCTCCTTCAGCTTCTTCATCGCATCCGTAACCGCCGAATCCAGCTCGAGAATTCTTGCAGCGCGCTCTCGCCTCGTCTCCAGCGACTTCGGCAGCGCCGCCGTCTCCCATTGTTCGACTCGGCGCAGAATCGGATGGTACGCACCGCCCGCAAAGCGGCCGTTCTCCTGATAGCAGAGTCCGAGGGTCAGCAACGCCGGCTCCTCGAATTCGATCTCGTAATCCCTTTCCGGGCGGCTCTCGGCCGCTGCCAGAAGTTGAGCCAGCCGGATGACTTCGATGGCTCGCTCTCTCAGGTTGTGGGCCTTTTCGGTGTTGAGCAGCAGGATGCGATGCGCGACCTCGATATCAGGTACCACAATGGCGACGACGGACTTCGCACCCAGACGGCGGAGCGCCGCCAGCCGGTGGTTGCCGTTCGGGGTCCAGTAAGGGCGGCCTTCCTTTTCCCGCCCTTCCTGCCGCACCACAATCATGGGATCGAGAAAGCGGCCAAGCTTGTCCATAGCCTCGGACAGACGCTCGACGTGAGGCTTGGAAAGGTCGCGCTGGTACGGGGTGGGCTCCACAAGATCGATGGGGAGTGCGGCGAAGATTTGCCAGTGACCTCCAAGCGGATCTCTATAGGGCGCAAGAACGGTTCCACCGTCCGCCTGGATCGAGTGCGCCAGCTCTGTCACGGTGGCTGGAGGAGTGCCAGTACTGATCGACTCCGGCGGGATCCCGCGCGAGCCCGGCTCAGCGGCGGCTTTCTTCTTACGGCGTGGCTTCCGTGCGCTCTCGGCCACCCTAGTCTTCTTCGCGCTCTACTCTCAGCCGGTTGTGCACCTCTCGGACTCCGACCAGGCTTTCGACCAACTCCTCTGCCAGCAGCCTGGCGTCCGAGTCCACGACCGCTCCCCGCAATGTGACCGCGCCGCCCTCCACTTCGACTTCGATATCGGTAGCCTCGACCTCGGGGTCGGCGTTTAGAATTTCCCGGATCTCCTGCCGGAGACTCTCGTCCGATTTACGCCGGCCTCGCGGTCCGCTGTTCGCCTGGCGGCGGCCCTGCTCCTCTCGGCGGTCGGCGCGGAACTGCTCACCTCCCCAGGTATTCTCCACTGGATTGGCGAGACCTCGGCCTTCGGCTCCCGAGTTTGGCTCAATGCTGCGGCGCTGCCGGTCGCCATGACTCGGAAGGTTATCGCTGGAGCCCTCGCTGCTCGCGCGCGGTGCCGCACGCCGTCCCTGACCGCTTCTCTCATCGCTACTCTTTCGTGCCATAACTCCCCCTGTTCACAACGACCTAACGCTGAATCTGACGTATTCAGCGGTCGCGGTGCCTTCGCAAGGTTGGCAGCCGGTACGTGCAGCACAGTGAGCCCGCTTACATCGTGCTGGCGTACTATCGAGCCCCCGGACGCTCCTGGGTCAGCTCTTCGAGCGCTCGGCGCGCATCGGTGACTCTACTCTGCAGCTCCGGATCTGCCCGGTTCCAGAACCTGATGAATCTTCTGTAGGCGAGCGCCGCGGAGTCGGGCTTCCCCGCGGCCTCGTATGTACGGCCGAGCGCCAGGGTTGCCAGCGGAATGAACAGCGGCTGGAAGTCGAAGCCGTAACGCAGGCTGGTGATACCCTCCTCCCGTGTTTCGGGCCGCGCCGCCAGCGCCAATGCCAGCTGGAATCGGAGGAACCCGCTGTCTTCCGCCTGTCCGGGCGCCGCGGCCCGGTCCAGACCCGCGCGCAAGCGCCGGAGCCCGGAAGCAGTGTCGCCCTGCAACAATGCGCCCCAGCCGTCGGCTGCCATCAGATAGCCGTGAATGTCGTCAGGGATCGTGGCCGAGTCCGGCTGCGCTAGCACACGAGCAATCCGATGCCGTCCAGCGCTGGCGTCGCCGCGTACCAGCTGAGTCAGGGCTCGAGCGTATTCAGCCTCGGGGCCCGGCGGGAGCGCCTCTATAATGGAATCGAGCATGAAACGGCGCGAAGGCGGCGCGAGCCCGAGGGCGAGGGCATACCCCAGAACCTGGGTCTCCTTCTCCGGATCCAGTCGCCTCAGCGAATCTGCGAGTGTAAGCATCTCCGCCCAGCGACCCAGTCCAGCCAGCATCTGAGTGCGGGCGGCGTAGCCTCGAGCCTGGAATCGCGGTGCCTTCGGTCCCACACGTTGTACTCGTGCATACCTCTGAGCGATCGAGTCACCGGTCGCGCGCTCCCGCTGAAAGGATGCGTTGACGGCCATGATGATCCAGGAAGGCTGCTCGCGGAGCGCTGCGATGAGCGCGCTGTCGCCCGGCTCAGGTCCCCAGATCATCTGTGCCGTCGTTCGCAAGGACCCGGTTGTCAGAGAAGGCGCAGTCCGCTCTATCGTGGCGAAATATCGGGCAAAGCGAGCGCTGTCTCGAGTGACTGCCGCAACCTCGACCGGATGGAGCAACGCCGGGAAAAGGGTCGAGTCACGCCGGAGGACGCTGTCGAATGCGGCGTAAGTGGATTCGGGAGAGAGCGGCCGCCAGATGTTGGTGTGGAACACCGCCTCACCCAGCATGAACCATCCGTCAACATCTTCCGGGTACGCCGCCACGTAGGCGCGTAGAGAATCGGCGGAGGCTGGCTTTCCCTTATCGAATAGTTGATAACCGGCGAGCAGGCGCCGGTCTCGCGCCGGCAGCCGTACGGCGAAGCGGTTCGCCGCCGCTAGTGCCGTGCGGGACTCCTCGTCTCCATACCCACCGGTCCAGCCGAAAACCTGCGCCCGGCGAAGATGGGCCAATGCGAACGTCGAGTCGATCTCCACTGCTCGCGTGTAGGAGCTCTGGGCGGAGTCCCAGGCGACTCTGCGGTAGTATCCCTCGCCCTGCAGGTATTCCCGGAGAGCACCGATCGAGTCGCTGGTGAGCGAGGCGAGGCGCAGATTCGGCAGTGGTTCCTTGGAGCGCCAGATGTCGCGCAGCAAGGCCAGACTGAGCCGATCGACCGCACCGAGTACGCTGTCGGCGGCTCCGTCCACTTGTGCCCGCGCCAGGCGGTCCCCACCCACGCTGTAGATATCGGCAGCCAGCCTCACTCGGCCTCCGGTGGACACCACGCTCCCCAGCACCACAGATCCAGCACCCAGGTCGCGGCCCACATCGAGGGCTCGCATCAGGTCGTCCGCGGCCCGACTCCCGTTCCCCCACGTGCGCAGCACGTTTCGGGGGTCGACGGTGTTGATATCGGCCACGCCTCTCAGGTTGGTCGCCAGAAGGTCGACCATGCCCTCCCTCAGGAACTCCACTCCGGGGCCGGACGTGTGGAATGGAAGGACCGCCAGCGTCTGCGCTGCCGGAGCGACGCTCCGGTTCGGAGGGCGTGTGGTAAACCAGCCAACAGCCAAGAGACCCGCGAGAGCCGCAACAGCACCGCCAATCACCCGGCGGCGACCGCCCGGTGCAGGAAGCCGACGTGCAGCCGTCAGGGACGACCGAAGCGCGGCCATGTCGGGGTACCGATCGCGGGGTTCGAGCGCCAGCGCCCGGAGCACGACCCCGTCAAGATCCGGCGGAACACCCGCCCGGACTCTGCCAATGTGAGGACGGGGCGAGGTGAGGCTCTTCGCAATCACGGTTTGCGCGGTAGGCCCAGTGAATGGCGGCTCGCCTGCCAGCATCTCGTAGATGACGCACGCGAGGCTGTACTGGTCGGCCCTCGCATCCACTCCGGCGTCGCCGGTGGCCTGTTCCGGGCTCATGTACTGTGGCGTGCCGAGCGCCAGTCCCGCACGGGTCAGCCGGATGTCCGTCGCCCCGGGCGAGGTCCCCTGCTCCAGCGCCCTGGCCACACCGAAGTCGGCAACCACGGCGTGCCCTCCGCTCAGGAGGATGTTTTCCGGTTTGATGTCGCGGTGCACGATCTCCTTGCCGTGCGCGTAGGCAAGCGCGTCGGCCACCTCTATCGCGATGGTCATGGCTGCGTCGACCGGCAGCCGCCCCTCGCGCTGGAGCAGCTGGCGTAACGTTTCGCCTTCGACGTAGGGCATCACCAGATAGGGGATTGGCGCCCCATTGGCATCATCCACCACTCCGGAATCGAAGACCGGGAGGATGTGCGGATGCTGCAGGCGAGCAGCGAGCTCGATCTCGCGAAGGAACCGCTCGATTCCATCGGGACCGCCGAGCTCCGGCCGCACCACCTTCACCGCGACGGGACGCTTGTGCCGGAGATCGCGGGCGAGATAGACGGTGGCCATGCCGCCGGCGCCGACCTCACGCTCCACCACATATCGGCCGCTCAGAGCGGCGCTCAGGCGCTCGGGGATATCGCTCATCGATGAGAGAATCTAAGATACCCTTCCCGACCGTCATGGAGACGGAATGGCGCTGACGCTTATCATAGTCCTGCTGGTCTGCGCCGGAGGCTCGGCTCCCTCATCGAGCGCCGCTCAGGCTGTGCCGCTGGATTCCGTGGCACAGTCATGGATGGCATTGGGCTGTGAGCGGCCGATGGGCGGGCAAATTCGTTGGCTCGGGGCGGATGCGACCCATGTGTGCTACGCGCGCGGGTTCGGCGTCAAGGAACGAGCGGTAGTAACCATCTATTTTACCAGTGACTGGCAGGTGGCTTACTTCGACCTGGAGAACTACTAGCGGCAGCGTTGCGCGTGTTCCGCAGAGTGGGTGACGGTATGGCAGAAGCACAGCTGATCGGCCGGCAGCGAGAGACCCCAGGGGCAAGTAGAAGTACGCCGGGGCATAGGCGCAGTCTGCCACCTGATCTGCTGCGACAGGCGTCCAAACGCCTCCAGATCCTGGCCCTCATCGGTGCTGCGTTGTGGGTACTGGGACCTGGCCTGGGACATCTGGCAGCCTACCTGACCTCGCCGCATGATCCACGGTGGAGCCACTTCGGGCCGACCGACCTCGTCGCCGTCATATCGTGTCTGATCGGACTTGGACTCTACGGCTACCTGCGTGGCCGCGAGCGGGATCCCACCTTCATCCTCGATCTTGCCCTGGTGTACATGGTGGTGTGCGCGGCAGGGGTCGGCCTGCTGTTCCACCTGGGTCCGCCCGGTGTCACCGCCATGAATACGGAACCGATGATCAGCTGGACAGGTCCGATCATCTTGATGTTTGCGGCGCTTGTTCCCGGCTCGCCCTGGAAGATGCTATTCGCGGGCTTCCTGGCTGCGTCGATGGACCCGCTCGGAATGATCACCGCTCAGGCTGCTGGTCGCTACCACTTCGGTGCGCTGTACAACGCCTTGATTATGCATTACCCGAGCTACCTGCTGCTGGGGGTAGCGGTGGTGATCTCCCATGTGGTCACACGATTGGGGCGCCAGGTGGTCAAAGAACGTGAGATGGGCAGCTACAAACTGGGTGAGCTGCTCGGCCGCGGCGGCATGGGGGAAGTGTATCGTGCCACCCACCGGATGCTGGCCCGGCCCGCGGCTATCAAGCTCATCCGTCCTGAAGTGTTGGCCGAGCGGCATGGTGACGCCGCGGATCTCGCCGTGGCGCGCTTCCGCCGCGAGGCCGAAGCTGCGGCCAATCTCCGCTCGCCCCACACAGTCGAGCTGTATGACTTTGGCGTCACCGAGGATGGCACCCTGTACTTCGTGATGGAGCTGCTCCAGGGGATGGACCTGGAGACGCTGGTCCAACACGAAGGCCCGCTCCCCGCCAAACGCATGATCCACATCCTCCGGCAGGTCTGCGAGTCCCTGGAGGAAGCGCACGCGAACGGCCTGGTACATCGGGACGTCAAGCCGGCCAACATTCACGTCGGACAAGTCGGCCTCCGTCACGACTTCGTGAAGGTCCTGGACTTTGGACTGGTGAAATCAGTTGCGAGCGTGGGTGGGGTAGACTCGATGGCAACGGCCGCCGGACTCACCCCGGGAACACCCGCATACATGGCCCCGGAGATGGCGTTAGGCGAACAGGTCGACGGACGGGCCGATATCTATGCGTTGGGATGCGTGGCCTACTACCTGCTGACGGGACGGCTCGTGTTCGAGGGTACCGCGTCTCTGCAGGTCATTGCCAAGCACATACGGGAGGCGCCGCTCCCTCCATCACAGCGAACTGAGCTGGAGATCGATCCCGCGCTCGACCGCGTGGTGCTCTCCTGCCTGGCCAAGAACCCAGCCGATCGGCCGCAGACCGCGGCGGAGTTGGATCGTGACCTGGCAGAGATCGAGA
>Ga0307410_10000819_pt1 | contig 13193 bp, 5 predicted proteins | sample 322Ometagenome_3_FD_203707 | JGI IMG/M metagenome (GOLD analysis project Ga0307410, IMG submission 203707) | Maize rhizosphere microbial communities from greenhouse at UC Davis, California, United States - 322HYB-O-3 | ecosystem: Host-associated > Plants > Roots > Rhizosphere > Soil | place...
CGAGGCCGCGCGCGGCAATGTCGGTGGCCACCAATACGGCGACGCGACCTGCCTTGAAGTCCGCGAGCGCCCTGGTGCGCGCGCCCTGGCTCTTGTTGCCGTGAATCACACCGGCGGCAATGCCGGCGCGTTCCAGGTACTGACCGACCCGATTCGAGCCGTGCTTGGTCTTGCAGAACACCAGCGCCTGCGCGCCGGGCGTTTCTTTCAGCACGTGCGTCAGCAGATCACCCTTGCGTTGATCGGTGACCGGATGCACTCGATGCGTCACCGTCGACGCCATCGTCTGACCGTCGGACACATCGACGCGCTGCGGCGAGCGGGTAAAGTCGGCGGCGAGGCGCGCCACTTCGTCCGAGATCGTTGCCGAGAACAGCAGCGTCTGCCGCTCTCGCGGCAACACTTTGAGGATGCGGCGCAGCGGCGGCAGGAAGCCCATGTCCAGCATTCGATCGGCTTCATCGAGGCACAGGATTTGGACACCCGACAGATCGACGGTGCGCTGCTCCATGTGATCGAGCAGCCGCCCGGGGGTGGCGACGATGATGTCGGTGCCCCGGAGCAGCTCTTTCTTCTGCGGCACGATCGAAACGCCGCCGAAAATGGCGGTGACCCGCAGGTTCGCGGGCACACCGTAAGTCGACAACGACTTATGAACTTGCAGCGCAAGCTCGCGGGTCGGTACCAGGACCAGACCGCGCGGCTTACGCATCCCGGCCGCGGCACCGCCGCGGACGAGAAGGCGATCGATCATCGGCAGGCCGAACGCGGCGGTTTTGCCCGTTCCGGTTTGCGCTTTGGCAAGTAGATCGGCGCCGGTCAGAACGATCGGAATGGATTTGAGCTGCACCGGCGTGGGCGTGGTGTAGCCCAGGCGTGCGAGCGGGTTTGAAAGCGACGGCGATAAGCCCAGTGACGCAAACGGCATGTACGGACGACTCCCTAAACTGCCTGGAGCGTTTCCGCGCACAACAGGACGGCGATTTACACGAACGTCACACCGACAACGGCGCGACGTGGATCTGAGCTAACGGATACCGGACGGTGGCAGGATTCCAGCGGAAATCGAGGACCGAGCTTCAGAGACACTTGACTATACCATGCCCGCCTGTCACAACGCGAACGTCGCCGATTGCCACACCATCACGGCGGCGGCGATGGTCAGAACGACGCACAAAATGTTCTGCCACGTCGCGCCGGCGGTGCCCCGCACGATCATCGACAGCTGAATCAGCGCGAAGAGCGGCGACAGCATCGCCAACCCGGAGATATAGGTCATGCCCTCGTGCAGCGCGTTCAGGCCGCCGGTCATGTCCATCGCTTCGAGAGCGCGCACGCCGAGGAAGGCCAATGCCGGGATCGTCATCACGACGATCCAGACATTGACCCTCTTCCTGTCGTCGAGGTACGCCATCAGTTCCCTCCGGGCCGCTTGCCCCACGCCGGCGGCGCCGGCTCCGTGGTCATGCGCTGGACCGGTTTCTCCTTCAACAACCGCAGCGCTTCATCGACCGCACGCTCGAGTTGAGGATCGCGGCCGGCAATCACGTCCTTCGGCCAGTTCTCGACGTCGATGTCGGGCGCGGTGCCTTCGTTCTCGACCGCCCACTTGCCGTCCCTGGTGAAGAAGCCGCCGCGAGGCGCGATCATCGAACCGCCGTCGATGAATTGCGGCGTGTCGGCGGTGTGCACGAGGCCGCCCCAGGTGCGCTTACCGACGAGCGGTCCGATCTTCCGATACCGGAACATCCACGGCATCAAGTCGCCGCCCGAGCCCGCCATCTCGTTGACGATCATCACCTTCGGTCCCCAGATGCCCGCCGACGGGCTCGTGAACGGACGGCGATCACCGGCGACGTTGTTGAAGTAGCCGTCGAAGTCGCGCTGCAGCACGTCGATGATGTAGTCGGCCGCCGAGCCGCCGCCGTTGTAGCGCTCGTCGATCACGGCGCCCTGCTTGTCCTGCTGCGCGAAGTAGTAGCGATTGAAGCTGTCGAATCCGCCCTGCCCCGTATTCGGCACATAGACGTATGCGAGCTGGCCGTTCGATCGCTTGTCGACGAAGCGGCGGTTCTCTTCTACCCACGCGCGCGTGCGCAGCGTTTGATCGTTGGCGACCGGCATTACCGTCACCTGCCGCGCGCCTTGTGTGGACGGGGTTGAATTCACGGTCAGCGTGACCTGGCGATTCGCGGTGCCGTCCAGCAGGCGATAGATGCTGTCCGGCGCGGCAAGATTGACGCCGTCGATCGCGAGGATGAAATCCCCGGTGTTGATGTTGATGCCGGGGCCCGCGAGCGGCGCCCGCAGATCGGGGTTCCAGCTTTCGCCGTCGTAGATCTTCGCGATCTTGTAGCGGCCGTTCTCGATCGTGAAGTCGGCGCCAAGCAATCCGCCGGGACTGGTTGGCACTTCCGGCATGGCGCCGCCGCGGACGTAGGAATGCCCGATCGCGATCTCGGCGCCCATGTTGTCCAGCAGGTAATTGAGGTCGGCGCGGTGCGCCACGTGCGGCAGCATGGCGCCGTACATTTCCTTCATGCGCGGCCAGTTGGCACCGTGCATGTTGGGCACGTAGAGATAATCGCGCTGCAGCCGCCAGCCTTCGTTGAAGATCTGCGCGAACTCCGCGCGCGGATCGAGGTGCATCCGCAGCGCCACGTCGAGCCGTCCGGCATTCGCCGCGGGCACTCCCTTGTCCGCATCGACCAGGAACAATTGCGGGCGAACCGGTGCGGCGTTCGGGTTACCACCGCCGCCGGGGCCTTGCGGCGGCGCCGTGCGATACACCAGCTTCTTGCCGTCGGCACTCACCGCATACGCGGCCACCGCCGGCACGAACTGTTCCGGCCGCCGTTCGCTGAGGCGGAAGCGGTGCAGGATGTTGCCGCGCGCGCCGGCGGTGCCCGGCGCTTCGAGCACGAACACCGTGCCGGCGGCGCCGGCCTGGAGCTGCGAATAGCGCCGCGACGGCACGGCGGTCACCGGCAGGATGCGCTGCTGCAGGCGATCGAAATCAATCTGCACTACTACGCTCGGCGGCGCGCCCGCCGCCGTCGAGGGCGATCCAATGCCAGGATCCTCGTCGCTCTCCGGCAGCAACGGGCTGGCGTCGTTCTTGTTGAGGACGGCGAGATACAGCGCGAACGTCTCTTCGCGTCCATACGAGGTCATGTCGAGCCACTGCGACGCCAGTCCGAAGTCGGTCGATGCAAGGAACCAGAGATACTTGCCGCTCGCGTCCCACACCGGATGCATGGCATCAGCCAGGCCGTCGGTGATCTGCCGCTTTTCTCCGGTGTCCACGTTGGCGACGACGATGGCGCGGTAGAGGGTGTTGAGACGCGACGCAAACGCGACCCACTTCGAGTCCGGACTCCATGACGGCGCGAGCGTTCGCTCGGGCACCATCCATGGATCGCTGCCGACGATCTTCGACTGCCCTGTCGCCACGTCCATCACCCACACGTTCAGGTTGGTGTCGGTGTAGAGCAGCTTCTTCGAATCCGGCGACCACGCCGGCGAGTAATAGAACGCCGATTTCTGGAACGCGACCTCGCGCGGCGTGCCGACGCCGTCCTGCGATTCAATCACCAGCTTGTACTCGCCCGACTTGTCGCTGAAGTAGGAGATCCACTTGCCGTCGGGCGACCACGCCGGGGCGCGCTCGGCCGAGCCGCTCGAGCTGGTGATGTTGCGGACATCGCCTTTCGCTTCAGGGATCGTGAAGATTTCGCCGCGCGCTTCGACCAGCACGCGCCTGCCGGTCGGCGACAGGCTGATCGCGCCCATCCGCGCGGTGACGTCCTCGAAGCGCGGCATCATCCACGGAAAGTCGCCCGCGGCGTTGATCGCGAGTTGTTCGGTCCTGTTGGTCTTCGGATCGAAGACGTGCAGGTAACCCGACTGCTCGAACACCACCGCACCGCCGCCGGCGTCGAGCGACTTGACGTCGTAATCGATGAACTTCGTGCGCTGCGTCAGCGCCTTGGTGTTGGTGTCGTAGGACCAGACATTGGCAATGCCGTCGCGATCGGAGATGAAGTAGACGGTGTCGCCGAGCCACGCCGGATCGACGTCCTTCGAATCGGTCCACGGCGGCGACACGAGATCGAACGACTTGAGATCGACAATCCATACCGGCCGGTTCTGGCCGCCCCGATAGTTGCGGCGCTCCTCATCCCATGACGTATTCATGCGATAGGCGATGCGCCGCCCGTCGGCGGAAATCTTTCCCTGGTAGCCGCGCGGCAGCGGCAACGGCTCGGCGATGCCGCCCTTCGCCGGCACGGTCCAGAATCGCGGCGTGGCATTCGGCGCCGAGGTCTGGCGCGCCGAGGCGAACATGATCTTCGCGCCATCCGGCGTCCAGCCCTGCACGTTGTCGGCGCCCGGATGCCACGTCAGCCGCACCGGCTCTCCGCCAGTGACGGGCACGACGTAGACATCGGTGTTGCCCGAGTAATCCGCGCTGAACGCGACCATCGACCCGTCGGGAGAAATCCTTGGATTGCTCGACTGACCCTGGAAGCTCGTCAACCGGCGGGCGTCCCCGCCCTTGCGATCGACCACCCAGATGTTGTTCGCATACGCGAACGCCACGTGCGTGGCGCTGATCGACGGCGTGCGAAGCAACCGCGTCGGGTTTCCGGCCGCGCTCAACCCAAGCCGCGAGGAAGATGCCAGCAGTGCGAGAAGGATTACTGATCGCGTGATGTGTTTGAGCATATGAGTTCAGCTATGTGCCTTCTACGACGCCACCGGAAACACGTTTCGTCCCATCTGTTTCTCTCTGCTGGCCTGATGGCCTGCCGGCCCGATGGCCTGATGGCCTGATGGCCTGATGGCCTGACCGCCTGACTATAATCTGTCCCCACATGAAGAAACTGATTTTTGCCTTTGCCATTGCCGCGGCTGTCTCCATTAGCGCGCAGACACCCCCCTTCGACTTCGCTCAGGGCGGGCAGACGCCTGCTGCGCAGGGAACCGCGTCAGCGCCCGCTAATGATCCATGGGCCTCCGGCACATTCAACACTCTGCGCCTGCGCGCGATCGGGCCGGCGCTGATGTCGGGGCGCGTCAACAACGTCGCCGTGCATCCCGAGGACAAGCAGACCTGGTACGTCGGGGTGGCGTCCGGCGGCGTGTGGAAGACGACCAACGCCGGCACCACCTTTGCGCCGGTATTCCAGAACGAAGGCACCTACTCGATCGGCGCCGTCGTGATCGATCCGAAAAATCCGAGCACGGTCTGGGTCGGCACCGGCGAAGGCAATAACCAGCGCAGCGTCGGCTGGGGCGACGGCGTCTACCGCAGCGACGACGGCGGGCGGTCGTGGCGCAACCTGGGGTTGAAGGACTCACAGCACATCAACCGCATCGTCATCGATCCGCGCGATTCGAAAGTTGTCTACGTCGCGGCCTACGGCCCGCTGTGGTCCGCCGGCGGCGATCGCGGTCTTTACAAGACCACCGACGGCGGCGCCAGCTGGACGAAGATCCTCAACATCAGCGAGCACACCGGCATCAGCGACGTCGCGATGGATCCGAATAATCCCGACGTGCTGATCGCCATCGCGCATCAACGCCGCCGCCATACGTGGACGCTGATCCACGGCGGCCCCGAAAGCGGCATCCACAAATCGACCGACGGCGGCGCCACGTGGCGGCGCGTCCGCACCGGACTTCCCGGCGGTGATCTCGGCCGCATTGTGCCCGCATTCTCGCCGGCGCAGAAGGGATTGATCTACGCCAAGGTCGAGACCGCTGAGAACACCGCGATGTACGCGTCCAACGATGCCGGCGACAGCTGGGAGCGCCGCGGCAACGTGCAGGCGCAGCCGATGTATTACGAGAACATCCATCCCGATCCGGTGATTCCCGAGAAGCTCTACGTGCCCTCGGTGCAGACGCAGGTCTCGATGGACGGCGGCCGCACCTACCGCGCCGTCGGCGAGCGCAATAAGCACGTCGACAATCACGTTGTCTGGATCGATCCGGCGAACACCGATCACCTGCTTGAAGGCTGCGACGGCGGCCTGTATGAATCGTGGGACGGCGGGCGCTTGTGGCGCCACTTCGCCAACCTGTCGGTCACGCAGTTCTATAACGTCGACGTCGATAACGCATCGCCGATCTACAACGTCTACGGCGGCACGCAGGACAACAGCACGCTCGGCGGTCCATCGCGCAGCAAGGGCGCCGGCGGCACCAACAACGACTGGTTCGTGGTCACCGGCGGCGACGGTTTCGTGTCGCGCATCGATCCCACGGATCCGAACATCGTTTATGGCGAGTCGCAGTACGGCGGCGTGGTGCGCCTCGATCGCCGCACCAGCGAGCGCGTGCAGATCCGTCCCGTCGAGGACCGCGGCGAATCCGCGCTGCGCTTCAACTGGGAGACGCCGTTCATCATCAGCCCGCACAGCCCGGCGCGTCTGTACTTCGGCGCGAGCCGGCTGTTCCGCAGCGACGACCGCGGCAACACGTGGAAGCCAATCAGCCCGGACCTGACGCGCCAGACCGATCGCAACACGTTGCCGGTGATGGGACGCATCTGGACGCCGGAGGCCATCGCGCAGCATCAGTCGACGGCAACGTGGGGCAACATTTCCGCGCTCAGCGAATCGCGTAGGCGCGAAGGCCTGCTCTACGTCGGCACCGACGATGGCCTGGTGCAGATTTCGCTGGATGGCGGCGCGAACTGGCGAAAGAGCGAGCGGGTGCCCGGTCTTCCCGATTACGGCAACTACGGCGTGTATGTGAATCGCCTTTACGCCGGCAAGAGCGACGAGAACGTCGTCTACGGCGTGTGGGAGAACACCAAGAACGGCGACTTCAAGCCGTATCTCTATCGCAGCAGCAATCGCGGCGGATCGTGGGAATCGATCGCCGGCGATCTGCCCGCGAACGCGCCGGTACTGTCGTTCGCCGAAGATCACGTCAATCCCAACCTGCTGTTTGCGGGCACCGAGTTCGGCCTCTATTTCTCAGTCGATGCCGGCAAGAAGTGGGTGCGGCTGCGCGGCAACCTGCCGACGATCGCCGTTCGCGACATGGTGATTCAGGAGCGCGAGGACGACCTGGTCCTGGCCACGTTCGGCCGAGGCTTTTACATTCTCGACGACTACACGCCGCTCCGGACGCTGTCGCAGGCGGCCTTCGATCGCGATGGCCACATTTTCCCGCCGAAGGCGGCGGTGATCGAGACGGTCGAGACCGGGCGCCAGCGCGGCTCGCAGGGTGAGTCGCTGTGGATTGGCGAGAACCGGCCGCTCGGAGCCATCTTCACCTATTGGATCAAGGATGCGGCACAGTCCACTCGCCAGCGGCGCACGCTCGCATCGCGCGGCGAGATCAAGGAAGGCACGCCGTATCCGACGCAGGCGCAACTGACGGCCGAGGCCGACGAAGAAGCGCCGCAGACGTTCCTGACGATCACCGATTCGACCAACCGCGTGGTTCGGCGCCTGGCGGTTCCAGGCGGGCGCGGCATCCATCGCTATGTGTGGAACCTCCGCGGCATTGCGCCGACCACGGGCGGGCCGGGATTCGGCGGCGGTGGCGGCGGCGATGACGACGATGACGCGCCCGCGATTCCCGGTGGTACCGGCGGCGGACCGTATGTCGTCCCAGGTGCGTATCGCGTCGCGCTGTCGCGACGCGTCAACGGCGTGACAACGAATCTCGGTGAGGCGCAGACCGTCAACGTCACCGCCGATCCGGCGATGCTGCAGATGACGCCGGCGCAGCGGACGGCGGCGACGACGTATCACGAGAACGTGGCGAAGCTGCAGCGCACCTTCACCGGCGCGCTCGAGCAGGCCAACAACATGCGGACGCGCACGCAGGCGATCCGCCGCGCGCTGGTCGACTCCCCTGCCGATGTGAAGCTGATGGATCAGGCGGTGCAGTTCGATCGCCGTGTGCTGGCGGTGCTGCGCGTGCTGCGCGGCGATGAAACGCTGCGCGGCACCGAATCGGGATCGCCGACCTCGGTGCAGCAGCGCGTCAATTCCGCGGTGCAGGGATCGCGCGGCTTGAGCGGCGCGCCGACCGGCACGCAGCAGTTGAATTCCACGCTGGCCAACGAGGACCTCACCGCGCAAGTGACGGCGCTTCGGACGCTCGAGGGTGAGCTGCGAAAGTTTGAACAGCAGCTCGAAGCCGCAGGCGTCCCGTATACGACGGGGCGGGGGCCAGGTCAGTAGTTAAAAGTTTAAAGTTTCAAGTTTCAAGTTGAGTTTTAAGTTGTAGTTGAAGTTACAAGTTAAAGTTCAAGTTTAAGTTCGCGCCGGGGATCGCAGTTCCTGCAATGGGAACTGCGCCCCGGCGTTGTCACGCCTGCGTACTTCGAAACACCCGCGTCGTGATTCCGGCCTGAAAGTCGACGGCCAATCGATTGCAGCTTATGGCTGCATGAAAGAACCCTCAGACAAAAGGAAACGGACCCTCGCCCTCCACGATCGCGCGTTGCGGTTTACCGACGACGTGAACACTTCGTGCCCGACGTACTTCACCGGCAAGCCAAGCGCGCGAGCGTGGGACCAACTGGTTCGCGCCGCCGACGGAGCATCCAACAACCTTATCGAGGCCGATGGCGCATCAAGCGACGCAGATTTCCTGTCGAAGATGGGCATCGCGTTGCGCGAGGCAAAGGAATCGAGAGCACTGCTCGCCAAGATCCGCATGGGGCGATTGGACAACCACGCGCTGACAGAACGGAAAGGACTCGAGTCCGAAGCCGGCCAGCTCTCGGCCATCTTCGCGACGATCATCATCAACAGGAAGCGCAACCTGGGCCGATTATGACTTTCAACTCCAACGTTAAACTCTGACTTTAAACTCAACTTTAAACTTGAACCTTTAAACTTTAAACTACAGGCGCGTGAGACTTCACACCGCGCAACGCTTCACTTGTTCCCAATGCGCCCGCTGCTGCCACCGTTTCGATGTCATCGTCACCGGCGCCGAGATCGATCTGTATCGCACGCGCAACGCCGCCGCCTGGTTCAGCGGCGTCGACGGCGATCCGTTCGAGCCGATTCCCGGCGCGCCCGGGCTGCAGCGCATCCGCAAGCGCGCCGACGGCGCCTGCGGATTTCTGTCGGACGACAATCGCTGCCGCATCCACAGCGAGCTGGGCGCGGCGAAGAAGCCGCTCACCTGCCGGATGTTTCCCTACTCGTTCCACTCCGCCGCCGACGGCGTCGTGGTGACGGCCAGCTTTGGCTGCCCGACGATCGTCGCCAACGAAGGGCGATCGATCGCCGAGTCCGGCAACGAGCTCGAGTCGCTGCACAAGGAGTGGGCGGCAACGAATGCGTCGAAGCCGGCTGCTCTTCAGCTGGCCAAAGGGCGCTCGATGGACACGCGAACGCTGTTTTTGCTGCGCAAGAACCTGGCCGCGATGCTGGAACGCGATCGTGACGACATCGGCGCGGGCGTTCGCCGCATTGCCGCCGCGCTCGACGATCTGATGCGCAGCCGCGTGCTGGCGCTTGCGGACCAGGACTTCGCCGAATACGTGGCGCTGACCGTTCCGCATGCCGCCGCGCAACCGTCGGCGCCGCCCGCCCGCGACCCTGGCGCCGTCGCGCGCCTGTTGCAATATGGATTTCTCTACACCGTCGCCGCCATTCGCAACGGCATCGAACATCGCGGGCGGTCAGCGGCCGCGCTCCGCGCCAACCGGATCCAACTACTGCTGCATTTCCACGGGGTCGCCCCCGGCCTCGACCGCGTCAACGTCACGGCGCTGAAGCGCCGGCCGGTCGACATCAACGACCCGCAGATCAGGCCGATCGTCTTTCACTACCTGCGATCCACCATTGAAACGCTCGGCGCCAGTTCGCGCCCGATCGTCGACGAATTGTCGGTCGCCGCGTCGTACCTCAACGCCGCCCGCAGCCTGGCCGCGATGAACGCGGATGCCGCGGGCAAAGATCCGGACCAGGCGCTGTTCATCGAGGCCGTCACCGAAGCCTCGGACGTCTCCCACGCGCCCAACTCGATACTCGGCTGGGTGCTGGTTCACTTTGGCGGCGGGAGCGATGCCCTTTGGGTGCTGGGCGCGCCGTAAGCCCCTGAACAGCCTCTAAAGCACGAGTCGCCAGCTGCAGCTGAATCCTTAACTTCAACTGCACTGGCGACTCTCACTTTTAACTCAACTTGAAACTTGACACTTTAAACTTTCAACTAAAACGAGAATCGCCCCGTAATCTGCATCGTCCTCGAATAATTGCCCTGCGACACGACGCGGCCGAAGTTGTTGTTGCCGAAGGCCACGCTGCTCATCGCCGCGTACCAGGGGTTGTCGAACACATTGATGATCTCGAGGCGCAGGCCGGCGCGCTTGCCGCCGCCGAAACGGATGTCCTTGTTGATGGCGAGGTCGGTCGAGTTGCGCCACGGTGAATAGGCGCCCGGCAGGATGCGCGGCGCGTTGCCGAAGGTTCCGGCCGGCGCGGCCGAGAACGCGGCGGCGTTCAGGTAACGATCGTCATTCGGATTGGCGCGGAGGCGCTCGGTAATGTCGCCGAGGACGAACTCCTGGCCGGGCACGATGTTCGGGCGCTGCGCGGCGCCGAGCAGGTTGGTGTTGTTGGTGTTCTGGCTGACACCGATCGGGAATCCGCTCTGCATCTGGATGACCGCGGCGAGCGTCCAGTTGCCGAGAATCGCGTTGCCGACGCGGCTGCCGCTCAGCCAGCGGCGGCCCTCGCCGAACGGCAGCTGAATCGTCGGCGTCATCGACACCTTGTGCGGCGAGTCGATCAGGCTGACGCCGTACTCGGCGTCGGGATTGAAGTACGACGAGCCCGCGTTGAAGGTGTAGTGATTGAGCAGGCCGGGCGCCGAGGTGTAGTAGTTGCCCTGGCCGAACTGGTTGTCCTTCAAGTTGCTGTAGGTGTAGCTGAAGCTGCCGCTCCACCACGTCATGCGCTTGCGGATCTGGATCACGCCGGCGTGGTACTGCGACTTGCCGAGATTGCTCTCCTGCTGGTTGACGTTGAGGAACTGCGGATACGGCCGCAGCAGCTGGTTGCGCTCGATGGTGGCGCGCGCGGCCAGCGTGCCGGCGCCGGCAACGCCGAAGAACGGATTGGGCACGGTCTGCGTCAGCGCGTTGCCAAGCGGCAGGTACTTTGGATCGACCTGGTTGATGTTGACGTTGCCATTCGTCGTCAAACGCCGGCCGGTGGATCCGATGTATGCGACGCTGCCACTGAGGTTGCCGACCAGCTCGCGCTGAAGATCAATGGAGTACTGGTGCACATACGGCGCCGTCTTGTTGGGATCGACGAAGCTGATGTCCGAGCTGACGCCCGACAACAGGCCGAGCGAGTTGCCCGACACGTCGATCATTCCTGACGGGAACGGATCCTGGATGTTCAGCGCGGGGATGTTGTTCGGCTGCGCCATGCTGGTGGTCGCCGAAAAGCCGACCGAGTTGTTGGCGCCGTAGGCCCAAGGCGCCCAGAACAACCCGTAGCCGCCGCGCACCACGGTCTTGTCGTTCACGCTGTAGGCGACGCCGATGCGCGGCGAGATCTTGATCGCGGGCGGGTTGCCGGTCGTTTCCCTCGCGCCGTTCTGTCCCGCGTAAATCAACCCGCCGCGGACCTGGCGGGCCGGCGTGCCGGCAACCGCGTCGGCGGGAATGGTGACGTTGAGCGGGCTGAGCGCCTCGGTATCGAAGCCGACGACCAGCTTGTTGTCGCGCTCGGCGAGGCCGCTTTCCTTTTCGAAGCGCACGCCGTAGTTCAACGTCAGCTTGTTGGTGGCGCGCCAGTCGTCCTGGATGTAGGCGCTGTAGTACTTCACGAAGTTGTCGACCGGCGTGTTACGCGTCAGCGAACCGGATGACGGATAGCCGAGCAGCAGGTCGGCAATGGAGTTGCGCGTGTTGGTGGTTGGATTGGCGGCCGTGAACTGGCCGTTGAAGGTGAACGAGCCGGACGACTGGCCGAAGTTCTCCGCACGCACGCCGAGCAACCGGTAATCCGCGCCGATCTTGTAGCTGTGGCCGCCGATCAGCCTGGTGATGGTGCCGTTGCCGCCGTAGGTGTAGTAGTTGCGGTTGTTGACGCCGCTGAAGCCGGTGCCCTGATAGCCGGTCGTCGAGATCGATGGGAACTTCCGGACCGGCATGGCGTTGACGAAGCCCGGCGCGAACCCGAGCGCCGCCGGATCGAACTCGAATGGCAGGCTGTTGTCGTCTTCGAACGTGTTCATGCCGAAGCGCAGCGTTGCCACCGTGCTGGAGTTGACGATGTAGGTGTTGTTCAGCACGAACACGTTGATGGCGCGATCGAGCTGGTAGCTGGGATACGCGTACTTCGCGTCGGGGAAGAAGTTGCGATCCGGCTCGGACGAGTTCTGGAACAGGTAGACGCCGCTCAGGCCGACGTTGTCCGTGAAGTGGTGATCGAGCTTCAACGAGCCCTGTTGGGCCGCGTCCTTGATCACATCCTGCGCCGGCAGGCGGCCGCTGCCGTCCGCTTCCACGGTCGCGGCCGACGGAATCGCCTTCAGGTATTCACGCGCCCACGGGCTGATGCGGTTGGCCGGAATGATGTTGCCGGGGAACGGCTGGCGGCCCAGGCCGGTCGCCGGATCGCCGGTCAGCGGATCGTAAATCGGGATCAGCGCGCCGGCGGCGGTGCGGTAGTTGCTGAAATCGCCGCTGCGCATGGCGTTGCTCGGCACGGTCATCACGGCGTTTTGCGACAGGCCGTCGCGATAGCCTTCGCCGGCAACCCAGAAGAACGTCTTGCTGTGCAGGATCGGGCCGCCGAAGCCGCCGCCCGCCGAGCGCCAGAACTGCGGCGAGTTCTCGATGTTGCGGATCTGGTTGAAGAACAGCGGCCCGATCAGCGCGTTCGGGCGGTTCTGGAAGAACGCCGAGCCGCGCCACGAGTTCGAGCCCGACTTGGCGGTGGTGTTGAGCACGCCGCCGCCGGTGCGCCCCATTTCGGCGTCGTAGGTGTGCACCTGCACGCGCACGTCCTCGACCATTTCGCCGCTCGGGTTGGTCGCCGAGCGATTCTGCAGGTCGGTGACCGGGAAGCCGTCGAGCAGGTAGTTGTTGGAGCGCACGCCGCCGCCGCCGAGCGAGATCGCCGACGCGCCGGTCTGATCCTGCATGCGGTTCCAATGCGTGTCGCCGCTGCTCTGCACGGTCGGCCACC
>Ga0307410_10000820_pt1 | contig 13175 bp, 11 predicted proteins | sample 322Ometagenome_3_FD_203707 | JGI IMG/M metagenome (GOLD analysis project Ga0307410, IMG submission 203707) | Maize rhizosphere microbial communities from greenhouse at UC Davis, California, United States - 322HYB-O-3 | ecosystem: Host-associated > Plants > Roots > Rhizosphere > Soil | place...
GTGCCGAGGTGGGCCTCGTAGGCGGCCTTGCCCTGCTCGGCGGCCCCCTCGCCGTAGACGCGCGGGGACGGCGACTCCGGGTAGCGGGAGAAGTACGAGCGGGCCGCGAGGGCAGCCGCGGCCGCGTCGAGGTCGGCTCCGTGCTTCTCGACCAGCGGGTGGGTGGCGGGCGTCGTTGCCGTCGTCATGCGGCCCATCGTAGTCGCCGTCGTGTGACACCGAGAGCGCCGCAGCGGCACCCGGATGTAACACCTCGTGCGACGATGGGCGCCATGACGACGCTGCCGGAGGACGCCGCACGCCAGCCCGTCTCGGTCGTCGGGGCGGGGGCCATGGGAGCCGGCATCGCGCAGGTCGCCGCCGCCGCGGGCCACCCGGTCGCCCTGGTCGACGCCGTCAGCGGGGTCGTGGAGAAGGCCGTGGCGGGCATCATCGCCGGCCTGCAGCGCCAGGAGGCCAAGGGCCGGATCAGCTCGGCCCAGCTCGAGGCGACCGTCGAGCGGATCACGCCACTCGACGCGGTCTCGCAGCTGCCCGCCAGCACCCTCGTCATCGAGGCGGTGCGCGAGGACCTCGACACCAAGCGTGCCCTCTTCGCCCAAGTCGCCGAGCACCAGCGGCCCGACACCGTGCTGGCCACCAACACCTCCAGTCTCGACGTCAGCGCTCTCGCCGAGGGCCTGCCCGAGCCCGGACGGGTCATCGGCCTCCACTTCTTCAACCCGCCACCGGTCATGCGGCTCGTCGAGGTGGTGCGCGGCCGCGAGTCCGCCGGCGCGGTCGTGGAGGCCGCGGCCGACCTCATGCGTGCCTGGGGCAAGACACCGGTGGTGTGTGCCTCGACGCCGGGCTTCATCGTCAACCGGGTGGCCCGGCCGTTCTACGGCGAGGCGCAGCGGATGCTCATGGACGGCGTGGCCGACCCCGCCACCATCGACGCGGCGCTGCGCTCGGCCGGCTTCCGGATGGGGCCCCTCGAGCTGACCGACCTCATCGGGCAGGACGTCAACCTCGCGGTCGGCACCAGCGTGTGGGAGCAGACCGGGCACGACCCGCGCTACGCCCCGACCACGATGCAGCAGGAGCTGGTCGCCGCCGGCCACCTCGGCCGCAAGACCGGCCGGGGCGTCTACCGCTACGGACCCGACGGCGCCCCCCTCGACGCCGAACCCGACCAGGCCCGGGTGGCGGAGCTGCTCACCGGCCCGGTGGAGACCAACCCGGTGGCCCGCACCCTGGCCATGCTCGTCAACGAGGCCGTCGACCTCGTGCACCGCGGCGAGGCCACACCCGAGGACGTCGACACCGCCATGACGCTGGGCACCAACTACCCCCAGGGCCCGATCGCCTGGGGCCGCGAGATCGGGTATGCCGCGGTGGCGGACCAGCTCGCCGGCCTCGACCGTGCGTTCCCCGGTGGGCGCTACCGGCCCAGCCCCGCCCTGGCAGGAGGCGACGCCTGATGGCCGACCTGAGCCACGTGGAGCGCATGTGGCAGGACGACGAGGCCTCCCGAGCCCTCGGGATGGACGCCGTGGTCATCGAGACCGACCACGCCCAGGTGCGGATGACCGTCACCGACGCCATGGTCAACGGCCACGACATCGCGCACGGCGGCTACATCTTCACGCTCGCCGACTCCGCCTTCGCGCTCGCCTGCAACAGCCGCGGCCAGACCACCGTGGCGGCCGGGGCCGACATCACCTTCGTCGCAGCGGCGCGGCGAGGCGACGTCCTGGTGGCAGAGGCACACGTGCGCACGGCATACGGGCGCAGCGGGATCACCGACGTCACGGTGACCCGCGAGGACGACGGTGCCGTCATCGCGGAGTTCCGCGGACGCTCGCGCACGCTGCGCGACTAGCCCGACGACCTGCGGGACTTTTCGAAAGCGGGCGTTCCGCTCATACTGATCGGCGGCTGGGGGGTGGAGACCTCCCGGCCGTTGCTTTGTCCGCACCACCCAGGAGACCTATGGGACGGCACTCCGCCCCCAGGACCCGACTCTCGAGCGACCAGCCAGCCCCGACCGCCACCCGCCGGTCCGCCCGGCGACGCTCCCGACGTGGCACTCCCGCCACGCTCGCGATCGTCGGTCTCACCGCCGCCGCCGTGGCGGCCGTGCCCGTCACGGTGCTGGCGCGCAGCTTCGGGGCCGACGCCGAGGGCTGCCCCTCGACCGTGCCGATCACGATCTCGGCGGCGGAGCAGATCGCGCCCGTCGTGCAGGCCGCGGCGACCCGGGCGCGGCACGACGGGGCCTGCGCGGCCTACTCGGTGCAGGCTGCCTCCCCAGCGGCCGTCGCAGCGGCGGTCGCGGCCGGCGAGGACCCCGACGCCTGGGTCGCCGACTCCAGCCTGTGGCTCGACCAGCTGCGGGCGGCCAAGCCCGACCTCGAGTGGCAGAAGGGCACCAGCGTGGCCAGCAGCCCCATCGTGGTGGCCCTGCCCGAGAAGCGCGCCGCCAGGGTCGGCTCCGCCCGCCCCGAGTGGAAGAACCTGCTCAGCGGCCGCACGCCCCTGCGGGTGGCCGACCCGGACACCGACGCCACCGGCCGCCTCGCGCTCTTCACGGTGCACTCGGTCCTCGGCACCTCCAAGGCGACCCAGAACCTCTCCGGCGCCTCCATGATCCGGCTCTCGCGCACGGCGGCCGGCTCCGAGGCCGAGCTCTTCGGCAGCTACGCGCAGGAGCCGGACACCTCCCCGGCCTTCCCCGCCTCGGAGCAGGCCGTGGCCGCGTTCAACCGCGCCCACCCCGAGCTGTCCCTCGCCGCGGTGGTCCCGTCGGAGGGCACCGCTGCCCTGGACTACCCCTGGGCCACCGCACCGCGGCTGAACGCCCGCAAGAAGGACCTGCTCGACCGCGTGCTGGCACAGCTGCGGTCCGACCGGGGGCTCGACGACCTCTCCGCCGCGGGCTTCCGCGAGGTCGACGGGTCGGGCTCGCCCCGGGTGGCGGGCATGCCCAACGGGCCCGTGCGGGTGCGCAAGCCCCTGCCGGCGGCCCAGCGCGTCTCGGCGCTCGGGCTCTGGGCGGCGGTGCGCACCGACATGCGCATGCTCGCGGTGATGGACGTCTCCGGCTCCATGCAGCAGCAGGCGGGCCGGCGGACGCGCATCCAGCTCGCCCAGGCCGCCGCGAAGACCGCCCTCGACTCCTTCCCGCAGACCTCGCAGATCGGGCTCTGGGAGTTCTCCACCGACCGCGACGGCGTCGGCAAGGACTACCGGGAGCTGCAGCCGATCCGCAGGCTCACCGACACGGTGGCCGACGGGGGCACGCACAAGGACGCCCTGAACCGGTCCTTCGCGGCGATGGCCTCGTCGGTGGAGGGCGACACCGGCCTCCACGACACCGTGCTGGCCGCCTACCGCTCGGTGAAGGCGTCCTACCAGCCCGGCTACGTCAACTCCGTGGTGCTGATGACCGACGGCGTCAACGACGACGCCTCCGGCCTCTCGCTCGAGCAGCTGCTCGCGGCGTTGAGGTCGGAGCGCGACAAGAGCCGGCCGGTGCGGGTGATCCTCATCGGCCTCGGCGACCAGGTGGACGCCGCGACCCTGAAGCGGATCGCCGAGACCGCGGACGGCGCGAGCTACGTGGCGCAGGACCCGCAGGACATCACCACCGTCTTCATCGAGGCGCTCATGGGACGCCGTCCCTGACCGGCGTGTGGCGCCCGGCACCGATGGCCGACCGCACGGCATACGGTGTGCCCATGCGCGTTCTCGTCACCGGCGGAGCCGGCTACATCGGCTCCCACACCGTCGTCCAGCTCGTCGCCGCCGGCCACGACGTCGTCATCGTCGACAGCTTCGCCAACTCCAAGGCCGCCGTGGTGCCGCGCCTCGAGGCGCTGACCGGGCGGTCGCTGCCGGTGCACTCCTTCGACCTGCGGGACTACGACAAGACCGAGCAGCTGTTCGCGGCCGAGCGGATCGACGCGGTCGTGCACTTCGCCGGTTTCAAGGCGGTGGGCGAGAGCGTCGCGATCCCGCTCGACTACTACGAGAACAACCTCGTCTCCACCTTCGCGCTGCTGCGCGCCATGGAGCGCCACCACTGCCGCCGGCTGGTGTTCTCGTCGTCTGCGACGGTCTACGGCGAGAACGCCCCGGTGCCGATGCACGAGGACCTGCCCACCTCGGCGACCAACCCGTACGGCTGGACCAAGGTGATGATCGAGCACGTCCTCACCGACGTCGCCCACGCCGACAGCCGCTGGCGCATCGCGCTGCTGCGCTACTTCAACCCCGTGGGCGCCCACCCCTCCGGCACCATCGGCGAGGACCCGCAGGGCATCCCCAACAACCTGATGCCGTTCATCGCGCAGGTGGCCGTGGGCAAGCTCGAGAAGCTGAAGGTCTTCGGCAACGACTACGACACCCCCGACGGCACGGCGCAGCGCGACTACATCCACGTGGAGGACCTCGCCGCCGGCCACCTCGCGGCGCTCACGAAGCTCGGCCACACCGACGAGCCGGTCTCCACCTGGAACCTCGGCACCGGCCACCCGAGCAGCGTGCTCGACGTGCTGCACGCCTTCGAGCGGGCGTGCGGCCGCGAGCTGCCCTACGAGGTGGTCGACCGCCGGCCCGGCGACATCGCCGCGTCGTACGCCGACCCCTCGCGAGCCGAGGCCGAGCTGGGCTGGCGCGCGGAGAAGACCATCGACGACATGTGCGCCGACCAGTGGAACTGGCAGCGCAACAACCCTCTCGGCTACCCCGACTGAGGTCCGGGCTGGCGCGCGGGCTGCGGGAGCCGGCGCGCGAAGAGGTCGAGCAGCGCCTGCCAGTGCCGCTCCGTCGCGGCCTCGTCGTAGGCCGCGGTGTCGGCCATGGTGAACCCGTGCGCCGCCCCCTCGTAGAGCTCCGTCCGGTGCGCCACCCCCGCTGAGGCGAGGGCGTCCTCGACCACCTGCTGGTGCTCCGCCGGCATCGAGCGGTCGTGGTCGGCGTGGGCGACGTAGACCTCGGCGCCCACCGCGCCGAGGATGCGGTGCGGGCTGTCGGGGGCGTCGGTGACCAACCGCCCGGCGTGGAAGGTCGCCACCGCGGCGACCCGCTCGGGCGCGTGGGCCGCGGTGCGGATCGCGAGCGCCCCTCCCATGCAGTAGCCGACCGCGCCGACCGGGCCGTCGGTCACGCGCCCGTCGCGGGCCAGGAAGTCCAACCACGCGTCGGCGTCGCGGACCGCCAGCTCGGGGGTCAGCGCGTGCATCACGGGGCCGAGCCGCTCGAAGACCGCCCCCCGGGCTCCCGGGTCCTTCAGGTCCGGCAGCTCGACGACCGGGGCACGCCCGCTGCGCCAGAAGACGTTCGGCACCAGCACGGCATACCCGTGCGACGCGAGCCGTGAGGCCATGTCCTGCAGCCGGGGCCGGAGGCCGAAGGCGTCCATGAACACGAGCACGCCCGGGTGGGGCCCGCCGGTGGTCGGGGTGGCCACGATGGCGTCGGCCGTGCCGTCGGTGGTCGGGACCTCGAGCGTGACGACGCTGGTGGGGGCGCCACGGTCAGCGGGAGGACCAGCGGGCGAGTCGGGCATGAGCGCAGTCTCGCAGCGCCGTCCTGCCCTCGCGCGCGACCAGAGTGGTGACCACCGCCCTGCCCGTTCGGGACCAATGGCCCGTGCACTCAAACTACTACATATCGTAGTATCAACTACGACCTGTAGTAGTTCATTCCGCCTCCCCCAGGAGCCCCTCCCATGGACGCGCTCGACCTCGCGCGATGGCAGTTCGCCATCACGACCGTCTACCACTTCCTGTTCGTGCCGATCACCATCGGCCTCTCCGCCCTGGTGGCCGTCTTCCACACCGCGTGGGTCAGGAAGCGGAACCCCGAGATGCTCCGGCTGGCCAAGTTCTACGGCAAGCTCTTCACGATCAACTTCGCGCTCGGCCTGGTCACCGGGATCGTGCAGGAGTTCCAGTTCGGCATGAACTGGTCCGACTACAGCCGCTTCGTCGGTGACATCTTCGGCGCACCGCTGGCGATCGAGGCGCTGCTCGCGTTCTTCCTCGAGTCGACCTTCCTGGGCCTGTGGATCTTCGGCTGGGGCCGGATCCCCGAGAAGCTGCACGCGGGCTGCATGTGGGCCGTGCACATCGGCACCCTGCTGTCGGCCTACTTCATCCTGGCCGCGAACTCGTTCATGCAGAACCCGGTCGGCTACCGCTACAACCCGGAGTCGGGTCGCGCCGAGCTGACCGACTTCGCGGCGGTGCTCACCAACAAGGTGCAGCTCGTCACCTTCCCCCACGTCGTGTTCGCCGCCTACATGGTGGGTGGCGCCATGGTCATGGGCGTCGGCCTGTGGCACCTGCGCCGGGTCAACGCGGCGGCCACGACACCGACGACCGACGGCGACACCGCGATCGCGGCGCACGCCGACCTGGGCATGTACCGCAAGGCCACCCGTCTCGGCGCGGTCGTCACGCTGGTGGCGGGGATGGCCGTCGCGGTGACCGGTGACGTGCAGGGCAAGATCATGACCGAGGTCCAGCCCATGAAGATGGCCGCGGCCGAGGCGCTCTACGAGTCTTCCGACAGCAACGCCCCGTTCTCGCTCTTCACCGTCGGCTCGCTCGACGGCTCCGAGGAGAAGTTCTCGGTCACCGTGCCGGGCCTGCTCTCCTTCCTCGCCACCGGCAGCTTCGACGGCAAGGTGCAGGGCATCAACAACCTCAAGGCCGAGTACGCCCAGAAGTACGCCGACAACCCGCTGACGCAGAGCACGACCTACGTGCCCAACATTCCGCTGTCGTACTGGTCGTTCCGCCTCATGATGGGCGTCGGCTTCGCCGCCATGGCCGCCGCGGCCGCTGTGCTGTGGGCGACCCGGCGCGAGAAGGTGCCGACCGCCCGCTGGTGGACCTGGCTCATCGTGGCCACGCCGCTGCTGCCGGTCTTCGGCAACAGCTTCGGCTGGATCTTCACCGAGGTCGGCCGCCAGCCCTGGATCGTCTTCGGGCTCATGGCCACCCACACGGGCGTCTCGCCGTCGGTGTCGGCCGGCGAGGTCATCACCTCGATGGTCGTCTACACGCTGCTCTACGGGGCGCTCGCCGTGGTGGAGGTCAAGCTGTTCCTCACCTACATGCGGGCCGGCGCCCCTCCGCACGAGGAGCCGCAGGTACCCAGCGAGCAGGACGAGGACGCCGAGCTGGCGTTCGCGTACTGAGCGCTCCACGACAGGCGACGGCACGAGCAGCACGCGACCACGCGGCATACCGAAAAGGACTGTAGGCAATGGACTTCCCCACCATCTGGTTCATCATCATCGGCGTGCTCTGGACGGGCTACTTCGTCCTCGAGGGCTTCGACTTCGGCGTCGGCATGCTGCTGCCGGTGCTCGGCCGCGGCACCGACGCGGCCGACACCGAGAAGCGCCGCCGGGTCATGATCAACACCATCGGGCCGGTCTGGGACGGCAACGAGGTGTGGGTGCTGACCGCCGGCGGCGCGACCTTCGCGGCCTTCCCGCACTGGTACGCGACGATGTTCAGCGCGTTCTACCTGCCGCTGCTGCTCATCCTGGTGGCCCTCATCGTCCGCAACCTCGGCTTCGACTACCGCGGCAAGCGCGACGACGACCGCTGGCGGGCCAACTGGGACAAGGCGATCATCGTCGGCTCGTTCGTGCCGGCCCTGCTGTGGGGCGTCGCCCTGACCAACCTCGTCAACGGCCTGCCGATCGACGGCGAGAAGGAGTTCACCGGCAACCTCTTCACGCTGCTCAACCCGATCTCGCTGCTCGGCGGGCTGGTCACCCTCGGCCTGTTCCTCACCCACGGCGCGGTGTTCACCGCCCTGAAGACCGCCGGCCCGATCCGTGAGGACGCCCGCGCCATCGCGACCAAGGTCGGCGTGGTCACCGCCCTGCTGGCCGTGGCACTGCTGGTGACGCTCGGCGTGCAGCACGGTGGGGTCTGGTCGTGGCTCACCACCGCGGTCGCCGCTGGATCGCTGCTGGCGGCCCTCGGCGCCAACCTCCGCGGCCGCGAGGGCTGGGCGTTCGTCGGCACCTTCGTGACCATCGCGATGGCCGTGGCGACCTACTTCCTGCTGCTCTTCCCCGATGTCATGCCGAGCACGCTCAACGAGGCCTGGTCGCTGACCGTCGACAACGCGTCCAGCACCGACTACACGCTGAAGATCATGACGGTCGTCGCGCTGGTGTTCACCCCGATCGTGCTGCTCTACCAGTCGTGGACCTACTGGGTCTTCCGCAAGCGCATCGGCACCCAGCACATCCCGGCGGCGTCCGAGCCGGTCGCCGTGCACCACTGATGCGGCCCTTCGACCCCCAGCTCCTGCGCGCGGCCCCGGCCGCGCGCAGGCCTGTGGTGGCCCTGGCGGTCGTCGGCGTGCTGCAGGGCGTGGCGACGATCGCGACCGCGTTCGCGCTCACCGCCGTCGTGGTCGCGGTGGTGGAGGGTGTGCCGGTCGGCCGGCCGGGTGCCTGGCTCGCCGGCCTCTTCGTGGTGCGGGCCGTGCTCTCGTGGACCTCCGAGCGGGTGTCGGCGTGGGCGGGCTCACGGGTCAGCGCCGCCCTGCGCGAGCAGCTGCTCGGGGCCTGGCTGCGCGCCGACGCCGACCGGCGGCCCGACCCGGCGCACGCCGTCTCGCTGGCCGCCCAGGGCGCGGGCAGCGTCGAGCCCTACGTCGCGCGCTACCTGCCGGCACTGGTCACGGCAGCGGTGGTGCCGGCGCTGGCGATCGCCACCCTGGCGGTCGTCGACTGGCCCAGCGCCCTCATCGTCGTGCTGACCGTGCCACTGCTGCCGGTCTTCGCCGCCCTGATCGGAGCCAGCACCCGCGACGCGACCCAGCGTCGCTGGCGCGCCCTCTCGGCCCTGTCGGGCCACTTCCTCGACGTGATGCGCGGACTGCCGACGCTGGTGAGCTACGCCCGGGCGGGACGCCAGGTCGAGACGATCTCCTCGGTCAGCCAGCGGCACCGCCGCACCACCATGGAGACGCTGCGGCTGGCCTTCCTCAGCTCAGCCGCCCTCGAGCTCCTGGCCACGATCTCCGTGGCCATGGTCGCCGTGACGGTCGGCATCCGGCTGTCGCACGGCTCGGTCGCCCTGGGCACCGGCCTGGTCGCCATCCTGCTCGCCCCGGAGGCCTACTGGCCGATCCGCCGGGTCGGGGCGGAGTTCCACGCCGCCGCCGACGGCGCCGAGGCCCTCGCCGACATCCAGGGCCACCTGACATCGGGCTCCGGCCGCCACGGGACCCTTCCGTCGGGTCGGGCGGAGGGCCCGGCGCGGCCCGCCACCGTGGTCGCGTCCGGCCTCTCCTACACCTACCCGGGCACCACCACCCCGGTGCTGGAGGAAGTCTCGCTCAGCGCGGGCCCCGGCCTGACCGTCCTCACCGGGCCCTCCGGCACGGGCAAGACCACGCTGCTCGAGGTGCTGGCCGGCATACGGGCCCCGCAGGGCGGGACGCTCTCCACCCCGACGGTCCACCTCGTCAGCCAGCGGCCCTTCCTCACCGCGGCCACGGTGCGGGCCAACCTCTCGCTCGGCACCGGCGCCGGGCAGGACGCCCTGTGGCAGGCACTGCGCGACGTCGGGCTCGAGGGTGTCGTGGCGGCCATGCCGCAGGGCCTCGACACCCGGATCGGCGACGACGGATTCGGGCTCTCGGCAGGCCAGCGCGCCCGGCTGGTGCTCGCCCGGGCCAGCCTCTCCGACGCCACCGTCGTGCTGCTCGACGAGCCGACCGCCCACCTCGACCCCGAGTCGGCGGAGGTGGCCCACGAGGCGATCCGCACCCTGGCGTCGCGGCGCTGCGTCGTCGCGGTGAGCCACCGGCCCGAGCTGGTGGCCGCAGCCGACGTCCACGTGCACCTCGAGCACGGCCGCACGATGTCGTCACCCGGGGAGGCCCAGCAGTGAACCGCACCCAGCTCCTGCGGCCCACCGCCCGCACCGCTCTCGCGGGGCTGCTCGGGGGTGCTGCCCTGTCGGCCGGCGTCGCCCTCACGGCCACCTCCGGCTGGCTGATCGTGCGGGCCAGCGAACGGCCGATCATCCTCACGCTGCTCACCGCGATCGTGGCAGTGCGCACGTTCGGCCTGGCGCGGCCCGTCTTCCGCTACTGGGAGCGGCTCACCTCGCACGACGCCGCGCTCGACGACCTCGCGCAGCGCCGCACCGACGTCTACGAGCGGCTCGTGCCGCTCACGCCCGCCCGGCTGGGCACCCGCGGCCGCGCCGACGTGCTCACCGGGGTGGTCGACGACCTCGAGGACGTGGTCGACGCGCAGGTGCGGGTCACCGTGCCGCTGATCGCCACCACCCTCACCGGCGTCGGCACCGCGGTGCTCACCGCCCTCGTCGACCCCGGCGTCGGCCTTGCCGTGGCCGGTCTGCTGGTCGTCGCGGCACTGACCTCGTGGCTCGCCTGGGGGCTCGAGACCCGGTCGCAGGGCGAGCTGCTCGCCGCCCGGGCCGAGGTGTCGCGGGTCAGCGAGCTGGTGGCCCAGCACGCCGGTGACCTGCAGGCCATCGGCGCCGAGGCGACCGCCCTGGGCTGGGTGCGCGAGGCCCACGACGCCGTCGAGGCGGCCACCCGCCGGCAGAGCCGTGGTCGTGCCCTGGCCGCCGGTGCCCTGCCGCTGGCGACCGCCGTGGCCACCGTGCTCGCCGCCCTCACCGTCGAGCCCGCACGGGTCGGCGCCCCGGTCGCGGCCCTGCTGGTGCTGGCCCCGTTCGCACTGGCCGACGTGCTGTCGCCGCTCTCCGACGCGATGCGCTCCCTCGCCCGTGCCCAGGCCAGCGACCGCCGGCTGGACGACCTGCTCGACCAGGCCCCCGCCACCGCGCCGACGGGCCACCGCCTGCCGTCGCCCACCGGCAGCCGGGCGCCGCACCTGCGGCTCGTCGACGTCGCCGCCTCGTGGGACGGCGCACGCACCGCCCTCACGCCCGTGACCCTCGACCTGCCACCCGGCACCACCCTGGCCGTCACCGGCGCGAACGGCTGCGGGAAGTCGACCCTGCTGGCCGTGCTGGCCCGCCAGCTCGACCCCGCCTCGGGCCGCTACGAGGTCGAGGGGGTCGAGGCCCGCGAGCTCGACCTCGACGCCCTGCGGGCCCTCTTCGCGGTGGTCGACGACGAGCCGCACCTCTTCGCGAGCTCGGTGCGCGAGAACCTGCGGCTCGCCCGCCCGGACGCCGGCGACGAGGAGGTCGTGGCCGCCCTCGACGCCGCCGGTCTCGCCGCCTGGCGCCACGGCCTGGCCGACGGCCTCGACACCCGGCTCGGTGCCGGCGGCACCGGCGTCAGCGGCGGCGAGCGCGCCCGGTTGGGCATCGCACGGGCCCTGCTCTCGGGACGCCCGGTGCTGCTGCTCGACGAACCGGTCGCGCACCTCGACCACCCCACCGCGGAGGCGGTGCTGCACGACCTCTTCGCGGCAAGCGCTGGCCGCACCGTGGTGGTGGTGAGCCACCGGCCGGACGGGCTCGACGGGGCGGCACGCGCCCTCGACCTCGGCGCTGCGACACTGGCATCGGAAGGAAGGTGAACGCGGTGCCCACGAAGGCGATCAACCGGCTCGGCGAGCTCGAGCGCGCCGTCATGGACCAGGTCTGGGCGCTCGGTGAGGCCGGCGAACCGTCGGTGTCGGTGCGCCAGGTGCACGAGGCGCTGCTGGGCAGCCGCGACCTCGCCTACACGACCGTGATGACCGTGATGACCCGGCTGGCCGACGCCGGCCTGCTCGTCAAGGAGCGGTCCGGACGCGCCCACCTGTATGCCGCCGCAGGCACCCGTGAGGAGCTCACCGCCAGCAGCATGCTGGGCCAGCTGCAGGGCCTGCCCTCGGCCGACCGGCGGGCCGCGATGCTGCACTTCCTCGGCGACGCCACCCCCGAGGAGATCGCCGACCTCAAGGCCGCCCTGGCCGAGGTCGAGCAGCGGCACGGGCGGTCAAGTGGCGGGGGTCGGCGCTGAGCCCAGCCGTCGCGGCGGTCGTGCTGGCCGCCCTCGCCGTGGTGCTGACCGCGCTGGCCCCGCGCCTCATGGCGCGACAGCAGGTCTTCCGCCGTGAGCCCCGCGCCGCCCTGCTCGGCTGGCAGGCCGTCTCGCTGGCTGCTCTCGTCTCCGCGGTCAGCGCCGCCCCGCTGGCCGTGCACGTGCTCGCGCTCGGCGGCGCCGGCTGGGCCTCGTGGGCCGCCGTGCCGGCGCTGGTCCTCAGCGGGCTGGTGCTGGGGCGGCTGCTGTGGTCGGGCCACCTCGTCGGCACCCGGCTGCGCGCCGCGCGACGCGAGCACCGGCTGCTCGTCGACGCCCTCGGTGAGGCGGTCGACGAGGAGGTGCGGGTGCTCGCGCACCCCACGCCGACGGCATACTGCCTGCCCGGCCTGCGCCGGCGGGTGGTGCTGACCGAGGGAACCCTGCGCACGCTGCCCACCGACGAGCTCGACGCGGTGCTCGCCCACGAGCGCGCCCACCTGCGCGAGCGGCACGACCTCGTGCTGGAGTTCTTCACCGTGCTGCACCAGTCGGCGCCGCCCCGCCTCCAGGTGCCCAAGGCCCTGCGCGAGGTGCGCCTGCTCGTCGAGGTGCTCGCCGACCGCTCGGCCCGGCGGGTCGCCGGGCCGGTGCCGCTGGCGCGGGCGCTGGTGGCCCTCGCGGGGGCGTCGCACCCGGAGACGGCGCTGGCCGCGACCGCCGACGTCGGCGCGACGAGGACCCGCATGGCGCTGCTGGCCCAGGACGACGCGCCGCGGTGGCTTGCCCCGGCGGTCTACGCCTTCTCCGCCTGCGTGCTGGCCGCCCCGCTCGCGCTGCTCGGCTTGGCGCTGGGTTCAATGGGGGCATGAGCACCACCCGACCCGACCGTCACGACTCTGAGTCCTACCGCATCATCGTCGTCTGCACCGGCAACATCTGCCGCTCCCCCATGGGCGAGTTCATCCTGCGCGAGCTGTTCGAGGAGGCCGGGCTGGGCGACCGGGTGGAGGTCGACTCGGCCGGCACGACGTCGTGGGAGGCGGGCAACCCCGCCGACCGCCGCACCCTCGAGGTGCTGCGCCGCAACGGCCACGACGACTTCGGCGGGGTCGACCACGTGGCGCGCCAGTTCGAGCGGTCGTGGATCGACGGCCGCGACCTCATCCTCGCCGCCGACTCGGGCCACCTCG
>Ga0307410_10000822_pt1 | contig 13173 bp, 11 predicted proteins | sample 322Ometagenome_3_FD_203707 | JGI IMG/M metagenome (GOLD analysis project Ga0307410, IMG submission 203707) | Maize rhizosphere microbial communities from greenhouse at UC Davis, California, United States - 322HYB-O-3 | ecosystem: Host-associated > Plants > Roots > Rhizosphere > Soil | place...
GCTGGCAGCCTCCTCCTTCCGCTTTCTCAGCACGACACAACAGATCACTCCGAACGGCCGTCTCACGGATTTGGATACGAGCGGCTGTCGGATGCGCTGGCATACAACCGGGTGCAAGGCCTTTCGGTTGGTCTAGGCTATCGCATTACTCTCCCGGGGACTTCAAGCACGGGAATGGCTACGATCAGATACGGCCTGAGCGATGAGCGGGTAACCGGCCGACTGAGTATCGTCCGGGAGCTCCGACGGGGGTATGTGCGGCTCAGCGGCTATTCCGACGTGGCGGACGTAGATCCGATGTCACAGGGGCGGACCATCTCCAACACGCTGAATGCATTATTTGCCGGGCACGACAACGCAGATTATTCCCTCAGCCGCGGAGCTTCGTTGACCTGGGAGACCCCGCTTGCTCCGGCGCTCACCTTGGAGCTCAGCGCAGGCCTCGACCGGAGGAACAGCATAACGCGCACGGCACGGTCGGCGGTCAATGATTTTCTGGGCGGTACCGGCGTGTTTCCGGCCAATCCGCCGATCCGGGAGGGAACTTTTGGCTCTACCTCTGTCCGCCTGCGTCGTCCTGGCAGGGGAGGATGGATGGTGACCCTGGATGCGATTGGTGGGGCAGGAACGACGATCGGCCGGCTCTACGGTGGGCTCCGCCGCTCCATTGGACGCCGTCCGATGCTGGGGCTTCACCTGAAGGCCGGAACGGCCACGGAACCCGGATTACCGCAGACCCTGTTCCGTCTCGGAGGCCTGAATACGGTGCGTGGGTTCGAGTACGGCACCCGGCAAGGACCTGCATTCTGGTCGGTGCAGGCGGAGCTGACGCTGCTCCCGGGCCGAATACGCCCGGTATTGTTTGCGGATGCCGGCCAGGCCGGGAGAACCGTGGATCTGTTCTCGAGTACAGCCTTGTTGGGCGGCGGAGCCGGCCTCGAGCTCCTCAGAGGCCTGATCCGCCTCGACCTCAGCCGCCCGATCTCTCCGCATGCTGCTGGGAAGCTTCGGTTCGATCTCGTGCTGCGCGAAATCTGGTGAGCAGGTCGATCGGGGGGTATCTGGTCCTGGCCTGGGTGTTGGCCTGCGCGCAGGAGCCGCCCCCCTCCGAGGGCAGCCTCGAGGTCTCCTGGGCCGGGAAGGATTCCGGCAGCATCTCCGGATCCGCCAATGCCCGGTGGTGCGCTCTGCGTCGGGTTCTGGAGGTGCAGACGATTCAGGGAGACACCGGCATCGCTCTGGCCCTGTACCCCGGCCAGTCGGTCGTCCCGGGCAACTACCCGGTGCTGGAATCGACTAGAGCTGAGTCGCTGCCCCCGGCTGCTGCTGTCGCCCTACGCTGGTTAGGTCCTTCCGTGGTCCAGGGATTCCGGGGAGACAGCGGGCGCGTCGTACTGGAGCGGACCGGTGAAGGCCGGTTCTCTGGCAGACTGAGCAGCCGCGCTCGCTCAGTGGTCGATACCCAGCGTATCACGCTCACCGGCTCTTTTCGGGATCTGGTTGTGCGTCCGGATTCCCTGGGGTGCACAGCACCGGAGGAGGATGTCTCCCAAGATGCTGATCCCGCCGACACCGGTGTACATTGACCCCATGGAGCAGACCTATTTCCGCAAAGGCTTTGGCCTCAAGAGCGCAATCGCCGGACGGCTGACCAGCGACTATCACAGTGCCGTGGTGGAAGCGCTCAAGAGCAACGGATACACCCTTAGGGTGGGTCCGTTGACCTTTCGTCTCGCGCGCGAGTTCGGGTTTTGCTACGGGGTAGACCGTGCGGTCGAGTACGCCTACGAGAGCCGGACCAAGTTTCCTGAGCGACGGCTCTTTCTGGTCGGAGAGATCATTCACAATCCCCATGTCAATGAAAAGCTGCGGGACATGGGCATTACCCTGCTGACGCAACAGCCGGGAGGCGAGTTCGACTTTTCCGGCGTGACCCCCGACGATGTTGTGATCATGCCCGCGTTCGGCGTCACCATTCGGGACTTCGAACGGCTGCGCGCCATCGGCTGCGTGTTGGTGGACACCACCTGTGGATCCGTCCTCAACGTGTGGAAGCGCGTCGAGAACTACGCACGGGACGGCTATACCGCAATCATCCACGGCAAGCACTACCACGAGGAAACGAAGGCCACCGCCAGCCAGGTCATGAAGTATCCCGAGGGCCGCTACCTCGTGGTGCTCGACATGAACGAGGCCCGGATGATCTGCGACTTCATCGAGCACGGGAGCGATGCTGAGGCTCTCCGGCAGCACTTCGGGAGCGCCGTCTCACCGGGCTTTGATTTCGAGCGCGATCTCACCCGGGTCGGGCTGGCCAACCAGACCACGATGCTCTCAGGGGAATCCCTGGCCATTGCCGAGGAGGTGCGGCAGAGTATGGCTCGCCGGTATGGCGCGGATTCATTGCCGCAGCATTTCCGCTCGTTCGACACCATCTGCTCGGCTACTCAGGAGCGCCAGGACGCCGTGATGGCACTACTGCAGGAGCCGCTCGACCTGATGATCGTAGTGGGCGGGTACAACTCCAGTAACACCTGCCATCTGGCTGCGCTGGTGGACCAGCATGGAGTGCCCACCTATCATATCGAGGATGCCGACGCCATCGACGTCGCCACCGGATCCGTTCGGCATCAGCGTATCGGCACCAAGTCGGAGGCCCTGACTCGCGACTGGCTGGGTCAGTCGCGAAGCATCGGTCTTACCGCCGGCGCCTCCACTCCCAACAACAAGGTGGGCGAAACGATCGTGCGGATCAGCGCGGTTGCGGGGGTGAGTGCAGAACTCGCGACTGCGTTAGCCCTGAACGGTCAGCGGTGAACCGGCTCGATCCGCCGCCCCCGTTCACCGTTCACTGTTGACTGTCCTCCCCGATGTCCCTGATCGACCTCAGCCACAGCATCGAGCACGGCATGGTCACCTATCCGGGTCTCCCCGGCCCCCTCGTCTGTGACTACCTGAGCCGCGAAGCATCGAAGAGCCACTACTCACCGGGCGTCCAGTTCCAGATCGGCAAGATCGAGATGGTGGCCAACACCGGCACCTACCTCGATGCGCCATTCCACCGTTACCCTCACGGGCTGGATTTAGCCCAGCTTCCGCTGGAGGCTCTGGCGGAGCTCGAGGGGGTAGTGGTCAGGGTCTCGTCCGAAAACGCTCGAGCTATCAGTCCCCGGAGTTTCCGGGGAGTCGAGCTGCAGGGAAAGGCAGTGCTGGTGCAGACCGGGTGGGACCGGCATTGGAGGACCGATCAGTACGGCAGAGGACACCCCTTCCTCACCGGCGAGAGCGCCCAGTTCCTGGTGGACAGCGGCGTCGTGCTGGTCGGTATCGATTCGTTGAACATCGACGACACGGCCGATGGGTCGCGTCCGGTGCACTCGACGCTGCTGGAAGCTGATATCCCCATTGTGGAGCACATGTGCAATCTGGGAAATCTGCCTGCCAGCGGATTTCGCTTTTCAGCCGTTCCTGCAAAGGTGGCCGGCTTCGGCAGCTGGCCGGTTCGGGCGTACGGGCATGTCCTTCCGTCAGACTAAGGTCTCCGGTTTTCCGGCCGTGGCCCTTCGATCAGCTGAGCTCGAGGTCATAGCGGTCCCCGCAATCGGAATGAAGCTCACCAACCTGCGGCGGCTCAATGGACGGGAATGGCTGTGGCGCAGCCATCAGATTCCGCTGGCATTACCTGAGCCGGGATCCAGCTATGTCGAGGCGGCGGATAGTGGGGGATGGGACGAGTGTTTCCCCACGGTCGGACCGTGTCCCGTCCCCGGAGCACCGGCAGACAGCACTACCCTACCAGACCATGGTGAGCTCTGGAGCGCGAGCTGGACCAGCTCAGTCTACGACCATGCCAAAGGAACCACGCTCACGGGGTCGGCTCAAGGCGTCGTGTTTCCCTATGAGTTTCACCGGCAGATTACTCTCGACAAGCAGGACCCAGTCATCCGGTTCGAGTATCGACTCCGCCACACCGGCGACAGGTCCTTTCCCTGGATCTGGTCCTCGCACCCTCTCCTGAACGTGCAACCCGGTTCCGAGCTGAGGCTGTCCGGGGTGACCCAGGTCAAGATGGACACGGTGCGCGGAAGAGACGATCTCAGCGAGGAAGACGTGGTGAGTTGGCCCGGTGCCATTGGGGGGGACGCCGACCATTTCACCTTTCCTCAGGAGGGCGGGTGGGCAGTCAAGATCTTTGGCGACCTGCGCGGTGAAAGCGAACTGAGCCTGACCGATCCCCGCCGGGGTGAGCGACTGGAGATGCTGGTGCGGGCGGACGAGGTGTCCCAGGTGGGAGTCTGGATCAATTGCCAAGGCTGGGCGCCGAAGGGGCGCACGCCCTACTACAATCTGGCGCTCGAGCCCTGTATTGGAGCGCCGGACCGGCTGGACCGGGCGGTGCAGGACTGGCACACGGCCCAGACGCTGCAGCCCGGCGAAGAGCGGCAGTGGTCGCTGGAGGTCAGACTTCCGAGTTGAGCATCTCGGCCACTGCCGCGATCGTCAGTGGGGCGCTCCCCTCCGCCCGGTTGTTGACCAGCAGGTAGGCGGGGATCTTGGTTTTCACGGCGGTCTCGACCAGGCGCACCAGGTCTCTCCTGAGCTTTGGGTTCGGCTCCCGGATCCTGTCGTACGGCGCGAAGACGTCGACCGCCTCGTTGTAGGTTCGCCCGGGGCGCAGCAGGGCGCGGGCAAGGATGAACGGCCCCGAAATCGAGTTCGGCAGATCGAGCTGATGGCCGATGGGCGGCATTCTGGTCCACGAATTGAAGACGTGAGCCACTCCGTGCTCCCGAAGCACAGCGAAGTACATCGGGGTGAGGAACTCCTCGTTCCGAACCTCGACGGCGTACTCGGCGTCTCGAGGAAGCGCCGAAAAAAACTGGTCCAGGCGGTCGGCAAAAACATCGGCATCGAGACCGGTAAATTTGGCGATGGTCTGGAACTCGAAGACGAAGGGCCCGGTGTTCTCCGCGAAGTAACGCCGGTACGGCTGGTAGATCTCCTCCACGAACAAATCGGGGTTGAGGAAGTCTGGATTTCTTTTTCCGGCGCGATCAGGATCCTGCGCTTTAGTGAAGGTGTGGATGGTGAGCTGGCCCCATACCTTGCTGATGCAGGGAAAGCCCGCCGGGAGATGGTCAGCATAGCTTCGAAGAACTGCTTCCGTCGGCGGGCCGTAGTAGCTGGAATCGATGCCGACCGTGCCGAAGAGTGGAAACGCCGCATACTCCTTCAACATCCGGGCTGCGGCGCCCTTGGGACCGTAGTCCTGGTGGTAGACCAGCCCACCCCAACCCGGGTAGTTCCAGGTGGAAGTTCCAAACCGAACACCGGGCGGGATCCGCGCGCGGAGGCGTTCGAAGTCTGCCTCCCTCTGTACGTCAGCTGCGGTTTCCATCACGAGTTATGGATCGGGGACGACCTTAAAGACATTGCCCGAGGCGCTGAGCACATAGAGCTCACCCGCGGCGTCTTCGCCAAAACTCTGGACCGAGCCACCGGGCCTCAACCTTGGCCAGTCGGTTACCTCCGTGGCAGCTCCAACCGCATAGCGGAAGCTCCGCACCCACCCTTGGCAGAAGTCGCCGTAGAAGTAGAGGCCCTGGAGATCCGGGATGCTGCTTCCACGGTAGACATAGCCGCCGGTGATCGAGCAACCCTGGGGATGAGCGTACTCGAAATCAGGTAGAGTGAGGCCGGTCTGGTCGCAGGTGGTGCCACTCAGGCAGTGAGAGCCTTCCATAATATTCCAGCCGAAGTTGAGACCTTTCCCGCTCCCGGTGGACGCAGGTGCCACATCCACCTCCTCATAGCGGTCCTGGCCTACGTCCGCGATGTACAGGTCTCCTGTGGCCCGGTCGAAGCTGAACCGCCAGGGGTTTCTGAGCCCGTAACTCCAGACTTCCGGCTGAACCCCGGGCTGTCCAACAAACGGGTTGTCGGCCGGGACCGTGTAAGAAGTTCCCGTTTGAACATCTACCCGGAGAATCGACCCCAGCAGGTCCGAGAGACTCTGTGCCCGGCCCTCGGGGTCGTTCCCTGCACCCCCGTCGCCGAGCCCCAGATAGAGGAAGCCGTCGGGTCCGAAGAGCACTTGGCCGCCATTGTGGTTGACATACGGTTGGTCGGCAGTCAGGATGACCTGCTCACTGGCCCCGTCCGCGACGTCAGGGTCGGCGGAAACTTGAAAGATGGAGAGGTGAGTATCGCCGGCGGTGTCGGTGTAGTGCACTACGAACCTGCCGCTGGTTGTGTAGTCAGGGTAGAATGCTAGGCCGAGGAGCCCTTGTTCACCCCCCGCGGAAATGCGGCCGCTGAGGTCGAGAAAGGGTGTGGGCAGCAGATTTCCGTCCTTGATGATGCGAATGCCCCCGGTCTGCTCCACGACGAACAGCCGGCTTACATCATTCGGTGGGCTGGTGAGGTAGAGGGGAGAGCTCAAACCCGAGGCGATCAGCTGCAGGCGAGCTCCCCGGCCTTCTGGCAGTCTCGGCTCGGATTCACCGCAGGCATTGAGGCCACCGGTCAGGAGGAGAGACAGGGCCCCACCGGCCACCAGACTGGCATTGGTCTTCCAGATCGGTCGGGGCGGGGCACACAGCATCTTCTTTATATAGAAGCGGCATGAAATCAGTGGCATGGCGGTTTGGCTGGGGACTTCTCGTTGGAGGATGCACTCCATTGGGCCTCTGGTTGTACGAGGACCCCGTGGTGACTGTATCGCAGATTACCCTGGCTCTGGGGTCGGGACCAGTCCGGCCGCCGGTCATCGTAGCGCTAGCCCTGCAGAATACGAACGACTATCCCCTGTCCACCGAGCGAGTCGAGTTGTCTCTCAGACTGGATGGCATGCCCATCGGCCAACTCAACCGAGACAGCGCGGTATCGGTGCCGACCGACAGCATGTCGACCGTAGCTTTGCCGGTCGCGCTTGTCAGGCAAGCCACGCCCGAGCGGCTGCGCAGCCTGAGCTCCGGAACCCATACCTTCCTTGTATGGGGTCGGGCCACCTTCCGGACCCCTATTGGGAGCAGGAAGGTTCGTTTTGCCCAGGAGGGATCGATGCGGTTTGGCGCCCGCTCGATCGGCTCTTTGCCCTAGGGTGCAGGGCCCGGTCCAGGCGGTCGATGTTGGTGACCGTGAGCGTTACAGCCCCGAATTCCTCCTCCACTTTCCCCCGAAAAATGAACGGGCCCTGATCAAACAAGACGTGGCTGCGCTCCCGATACACATCGGGGAACAGGACCGTTTCGATCAGGCCATAGCCATCATCGAAGGTGGCAAACTCCATCGGCTCCTCGGTTTTTGCGTGCACCGGCTTGGCGGCTGTGAGCATGCCCGCTGCGAGCACGTGCCGGCCCACATGTTGGTGAAGCTCGGTGCTGCGACACAGCCGATAGTGTCGGAGCCGTTCGGCATGCAGCTGCATCGGATGTGCGTCGGTCATGAACCCCATGCCTGCGTATTCCTCACGACGGCGTCGCTCGGCCGAATATTCCTTCAGCACGGGAATGGCTGGTGGGAGATCATCGAACCAGTCAGGCAGGCGGACAGTCCGCCAGTCCGTCTGTCCGCCTGAATCAACCAGCCACAGCATCATGGGCCGGCTCCACCCCTGCGCGATCGAGTCCAGCGCCCCGACTTTGATCAGCAGGCGCAGGTCGCCGGGCGCAATGCCGGTGCGAGCGCGGAGGTCGAAGATGCTGGTGTATCCGCTCCCCCGCTGACCCAACGCCCGCTTTACCGCGTCGGCCGACAGGCCCTTAACAAATTGCAGGCCGATCCGGATCTCCCCATCCTGGCCGATGCAGCGGAAATCGCTCGCGTTGATATCGGGAGGAAGGATTGTCAGGCCCATACGTATCGCTTCCGCCACATAGGCAAACGGCTGATAGTACCCGCCGCCGTTGGACAGTACTGCCGCCATGAACTCCGCCGGGTGGTTGGCCCGCAGGGCACACGAATGCTGGGCGATCTGGATATATGAGCACGAGTGTCCCTTGCAGAAGCTGTATCCGGCAAAGGACATGATCATCTCCCAGACTCGCTTGGCGGCGGCAGGGTCACGTCCCAGGTGCAGCGCTCCGGTGAAGAACTCTTCGGCATAGGCGGCGAGGTGCTTGGCCGGGCGCTTCTTGGAGAGGGCTTTCCGCAGACCGTCGCCCGTTGCCGGTGACATTCCGGCAAACGTGGTACAGACGTTCACCACATCCTCCTGATAGACCATGATGCCAAATGAGTCCGCCAGGGTTTCCCGCAGCGAGGGATCGAGCGGCTCGTAGGGGGCGTGGTTGCGCAGCCGCTCGAGATACAGCTGGATGTACTTGTTGGACGCGGGACGGATCATACTGGTGTTGAGCACCAGCAGCTCGAATGTATCGGCCTGGCTCTTGGCACAGAGAAGCCGGGAAGCGGGGGACTCCGTGTAGAACACCCCCATGGTCTGTCCGGTACGGAACAGTGCTCTGGCTTTCTCGTCGTCACCGGCGGTGGACGAGGTGTAGTCGATGCGGCAATCCGTGTGACCATGCACCGCTTCGATCGCATCGCGGATGACGGCCAGGGAGCGATTGCCCAGAAGATCGATCTTGACCAGTCCGGCGTCTTCGGTGCCATCCTTCTCGAACTGGATGACCGGTACCACCAGATCGGGATCGCAGTCCAGCGTCTTGGCCGCAGGCTCCACCGGCACATAATCGGTGAGAGGAGTAGGGGTGATGACCACTCCGCCGGCATGAACCGAGAGATGACGGGGAATGCCCACCAGGCTTTCAGCGGTGCGGGCGAACTTCTCCCACTGGCCGGCCAGGTTCAGGCCGCGGAAGTTCGGATGGGTCGCGACCAGCTCCGGCAACCGCCGTTCCCCATCTTCAAAAAAGGGAATGCGGCGGGTGACCTCCCGGATTTCACCAGCCGGGCGGCCGTGGACCTTGGCAACTTCGCGGAGCGCACCCCGGGCCTGAAAACAGTTGTGATTGGCGACCATGGCGGAGTGCAGCCGGGAATACCGACGGAATACGTATTCCAGCACCTGATCGCGTTCGTCCCAGGGAAAGTCGAGGTCGATATCCGGCGGGTCTCGCCGCTCCAGGTTCAGGAAACGCTCGAATATCAGTTTGGAGGCGATCGGATCGACATGGGTGATGCCCAGGCAGTAGCTCACGACTGAATTGGCCACCGACCCCCGGCCGCAGTGCGTGGGCCCATGATGGACGATGTCGCGCACTACCAGGAAGTAGTCCGCAAATCCCTTCTGCCCGATGATGCCGAGCTCCAGATCCAACCGATCCTGCAGCTCGGTGGTAATCGCGGGATAGCGCCAGCGGGCCCCCTCCAGCGTCAGCTCTCGCAGCTGATCGAAGGCTCCCGCCGTATCTGCTACGCGCGGAGGAACTGTCCGGCAGCCGATCGGGATGGTGTAGCTGCAGCGTTCGGCGATCTCTTCTGCCGCCCGCAGCGCCTGGGGACAATCGGGAAAGTGACGGGCCAGTTCGGGCCCCGGGCAGAGCCACGCCTGCTCCGGCCATATCTCGGCGGGGGGAAGCGCCGAGAGTGTGGTGTTGAGCGCAATGGCCCGGAGCAGGCGATGGCGGCTCCAGTCCTCGGCGTTCGCGGCCACCACTCCATTGGTTGCCACGACCGGTAGGCCCAGCTGCCGGGCGGTGGCCAGGGTCTCGTGGCGTTGACTGCCCGGGCGGAGCTCGGCATAAAGGTTGGCCGGGCCGCTCAACCGGAGGATCTGTTCAAGGAAGGGGACGTTGCTGGATAGGAGGATCACCCCGTCGCGATCCGCCGCGAGAATTCTAGATAAAGCGCGTGTACCGTTCGGACTCCGGTTCCCTCGGTCGCTCTGCTCCCTCAGGGTGACAAGCTTATTGCCTCCATGAATCTCTGTGATGGCCCGGCACAATGCTCCCCACCCGCGCTCGTCAATGGCTAAGACCAACACCTCTTGTCCAGCTTCAACCAGGTGAGCGCCGAGGATTGGCCGGATACCCGCGGCGGTGCAGGCGCGCTGAAATTCGACGGCTCCGTAGACCCCGTTAGTGTCGGTGCAGGCGAGCGCGCGAAAGCCCCGCCGGGCCGCCGCTTCGGCGAGCGCCTCGGGACTGGAGACACCCAGTCCAAACGAGAAGTGGGAGTGCGCGTGTAGGTGGACGTACATTATCGTGACCGAATTGTCTCCAGAAACTCCTCGACGATCTGGTTGATCTGGTCGGGTTTATCCAGCTGAATCCAGTGGCCGGTTCCCGTCACGATGCGGTGGGAGAATCCTTTGCCCAGTCGATGAAGGCTGAACGGCTGATCGTTGTTGGGTGTGACGACCGACAAAATTGGTCCCCGATAGCCCGCCAGCGCAGGATCGGGATCGAACCGCATTACCTCGCGAAAGACTTGCACCACAGCTTCCCTTGGAGTAGCTCGGAGGTCCGCGAGCAGGCGCTCCTTTACCGCTGCATTGGGTCCGGCAATCTGGGTCCAGTATTCCCGAATAAAAGCGTCATAGTCGGCGTTGAGTCCTTCCAGGAAAGCATTGGCCTCGTGAGTCGGGATCTGCTTGCCGTCACCGATCGGGTCGACCAGCAACAATCCGGTGACCCGGTTCGGATGAGCGCCGGCGTACGTCAGAGCCACTCCTCCGCCCATGCTGTGGCCCACGAGCACGAATCTTGGAATCGACAGGGTGTCTGCCACAGCGGCGATATCGCCGGCCAGTCCGGCGAGAGTGTAGTCGTGATTCGTGGACGGGTCGGAGCTGCCATGGCCGCGAAAGTCGAGCGCGACGGCGCGCCGGGTTGCTCGCAGATACTCGAGCTGGTGAGACCACTGGGCGGAGTTGCCGGCCAGGGAGTGCGCCAGAAGCAGCGGGACCCCACCGCGGCCGCCATCGTCCACCGCCAGGGCTCCTGCCGGACCCGCGATTCGGACGGAGGTCACGACCTGTCTCCCGACGACCAGGGCGGCCGTTGCTGGAGAATGATCGGATACACCGGACAGCCAGGGATGTGGGCGCCGGGCAGATACCCGATGCTCATCAGGAACTCATTCACGATCTCACCACCGGTAAAGCGAAAGGTGCGCTTGAACAGCCTGGCCCAGTCATCCTTGGAGCGGGGATGATGCGCCGCCAGCCAGCCGGCAAATGAGCCATGGGTTTTCTGTAGTTCCAGAATTTTTTGGGCATTGCTAATGGCAGCCTCCACCTTCAGCCGGTTTCGGACGATGCCACTGTCGCTGAGCAGCCGATTGCGCTCGGCGTCGCCGTACGCGGCCACAATATCGGGCGCAAAGCCATCGTAGGCTCGGCGAAATGCTTGTCGCTTCTTGAGAATGGTCAGCCAGGACAGTCCGGCCTGATTGATCTCCAGCATGAGCCGCTCGAAGAGCGCCGCGTCATCCTCCAGCGGAAACCCGTACTCCTCGTCGTGATATGGGCCATGCCATGGGTGGCCCCGCGCGGCATCACAGTATGTCTCAGCCATTCACACCCCGGTACAAATTCACCATCTTCGTGACCTTCGTGTTCGTCGTGCCTTCATGGTAAGGTTTTTCACCGGAGTTTTATGCGCGCTGTGATCTATGAAGGCGCCGGTGGCCCCGAGGTCATTACCATCGGCGAGGTCCCCAAGCCGGAGGTTCGGCCGGAGCACATCCGGGTGCGGGTCCATGCAGCCGGGGTGAATCGAGCCGATCTCATTCAGCGGCGCGGTCATTACGCCGCGCCATCCGGATGGCCGGCCGATATCCCGGGTCTGGAATACGCGGGCGAAGTCGAGGCCGTACGGCCCGGTGTGACCCAGTGGCGGGTAGGCGACCGGGTCATGGGGCTGGTCGGCGGGGGTGCCCAGGCTGAATTCGTTGCGGTGCATCAGAACGAGGCGCTGCCAATCCCGGCGGGGCTGTCGTACGAGGAGGCGGCGGCCATTCCGGAGGTGTTTCTCACGGCCTACGATGCCCTGGCCACCCGGGGGCGGCTCCAGGCTCGGGAGCGAGTGTTGATCCATGCCGCGGGAAGCGGTCTGGGGACTGCGGCATCGCAGATTGCCAAGCAGCTTGGCGCCACGGTGATTGGTACCTCGCGCAGCAGTGACAAGCTGGCACGAGCCCTGATTTATGGACTCGATACCGGCATCGATACCAGCAGGACCCCGTTCCGCGACGCACTGGGTGAGCCGGTGGACGTGGTGCTCGATGTGCTCGGCGGACCGGCACTGGCGGACAATCTGGCGATTCTGGCGCCGCGCGGGCGGCTGGTGTTGCTGGGATTCCTGGCCGGCAGCCAGGCCGATGTGGATCTGGGGCCGGTGCTGCGGAAACGGCTCGAGGTCATCGGTACTGTCATGCGGACTCGAGGGCTGGAGGAAAGAATCCCACTGGTGCGGGAGTTTGGAAGCCGGATGTTGCCCCTGTTCGAGCCGCGCTTCGGTCAACCGGCAGTTCTCCGGCCGGTGCTCGAACGAACCTATCCGATGACTCAACTGGCCGATGCGCACCGGGTGCTCGAAGGCAACGCGACCTTTGGCAAGGTGGTGGTGACCTGGTGACGCGGTGCATGCGGGGTGAGTGGAACGCCTCGCCTCAGGGCTCCGGCGCCATAGCGGGAATGAATATGGTCGACCGCCTGCTGGAGGGCGGACTGACGGACCGGCGGACTGGCGGACGGCCAAACCTCATACCGAGTACCCAATGCGTTGAGATGGCCTTCAGCTTTGCTCGTGTCCAACTGCCCGCCCGTCAGTCCCTCCGACTCTCCGCCTGTCCACAGATCCAGTTGCGCCTCTTGCTCAGCCAGCTGGTCCAGGGTGATCGCCACCGCACGAAACGCCAGCCGCTTGGTATTAGCCAACGCAAAGGCACGCCGGGCAGCGTCCCAGAGCTCGGCATCGAGGACCGCCGCTTTCAGCGGTACGGTACGGGCAACGGTGGTGTAATCGGCGTAGGAAGCCTCGACCCCCAGCCGGCCGGCGGTGAGCCCCCGCCGGCGAAGTCGCCGCCCCAGACGTTCACTCAGCAGCCGCAGTATGGGATGAAGGACGCCGAGATCGTTGGTATCACTGGCCAGAGTGTGAGTCAGATGGAATTCGGACTGCTGTTCCGGCGAGAGTACCGGACGCGGATCGATCCCTCGCGCCCGCATCCGGAGCACCCGGCCTTCCCGTCCGAAGACGGCAC
>Ga0307410_10000823_pt1 | contig 13173 bp, 8 predicted proteins | sample 322Ometagenome_3_FD_203707 | JGI IMG/M metagenome (GOLD analysis project Ga0307410, IMG submission 203707) | Maize rhizosphere microbial communities from greenhouse at UC Davis, California, United States - 322HYB-O-3 | ecosystem: Host-associated > Plants > Roots > Rhizosphere > Soil | place...
CTCCCGACAGATCGGGAGAGCGCGCTTGGAAGCCTATATCGTCGATGTCGTACGAACCGCCGGCGGCAAGCGCGAAGGAGCGCTGAAGGACTGGCACCCGGCCGACCTCGGCGCCGCCGTCCTCAATGCCTTGGTCGAGCGCACTGGCATCGACGGCGCGGCGATCGAAGACGTGATCGTCGGCTGCGTCGGCCAAATTGGCGAGCAGGCATTCCACATCGGTCGCAACATGGTCATGGCCTCGAAGCTTCCCGACAGCGTTCCCGCCGTATCGATCGACCGTCAGTGCGGAAGCTCGCAGCAATCGGTTCACTTCGCTGCCCAGGCGGTAATGAGCGGAACGCAGGACCTTGTCATTGCGGCCGGAGTCGAGAGCATGACCCGCGTGCCGATGGGTACGCCGATCATCCTTCCGATGCAGGCGGGGATCGGAATCGGGCCCTGGCCGCAGTCGATCAAGGACCGCTACGGCGTGAACGACTTCACCCAGTTTCGCGGCGCGGAGATGATGGCGAAGAAGTACGGCTTCTCCCGGGACCAACTCGATGCGTTTGCGCTCGAAAGTCACCGCAAGGCGGCCGCGGCAACGCAGGCCGGAGCTTTCGAAAACGAAATCGTCCCGCTGCCCGTCAACGGTTCGGAGCATCGCAGCGACGAAGGTATCCGCTACGATGCGTCGCTCGAAGGCTTGGGCAGTCTCAAGACGCTCGTCCCGGACGGCGTGATCACGGCGGGCAATGCCTCACAGATCTGCGACGGGGCATCAGGCATGCTCATCGCCAACGAGCGTGCGCTAAAGGCGCATAACCTGACGCCTCTCGCGCGTATCGATCATCTCACCGTCACCGCCGGCGACCCCGTCATCATGCTCGACGAGCCGATCCGCGCGACGCGCGTCGCGCTCGAACGCTCCGGCCGCAGCATGGCCGAGCTCGACCTGTACGAGGTCAACGAGGCGTTCGCTCCAGTCCCGCTCGCCTGGCTGCAGCAACTCGAAGCCGATCCCAACCGCCTCAACGTTCACGGCGGCGCGATCGCGCTCGGCCACCCGCTCGGCGCGTCGGGCGCGAAGCTGATGGCTACTTTGGTTCATGCGCTCCGCCGCAACGGGAAGCGCTTCGGCCTGCAAACGATGTGCGAGGGCGGCGGCATCGCCAACGTCACTATCGTGGAGGCGCTGAACTGACGTGCCGACCGTCTGGGCCTCGACCCGTAACGGCGAAACGCGCCAGATCGAGGCGAAGTCCGGCGTATCCCTGAAGGACAATCTAAAACGCGGGGGCATGGATGAAGTCCTTGGCATCTGCGGAGGCTGCGCAAGCTGCGGCACCTGCCACGTCTATGTCGCCGAAGACTGGATCGAGCGCCTTCCTCCGATCCAGCCGGACGAGGAAACCATCCTCGCCTTTTCCGACTGGCGCGAGCCGAACAGCCGACTGTCCTGTCAGATCAAGGTCACGGACGCGCTTGACGGCCTGTGCGTGACGGTCGCGCCGGAGGATTGAGTGCCGAACTAATGCCCGCTTTCGACCCATTGCGGACATTCGAGGGAGCAGGCGTGAAACTCGAGTTGCTGAATCAAAGCGCTTGCGCCTTTGCTTCCCCGTTTCCATGCCATGCACCCTGCTTGGGCATGTTATACTGCTTCATCATCGGTTGTTGCGATTTCGCGAGCCCCGATGGCTGAGAGCCGAGTGCTCCCGCTTGCGCGAGGAGGAGACGGCTCATGGCAAACACGGACTTCAACGGCGACGGCCGCGACGATCTCCTGTGGCGGAGCACCAACGGCGGCATTAGCAATTGGCTGGCAACCTCCACCGGCGGCTTCAACAACAACGACGCGAATGCTCTGACTCAAGTCGACACATATTGGGAGATCCTCGGAAGTGGCGACTTCAACGGTGACGGCCGGGACGACGTTCTTTGGATCAGCGACGCGAGTGAACTCAGTAATTGGCTAGCAACGCCAAGCGGCGGCTTCGCTGTCAACGATAGCCATGCCTTCAGCCAAACTTCCACGCAGCAAAATCCCGCCGGGATCGGCGATTTCAACGGCGACGGCCGCGACGACATATTGTTCTGGGACTACCACCAGTCAGTGACGGTTTGGCAGGGAACCTCGACCGGCGGCTTCTCGCACGGCAACCCGGATTCCGCCAAGACCTCGTCAGTCAGCTGGAATGTGGCAGGCATTGGGGACTTCAACGGCGACGGCCGCGACGACATCCTTTGGCGCAATGCTGCTACAGGTGCTTTGACCGATTGGCTGGGCAGCGCGGCAGGAAGCTTCACAATCAACGACGGGAACGCGCTTCAGCAGGTACCGATTGATTGGCAGGTAGCGGGCACAGGCGATTTCAACGGCGATGGCCGTGACGACGTCCTGTGGCGCAACGACAATGGAGCGCTCAGCAACTGGCTGGGGTCCGACACCGGTGGGTTCGTGATAAATGACGCCAACGCGTTCCGCCAGGTTGCGACAAACTGGCATGTGGCCGGTACCGGCGACTATAATGGCGATGGTCGGGACGATGTCGTATGGCTCAGCGACGCAGGGGCGGTCAGCAACTGGCTCGGAACTGCGGCAGGAGGGTTCACGATCAACGATGCGGCCGCCTATGCACAGGTGGATATTAGCTGGGGCATCGGGCGGAACTGGGATCCCTGGGACTACTAATTGAATTGCGCCCCCGCGAACCCTGGCTGCGGGGGCATGACTGAATTTCCGCTTTCCACCCAAAGCAGACATTCCGACTGTCCTACAGCCGCTCTGCTGTGCCATGCTACGGCCATGCGCTGCAGCGGCTCCGATCTGACCCTCGCTAGCTTGTCCGGCTCTCGCGCGGACCCATACGTGCACACGCGTGTCAGTGTGAACATTCGTGAACATTCGTGGCTGTCGCAGTGAGAATCGCCTGCGTCGGAGCCGGACCTGCCGGCCTCTACTTCGCAATCTCGATGAAACTGCGCGATCCGTCGCACGACATCATCATCTTCGAGCGAAACGCGCCGGGAGTGACCTTTGGCTGGGGTGTCGTTTTCTCCGACCAGACTGTCGAGAATTTGCAGGCGAACGATCCGAAGTCAGCGAAGGTCATTGCCGACGAATTCGCCCATTGGGATGACATCGACGTCCACTTCGGCGGCGAGTGCATCACGTCGAGCGGCCATGGCTTCATCGGCATCGGCCGCAAGCGCTTGCTCGAAATCCTGACCGACCGCGCACGCGATCTTGGCGTGCAGCTGCAATTCGAAGCCGAGTGCGATCCCGCCGATCCGAAGTGGCGCGACTACGACCTCGTCATTGCCTCGGACGGCATCAACTCTCGCTTCCGTGACGCTTACCCCGATGCGTTCGGGGTCGATGTCGACGTGCGTGCGAACAAGTTCGTGTGGCTCGGCACCAGCAAGGTGTTCGACGCCTTCAATTTCGCCTTCGAAAAGACCGAGCACGGCTGGATCTGGGCGCACGCCTACCGCTTCGCACCGGACTGCTCGACCTTTATCGTCGAATGCTCGGAAGACACCTGGCGCAATTTCGGCTTCGACCGCATGGACCAGGCCGAAGCGATCGCCGCCTGCGAGAAGCTCTTCGCCAAATATCTTGACGGTCATTCACTGCAGTCAAACGCCGCGCATCTCGTCGGCTCGGCCGCCTGGCTGAACTTCCGCCGGATCAAGTGCGAGCGCTGGTCGACGGGCAACGTGATCCTGCTCGGCGACGCCGCGCACACCGCGCACTTCTCGGTCGGTTCCGGGACGAAGCTCGCCCTCGAAGATGCGATCAAGCTTGCCGACGTGCTGAACCGTCCCGGCCTGTCGCTCGAAGCCGCGATGGACGAATATGTCGCCGAGCGTAACCTCGAAGTCCTCAAGCTCCAGAACAGCGCGCGCAACTCGACGGAATGGTTCGAGACCCTCGAACGCTACACGCATTTCGAGCCGCTGCAGTTCGCTTATTCGCTGCTGACGCGCAGCCAGCGCATCAGTCACGAGAACCTCAGGCTGCGCGACCGCGAATGGTTGGAAGGTGTCGAACGCTGGTTCTGGAAGCGCGCGACGGACGGCCGCTCCAACAAGACCGCGCCGCCGATGTTCGCGCCGTTCCGCTTACGCGAAATGCAGGTCGAGAACCGCGTCACCGTCTCGCCAATGGCGATGTATTCGGCGGTCGACGGCACGCCGAACGATTTCCACTTCGTCCATTACGGCGAGCGCGCCATGGGCGGCGCGGGGCTCGTCTTCACCGAGATGACTTGCGTCTCGCCCGAAGGACGGATCAGCCCCGGCTGTACCGGTATGTGGAACGACGATCACATCGCCGCGTGGAAGCGCATCGTCGACTTCGTCCACGCGAATTCGAAGGCGAAGATCTGCCTCCAGCTCGGCCATTCCGGCGCCAAGGGCTCGACCCGCGTAGGCTGGGAAGAAGACAATGCGCCGCTACCGGACGGCAATTGGGCGGTGATGGCGGCGAGCGACGTCGCCTGGTCGCCCGTCAACCAGGTTCCGACGCCGATGACCCGCGCCGACATGGACGCAGTCCGCGACCAGTTCGTCGCCGCGGTGCGCATGGGCCTTGAGTGCGGGTTCGACATGATCGAGCTGCACGCGGCGCACGGTTATCTGCTGTCGGGCTTCCTCACGCCGCTGCAGAACCGGCGCACCGACGAATATGGCGGGTCGCTCGAGAACCGCCTGCGCTATCCGCTGGAAGTGTTCGCGGCGATGCGCGCGGCCTGGCCGTCGGACCGGCCAATGTCGGTGCGCATTTCCGCAACCGACTGGGCAGGCGAACAGGGCGTCACGCCTGACGAGGCGGTCGAGATCGCAGAGGCCTTTGCCCGCGAAGGCGCGGACCTAATCGACGTGTCGGCTGGTCAGACCTGGACGGGATCCCAGCCCGTCTATGGCCGGATGTTCCAGACACCGTTCTCGGACAAGCTCCGCAACGAAGCGCGGCTCGCCACGATGGCCGTCGGCAACATTTACGAGCCCGATCATGCCAATTCGATCCTCGCCGCGGGCCGCGCCGATTTGGTGGCCCTCGCTCGCCCGCACCTCATCGACCCGTTCTGGACACTGCGCGCTGCAGCCCAGCTCGACTATCGCGACGTCCATGTCCCGCCGCAGTATCTCAACGGCATGTCCCAGCTTGCCCGCAACCTGAAGCGCGAGACCGAAGCGGCGGCCGCTCTCCGGGTCTGAATGCTGTCGGATGTCGGCTGTCGGCTGGCGGCTGCGAGCAGCGAGCATCACAACAGTTTCCTTTCCGAACGCGTCGGTTCCGGTGAGCCTTCCCGTCCGGCTGATGCGCTATATTCGTGCCGAATCGAGACACTTAAGTCGCTGAACCGATTGACTCACGTCCCAAATTGAACAACGATTTAACTGCAAAGAGTTAACGGTAGATATCAGGCTGCATCGCGTTCGAGTGAGATGACGGGGACTTAGCAGCCGGCGGCCAGTCTGGGGGAATAATGACCAGTCACGACAAGCGTCTGCGACTCCAATCGGACCGACGATCGGTAGCTATCATTGGCGGCGGTCCAGCCGGACTGACTGCGGCATACTGCCTGCAGAAGCGTGGCGGCCATCACCCAATCGTCCTCGAGGAGAGCTCGCAGGTGGGCGGAATCGCCCGGACCGAAGTCTACAAGGGCTATCGCTTCGATATCGGCGGCCACCGCTTCTTCACAAAGGTCGAGCCGGTCCAGAAACTGTGGAAGGAAGTTCTCCCGGACGACTTCCTGCGCCGCCCGCGCATGAGCCGCATCTACTATCGCGGGAAGTATTTTTCCTACCCGCTGAAGGTGTTCAATGCCCTTAACAATATGGGCATCTACGAATCCGCCAGGATCATGCTCAGCTACCTGAAGTGGAAAGTCCGTCCCCACACGGAGGAAGAAAATTTCGAGCAGTGGGTGACCAACCGATTCGGCGGCCGCCTCTTCTGGCATTTCTTCAAGGCCTATACTGAAAAGGTCTGGGGCATTCCTTGCAAGTCGATCCGAGCGGATTGGGCTGCACAGCGGATCCAGAACCTGTCGCTCCGCAAGGCGGTCTGGAATGCGGTCAGCGGTTCCAACAACACGAGCAGCCTGATCGACGCCTTCGATTATCCGCGGCTCGGGCCCGGCATGATGTGGGAGGCCTTCCGCGACAAGATCGAGGCCAAGGGCGGCGAGGTCAGGATGAATGAACGTGCCGCGCGAATCCTCCGGACCGAGAATCGCGTGCTCGCGATCGAGGTGGCGCGGGACGAGAAGGACGGCGGTCCGTACAAGCTGGAAGCGGACGACTTCATCTCTTCAATGCCGATCTCGGAGCTGGTGCTGGGGATGGATCCTCCCGCTCCGCCGGAGGTCCAGGAAGCCGCACGCAAGCTGCGCTACCGCGACTTCCTCATCGTCACGCTGATCCTCGAGGGCAGCGACCTTTTTCCTGACAACTGGATCTACGTCCATAGTCCGGAGGTGAACGTCGGCCGCATCCAGAACTTCCGCTCCTGGTCGGAGGAGATGGTTCCTGAACCGAACCGCTCGAGCCTAGGCATGGAATATTTCTGCCAGGCGTGCGACGAGATGTGGACCACCGACGACCAGACGCTGATAGAGCGCGCGGCCGTGGAGCTCGAGCATCTTGGCCTCGCCAAGGCCAGTGCCGTGGTCGACGGAACGGTCATTCGCCAGCCGAAGGCCTATCCCGTGTACGATGGGGACTATCAGGACGCGCTTGCCGTCATTCGCGACTGGCTCGGCACGATCGAAAATCTGCAGGTCGTCGGACGCAACGGCATGCATCGCTACAACAATCAGGATCACTCGATGCTGACCGCGATGCTCGCCGTCGAGAACATCTTCGGAGCGAAGAACGACCTGTGGAGCGTCAACGTCGAACGTTCCTATCATGAGGAGTTCGAAGTTGCCTCGGACAGCAAGGAAGCGATCCAGGTCGCCGCACTTGAGGACGTGGAGGCTGCTCAAGTGATTCCCGCGGCGGACATGGAGCAGGCTGCCCACGAGGCCGCTTTGGCCGCTGCGACCGATAGCGAGCAGGCCGCCCGCACGATCGCGGCCTAAGTTCCGTGGCCGATCCGTCTGTCTCGGTCATCGTTCCGGCCCATAATGCCGAAGCGACTCTGCCTGAGTGCCTCCGAGCTCTACGCAACATGAGCGTGGAGCCTGCCGAGGTGCTCGTCTACGTCGACGGGGCGACGGACGGGACTGAGCGGATCGCTCGTGAAGCGGGTGTCCAGGTTCTCAAGAACTCCGGACCTCCCAAGGGCCCCGCTCTCGCGCGGAATGCCGCTGCGGCTGTCGCGAACTCGGACCTGCTGTGGTTTGTCGATGCGGACGTCGTTGTCTCGCCGGACTGCCTCCGGCGACTGATTGACGACATGCAGGCGAACGCTGCCGTGGGCGCCTTCGGGTCTTACGACGACCAGCCCGCATCCCTTCGGGCGACCAGCCTCTACGCCAATCTCCGGCACCATTACGTGCACCAGCGCGGCAACCCCGATGCCACGACCTTCTGGTCCGGGATCGGCTTGATGCGCCGCGACATCTTCCTCCAGTTCGGCGGGTTTGACTGGGAGCGCTTTCCGTATCCGAGCGTCGAAGACGTCGAGCTTGGAATGCGCGTCGTCGCGGCGGGTCATCGCATCCGGCTCGTCCCATCCGCGCTTGGCAAGCATTGCAAGGATTGGAGCCTCTGGCGCGTCTGGCACACCGACGTGCTCCGCCGGGCCCGCCCATGGTCGCTCCTGCTGAGCGAGCGGCCCGGTGCAACGAAGGACCTGAACCTGGCGAAGGAGGAACGGGCGAAGGCGTTCCTCGCGCTCATGATCCCCACACTGCTTGCAGGCGGCCTGTTCAGCTCTGTCTTCCTGCTTCTCGCAGCGGTGACGGCGCTCCTCTACGGCTTCGTGAATCGAAGATTCTATTCCTTCCTTTTTCGGCGCCTGCCGATGACGGCCTTCGCGGTCGCTGTGGCGATGCACTGGTGCTACCACTGCTATTCGGCGCTGACCTACGCCTGGACGATGGTGCAGCTTCGACTGGGGCGCGTGACCGCCGCGATTTTCGGGGCAAGCCTCGGGGCCGCCCTGCCGCACGGAACCTCAGCCCCAAATTCGTGACCGAAGGACCGAAGACTTTCTGGGCGTCCATGATCGCTGGCGTCCGGCTCGCGCGGGAAGCCGAGACGAGGCGGGTCGCACAGAAACTCTAGGGCCGGCTGACCGGAGGCCTCAGTTGCCGGGACGCGCGTCCGCGTAGCAGCGCCGGAACGACTCCTCGGCAAGGGCCGCACCCCTCGACCAGCTGAACAGTCGCGACCGCTCAAGAGCCCTCCGCCCCAGATTTGCGCGCATCTCTTCGTCGCCAAGGAAGCCGATAACGCAGCTCGCGATCGCGTCGGGATCCTCGGGCTCGAAGAGCAGCCCGGCATCGCCCACCACCTCCGGCAGGCTGCCGCCGCGATTGCTCGCCAGGACGGGGATTCCGCACGACATGGCCTCGACCGCGGGTAGTCCGAACCCTTCCCAGAGCGACGGGAAGACGAGAGCATCCGACGCGTTCAGAAGCTCGGCGAGGTCAGGGTCGCTGACGTAGCCGGTAAAGTGGACGTGCGCCGGAAGGGGGGCTGTGGCGGCGACGAAGGCCTTGAGCTCGTCGACATTGTCCCAGAAGCCCTTGCCAGACGTATCACCGACGATTGCCAGATGCGTCGCCGGCTCCGCCGCGATGATCTGCGGCATGGCTTTCAGAAGCCCGAGAATGTTTTTGTGTGCATTCATTCCGCCGATGTGCACGAGGAGCCGGGCGTCCTGCGGAATGCCGTGGAGGGTACGCGCCCTGTCGTTAAGGTCCGGATCGTCGATGACCCGGAAGGCGTCGTCGGCGGCCTCGGTCACCACATCGATGCGCGCTCGTGGAAATTTATGAATCGATTCTAGATCCGCCGCGGACGTATCGGAGACCGTCATGGCGCGCGTAGTCTGGACATGGGCCAGCGCCGTCTTGGCGCGCCACAGCCAGTGATTCATTCTGGTCGGGAACAGAAGCTCCGGAAAGCGCTCCGCCGTCGCGTCGTGGTAGCAGACGACGCAGGCCTTCCGCTGAAGCAGCGGAAAATAGGAATAAAGGGTCGGAAAGAAGAAGACGTCGTAGGGAACGGACGAGGCGAGGCGGGCCATCTTGAGGAAATAGGCCGGTGAGCGCGCGGAGCTGCCGACCGCCGATTGGTTCAGTCCCAGGTCCGTTCGGGCACTAAGGACCTCAGCGCCCCGCGGCAGAGGCTCTTCGGGCAACTGATCGAACAACAAGGTGTACCGAAACCCCTCATCGCGGGCGAGGAGCGCCTTGACGATCTCGCGCGTGAATCGGCCAAAGCCGCGATCGTTCGCCCAGCTCGTGGCATCAATACAGATGTGGATCGGTGTGGTGGTCAGGGATGCCTCACTCGCGTCAACGATAGACTCCCTCGTTGTGCCCAGCCAACCGAACAAACAACAGTTGGCAACTCCCGGCCCAAATCAGGACAGCGGTTCGCGAACGCGTTTGAGGGAGGTCGAAGCGTCGTCTAGGATCGGATGAACCCTCGCACGTCCGCGAGGGTGACGGAGCAGATCAACCTTGCAGCCTGAGAAGTGGGACCTCGTCTGAGTGTCGTCCTAGACATATCCGAGGAAACTGCTGCCGAAGGTCATCGGGCGCTGTCCGCAGAGGCCTGCGAGCTGGCCGATGTCCTGGCGGACGCAAAGCGGTTGCGGGAGAGCGGCCAGGAGGTGACGTGGCGCGTCGCGGTCGGACCGCGCAGTGTTTACGCCATCGAAGCTCTCCATCGGCTGGCTTTCGAAGCGGGAATCGGCATTCGCTTCGTGGCGCCCTCACCTTTGGACGGGCCGGCGCGCGCGTTCTTTGAGGATTATGTCCGTTATCGCCTTCCCATCGGTCCAGGCGAGAAGCTGGCGCGATTGGCGGCGGATTGGACGGCCGCCGGCGGCGAGGCGCTGTCGGCGGCGGCCGGGCTTGCGATACCGTCCGGCCCGCTCATCGCCGCGCCGGTTCGCCTGGACTCCGTGGTGATCGTCGGCGCCTACGGCGGGGACCACATCGGAGATGCGGCGATACTCGGCGGTACCCTGCTGGGACTGCACCGCCGCTTTGGGGTAAGTCGCGCCGCGGTCATGAGCGGCCGTCCCGAGCATACACGACGGTTAACCGAGGGTATTTCCACGCCCGTGCGCGTTGAGGTCGCCCCCTACCGGGCAGGAACGGTGAGGCGTGCCCTGGATCGCGCCGATGCATTGGTAGTGGGCGGTGGCCCGCTCTACGGCTCCCCTCGCGTGCTCTCGCGACACCTCGCCGCCGCTGCGTCGGCTCGCCGACGAGGACTGCCGTTCATTGTCGAGCGCATCGGCATCGGCCCTTTCCCCGATCCCTTGACGCGCTGGGCAGGCCGGCGACTCCTCCGAAGCGCCTCGTCGATTTCGATGCGGACCTCAGGCTCGGCCCGCCACCCCTTGCTGAAAGGCCTCGACCCGCAGGTGGGCCGGGACCCGGCTTTCGATTACCTCGCCGATCGCCGGGCGCTGGATCGTCTGCCCGCCACGGACGCCGCGGCCGTCGGGACTCTGCTTGAAGGCGCGGAGAGCTCGCTGAAGGTGGGGATCAATTTGCGGCCGACGCACGACGATTGGCAGGACCTTTCCGACCTTTCCGAACATGCTGTCGATCCTGTTTTCATGCGGAAGTTGGCGGATGGCCTCATCGCCTTCGCTGGACGTAGCAAGCTTCCAGTGACCTATGTGTTCTTTCCGATGAATGCCATTCAGCTCGGCATGTCCGACCTGTCCGCCGCTTACGAGCTGCGGCGGGCGGTAAGGGGCGCCGTCGATTTGCGGGTCTGGGAGGCCGATGCGAGCCTCGACGGAGTGATCCATCTGCTGCGCCGGCTCGATGCCGCCGTAGCCATGAGGTTTCACGCCGCGATCTTCGCACTGACGCAGAATGTTCCGCTCATCGGCCTCGATTTTTTCCCCGACGGGGGCAAGGTCAGCGAGCTACTCGCAGACGCGGGCCGGCCGGAGGACGCCTCGACAGTCGCCGGATTCACTCCTCAATGGCTGGTCGACAGGCTGTGCGCTCGGCTCGAGACCTGAGCGCGGATCGCCTCAAGCGTTCAAGGCAGAAGGAGGAACGGGCACGTTCCGCACGTTGCGCGAGGATCCCGCTCGCAGCCTCTCGTAGACCAAGACGGCGGTGAGCGGCGTGACCAGATAGGTGAGGCCGTGCTCGAAGAAATGCGGCGCCAGTAACGTGATCATGCTGTCACTCATCCCGGCGGATGCAGCGTCCGCGCCAATGGCTGCCAGGGCGACATAAGCAAAGATCGCCGTCGCAGCGCCGACCAACAAGATTGAACCCGCAAGGCCGGGACCAGGTCGGGCTAGGAAGTCGCCCTTTTCGCGCGGGTACAGCAGAAGGACGCCGATGCTGAGCGGCAGCGTCACCAGGCTGTGGGTGAAAATCTCCCGGATCTGGTGGCCAAGGTACCGGGTATCGGTGAACGGCAGCGTAAGTGCGTGAAGGTCCGGGGTGAAGAGGGCGGTCAGGGCAATGAATGCACCCAGCGCGACCCAGCAGGCCGTTGTGCCTCGTGCGCGTGAGCCGTCGGTGCGGAACGCGCGGACGATCCCCCAGAAGCCGAGCGCAAGGAGCATCAACGGTCCCCGCTCCAGCAGGTGATAGCGCCAGTGCGCGCCCCAGACGAGCGGCGCTCCCTCGCGTGTGTGATACTGCAGGAGATTGTCCCTCAGTGCGGCAAGATCGAGCTGCAAGGCGGTCCCGACGGTGATCAGAAGGACGACTGCAAGGAGCAAAGCCGCCAGCATGTATCGGAGGCGCCCGGGCATCGCGCGGGGCGCAGTCAGCGCCTCTGCGGCACCGGCCCCGACGATGACACCCAGCAACAAATCGAGGGGCAGTTCGCGTGTCGCATGCTCGAGATAGAAAAGCGTCTGCGCCAATGTGCGGTGACCATCCTCATGCACTACGACATTCCACAGCAACGGCGTGCCTTGCTCCCAGCTCATCGCACTGTAGGCAGTGGCGAGCACCAGCAGGGCCAGCCCGACGAGCAGCCATCCGAGCCCGCGCAGCCACATATCCGCTTGGGGGAGACGGGCCTGGGTCACGGCCGGCGCGCGCAGCGTGAGACGTGGATGCCACCATCCTGGAGCGTACCGATGAAATTCCGCTCCTCGGTGCAACGGGACTTGAGCGTTGCGAACAGCTCCGGATCCCTGTGGCTGAAGTAACGTTCGAACGTGTGCAGAACGAGCACGTCCTGCCCGCTGCGTAATCGTGCGAGATGGTCGGCGTTCATGAGCCGTGGCCAGTCGCGAGCATAATATTGGCTGTAGACGTCGTCGACGCCCTTCTCGCCGAGCGCGACAATATCGCCGGCCCGACGGGAGGCCTCGACGTAGGCAAGTGCGCCCTCATAATCCATCTTCGGCTTCAAATAGCTGCGGCTCAGATCCAGCAAGAGCAATGCAGCCATCGCCGCGACGGCCGTCCACTCCATCGGTTTTTCCAACTGCAACCACCGACCGCCCAACTTGGCTAGCACGAAACGGATGATCACGAAGACGCCACGAACGCTCACCAGGAGAAGGAAACCCGCAACGAAAAAGAAGAAGCGCGGGAACGTGGGCCGTTCCATCAGGACCGCGGTGAAGTAGACGAGAGCGGGCGGGAGAAAGAACAGCGCAACGGCGAATGGCGACTGACGGCAGTAGCTGATGAGGCCAACGAGGAAGACTGCGCCGCCCACGACCAAGATGGCCCCGCTGTTGAAGCCGAACTGAAGGTTCCGAAACAGCTCCAGGATCGCCCAACCCGCCGAGGCCGCCTCCGGATTCGTGCCGGGATCACCGAAGAAGGCGGCCACGTCTCCGAGCATCGGCAGATAGAGCATCACGGTAACGACCGCGGCCCCGACGAAACCGATGGCCGGCCCCTTCAATTCCTCGGCGCTGAAGCGCCGAGTTGCCAGCAGGTGAAGGGCGACTGCGATCGCCTGACCGATGACCGCCAGGACCATGGTAAGGTGAGTGTAGGCACCGAGCGCGCTCACCAGCGCAAAGAGCAGCCACGACGTTTT
>Ga0307410_10000825_pt1 | contig 13168 bp, 12 predicted proteins | sample 322Ometagenome_3_FD_203707 | JGI IMG/M metagenome (GOLD analysis project Ga0307410, IMG submission 203707) | Maize rhizosphere microbial communities from greenhouse at UC Davis, California, United States - 322HYB-O-3 | ecosystem: Host-associated > Plants > Roots > Rhizosphere > Soil | place...
GTCGTGGTCACCCGGGGGCCGAGGGCGCCCCAGCGGCGGAGCACCTCCGAGACCGCGGACCCGGGGTAGAGCAGGAGCAGGTCGTCCTCGCTGGCCTTCACGACGTCGGAGAGGGCGATGAGCTCCTCGACGCGCTCGCGCACGAGGCCGAGCTCGCCCATGATGTCGGGCCGGATGTTCGGGTCGTAGGACACCGTGGAGTGCTCTCGGGCCTCCTGCAGCGCGGTCCGCACCGAGTCGGCACCCGGCTCGAGGGTGGCGGCGATGGAGCCGGTGTGGACGTGGCCGGTGCCGGCGGGGATGTCGACGTGCGGCAGGTCCCAGTGCAGGTCGAAGGTGTATTCGGCTGCGCCGGCTGCGTCGAGGTGGGCCTCGGCCACCGAGGTGGCCAGCTCTCCCGTCGTCGAGCTCAGCAGCGAGACACCGTGCCGGGTCAGGTGATCGGCGATGCGGGTGCCACGTGCGTCGGGCCCGAGGCGGGTCGCGAAGTGGACGGGGTGGTCGAGACGTGCCAGGCCGACGGCGACGTTGGCCGGGCTGCCACCGGGGTGCTCGACGACATCGCCGTCGGCGTCGCGGACGCGGTCGATGAGGGCCTCGCCGATGACGAGGAAGTGCTCATGGGCAGCGGGCTCATGGGCGGCGCGCTCGTTCACAGCCGTCTCGTTCACGCCCGGCTCGCTCATGGCTGTCCGACCGACGTGCCGCGCTCGAAGTCGATCGAGCTGTAGGCCCGCAGCTTCTCGAGCTGGTGGTGGCTCTCGATGAGGCGGATCGTGCCCGACTTCGACCGCATGACGAGCGAGTGGGTCGTGATGCTGCCGGCGCGGTAGCGGACGCCGCGCAGCAGCTCGCCGTCGGTGATGCCGGTGGCGACGAAGAAGCAGTTCTCGCTCTTGACGAGGTCGTCGGTGGCCAACACCGCGTCGAGGTCGTGCCCGGCGTCGATGGCGCGCTGGCGCTCGTCGTCGTCCTTGGGCCACAGCCGGCCCTGGATCACACCGCCGAGGCACTTGATCGCACAGGCCGCGATGATGCCCTCGGGGGTGCCGCCGATGCCGAGGAGCAGGTCGATGCCGGTGTCGTCGCGGGCGGCCATGATGGCGCCGGCCACGTCGCCGTCGGAGATGAACCGGAGCCGGGCGCCGGCCTCGCGCACCTGCTTCGCGAGCGCCTCGTGGCGCGGCCGGTCGAGCATGACGACGGTGACGTCCTCGGGGCTCTCGCGCTTGGCCTTGGCGATGCGGCGGATGTTCTCCTTGACCGGCAGTCGGATGTCGACGACGTCGGCGGCCTCGGGACCCGTGACCAGCTTGTCCATGTAGAACACCGCGCTCGGGTCGTACATGGAGCCGCGCTCGGAGACGGCGAGCACGGACACCGCGTTGGACATCCCCTTGGCGGTCAGGGTGGTGCCGTCGATCGGGTCGACCGCCACGTCGCACTCCGGGCCGTTGCCGTCACCGACCTGCTCGCCGTTGAAGAGCATCGGGGCGTCGTCCTTCTCGCCCTCGCCGATCACGACGACGCCCTTCATCGAGACGGTGGAGATCAGCGTCCGCATCGCCTCGACGGCCGCGCCGTCGGCACCGTTCTTGTCGCCTCGGCCGACCCAGCGGCCGCCCGCCATGGCCGCGGCCTCGGTGACGCGGACCAGCTCGAGGGCGAGGTTGCGGTCCGGGGCCTCGCCACCCACGCGGAGGGCACTGGGCAGGGTGTCTTCGGGCATGCGGCATTCCTTCACGCGGCAGCGGGTGATGCGCCCGACTCTAGCGGGGTGGGGCGGTTCGCGTGGCCGGGCGTCCGTCAGGGACCATAGGGGGGTGAGCACGTCGTCGCCCCGCAGTTCCTACGCCGCCGGTTCGGTGGCCAACATGGCCCGTTCCCTGCTGGTGGTGGCTGCCCTGGTGGCCCTGCTCATCGCGATCGTCCCCCGGGTCAGCACCGTCTCGCAGCCGCCCGTCGCCGTGGGCGCGGCGGCCGTGGAGGTGGCGCGCGAGAGCGGCTGGGCGATCTCGCAGCCGGTCGGGCTGCCGGAGGGGTGGAAGGCCACCAGCGTCCGGTACGTGCGCAGCACCGACGGGCTGCAGACCTGGCACGCCGGCTACACCGCGCCGAGCGGCAACTACGTGGCCCTCGAGCAGACCAAGGACGCCACCCAGGGCTGGGTCGAGGCGCAGACCAACCGGGCCAAGCGCACCGGCGAGGTGCAGGCCGCAGGACGGACGTGGACGACGTTCGAGCGCAGCCCCAAGGTGCAGCGGAGCCTCCTCGACACGCAGGAGTCCTCCGACGGGCTGACCACCCTCATCACCGGCACGGGGACGTTCGACGAGCTGAAGGCCTTCGCCGAGAAGCTGCAGGTCGTCAAGCCGGCGAGCTAGTCCTCGTCGCCGGTGCCGCCGAGGGTCGCCTCGGCCTCGTCGAGCCAGGTGCTGCAGTGGGCGGCCAGGGCCTCGCCCCGGCGCCACAGGCGCATGCTCTCCTCCAGGCCCGCCTGCCCGCCCTCGAGCTGGGCGACGATGGCGACGAGCTCGTCGCGCGCGGCCTCGTAGGGCAGCTCCGCGATGTCGGGGAACTCCTCGGCCGGGGTGGGCGCCGCCTGGGTGTCCTTCGCCATGCCGACCACCCTAGGGCAGCCCCACGACACGGGCCGCGAAGTCCCCACGGGCCACCCGCACGCGCAGCAGCTCGTCGATGTCGAGGTCTGCCTGGTCCATGACGATCCGTCCGTCGGCGTGCTGCACGACGGCATACCCGCGCTCCAACGTCGACAGCGGCGAGAGGGTGCGCACCTGGGCGCGCAGGTGCTCCACCTGGTCGGCAGCGCGGTGCACCGCCGCGGTCACCCGGTGGCGGGCCCGGCGCCGCAGCGCCTCGAGCTCCTCGCGACGGGCCCGGATGATCGCCGTCGGGTCGGCCATGACCGGTCGAGAGCGCACGGCGGTGAGCTGGCGGCGCTCGCCGTCGATGCGACCGGCGAGCGCGCGACGGGCCCGCACGCGTGACTGCTGTATCCCGCGGCGCTCGTCCGCGGCGTCGGGCACCACCCGCTTGCCGGCGTCGGTGGGGGTGGAGGCACGCCAGTCGGCCACGTGGTCGAGCAGGGGGGTGTCGACGTCGTGGCCGATCGCGCTGACGACGGGGGTGCGGGCGGCGGCGACGGCGCGCAGCAGGCTCTCGTTGCTGAAGGCCAGGAGGTCCTCGACCGAGCCGCCGCCGCGGGCGATGACGATGACGTCGACGGCCGGGTCGTCGTCGAGCTCCGTGAGGGCGGCGGTGACCTCCGTGACGGCGGTCGGGCCCTGCACTGCGACCTCGCGGATGGCGAAGCGCACGGTGGGCCAGCGGCGCCGCGCGTTCTCGACGACGTCCTTCTCGGCGGCGCTGGCCCGGCCGCAGACCAGCCCCACGGTGCGGGGCAGGAACGGCAGCGGCTTCTTGCGCTCGCGGTCGAACAGCCCTTCTGAGGCGAGGGTGCGCTTGAGGTGCTCGATGCGGGCCAGCAGCTCTCCCACGCCGACCGGCCGGATCTGGCGGGCGTCGAGCATGAGCGACCCGCGCTGGGTCCAGAAGACGGGCTTGGCCTGCAGCACGACGCGGGCGCCCTGCGCGAGGGGCGTCGGCATCGCGTCGAGCGCGTTGACCTGGATCGCCACCGACAGCGACATGTCGACGTCGGGGTCGCGCAGCGTCAGGTAGGCGGTGCGGGCCCCCGGTCGGCGGGTGAGCTGGACGACCTGGCCCTCCACCCAGAGCACCGACATCTTCTCGACGTACTCGGCGATCCGCATGCTCAACAGCCGCACCGGCCAGGGCTGGTCGGCCGTGGTGTCGGCGGCCCGCTCGGGCAGGTCTGGCGGCGTCACGGACGCCACTCTAGGAGCCGGCGCCGACGGCGGGGCGGCGCACCACGCCCGGGCGTGGACGGGGGTGGTGCGCCGCGCGGACAGGCGCGCAGGCGCGGCTCAAGCGTCTGGCTCGGAGTAGAGGCAGAACGGGTGGCCGGCGGGGTCGAGCAGGACACGCACGTGGGGCTGCGGCTGGTGGCCGGGCAGCTCCGCGCCGAGCTCGACGGCATCGTGCACGGCGCCGTCGAGGTCGTCCACCGGCAGCTCGAGGTGGGCCTGCATCTGCTGGGCCCCCTCGCGGGCCGGCCAGGTGGGTCGCTGGTGCAGCGGCTCACCCTTGACCGCGAGCGTGACCGGTGAGCCGGGCGCTCGCAACGTGCACCAGGCCGGCGTGTCCTCGACCAGTTCCCACCCGAGCAGGTCGCGGTAGAAGCGGGCGACGGCCTGCGCGTCGGCGGCGTCGAGGGTGAGGCCGAGCGGGCTGGCCGGGGTGCGTCCGCGGATCATGGCTCCCTGCCTACCCGCAGGCGGCCGGCCTCGCGACCGGGGGCGCGGCACACCGGCTCGCGGTCGGCGGCCCACGGGCTGCCGAAGTCCCGGACCTCGGGTCACCGTCGGCGGCGTACCGGCCTTTGCGGATTCGGGCGTTCCGGACCGGCCACCTACCATGGAGGCATGACCTCTGCCTCGAAACGTGTCCTGCTGGCTGCCCCGCGCGGGTACTGCGCCGGCGTCGACCGGGCCGTGGTGACGGTGGAGAAGGCCCTGGAGCTCTACGGACCACCGGTCTACGTGCGCAAGGAGATCGTGCACAACAAGCACGTCGTGACCACCCTGCAGAAGCGCGGCGCCATCTTCGTCGAGGAGACCGACGAGGTGCCCGAGGGCGCCACCGTCATCTTCTCCGCCCACGGTGTCGCGCCCGTGGTGCACGAGGAGGCCAAGGCGCTCAGCCTCAAGACCATCGACGCGACCTGCCCGCTGGTCACCAAGGTGCACCGCGAGGCCGTCCGGTTCGCGAGCGACGACTACGACATCCTCCTGATCGGCCACGAGGGCCACGAGGAGGTCGTCGGCACCTCCGGCGAGGCGCCCGAGCACATCACGCTGGTCGACGGCCCGGACGACGTGGAGAACGTCACCGTGCGCGACCCGGAGAAGGTCGTCTGGCTCTCGCAGACCACTCTGTCGGTGGACGAGACCATGGAGACGGTCCGGCGCCTGAAGGAGCGGTTCCCGCTGCTGCAGAACCCCCCGAGCGACGACATCTGCTACGCCACCCAGAACCGCCAGCTGGCGGTCAAGCAGATGGCTCCCGACACCGACCTGATGATCGTGGTCGGGTCTCGGAACTCGTCCAACTCCGTGCGGCTCGTCGAGGTCGCCCTGGAGCACGGTGCCCGCGCCGGCCACCTGGTCGACTACGCCGACGAGATCGACGAGGCCTGGCTCGAGGGCGTGCAGACGGTCGGGGTGACCTCGGGTGCCTCGGTGCCGGAGGTGCTCGTGCGCGACGTGCTCGACTTCCTGGCCCAGCGTGGCTACGAGGACGTCGAGCCGGTCGTGGCCGCCGAGGAGAGCCTGCTCTTCGCGCTGCCCAACGAGATCCGCCGCGACCTCAAGGCCCGGGGTCTGTCGGACAAGATGCGCCACGACGGCTCGTTCAGCGAGGCCGGCAGTCTGCACTAGCTGCTGAGGCCGGCGCGCTCCGACCCGCCGGGGCCCACTCGGCGCGCGGCTCCACCGGGCCCTACCTACGATCAATGTGCAGGGCAGTCGCCTGCACATCCAGCTCAGGGGAGGCCGCAGATGTCGCATGCCGTCGAGGGCTCCGTCGAGGGCTCCGTCGAGGGCTCCGTCGTGCGTTCCGTCGAGGGCTCCGTCGAGGGCTCCGTCGTGCGTTCCGTCGAGGAGCTCGAGGACGTGTTGTCCGAGCGCATCCTGGGTCCCGACTACCCCTGCCTGGGCGCAAAGTCGGTCTTCCGGCGCGACCGCGCGACGGTTGTCCTGCACGACGACATGGAGAGCCCGGAGACGGCCAGCCGTCTGTTCGAGCAGCTGCGGGAGTACACCGGGTCGGTCGACACCGAGGAGGGCTTCGCATCCTTCGTCGCCGGCTTCCGCGGCCCGCAGGTGCGCGACGAGAAGCACTTCGAGGAGATGCTGTGGGCCCTCCTGCAGCGACTCCACGACGTCGACGAGGAGCCGTGGGCTCCGGAGGTGTCGGCCGACCCCAACGACCCGCACTTCGGGTTCAGCGTGGCGGGCACGCCGTTCTTCATCGTCGGACTGCACCCGCAGGCGTCCCGCGAGGCGCGACGGTTCCCGTTGCCGGTGCTGGTCTTCAACCTGCACGAGCAGTTCGACACCCTCCGTGAGAGCGGCGGCTTCGAGCGGATGCGGGACACGATCCGGCGCCGCGACGAGGAGCTGCAGGGCACGGTCAACCCCATGGTGAGTGACTACGGCACCGTCTCGGAGGCCCGCCAGTACTCGGGTCGGGAGCTCGAGGAGGGCTGGGAGCCGCCCTTCGAGCCCGACCCCGAGGCCGTCGCCGATGACCCAGCGGCCACCGAGAGGGAAGGACGCCCCGCATGACCCCAACCGCCTCGACGTCCGCGCCGGCCGACGGCTTCACGCGGCTGGCGCCGCAGACCGGCACCGGCTTCCTGCTGCGGACCGGGCAGGTGCTGACGGTGGTCGACCCCACGGGGGTGCAGGTCAGCGACTTCTTCGCGTTCAGCGCCGATGACCACGGCGAGTGGCTCTCGAGCGGGCGGACGATCGACTACGGCAACAAGGTCTACTTCACGACCGGCGACGTGCTCTACAGCAACCGAAGCCGGCCGATGGCCACCATCGTCGAGGACACCTGCGGGCGTCACGACTTCCTGCTGACGCCGTGCAGCCAGCAGACCTTCGACCTGCTCTACCCCGAGTTCGAGGGCGCCTACCATCCCAGCTGCTTCGAGAACCTGTGCCTGGGGCTCGAGCAGTTCGGCGTCGAGCCCGACCAGGTGAGCACCACGCTCAACATCTTCATGAACGTGTGGACCGACGAGACCGGCGAGCTGCACATCGACCCGCCGACGTCGAAGGCCGGGGACCGCTTCGCCGTGCGGGCGGAGATGGACCTGCACGTCGGGTTGACGGCCTGCTCGGCGGAGAAGTCGAACGGCGGCGTCTGCAAGCCGATCGACTACGCGATCTCCGACTGACGGGTGCTGCCGGGGCCACGGCCGGCGGCACCGTCCTCGGCAAGCCGCAGGTCGAGATCGGGGCGACGGTCCTCGGCGGTCGCCTGCTCGATGAGCTCCATGGCGGTGAGCACCCGCGGGCCGGCCTCGACCGGAGCCGGTTGAGGCAGCTCTGCCTCGACGACGTCGAGGTCGCGCATCTTGCGGGCCGTGACCAGCACCCGGGACTCGAGGGCTCCGACCATCTGGTTGTAGGCCTCCACCGACCGCTGCAGTGCGATGCCCATCTTGGCGGCGTGCGAGCCCAGGGTGCCGAGCCGGTCGTAGAGCTCGCGGCCCAGATTCATGAGCTCTCGGGCATTGGCGGTGAGGGCGTCCTGCTGCCACGTGAAGGCCACCGTGCGCAGCAGGGCGAGGAGCGCGCCGGGACCGACGAGGACGACGCGCCGCGCCATCGCCTCCTCGTGCAGGCTGGGGTCGGCCGACAGCGCCGCCGAGAGCATGGCCTCGCTGGGGACGAAGCAGACCACCATCTCGGGCGCGGTCTCGAAGGCCGACCAGTAGTCCTTGTCGGCCAGCGAGCGGACGTGGCCCTTGAGGTGGACGGCGTGCTGTCGCAGCAGCTCGCCACGCCGCTCGGGCGGCAGGTCGTCGGCCTGGGCCTGGAGGAAGGCGGTCATGGGGGCCTTGGAGTCGACCACGAGGTGCTTGCTGCCCGGCAGCTGGACCACGACGTCAGGGCGCACCTGCTTGCCGTGCCGGCTCACGCGGCATACCTGCTCGTCGAAGTCGCACCGGGCGAGCAGCCCCGCGTGCTCGAGCACCCGGCGCAGCTGCACCTCGCCCCAGGCGCCACGCACCGTGGAGGCGTTGAGCGAGCCGGCGAGGCTCTGGGTCTGGCGGTCGAGCGAGGCGGTGGAGGCGTGCACCTGGGCGATGGTGCGCTCGAGTGCGGCGAACTGGTGGGTGCGGTCACGCTCCAAGGTGCCGACCTGGGTCTCGACGCGCTTGAGGGTGTCGCGCAGCGGCGCCAGTGCGGCCGCGGTCTGGGCGTCGTCGGCCAGCGCCGCCTCGAGGTCGAGCACGCGCTCGCGCAGCAGGTCGCGCTCTGCGGTCGTCGCGGCGGCCCGCACGGCCCCGAGCTGACGGACGACGGCGGCGGAGGTGAGGGCGCCGACCACCAGGCCGACGAGCAGGGCGAGCACGAGATCCATGGCGCAGACCCTGCCAGCGACCGCCGACAGCCCGCCGTAGGCTGGCCGCATGCCAGACCAGCCGCGCCTCGCCGACGGTGACCTGGTGCTGCGGCCGTGCGGCCCTGACGACCCCGTGCAGGAGCAGCTGCGCTTCGTCTGCGAGTGGAACGCCCGGCCCGTGGGCTCGGTCGGCATCGAGCTGCGCGACCACCATGTCGGAGTCCTGTACTGCGCGGTCGACGAGCCCTACCGCGGCAGGGGCCTGGCGTCCCGGGCGGTGCGCATGCTGGTGCGGTTCGGCTTCGACGAGCTCGGGCTCGAGCGCGTCGAGGCTCACGTCAACCCGCTGAACTGGGCCGCCCTGCGGGTGGCCCAGCGCTCCGGGCTCCGGCGCGAGGGCGTGATGCGCGGCAACACCACGCTCGGCGACGAGCGGCACGACACCGTCGTGCTGGGCCGCCTGCGCGACGACCCCGACCCGGCGACGCGCGAAGGCTTCATCGGCATCCTCAACTCGACGCTGCCGACCAAGCGCGCCATCGCCCAGGGCGTGCTGCGCAACGGTGCCGGACAGGTGCTGCTGTGCGAGCTCACCTACAAGGGCGAGTGGGACCTCCCCGGTGGGGTGGTCGACCCGATGGAGTCTCCATCAAACTGCCTGGTGCGTGAGGTGCGCGAGGAGCTCGGCGTCGAGGTGCGGCCGCAGGGCCTGCTCGCCGTGAACTGGCTGCCGCCATGGCGCGGCTGGACCGACGCGACCGTCTTCGTCTTCGACCTCGGCGTGGTGGCCGACGACATCGTCACCCGAGCGGCGTTGCAGCCCAGGGAGATCCGGGCGGTGCACTGGGTCGGCGAGGAAGAGCTCGAGGAGCGCGTCGCGCCCTACAACCAGCGGTTGCTGGCCTTCCTGTCCACGCACGCCGGCCCCACGGCATACCTCGAGGACGGCCTCCCGGCCCTGTGACGGCGTAACCCCTCCGCCGCCGTGTCGTTGAGTGGGTGACGCGAACCGATCCACGTTCGAGTGGTGGGTCTCCGAGGTCGCACCTAGGCTCCGGGACCGCCGACGCGAGCCGGGGAAGCAGCGTCGAACGACAGGAGAGCTGTCGAACCACATGTCTGCGCGGTCATCCCGCGCGGGAGGAGCAGGGGAGAAGAATGAGCGACGCAGAGCTGCAACCGCTGTCCGACGAGGAGCTGGCTGCCGAGGGTGGCACCGCGCTTCCCGACAAGGAGGTCATCAGCCTCCTCGACCTCAACGCCGACCTCGACCTGGGGCTCGACGCGGCCGCGCCCATCGACCTCGCGGTGGCCGCCAACGCCAACGTCGCCGCCCCCATCGACGCGGCCGTGGGGGCCAACGTGCTCTCCAGCGGGTCGCAGGCCCAGGCACTCGCCGACCAGGGCGTGTTGATCGACCAGGGCATCACCGGCGAGGCCGTGGCGGAGGGCAACCAGGACAGCGGAATCGACCAGACGGGCGACGTGACAGGCACGGACGGTGCCACCGACGGCACGGCTGGCGGTACGACGGACGGGACCACCGACTCGGGTACCGGCGTCGACGCCACCGACCCGACCGACACGGGGTCGGTGCTCGACGGTGACCTGCTCGACGTGGACGTCGACCTCGCCGCCGACCTCGACATCGCGGCCCCCATCGGTGGTGCCGTCGCGGCCAACGCCAACGTCGCCGCGCCGATCGACGCGGCTGTCGCGGCCAACGTGGCCTCGGTCGACTCGGACGCCACGGCGGTCGCCCAGCAGGACGCGATCATCACCCAGGACATCGACGCCGACGCCGAGGCCACGACCAACCAGACGTCGAACATCAACCAGTAGCCCCGCGTGAGTGCCCTCCACGAGGCGAGTGGCACGAGGACCGGCGACGCTGCGCCCGCAGCGTCGCCGGCCGACGTGCCGGTGCGGGCCACTGGGCTCGAGCTGATCGGCGAGATCCCGGGGTCCGGCTACAAGGAGCCGCCGTCCCTGGTGCGCCGTGGCGACGGTCAGGCCATGACGCTGACGCCACTGCTGTATGCCGTGCTGTCCGCCGTGGACGGTCGGCGGGACCACGGCGAGATCGCGGCCGTCGTCGGCTCGGCCGTGGGCCGGCAGGTCACGGCCGAGAACGTGCAAACCCTGTGCGAGCGACTGCGGACGCTCGGGGCGCTCCAGCGCGCCGACGGGTCCGAGCCGGCCCTCAAGCGCTCGAACCCGTTGTTGGCGCTGCGCTTTCGCCATGTCGTGACCGACCCGGACGTCACCAACCGTGTGACGGCGCCGTTCGCCCGGCTCTTCGCCCCGGTGGTGGTGGCCGTCGTCAGCCTCGCGTTCGTCGCGGTGTGCGGGTGGCTGCTGTTCGGGAAGGGGCTGGCCTCTGCGACGCACCAGGCGTTCGACCAGCCGGTGCTCCTGCTCGTGGTCTTCGTGCTGACGGTCGTCTCCGCCGGCTTCCACGAGTTCGGCCACGCGTCGGCGGCACGGTACGGCGGCGCCACACCCGGTGCCATGGGCACCGGCCTCTACCTCGTGTGGCCGGCGTTCTACACCGACGTCACCGACAGCTACCGCCTCGGGCGTGCCGGGCGCGTGCGCACCGACCTCGGCGGGCTCTACTTCAACGCCATCGTCGCCCTCGTCATGTTCGGGGTGTGGTGGGGGACCGGCTGGGACGCGGTCCTGCTCATCATCGCGACGCAGGTGCTGCAGATGCTGCGGCAGCTGGCGCCGCTCGTGCGGTTCGACGGCTACCACGTCCTGGCGGACGTCACGGGGGTTCCCGACCTCTACCACCGCATCGGGCCGACCCTGAAGGGCCTGCTTCCCGGGCGCTGGCGGTCGCCCGAGGCGTCGGTGCTCAAGCCGTGGGCGCGCGCGGTCGTCACGACGTGGGTGCTCGTGGTGGTGCCCGTCCTCGCGGGCACTCTCGTGCTCATGGTGCTGGCCCTGCCGAGGCTGCTCGGCACCGCGGCACACAGCCTGTCGGAACAGGCGTCACTCCTGGCCGAGCAGTTCGGCCAGGGCGACGTCGCCGGGGTGGGTGTGCGCGTGCTGTCGCTCGTGGCCATCGCCTTCCCCACCATGGGCACCCTGCTCATCCTCGGACGCACCGCCGCCCAGGTGGCGCGACGCGCCTGGCGGGCGACAGAGGAGCGGCCCGGTCGTCGTGCGGTGGCCGGTGTCGTCGCGGCGGGTCTCGTCGCCGGCCTGGCCTGGGCCTGGTGGCCCAACGCGGGCACCTACCGGCCGATCCGTCCCTACGAGCGGGGCGTCGTGCAGGACGTGCTGCCGACCTCGCTGCGCAGCGCGACTCCCTCAGGCCTCGTCGAGGGACGCGGAGGCAACGCGAGGACGATCTGGCCGGCCGGCGCCGAGCTGCCCTCCGCCGATGACCCGGAGCTGGCCGTCGTGCTGGTTCCTCGGGGCGGGGCAGCCGCAGGCGAGGCGGCAGGCGACTCCGACGCCCCGGGAGCCGAGCAGGCCGCACCGACCTGGGTCTTCCCGTTCAACCGGCCCCTGCCGCCGGGTGAGGGCGACAACCAGGCCCTTGCGGTCAACACCACCGACGGCAGCACGGTCTACGACGTCGCCTTCGCGCTCGTCTGGGCCGACGACGACACCGTCGTCAACAGCAACGAGGCCTACGCGCTGGCGACCTGCACGGGGTGCCGCACGGTCGCGGTCGCGTTCCAGGTGGTCCTGGTTGTGGGATCGGCCGACATCGTGGTGCCGCAGAACCTGTCCGGCGCGGTCAACTACGCGTGCGTCGAGTGCGTGACCACGGCGCTGGCCCAGCAGCTCGTCGTCAGCGTGCCGGAGCCGCTCGACGCGGCCACCGTGGCCGAGCTCGAGGCGCTCTGGCAGGAGATCGCGGCGTTCGGCGCGAGCCTGGAGGGCCTTCCCCTGTCGGAGATCCAGGCACGGCTGGCCGACTACGAGCGGCAGATCCTGGCCGTCGTGGGCGTCGACCCGTCTGCCCCCTCGACGTCGACCCCCTCGGCCCCCAGTGGCACGGCCACAGGGGAGCCGAGCGCCACCAGCCCGGCCGCCGGCACCAGCAGCACGGTGGCCCCGGAGCCGACCGACGGAGCCACAGCGCCCGACTCGACGGCCACGGCTACCTCCACAGCTTCGCCCACCGGCTCAGCGGCCGAGCCGGAGACCACTGAGACCAGCTCGCCCTCACCGACCGAGACCGCCTCCTCCTCCCCGACGGAGGAGGCGACCGCCACGGCTGTGGCTGAGACGACGGCGCCCTGACCCTCGCGACGAGCCCCCCGACCCCCACGAGGACGCCGGCCGGTGCCGGTGCAGACTGTGCGGGGGGCCTCGTCCGGCCCGTCGTCAGCGCAGCCAGGAGGCGTGATGCCCGCTCAGAGCGAGTTCGACCGTGAGATCGCAATGGAGCCCGCCGGGGGCGATTCCGGCGCCGGCGGGAGCGGCACCTATCGGGGGACCTTGGGCGAGGGGTGGCGCATCGGTGGCGGCATCAACGGCGGTCTGCTCCTCGCGCTGGCCGGCCACGCGCTGAGGCGCGAGCTGGGCGAGCCGTCCGCCGACGGCATACCCGGGCACGCCGACCCCATGGCCATCAGCGCCTACTTCCTCACGCCGGGTGCCCCGGGGCCGGTCACGGTGCGGACCCAGGCGGTGCGGCGGGGACGAGCGGTCTCCACCGGGCAGGCCTCCCTGCTGCAGGACGACGGCAGCGGCGGCGAGGTCGAGCGGGTGCGGGTGCTGGCGACCTACGGGGACCTGGCGGCGGTCGACGGTGACACCTCCACCACCGCGACGCCGCCGCAGCTGCCCGACCCGGATGCGTGCGTGTCGGCCGCGCAGGCGCCCCCGCAGTTTCTCGAGCACGCGTCGCTGCTCGAGCGGCTCGACATGCGGCTGGACCCGGCAACCACCGGCTGGGCGG
>Ga0307410_10000826_pt1 | contig 13153 bp, 15 predicted proteins | sample 322Ometagenome_3_FD_203707 | JGI IMG/M metagenome (GOLD analysis project Ga0307410, IMG submission 203707) | Maize rhizosphere microbial communities from greenhouse at UC Davis, California, United States - 322HYB-O-3 | ecosystem: Host-associated > Plants > Roots > Rhizosphere > Soil | place...
CGAGGGGCGGTCGGCGCAGGAGATCGCCCGCGACCTGACGGGCGCGTTCGACAAGTACTGCACGCAGAGCACGCCGGCCACGGCGGTCCCGTCGCCGTCGTAACTACGAGGCACGAGGGAAGAGGGGGAGGGAAGAGGGAAGAGGTGACTGCCCGAGCGGCCGGTCACCTCTTCCCTCTTCCCTCTTCCCTCTTCCCTCGCTCTCAGCCGTTTCCGGCACGCCCTCTGCACATGACCTGACGCACCTTTGCCGAGGATCATGTCATGGAGCGTAACGACGATTTCAGCACCCCGAACACGGGTGTCGGTGGGACGTCCGGCGCCGGGAGCACCGGGTCGGACTTCGGTTCCACCACGGGTGGCACCGCGGGCGCGGGCTACGGGACGAGTGGCACGACGGGGTCGGAGTTCGGGGCCGCGGGCGGCGCGGGTACCGCGGGGACCACGGGCGGCTTCGGCGGCCCGGCGGGCACCGGCGGGACCGAGGCGGGCCGCATGCAGCACGGGAAGGAGGTCGTCGCCGAGAAGTTCGGCGCGGTCAAGGAGCGGGTGCAGAACCTGGACGTGAAGGGGAAGGTCCAGAACCTCAACGCCACGCTCGCCGACAAGCTCGAGCAGGGGGCGGACAAGCTCCGCCAGCGCTCGCAGAGCGGGCAGCTCGCCGGCGCCACGGGCGGCGCGATGGGCGCCACCTCCGACGTGGGCGACCAGCAGCGCATGGCGCAGTACGGCGACAAGGCCGCCGCCGGCCTCGAGGGCGCCGCGGAGTGGCTCCGCAACGGCGACCTCAAGGAGACCGTCGAGACGCAGGTTCGGACCAACCCGGGGCGCACGCTGCTGATCGCGCTCGGCCTGGGCTACGTGCTCGGCAAGGCCCTCCGCAAGTAAGGGGCGCCATGCCGGCGGACGTCAACGGCGGCCAGCGCTCGGTCGGCACTCTCCTCCGCGAGCTGGCGGAGGGGAGTGCGGCCCTCGTGCGCGGGGAGGCCCGGCTGGCGCGCCTCGAGTTCACCGAAGTGCTCCAGGGGGTGGGGAAGGGGACGGCGGCCGTCGCCACCGGCGGCGTGCTCGCCCTGCTCGGCGCCCTCTCCGTGTTCAGCGGGCTGATCCTCCTGGCCGGGGATCAGTGGCTGCGCGACCGCTACTGGCTCGCCGCCCTGATCGTCACCGCCATCGCCGCCGGCGTCGCCGCCTGGTTCGCGAAGCGGGGGCTCGCCCTGCTCTCACCACAACGGCTCGTCCCGGATCAAACGGTCGCAACGCTCAAGGAGGACAAGGAATGGCTGAAACGACAGCTGACGTGAGACGCGACATCGAAATGACGCGCGACCGGATCTCGGAGACGCTGCAGCAGCTCGAGCAGAAGACGAACGTCATGCAGATGGTGAAGGACCACCCGTGGCCGGCGCTGGCCGTCGCGATGGGCGCCGGGGTGCTCCTCAGCGGCTCCGGCTCCGACGTCAAGGCCGCCGCGGCGACGGCGACCGCCACCCGCGGGGCGAGCAGCAAGCTCGGCACCCTGCTCGATGACCTGGTCGCCAACCTGGTGACGGGGCTCAACGACGCGTTCCAGTACCGGGTCGAGGGGCTGGTGAACGAGGTGAAGACGGCGATCGGCGCCCCGGTCACCCCGGGCGCCGGGCGCGCCCCGGCCCGCCCCGCCTCCGGCCGCTCGCAGCACGACCTCACGGGGCACGCGATGACCGAGGGGTCGGGCGGCCTCGCGGGCGCCGGCACCGCCGGCACGCCGGGGAGCGGCGGCTACGGCACCGCGTCCGGCGACAGCGGCCGCTCGTTCGGGGCCAGCGCCGGCACCGCGGGATCGAGCGGCAGCTGGGCGCCCCAGTCGGCGCGGACGGAGCAGATGGGCTCGCCGGGCATCGGCGCCACCGTCAACACCGGCTCGCCGAGTCCCGGCTTCCCCGTGGAGCGCGCCGACTGACGGCAGCGCCCGATCGACGCCCGGACGAACGGAGAGAGCGGCCTCGAGTATTACTCGGGGCCGCTCTTCTTCGTCTGTAGGGTCCAGAGGGCGGGCTCGGTCTTTTCTTCCCGAAGACACGCAACAGGTGCCCTGCAGACCGGTGCCCTCGCGCCACACCTTGTTCCCCCATCCCGTCCACCCTAATGTACCCCCGCCTCCGGCACGCTCGGCGAGCTCTGGTCGAATCATTTGTTTCGGCCAATCTTCCGGCGCGCGGAGCGAGTGAATACGTTCTGTTGCGCCACTCTATCTCGGGAGCGGTTCCCCGCCTCCCGTCCGATAGCGTGCTGCCCGATGCCGGGTGGTCCGTGGCGACCTTCGCACGAGCGCACGCATGAAGCTTCTCGTCGTGGACGACGATCGCATGTTTGCCGAGCTCATCCGGCGCGGTCTCAAGGAAGAAGGCTACACGGTGGACGTCGCCCGCAACGTCGCCGAGGGGCGCATCGCCGCCCTGGTGAACGACTACGATGGGATCGTGCTGGACGTGGTGATGCCCGACGGCAACGGGATGCAGCTCGCCAGCGAGCTGCGCGCCGCCGGCCGGCAGACGCCCATCCTCATGCTGACCTCGAACGACTCGACGGCGGACGTCGTGCGCGGCCTGGACCACGGCGCGGACGACTACCTCACCAAGCCGATCGAGATCCTCGAGCTCAAGGCGCGCGTGCGGGCGCTGCTCCGTCGGGGCGGCGCCCGCCGCACCGAGACGCTCGCCCTGGGCGGCATCGTCATCGACCGGCTGGCGCACCGCGCCACCCTGCACGGCCGGCCGCTCGACCTCACGCCCAAGGAGTTCAGCCTCCTCGAGCACCTCCTGCTCAACCCGGGCAAGGTCGTGACCCGCACCGAGCTGCTGGAGAAGGTGTGGGACCTCCAGTTCGACCCCGGCTCCAACGTCGTGGACGTGCACGTCGCCCGCCTGCGCGCCAAGCTGCGCAAGAGCGACGGCCCCGAGCTGCGCACCGTGCGCGGCGTCGGCTTCCAGCTCGCCGCGCCCGCCGCGGCCGCCGGATGAGCGGCGACCGCGAGGTGACCGCCGGCGGCGAGACGCGCTACGACCGCGAGGTCGCCGCCGCGCCCGCGCGGGAGCTCGACCGCGAGGCGCAGGCGCGCGCCGCCGCCGAGCGGCTGCGGCGCTTCGGCGGCCAGGCGCTCGCGCACGACATGATCGAGATGTTCGTCGAGGACACGCCGCTGCGCATCGCCACCGCCCGCGAGGGGGTGGTGCAGGGCGACGCCGGCGCCGTGGAGCACGCGGCGCACAGCATGAAGGGGAGCTGCGCGCAGTTCGGCGCCACCACCATGCAGCGGCTGGCGCTCGAGGTGGAGATGCTGGCGAAGCGGCGCGACCTGGCCGACGTCGCCCCCCTGCTCGAGGAGCTCGTGCGGGAGTTCGCCGCCTACCGCCCCTTCATCGAGCCCGAAGCGCGCCGCCCGAGCCAGTCGTGAAGACCATCGCGGTCGTCGAGGACAACGCCGACAACCGGATGCTGCTCAAGGCCATCCTGACCGGGACGTACGAGCTCCGGGAGTACGCCTCCGGCCATCACGCCCTCGCCGCCCTCACCGCCCCCGACCGGTCGCTCCCCGACCTCGTGCTGATGGACATCTCGCTCGTCGGGATGGACGGCGTCGAGGTGCTCCGCCGGCTGCGCGCCGACCCGCGCACCCGCGCGCTGCCGGTGATCGCCCTGACGGCGAACGCCATGCACGGCGACCGCGAGCGCTACCTGGCCGCGGGCTTCGACGACTACGTCCCGAAGCCGATCGACGAGGAGGAGCAGCTGCTGGAGCCCGTGGAGCGGCTGCTGGCGCGCCGCCCACCCGCATGAAGGTCGCGCTCGGCAGGGCGGTCTCCGGCGCGTTCGTCGTCGCCTTCCTCGCCCTCGTGGCCGTGGGGATCGCCGCGTACCTGAGCATGCGGCAGCTGAGCCGGAGCCGCGTCGAGGTGGAGCACACCTACGCGGTCCTGCGCGCCGTGGACGGGGTGACCAGCGCGCTGGTGACCGCCGAGAGCGCGGTGCGCGGCTACGTGCTCACCGGAGACCCGCGCTACCTCGCCTCGTTCCAGGCCGACTCGAACGCGGCGCTGCGGCGGCTCGTGGCGCTGGACAGCCTCACGCGCGAGAGCCCCCCGCAGTACGCGCGCGCGCAGGCGCTGGAGCTCCGCGTGCGCGAGAAGTTCCGGCTCATGTCCACGAGCATCGCCGTGCGCCGCGACTCGGGCTTCGCGGCGGCGCTCGCCCTCTCGCAGGTGGGGCACGGGCGCGCGGCCACGGACTCGGTCCGGGCGGTGAGCCAGGTGATCCAGGGCGACGAGCAGGTGCTGCTCCGCCAGCGGACCAACCGCCAGGAGCAGAGCGCGCGGAACATCGCCCTGGCCATGCTGCTCGCGCTCGTCCTCGCGCTCGTGCTCGGGCTGCTCGCCGTGCAGGCGGTGCGGCGCGACATCAGCGAGCGCACGCTGGCGGCGGAGAAGCTCCTGGCGGCCAAGGAGGCGGCCGAGGCGGCGAGCATGAGCAAGAGCGACTTCCTGGCGACCATGAGCCACGAGCTGCGCACGCCGCTCAACTCGGTGATCGGCTTCAGCAACGTCCTGCTCAAGAACAAGACCGGGAACCTGAGCGACCAGGACCTCTCCTACCTCTCGCGCATCGTCGCCAACGGCCGGCTCCTGCTCGCCCTCATCAACGACGTGCTCGACCTGAGCAAGGTGGAGGCGGGGCGGATGCGCGTGGAGCGCGCCCCCGTGGACCTTGCGCAGCTGGCGAACGAGGTGGTGGCCGAGTTCGAGGAGCAGGGGCGCGAGCGCGACGTGGCGGTGCGCGCCATCGCCCCGGCGGCCATGGAGCAGGTGGTCACCGACCCGGTGCGGCTGCGCCAGGTGATCGTGAACCTCGTCGGCAACGCGCTCAAGTTCACGAGCTACGGGAGCGTGACGGTGCGGGTGGACGCCGACGCCGAGACGCGCTGCCCGGTGCGCATCCGCGTCATCGACACCGGCGACGGCATCCCCGACGAGCGGCAGCAGGCGATCTTCGAGGCGTTCGAGCAGGCGGACAGCGGCACGGCGCGCCGCTACGGCGGCACCGGGCTGGGGCTGACGATCGCGCGGTCGCTGTGCGGGCTGCTCGGCTACCGGCTGCAGCTCGCCTGGAGCCGGGTGGGGCTCGGCTCCGAGTTCTCCGTGCTGCTCGTGCCCGGGGAGGAGATCGACGAGCGGCGGCTCATGGCCGACAGCGGCGAGCTGAGCACGCAGGGGATCACGCCGCGCGACTCCCTGGCCGTGGCGAGCGGCGGGCCCGAGGTGGCGCACCGGCTGGTGCTGATCGTGGACGACGACGCGGACTCGCGCCTCCTGCTCAGCCAGTACGTGGAGGACTTCGGCTGCCAGGCGATGGCGACCAGCTCGGCGGAGCAGGGGCTGGCGGCGGCGCGGGAGTTCCGCCCCGACCTGATCGTCCTCGATCTGCTGATGCCGGGGATGAACGGCTGGGACCTGCTCAAGGGGCTGCGCGCCGAGCCGGGCGTCGCCGACATCCCGGCGATGGTGGTGAGCATCGTAGGCGGGGAGAGCCGCTCGAGCCTGCCGGGCAACGTGGACGTGCTCGACAAGCCGGTGGGGCGCGAGGGGTTCTACTCGGCGCTGCGGCGCAACATCGACGCCGTGCGCGGGCGGGTGCTGGTGATCGGCGAGGACCCGGAGAGCCAGCGGGAGATCGCCCTGCACGTCCGCGACGCCTGCGGGATGGAGGTGCTGGCGGCGACCGACGGGAAGGAGGCGATGGGGGTGCTGGCGAGCGTGCGCCCCGAGCGGATCGTCATCGATGTGGGGGGGAACACGGTGGAGGGGATCCTCTTCATCGAGGGGCTGCGGCGCTACCCGCGGCACGCCCACATCCCGGTGATCGTGGTGACGGCGGAGTCGCTCTCGGACAAGGCGCGCGAGCGGTTCCTGTACGACGCGCAGGCCGTGATCGTGCGGGGGCCCGCGCTCTTCCAGGAGCTCGAGGAGGCGCTGCGGGGGACGCGGCGGCGGGAGGAGCCCGGGGTGGACGGCGGGGTCGGGCGGCGCGGCGCGGCGAGCGGGCCGAGCATGACGAAAGTGTAATACTGCCTTCACGCTGCTGTAATGGAGGGTCCGGTAGTATCGTGGCGCGACGAACGAGATGGCCTGCCGCCGTGCAGGCCGGCGTCGCAGACAACCCCCCTCTTTGGAGAACCACCATGCAGACGCTCCGCAACTTCATCAAGAACGAGGAAGGCGCCACGATGGTCGAGTACGCGCTCATGGTCGCGCTGATCGCCGTCGTGTGTATCGCCGCGGTCACGCTGCTCGGCGGCAACGCCAACACGCAGTTCGGCGCCATCGCCGCCGCCATCGGCGCCGCGTAAGCCACCGCGCTGCTCGATCCACTCCTACGACAGCGAGGCCTGCGAATGCTGCGCGCGTTCTGGTCGTCCGACGAGGGCGCCACCATGGTGGAGTACGCCCTCATGATCACGCTCGTGGCGCTCGTCTGTCTCGCCGCCATAGGACTTCTCGGCGGCAGCGTCAACGGCGTCTTCAGCGGGGCCGCGCTGTTGGCGGCGCTCTGATTCCGACGATGCAGTCGTGGAGCGTATTCGCGGGTCCGGCGCAGAGCGCCGTTGCGGGGGCGGCCTTCGTGCTGCTGCTCGGAGCGGTCTGTGTGTCGGACCTGCGGACACGCCGCATCCCTAACAAGCTCGTTCTTGTGATCGCGGTACTCGGGACCCTATATTCGGTCGCCGCACTCCCCGTGCTGCCCGGCCTGGCGAAGGCGCTCGGCGGGCTCGCGGTCGGGCTGGCGCTCTGGTTCCCGTTCTACGTCCTCCGCATGCTCGGGGCGGGCGACGTCAAGTTCTTCGCGGCCGCGAGCACCTGGATCGGCGCGTCCGCGGCCCTGCAGGCCGCGCTCCTCTCGGCCCTGCTAGGCGGCGCGCTCGCCATCCTCTGGCTCGCCGGCAGAGCCGGGTGGCAGCTCCTCGGGCGGCAGCGGGCCGCCCACGCCGCCCGGACCCAGGCGCTCGGCCCGACCGAACCGGCGGCACCTGCCGGTGGCAAGCTCCCGTACGGCGTCGCCATGGCCGCGGGGCTCGCCCTCGTGTTCTGGTTCCCCGGATTCCTGCGCGCGGCCTGATCGGCCGCGCCCCTAGGCCCTACCGAGGATCCCAGATGATGACGAGCAGAGCGAGAGGCTTCGGCCGCAGTGAACGTGGCGCCGCAATGGTCGAGTTCGCCATCGTCCTGCCGCTGCTCGTCATGTTCGTCGGCGGCATCGTGGACCTCGGCCGCGCCTACAAGCTCTACAACAACCTCGCCGCCGCCGTGCGCGACGGGGCGCGGTACGGCGCCTCGCTGCAGCCGCCCGTCCCGGCCCAGATCATCACGCGCGTGAACCAGGTGTTCGCCTCGTCCGCCGGCGCCTCGCGACCGGCGCCCAACGCGACGGTCACGCTGAACAACCAGCAGGTCGTGGTGACGGTCGCCGGCTACGCCTACGACCCGCTCACGCCGTTCGTGCCGACGCAGGCGCTCAACTTCAACGTCTCCGCGACCTTCCGCCGCGAGGACGTGCCATGAGCGCCCGCCGAGCCGGGGCCCGGCGGCGCGCGCTCTGCGCGCGCTTCGCGCGCTCGGAGAGCGGCGCGGCGATGGTGGAGTTCGCGATCGTCGCCCTGATCCTCTTCTCGTTCGTCTTCGCGATCATCGACTTCGGGCGGGCGCTCTTTCTCTACAATAACCTGACGAACGCGGCCCGCGAGGGGGCCCGCTTCGGGGCGACCCAGTTCGGCCCCGGCGGCCCCTGCGTGACCGCCCAGGCGGCGATCATCGAGCGCACGACGAGCCGGATCCGCGAGTTCAACAACGGCGCCGCCGCGAACCCGGCGCAGTACGTGAGCGTGAGCTGCCTGCCGCTGATGGCGGGCGTCCCCACGCGGATCACGGTATCGATCAACAACTACCCGTTCGACGCCCTCACCCCCCTCCCGCAGCTGCAGGCGCTGACGCTCGGGACCGCGACCATCCCCATCAGCTCGGTCGTGCGGTTCGAGGGGGCGGCGGACATGTCGCCGTGAGCGGGGCGGGCATGGCGAGGCGCGGCAGGCGTGGCAGCCGTGACGGCCCGTACGCCGCGAGAGTCGAGAGGCAGGCATGACGACGTGCGGGCAGCATTCGGATTCGGACTTCACCCCGGTGGCAGATCATGGCAGCTGAGCGTCGCTATCAAATGGTGTTTCTCTCCGCGATCGTGGTGGCGGTCCTCGCCACGTTCGGCGTCTACCGCGTGCTCCAGCAGAGCCGTGAGAGCAACCGCATCCCCATGGTGCCGGTGCTCGTGGCCGCGAACGACCTCGGCGAGGGACGGCGCATCGAGCGGCTGGACGTCACCGTGGGGCAGTGGCCGGCGGCGTCGGCGCCCGCGGGTGCCTTCGCCTCCCCCGACTCCATCATCGGCCGGGTCACCCGCATGGCGGTGTTCAAGGGGGAGCCGATCGTCCCCGGCCGCCTCGCCCCGCCGGGCACCGGCCCGGGGCTCGAGGTCAAGATCAACCCCGGCAAGCGCGCCATGGCCGTCAAGATCAACGACGTCGCCGGCATCGCGGGGCTCATCCAGCCCAACAGCCGCGTGGACGTCCTCGTCACGCTCAAGGAAGAGGACCAGGAGAAGAACCGCCAGCGGGCGAAGGTGTTCATGAGCAACATGCGCGTGCTCTCGGTGGGCACGCAGGTGGAGCGCGGCTCGGACGGGAACCCGATCCAGGCCACCGTCGCCGCCCTCGAGGTCACCCCCGACGAGAGCGAGCGGCTCGCCGTCGCCGCCAACCAGGGGACCATCCAGCTCGTGCTGCGCGGCTACGGCGACCCGGACTCGATCAAGACCAAGGGCGCGACCTCGACGGACGTCTTCTCCCAGCTCGCTTCGGGCCCGGTGGCGCAGCGCACCAGCGCGCCACGTCGCTCGTCCGGGCCGCGCCGTCCCGCGCCGGCTTCGGTCGCCGCGCCCGCCCCGCCGGTGGTGGCGGTCCAGCCCCGCCGCGCGGACTCCACCGTCGTCCGCGTCTTCCGCGGCGACAAGGTCTCGCAGCAGAAGTTCGAGAAGCCCGCCACGGCGGAGAACGGCTCCTCCACCGGCACGCCGTAGCGGCCGGAGCGCGCAGTCGGCGGCCCGCAGGCGGGGCCGCCGCGTCGTACCGCACCACCGCAGCTACCACCGCAGGTCGCAGCACCGTCGTCGCAGCACCGTCGCGTCGTCTGGCCCCAGGCAGGGGGCGAGTCATGACAGGTCGTTCAATCATCAGAGGAGAAAGTCTTGAACTGGTCCGCCCGTCCTCGGCGCGGAGCTCTCTGGCTGGCCGCGTGCTGCCTGAGCTTCGCACTCGCAACACCCGGCCGCGCACAGACGACGGACCGCGACATTCTTCGCGTCGACCTCTCATCGGGGCGCTCGTACCCGATCCAGACCGTCGTCCCGGTGACCAACGTCTCGGTCGCCAACCCCGAGGTGGCCGACGTGGCCGTCGTCGGTGAGCGGAACGTGGTCATCAACGGCCGCGCGCCCGGGGAGACGGACGTGATCCTCTTCCAGAGCGACAACCAGCGGCGCCACTACCGCGTGGCGGTGCGCTCCAGCACCACGGACCGCCAGCAGGTGGTGCTCGGCGTCAAGATCGCCGAGCTGCGCAAGGACGCGCTCCGTCAGTTCGGCGTCAGCGCCGTGGCGCGCGACCTCTCCGGCGAGCGCCTCATCCGCGGCGGGCAGGGGCGCTTCAACACGGACGACCCGTTCAACCTGGAGACGGGCGCCATCGACGTCCCGAACGCCCAGTTCTTCACCCTGCTCACCGACTTCGGCACGCGCGAGCTGCTCGCCCTCATCGAGGCCGAGGAGCAGCGCGGCACGGCGCGCATCCTCGCCGAGCCGAGCCTGGCGGTGGCCAACCGCGACTCGGCGAGCTTCCTCGCCGGCGGCGAGCTGCCCATCCCGATCGTGCAGGGGCAGGCGGCGACCAACAACATCACCATCCTGTTCAAGGAGTTCGGGGTCCGGCTCAAGTTCCTCCCCGAGATCCTGAACGACACGCTCGTCAAGCTGCGCGTGGAGCCGGAGGTGTCGAGCCTCGACTACGGCAACGCGATCACCATCTCCGGCTTCCAGATCCCCGCCTTCCGCACGCGGCGGGTGAACAGCACGCTGGACGTCCGGCGGAACCAGAGCATCGTCATCTCCGGGCTGTTCAACAGCGAGCGGGAGCGGGTGCGCACCGGCATCCCGTTCCTGAGTCAGATCCCGATCCTGGGCATGCTGTTCGGCAGCACGCGCTGGCAGAACAACGAGACCGAGCTGGTGATCGTCGTCACCCCCGTGGTCTACGACCCGCTGCGCCCGCGCCCGCAGGACGCGCCGCGCTTCGCGCCCGACACCACGCTCCCCGCCCGTGAAGTCCTCCAGCATCGCCTGGCTCCGTCGGCCGGGCAGCGCCCCGCCCGTCAGCCGTAGAGGAGTACGAGGACCATGCAGAGGAAGGCACTCATCGTCTCGGGCGCCGCGGGCCCGCAGGATGTCGCGAACGGCGTGCTGCAGCGGTTCGGGTTCGCCCCGGCCGTCTCGGCGCTGAGCGTGACGGACGCCGCCGGCCGCCTGCGCACCGAGAAGTACGACCTGATCGTGATCCCGCTCCAGGGGCTCGACCAGCACGAGCTGAACGCCCTCGAGCGCGAGGTGCGCCGCTACCCGGGCACCTGCATCATCGGCACCGCCGCGCAGAGCGACCCGGAGCTGATCCTGCGCGCGATGCGCTCCGGGGTGAACGAGTTCCTCCTCTACCCGCCCGAGGCGACCGACCTCGCCACGGCCATCGACCGCCTCACGCGGCGCAGCCACGTGGACAGCAAGGCGGGGACGACGATCGCGGTGTACAGCGCCAAGGGCGGGCTCGGGACGACGAGCGTCGCCGTGAACCTCGCCTTCGCCCTCGCCAAGGGGCGGCCGGACGGGCGGATCGCGCTCGCCGACCTGGTCGCCAGCGGCGGCGACGTGCGCGTCATGCTGAACCTGCGCCCCACCTACGACATCGGCGACCTGGTGCCGAAGGTGGACCAGCTCGACGGCGAGCTCCTGCACTCGATGCTCACCCCCTGCGCCGGCGGCGTCTGGGTGCTCCCGGCGTCCGAGGACGAGGAGGCGGTGGACGGGCTCGACGCGAACGCCACGACCAAGATCCTCGAGAACCTGCGCGCGCAGTTCTCCCACACGGTGATCGACTGCGAGCACCACATGAGCGAGCGGACGCTCGCCGCGCTCGACATCGCCGACCGCATCCTCGTCGTGACGCAGCTCTCCGTGGCGGCGCTCCGCAGCACCCAGCGCACGCTCTCCCTGCTGCGCCGGCTGGGCTACTCGGACGAGAAGGTGCAGGTGCTCGTGAACCGGCACCACAGCGGCGACGTGGTGAGCGTCACGGACGCCGCGCAGGTGCTCAAGCGCGAGGTGTTCTACAGCCTGCCGAACGACTACCAGACGTCGGCCGCGGCGCTCACGCGCGGCGTGCCGGTGCTCACGCACGCGGCCGGCTCCCTGCTCGCGACCGGCTACGGCGGCCTCGCCGGCCACGTGAGCGGCGACCAGCCGGCCGTCGGGAACGGCAAGAAGAATGGCGCGACGAACGGCGCCTCGGGCGGCTCGCGACTGAGCCGCATCTTCAGCATCGGGAGGAAGTGATGTCCGGCTCACTGCGCGACCGCCTCATGGGGCGAACTCCGACGCCGCTCACCAACGCCACGGTCCGCTCGGGCGAGACGTCCGGCGGCAACGGCCACGGCGTGAACGGCAACGGTGCGGTGCGCCCCAACGGCACCGCCGCGGCCTCCACCGACGCGCAGGGCTCCAACATGCTCATCTCCCGCCGCGACGTGGGCGAGACGGGGATGAGCCAGATGGAGCAGCTCAAGGTCGAGCTCCACCGGCGCCTGATCGACCGGCTGGACCTCGAGGCGCTCGAGCGCATCGAGGACCAGAACCTCGTCACGCTCCAGATCCGCCAGGCCGTCACCGAGCTGCTGCGCGGCGAGGCGACGCCGCTCAGCCAGGCGGAGCGCGAGCAGGTCATCGAGCAGATCGTCTACGAGGTCACCGGGCTCGGGCCGATCGAGCCGCTGTTCCGCGACAAGACGGTCACCGACATCCTGATCAACGGCCCGAAGAACGTCTACATCGAGCGCGGCGGGCGGCTCTCGCGCGCCCTCGTCAGCTTCCGCGACGACGCCCACCTGCTCGCGGTGATCGACCGCATCGTGAGCCGCGTCGGCCGCCGCGTGGACGAGAGCTCGCCGATGGTGGACGCGCGCCTCCCCGACGGCTCGCGCGTCAACGCCATCATCCCGCCGCTCGCCATCGACGGCGCGGTGATGTCGATCCGGCGCTTCGGCGCCGAGATCACGATGCAGAACCTGGTGGAGAAGGGCGCCCTCACCGACGAGATGGCGATGCTCCTCGCCGGCTGCGTGCGCGCCCGGCTGAACATCCTCGTCTCCGGCGGCACGGGCTCGGGCAAGACGACGATGCTCAACGCGCTCAGCTCGTTCATCCCGGTGCACGAGCGCGTGATCACCATCGAGGACGCCGCCGAGCTCCGGCTGCAGCAGGACCACGTCGTCCGCCTCGAGACGCGCCCGCCCAACTCCGAGGGGCGCGGCGAGGTGCTCGCCCGCGACCTGGTGAAGAACGCCCTCCGCATGCGCCCCGACCGCATCATCGTCGGCGAGGTGCGCGGCGCCGAGGCGCTCGACATGCTCCAGGCGATGAACACCGGCCACGAGGGCTCGCTCACCACGATCCACGCCAACTCCGCGCGCGACGCCCTCTCGCGCATGGAGACGATGATCCTCTTCTCCGGCACCAACCTGCCGAACAAGGCGATGCGCGAGCAGATCTCGTCGGCGCTCGACGTGATCGTGCAGGCCTCGCGCCTCTCGGACGGCAGCCGCCGGATCATGAGCATCACCGAGGTCACCAGCATGGAGGGCGAGGTGATCACGATGCAGGAGATCTACCGCTTCCGCCGGCGCGGCATCTCCCCGGAGGGGAAGGTGATCGGTCAGTTCGAAGCGACGGGCGTGCGCCCCGTGTTCCTCGACCGCCT
>Ga0307410_10000828_pt1 | contig 13130 bp, 12 predicted proteins | sample 322Ometagenome_3_FD_203707 | JGI IMG/M metagenome (GOLD analysis project Ga0307410, IMG submission 203707) | Maize rhizosphere microbial communities from greenhouse at UC Davis, California, United States - 322HYB-O-3 | ecosystem: Host-associated > Plants > Roots > Rhizosphere > Soil | place...
TGACGTTACGGAAATCGGCCTTGCGCCCGTTGTTGTCGGTCAGCGTGCCGTGGTCCATCACCTGCAGCAGCACGTTGAAGATGTCCGGGTGCGCCTTCTCGATCTCGTCCAGCAGCAGCACGCTGTACGGATGCTTGGTCACCGCCTCGGTGAGCTGGCCGCCCTGGTCGAAGCCGACGTAGCCGGGCGGCGCACCGATCAGGCGCGACACCGCGTGCCGCTCCATGTACTCCGACATGTCGAAGCGGATCAGCTCAACGCCGAGGCAATACGCGAGCTGGCGCGCGACCTCCGTCTTGCCGACGCCCGTCGGGCCCGAGAACAGGAAGTTGCCGATCGGCTTCTGCGGATTGCCGAGGCCCGAGCGCGCCATGCGGATCGCGGAGACGAGCGCGTCGATCGCCTTGTCCTGGCCGAACACCACGTTCCTCAGGTCGCGATCGAGCGTCTTCAGCGCGTTGCGGTCGTCGGAGCTCACGTTCTTCGCCGGAATGCGCGCGATCTTCGCGACGATCTCCTCGACCTCGGTCTTGCCGATGACCTTCTTCTGGCGTGACTTCGGCAGGATCTTCTGCGCGGCGCCGGCCTCGTCGATGACGTCGATCGCCTTGTCGGGCAGATGGCGGTCGTTGATGAAGCGCGCGGACAGCTCGGCGGCGCTGGTCAGTGCGGCCGGTGCGTACTTCACGCCATGGTGCTGCTCGAAGCGCGACTTCAGCCCCTTCAGGATCTCGACGGTCTCGAGCACCGACGGCTCGGGCACGTCGACCTTCTGGAAGCGCCGCGACAGCGCGTGGTCCTTCTCGAAGATCTGGCGGAACTCGGTGTACGTCGTCGCGCCGATGCACTTCAGCGCGCCGGTGGACAGCGCGGGCTTCAAAAGGTTGGACGCGTCGAGCGTGCCGCCCGAGGCGGCGCCGGCGCCGATGATCGTATGGATCTCGTCGATGAACAGGATGGAGCGCGGGTTCTCGGCGAGCTGCTTCAGCACCGCCTTGAGGCGCTGCTCGAAATCGCCGCGGTACTTGGTGCCGGCGAGCAGCGCGCCCATGTCGAGCGAGTAGACCTGGTAGTCCTTGAGCAGCTCCGGAACGTCGCCTTCGTTGATGCGGCGCGCGAGCCCCTCGGCGATGGCCGTCTTGCCGACCCCCGCCTCGCCGACGAGCAGCGGATTGTTCTTGCGGCGGCGGCACAGCACCTGCACGACGCGCTCGAGCTCGTGCGCGCGACCGATCAGCGGATCGATCTTGCCGTTCTTCGCCATGTGGTTGAGGTTGACGGTGTAGGCGTCGAGCGCGCCCTGCGACTCGCTGCCGCCCTCGCCCTCTTCCTTGCCGCCCTCGGCCTTCTCCGGCTTCGCCTGCGGCGTCTTGGTGATGCCGTGCGCGATGTAGTTGACGACGTCGAGGCGCGTGACGCCGCGCTGGTTCAGGAAATAGACGGCGTGCGACTCCTTCTCGCCGAAGATCGCGACGAGGACGTTCGCGCCAGTCACTTCCTTCTTGCCGGACGACTGCACGTGCAGGATCGCGCGCTGGATCACGCGCTGGAATCCCTGCGTCGGTTGCGTGTCCGCGTCGGAGTGCGGGGGCAGCCGCGGCGTGTGCTCGTTGATGAAGTCCGTGAGCACGCCGCGCAGCTCTTCGAGATCGACGCCGCAGGCCTTGAGCACCTCGGCCGCGGACGGGTTGTCCAGCATCGCCAGCAGCAGGTGCTCGACGGTGATGAACTCGTGCTGCTTCTGCCGGGCCTCGACGAAGGCCATGTGGAGGGAGACTTCCAGTTCCTGCGCGATCATCGTCCTGCTTCCTTTAGCGGGCCGGCCGCCGGCAACGCGCCGGCATCTCGAACCCAGTAACGCTCAAGTCTCCTCCATCGTGCACTGAAGCGGGTGCTGATGTTTTTGTGCGAGGTCTCTTACCTGCTCGACCTTCGCAGCCGCGACTTCCCGCGTGTAGGTTCCGCATACCCCCATGCCCTCGCGGTGCACCTGGAGCATCACGCGTGTCGCTTTCTCCCGCTACATCCCGAATACAGTCTGAAGCACGACGACGACAAAGTCCATCGGAGTGTAGTCGTCGTTCAGCAGCAGCACCTTGTACATCGGAGGTGGCTTCTGCTTCGTCTTCTCGGCCTCGAGAAGGTCGCCGCGCTGCTCGTTGACGGCCATACGGGGAGGATGCCGGGAAGAACCTCTAGGATGGGGCTATGTTTGATGATTGCAACAGTTTTTTCAATAGGATTCCCCCAACGGCGTCATAGGCTTGACGCCCGGCAGAAATTGCGCGTACAACGAGGCCGTTTGGCTGAGGGGAGCTATTCGATTCGGTCCGCCGCCGCTGCTCTAGCAACGCCGCGCGCCGCGCCGTTCGCGCGCGGCCTCGTAAGCGCTACTCGGATGTGCCCGCCGCCTGTAGTCAGCCCCTTCCGAACGCCTTTTCCATTCCTGTAAGGAACAAGCTGTATGGCAACCGGAACCGTCAAGTGGTTCAACGACGCGAAGGGGTACGGGTTCATCACGCCCGACGACGGCGGCGAGGACCTGTTCGCGCACTTCTCGGCGATCCAGATGCAGGGATTCAAGAGCCTCAAAGAAGGCCAGAAGGTAAGCTTCGAGGTGACCCAGGGCCCGAAGGGAAAGCAGGCGAGCAACATCCAGGCCGCGTGAGCATCCGGCATTCCGCGGCGCGATCGCGCCGCTGGAATGAACAAAGCCCGCCCGACCGGCGGGCTTTTTTTCGCGCGTCGCCGGCCGGTCGAAGCGGGCGACGAACGGCAATGTCAGGCCGGCGTCCGGGCGGCTGGCGCGTCGAGCGCGGCCGCTCGCCCGGACGCGCGGGCAGGCGACGGCAGCGCCGGCGCCTGCCACCGCCGGATCACATCCGCTCGATCATCGCCTGTCCGAACCCCGAGCACGACACCTGCGTCGCGCCCTGCATCAGCCGCGCGAAATCGTAGGTCACGACCTTGTCGCTGATCGCCTTCTCGAGGCTTGCGACGATCAGCGCGGCGGCCTCCTTCCACCCCATGTGCACGAGCATCATCTCGGCGGAGAGGATCTCGGACCCGGGGTTGACGTAGTCCTTCCCGGCGTACTTGGGCGCGGTGCCGTGCGTGGCCTCGAACATCGCGACCGAGTCGGACAGGTTCGCGCCCGGCGCGATGCCGATGCCGCCCACCTGCGCCGCGAGCGCATCGCTGATGTAGTCGCCGTTGAGGTTCAGCGTCGAGATCACGTCGTACTCGGCCGGACGCAGCAGGATCTGCTGCAGGAAGGCGTCGGCGATCACGTCCTTGACGACGATGTCGCGACCGGTCCTCGGGTTCTTGAACGTCATCCACGGCCCGCCGTCGAGCGGCTTCGCGCCGAACTCCTTCTGCGCGAGCGCGTAGCCCCAGTCGCGGAAGGCGCCTTCGGTGAACTTCTGGATGTTGCCCTTGTGCACGAGCGTCATCGACCGCCGGTCGTTGTCGATCGTGTACTGCAGCGCCTTGCGGACGAGCCGCTCGGTGCCCTCGCGCGACACCGGCTTGATGCCGATGCCCGACGTCTCGGGAAAGCGGATCTTCTTCACGCCCATGTCGCGGACGAGGAATTCGATGACCTTGCGGGCGCCGTCGGACTCGGCCGGCCATTCGATCCCGGCGTAGATGTCCTCGGAGTTCTCGCGGAAGATGACCATGTCGACCTTGTCCGGCTCGCGCACCGGAGAGGGCACCCCGCGGAACCAGCGGACCGGTCGCAGGCACACGTACAGATCGAGCTCCTGCCGCAGCGCGACGTTGAGCGATCGGATGCCGCCGCCCACCGGCGTCGTCAACGGTCCCTTGATCGAGACGACGTACTCGCGCAGGACGTGCATCGTCTCTTCGGGCAGCCAGACGTCGGGGCCGTAGACGCGCGTCGACTTCTCGCCGGCGTAGATCTCCATCCAGTGGATGCGGCGCTTGCCGCCGTAGGCCTTGGCGACCGCGGCGTCCACCACCTTGATCATGACCGGCGTGATGTCGACGCCGGTGCCGTCGCCCTCGATGTACGGGATGATCGGCTGGTCGGGGACGTCGAGGCTGTAGTCGGCGTTGACCGTGATCCTGCGGCCTCCCGGCGGGATCTTGACGTGCTGGTAGTCGGGCATGAATGCTCCTTGAAGCCGGCGGGTGCGCCGCGGTCGCGCGGGCGCCCACGACGGGCCGCGCTTGCCGGTGCTGTGACGTGGCGCGCATCGGGCGGAACGCCCGGCGCGGCGCCTGGAAACCTGGGATTATCGTCGATTTTGCAAACGCCCGGCATCCGCAGCCGCAGGGTCGACGCCGCGCACCGCGGCGGCGTCGTGCTCGTCAACAAGCCGTACGGCATGCTGAGCCAGTTCACATCGGACGCGGGAAAGCCGACGCTCGCCGACGTCGTGCCGGTGCGCGGCGTGTACGCGGCCGGCCGGCTCGACGCCGACAGCGAAGGGCTCGTCGTGCTCACCGCGGACGGCGCGCTGCAGGCGCGCATCGCGCACCCGCGCCACAAGCTCGTGAAGCGTTACTTCGTGCAGGTCGAGGGGGAGCCGTCGCCCGATGGCCTTCGCGCGCTCGCCGATGGCGTCGACCTCGGCGACTACGTGACGCGACCGGCGCGTGTGGAGCACGTCGCCGAGCCCGCCTGGCTGTGGCCGCGCGATCCGCCGATCCGCGCGAGGAAGTCGATCCCGACCGCGTGGCTCACGCTCGATCTCGTCGAAGGCCGGAACCGTCAGGTCCGCCGCATGACGGCAGCGGTCGGCATGCCGACGCTGCGCCTCGTGCGCTGGTCGGTGGGCGGCTGGTCGATCGCGGGACTCGCTCCCGGCACGTGGCGCTGGGCGGCCGTTCCAGCCGCTGGACGCGGCGGGCCGAAGCGAGCGGACGACGTGCTATGATCCGCCGCCGCGCGCACCCGCCCTTCCTGCCGGCCGCCTCCGCTGCGCGGCATGCGCGCGTTGCGCCGCGTCTTTCGCCCCGATGATTCGCCGCCTGCTCGCCCGCTTCCTGCCCGGACGGCGGTCGAGCGATCCACGCGTCTACAAGCCGGCGGACCACCCGGTCCGCGCTTCGCAGGTCAGCGCCGGCGCGCGCATGGTGACGCGCAAGCTGCAGGACGCGGGCTTCAAGGCGTTCATCGTCGGCGGCGCCGTGCGCGACCTGATGCTCGGCATCGAGCCGAAGGATTTCGACATCGCCACCGACGCGCATCCCGAGCAGGTGAAGCCGCTGTTCCGGCGCGCGTACGTCATCGGCAGGCGCTTCCGTCTCGTGCACGTCCACGCGGGTGCCGAGGTCATCGAGGTCTCGACGTTCCGCGCCGCGCAGCTCGGCGAAGAGGCCACCGACGAGCACGGGCGGCTCATCTCGGACAACGTCTACGGCGCGCAGGCCGAGGATGCCGCGCGACGCGATTTCACCATCAACGCGCTGTATTTCGATCCATCGACCGAGGAGGTCTGGGACTACGTCGGCGGCGTCAACGACGTGCGCGCGCGGCGCATGAAGCTGATCGGCCCGCCCGTCACCCGCTACCGCGAGGACCCGGTGCGGATGCTGCGGGCGGTCCGGCTCGCGGCGAAGCTCGGGCTCACGATCGAGAAGAAGACCGCGGAGCCGATCGCGCGCCTTGCGCCGCTGATCGAGAACGTGCCGGCCGCGCGGGTCTTCGACGAGATGCAGAAGCTGCTCCTTTCCGGCCACGCGGTCGAGTCGCTCAGGAGCCTTCGCGCGTACGGGCTCCACCACGGCGTCCTGCCGGTGCTCGACGTCGTGCTCGAGCAACCGGGGGGCCAGCGCTTCATCGAGGCGGCGCTCGCCAACACCGACGCCCGCGTCCGCGAGGACAGGGGCGTGTCGCCCGCCTTCCTGTTCGCGACGCTGTTGTGGCACGAAGTGCTCGCGCAATGGAACGCCGCGAGGCAGCAGGGTGGTAAGCCGGTTCCCGCACTGTTCGACGCCATGGACCGCGTGCTCACGCAGCAGGCGGAGCGCCTCGCCATTCCGCGACGCTTCGAAGCGACGATCAAGGAGATCTGGGCGCTGCAGCCGCGCTTCGAGCAGCGGTCGGGCTCGCGTCCTTTCCGGCTGCTCGAGCACCCGCGCTTTCGCGCGGCGTACGACTTCCTGCTGCTTCGCGCCGAAGCGGGCGAAGCGCCGGCCGAGCTCGCGCAGTGGTGGACCCGCTTCGAGGCCGCCGCGCCGGACGACCGCGACGCGATGCTGCGTCCCGACGAGGCGCCGAAGAAGCGCCGGCGCTCGCGCGGGCGCGGCCGCAAGCGACGCGAGGCAGGCGACGCCGCGGGCGACGACGGCGCGTCGCATGCCGAAGGCGAGACGACGCCGGACGACGCGTCCGGCTAGAAGCGCGTCGCCCGCGATGTCGCGCGTCGCCATCGGGCTCGGCAGCAACCTGTCGCATCCGCGCAGGCAGATCGCCCGGGCGCTCGACGCGCTCGCACGCCTGCCGCGAACACGGCTCGTCGCCGTCTCGCCGAACTACCTCACGGCGCCGATCGGAAGCGCGATGGCGCAGCCCGATTACGTCAACGCCGTCGCGATCGTCGAGACCGCGCTCGCGCCGCGCGCGCTGCTCGCGCGACTGCTCGCGATCGAGAAGCGGCAGCGGCGACGTCGCACCGCCGGGGAACGGAACGCGCCGCGGACGATCGACTGTGATCTGCTACTATTTCGCGGGCGTCGCATGCGCACACCAGCGCTGACGTTGCCGCATCCTCGCATGCACGAGCGCGCATTCGTCCTGCGACCGCTCGCCGACGTGGCCCCCTTCGCCGTCGTGCCCGGCCACGGAAGCGTCCGGCGGCTCCTCGCCGGCGTGGGCGCACAGCGCGTCGCGCGCACGCGCAGTCACCGACGCCGGGCCTGATGCATGGATCTCGACAAGAGCCGTTACGTCGTCGTCGAAGGACCGATCGGGGCCGGCAAGACGAGCCTCGCGCGCGCGCTCGCGCAGCATCTCAAGGCCGACGCGCTGCTCGAGCTTCCCGAGGACAATCCGTTCCTCGCGCGCTTCTACGACGACATGGCGCGCTACGCGCTGCCCGCGCAGCTCAATTTCCTGTTCCAGCGCGTCGACCAGCTGCGCGCGCTCGCGCAGCTCGACATGTTCGCGCGGCCGACGGTGGCCGATTTCCTGTTCGACAAGGATCCGCTGTTCGCCCGCCTGACGCTGTCCGATGACGAGTACGCGCTCTACGACAAGATCTACACGCACCTGAAGCCGCAGGTGCCGGTGCCTGATCTCGTCGTCTACCTGCAGGCACCGGTGGCCACGCTGGTCGAGCGCGTGCACCGCCGCGGCGTCGACTTCGAGCGCCGCATGCCAGAGACGTACCTCGCGCGCCTCGCCGATGCCTATGCGCGTTTCTTCTACCGCTACGACGAGGCGCCGCTGCTGATCGTCAACAGCGAGCGCCTCAACTTCGTCGACAATCCGTCGCACTTCTCGCTGCTGCTTTCGCGCATCGCCGGCATGCGGGGAAGCCGGGAGTTCTTCAACCTTGGCCAATCCGCCTGACGCCCCGTACGCGGCACCGCCGCGGCCGTCGCGCCTCGGCGTGACGCACCTCGCCCGCATGGCGTCCAGCGGCGAGAAGATCGCCATGCTGACCGCGTACGACGCGAGCTTCGCCACCCTCTGCGATCGCGCCGGCGTCGACGTCCTGCTGGTCGGCGATTCGCTCGGCATGGTCGTGCAGGGGCATCCGACGACGCTGCCGGTGTCGCTCGAGGACACGCTGTATCACACGCGCTGCGTCGTCGCCGGCTCGTCGCGGCCGCTCGTGATCGCCGACCTTCCCTTCGGCACGTTCCAGGGCGCGCGCGACGACGCGTATCGCGCGGGCGTCGCCGCGCTGAAGTCGGGCGCACAGATGGTGAAGATCGAGGGCGGCGAGTTCATCGCGCCGACGGTCGAGTACCTCGCGACGCGCGGCGTCCCGGTGTGCGGACACGTCGGCCTCACGCCCCAGTCGGTCAACGTCCTCGGCGGGTTTCGCGTGCAGGGACGCACCGACGGCGACGCGCAGCGCATCGTCGCGGACACCAAACGGTTGTGCGATGCGGGCGCCGCGATGATCGTCGTCGAGTGCGTGCCGCGCGCGCTCGGCGCGCAGGTCACGCGCTCGGCCACCGTGCCGGTCATCGGCATCGGCGCGGGACCGGACTGCTCGGGCCAGGTGCTGGTCATCTACGATGCGATCGGCGCGCAGCCCGGCAAGCCGACGCGCTTCGTGCGCAACTTCCTGCCCGGCCACGACAGCCTCGAGGCCGCGCTGCGTGCGTACGTGCTCGCGGTCAAGGATGGCTCGTTTCCGGCGCCCGAGCACTGCTTCTAGTGCGGCCGCCATCGCCCAGGAGGATGTGATGGAGATCTGCCACACCGCTGCCGAGCTCTCGAACCGGCTCGAAGGTTGCGATCGCGTCGCGTTCGTGCCGACGATGGGCAACCTGCATGCCGGCCACCTGGCGCTGATGGACATCGCGAGGCAGCACGGCGATGCCGTCGTTGCCAGCATCTTCGTGAACCGCCTGCAGTTCGGCCCGAACGAGGACTTCGACCGCTATCCGCGAACGATGGAGAACGACCGTGCGGCGCTCGAGCGGGCGGGCGTCGACGTGCTGTTCGCGCCGGACGAGCAGGAGATGTATCCGACGCCGCAGGTCTATCGCGTGCAGCCGCCGCCGCTCGCGTCCGAGCTCGAAGGCGCGTTCCGCCCCGGGTTCTTCGACGGCGTGTGCACGGTGGTGCTGAAGCTCTTCAACCTCGTGCAGCCGGACATCGCCGTGTTCGGCAAGAAGGATCGACAGCAGCTCAAGATCGTCCGCGGCATGGTGCAGCAATTCAACCTTCCGATCCAGATCGTGCCGATCGAGACGGTCCGCGCCGACGACGGCCTCGCGCTCTCGTCACGCAACGGCTACCTGTCCGCGGCCGAGCGCGCCGAAGCCCCGCGCCTCTATCGCACGCTGCGCTGGATCGCCGACGAGATCGCCGGCGGACGCCACGACTACGCGAACCTCGAGGTGGCCGGCCGTGCCGAGCTCGCGCGCCACGGCTGGAGCGTCGATTACATGGCGGTGAGGCACGGTCTCGGCCTCCGCATCCCCCACCCGGAAGGCTTCGACCATCCGAACCTCCTCATCGTGCTGGCTGCGGCGAAGCTGGGCAACACGCGGCTGATCGACAACGTCGACGTCGTTCCCAAGCACAACGAGGATTGATCGGGCACGCGGCGGCCGGGCACGGACATCCGCGCGCCGCGTCGTGCCGAACGGCGCTCAGCGCGTCGTCGGCCGCGGGCCGGGAAGCGGTCGCCCCGATCGCGTGCGAAGGGCGATCACGTTGCCTGCGACGGCAAGCGCGACACCGGCCAGCGCGACCCACGTCCAGCGGTACCCCTCGAACAGCGTGCTCAGGAGCATGGCGACGACCGGCGTCGACACGCCGACGAAGCTCGCCGTGGCTGCGCCGGCCTTGCGCAGCAGCGCGAGATAGGCGGCGAACGCCACGACGCTGCCGAGCGCGGCGAGATAGACGAGCGCGAGGACGTACGCCGCGCGCGGATCGAACGACCAATGCACGCCGGCGATCGTCGCGACGACCGCCGACACGGCGGCCCCATAGCCCATGCCCCACGCGGTGCTGGACAGAAGCGGCCAGCCTTCGCGCTGGATCCGCATGCTGGCTAGGTTGCCGACCGCAGCGATCGCCGTGGCCCCGAACGCGTAGCCGATGCCGAGCGCGGCCTCGCCGCCATGGCTCGCCGCGCGAAGCTCCTTCACGAACAGCAGCGCAACGCCCGCGACGCCGAGCACGGCGCCGACGAGCGTCGCCGCACGGATCGGCACGCCGAACGCGATTCGCGTGCCGAGCGGCGTCATGAACACGATGGTCGAGAACACGACGGCGACGAGGCCGGACGCGACGTGGCGCTCGGCGAGGTACACGCCGATGTAGTTGAGGCCGAAGAACGTCGCGCCCTGCACGAGGAACCAGCCGTGCGCGCGGCGCGGCAGCGCCAGCGACCGGCGCGTGGCGACGCACCAGGCGCCGAGCATCACGGCGGCGAGCGCGAAACGGTAGGCAACCGACGCGGCGGGGTCGACGGTCCCGAGCTGGAACTTGATGGCGAGCCACGTCGATCCCCAGATCGCGGTCGCGATCGCGAACAGCGCGCCGGCGCTCATGCCGTGCATTGGCGCGCGGCGCGGCGTGAACGCACCGTCATGCCGCGCGCAGCGCGTCGACGATGCGAAGCCGGGCGGCGCGCGCGGCCGGCAGGAAGCCGCCGATGAAACCCATCGACAGCGCGAACGCGAGCGACATCGCCACGATGCGAGGTGTCAGCGTGAACGAGAAGGCGATCTCGGAGAACGTCTGGAAGTTCATCGTCGAGATGGTGATCGTCTGCATCAGCGCCGCGCCCGCCAGACCGACGACACCGCCGAGAAGGCCGAGCGCCAGCGCCTCGCCGAGGAAGGCGACGAGGATCGACGAGCGCGGGAAGCCGAGCGCGCGCAGCGTTCCGATCTCGCCGGTGCGGGAGGCGACGCTCGCGTACATCGTGATCATCGCGCCGATGATCGCGCCGATCGAGAAGATGACCGAGATCGACGTGCCGAGGATGCTGATGAACTTGGCGAGCGTTTCCGACTGGTCGGCATAGAACTGCGGCTCGCGCTTGGCTTCGAGCGTCAGTCGCGGGTCGCTCTCGATTGCCGCCTTCACGGCGTCGAACCGGCTCGCATCGTCCAGCTTCAGCAGCATCGACGAGTACGCGCCGCGCCTGAACGCCTGCATCATCTGCTCGGCATCGCCCCAGATCTCGGAGGAGTAGCCGGTGCGCCCCGCGTCGAAGACGCCGACGACGATCCAGTCGCGCGACGCGAATCGCAGCGTCTCGCCGATCTGCCCGCCACGGAATCCCTCCGCCACCGAGCGTCCGGCGACGACCTCGGAGGTCCCGGGGCGAAACATCCGCCCCTCGATGAGCACGGCCTGCGGGCGAATCGCCACCCCCGCCGGGGTGACGCCGCGGATCGTGACGTTCGACGGCTTGCCGGACGCGCGCTTCGGGAGGTTGATCAGCACGACCGGCTCGCGGCTCGCGAGCCGGGTGCCGTCCGCACCGACGGCGATCTCCGGCAACGACTCCACGATGCCGGCCTGCGAGCGGTCGATCGCGCTCTGCACCTCGGTCTGCGCCGAGCGGCGGATGACGACGACGTTGTCCGGCTGCCCGGTCGCGACGAGCGTTTCACGCAATCCCGCGGCGAGCATCAGCACCGTCGCGAACACGTAGACGACGAGCGCCATGCCACCGGCCGTGAGCAGCGTCGTCAGCCGGCGGGCGACCAGGTTGCGGAGGACGTAGGAAACGGGGACGCGCACGGATCAGGCGATGGCGCGAAGGCCGTCGACGATTCGCACGCGCGCGGCCCGCCATGCAGGCAGCCCGGCGGCCACCGCACCGACGACCAGCGCCGCGGCGAGCTGCATCAGCATCGTCGACTGCGACACGATGAACACCGGGAACAGCGTGCCGACGGCGTTCGCGAAGCCGCTCGCGACCGGCAGCGTCAGCGCGATCCCCGCGAGCCCGCCGGCGAGCGCGATGGCGAGCGACTCCGCGAAGATGAGCAACGCGACGTAGGCGTTCGGAAATCCGAGCGCCTTGAACGTCGCGTACTCAGCGTACCGCTCGCGCGCGGTCATCGCCATCGTGTTGGCCATCACCGCCATGATGATGACGATGACGACGAACGAGACGACCTCGATGGCGAGCAGGATCGCCTCCGTCATCGCGATGAAGCCGAGCTGGAACGCCTTCTCGGTCTCGGTCAGCGTCTCGGCGAGCGAGTTGCGGAACGTCGCGTCGATGGCGGCGGAGATCTCGGCCGCGCGCGAAGGATCGCGCAGCTGCACGATGAACACGCCGGTCTGGTCGGCCCGGCGGGCCGACTGCCGCTTCACCGTCTCGTTCAGATACCCCCAGTGGAAGAAGAACGTCGACTGGTCGGTCGATTGCTCGGCGCCATCGTAGATGCCGCGCAGCGTGAACGTCCACGTGCCGGGAAAGATCGTCCCGCGCAGCGGGATCTGGTCGCCGACCTTCCATCCGTACTCGTCGGCGAGCTTGCGCCCGGCGATGGCACCGGTGCGATCGGCGAAGAATGCGCGCCGCTCGTCGGCGGAAAGGATGAACTCCGGGTACATGTCGAGGTAGCTCGCGGGATCGATCGCGAACTGCGGAAAGAAGTTGCGCTCGTTGATGTAGATGCCGCCGAACCAGTTGGCCCACGAGACCGCGGCGACGCCGTCGACCTGGCGGATCTTCTGCGCATACGTGATCGGCATCGGGAACACGAGCGATACCGCATTGCGCGTGACGAGCCGCGCCGACGAGCTCGCATTCGCGCCCGCGTACCAGGCGTCGACGACTGTGCGCAACAAGCCGAAGGCCACGATCGCCACGACGATCCCGGCGACGGTGAGCAGCGTGCGCAACTTGTGCCGGAGCGCGTTGCGAAGGACCAGCGAGAGGAAGAACACGCGTCGCCGCGTCGACTGACGGGTGGTGGATCGAAGACCGTGAATCAAGAGTTTAACCGACGACCAAAGCCGCTCGTCATGGCGGCATGCTTCTTGCGCCACGCGGCTACGCAGCGATCTCGCTTGCATTCGCATCGTCGACCTCGTGCTCACCATCTTCGCCGCACTCCGATTCGCCTCGCTTCGACGCCTCGCACGCGTCGTCGGCGGCGTCGCCGCATGCTCGTTCGCGGCCGGAGCAGCCGCGGCCGATCGATGGCAGGCTTCGCTCGCGTGGATCGGTCCGCATGCGCCGTGGCTCGCGCTCGCATTGCTCGGGCTCGCGGCCGTCGTGCTCGCGGCCTTCACCGTGCGTCGACCGCCGAAGGGCATGCGATCGCTCGGCGAGATGACGACCGAGCTCCGAGAGGAACCGTCGATGGCCGCCGTGACCGAGCGCGCGTCGCCGGCGCCGCCCTCCGCGCGCAACGCATCGGCGGGTTCCGCTGCGGCCGCAGCGTCGCCCGGCACGGCGCGTGAAGGCGCGGGCACGGCGCGGCCTCCTGCA
>Ga0307410_10000831_pt1 | contig 13110 bp, 13 predicted proteins | sample 322Ometagenome_3_FD_203707 | JGI IMG/M metagenome (GOLD analysis project Ga0307410, IMG submission 203707) | Maize rhizosphere microbial communities from greenhouse at UC Davis, California, United States - 322HYB-O-3 | ecosystem: Host-associated > Plants > Roots > Rhizosphere > Soil | place...
CATAAACGGGATCGAGCGCATGCTCGGCGTCCACGAAGGCGGCCGTTCCGCCGCCGCGCTGCGCCTCGGCGATTGCATGCAAGGCGAGCGTCGTCTTGCCCGAGCTCTCCGGCCCGTAAATCTCCACAATGCGTCCGCGCGGCAAGCCGCCCACGCCAAGCGCGATGTCCAGTCCAAGGCTGCCGGTCGAGATGGTTTCGATCTCCATCTTCTCGCGGCTGCCGAGCTTCATCGCCGAACCCTTGCCGAACGCGCGATCGATCTGCGCGAGCGCTGCTTCAAGGGCCTTCTGCCTATCCATTCCAGGTACTTCCAATCCGCTACCGATGACCTTGAGCTGCGCTGCCATGCTACTCATCCCCTCGTCAACGGGCGTCCGAGCGCCGCCCCAATAATCTCATGCGTACATGCTTTGTTCTATGAGAACAAGAGGGGAACGAAAAGGGCGCTGTTAGCTCGGAAAGCGAATAATCGACTCAGCGGCTTCGTGCATGGCGTCCTGGAATTCGGACCGCTGATAAATGTCGTTGTGCCCTGCCCCGCGGATCGTTCGGTCCATGAGCAGATTCGGGGTCCGATCACGCAAGGCACCCGTACGAGAACGCGGGATGATCTCGTCGCTCTCGGCTCCAATGATGGCCACCGGCACCTTTGAGCCCGACAGAGCGTTCGCAGCGTCGATCTCGTGATGGAAGAACAGTCCGACCGGGAGCCACGGGTATAGGCTGGCCGCGACTTTCTTCAGTGAGTCAAAGGGCGTGACGAGGATCAATCCCGCCGCTGGACGAAGATTCGCAATGCTCGCGGCCACACCGCTGCCGATGCTGAAGCCGACGACGATCGTGCGATCGGGCTGGACTTGCTTCACAGCCGCATCGAACACCAAGGGCGCGTCCTGCAACAGCGCCTCGGCCGAAGGCCTGCCGGTGGACGGGCGATAGCCGCGATAGTGGAACGCGACGACGTGCGCATCCGGGTACAGATCGTGAAGATAGGCGGCGACGTCTTCCCCGTTCCACGCATTGCCGCCGAACCCGAGAATCAGCAGCTTCTGCTTCGCTTCGCGCGACGGCGGAATATGAACGCCGTGGAGCGTCTGCCCGTCAGGTGTCTTGACCTGCATTCTTTCCGCACCCGGAGCCAGGGCTGGCGGAGGTCCCACGGCGTGTACCGGAAAAATGAAATCGTCCTGGGACCAGCTCATGAAGAGAACCACCGATGAAAAGGGAATGAGAAGCGCAATCAGGAAGGAGAAGATCCGAACCACGAGCTAGGCTCGCGGCGCGCGCGTCACTGGGCGATGGCGGCTTCCAGCGCCGGCGTTACGCGGTCGACCGTGTACGGCTTCTCGATCACCGGCACATTCGCGAACTGGGCCGGCGGCGGGTCTACATGGCCACCCGTCGCGAGAACGAAGGGAATCCGTTGTTCGCGAAGCTTTTCGGCGACGGGCCAGACGCTCTCGCCCTTCAGGTTCACGTCAAGGATGGCGAGGTCGAAGCCGCCCTTGTCCGCCTCGTTCATCGCATCCTGAACCGATTCACAGGTCGCGCTGACCGAATGCCCGAGAGACTCGAGGAAATCCTCGAGCATCATCGCGATAAGCGGCTCGTCCTCAACGACCAGGATGCTGCGCTGCCCCATAACTCTGCGAATAGTGAGACCTTTCGCGCCAGCAAAGCCCTATTTCATTAAACAGGCGTAAGGGCCCTTCGGGCCGCCTCAGCCAGTTCCTGCACGGAGAAGGGTTTAGGTAGGAATGCGACCTTGTCGAGGTCGATGGACTTGCGAAGCTGCTCCTCGGCATAGCCCGACATGAAAAGAACCGGCAGATCGGGCCTTGTCGCCCTCGCCTCGCGGACCATTGTCGGACCATCCATCTCCGGCATGACGACATCGCTGATGAGCAATGCGAACTCTTCGCCGCGCTCCAGGATTTCCAACGCCTCGAAGCCGTTGTTCGCGGTGACGACCGAATAGCCGTGACGGGTCAGTGCGCGCTCGGCAACGGTGCGCACCATGGGTTCGTCCTCGACCAGAAGGACGCGTCCGGTGCCCCAAAGCTCATTGTCCCCGGTCTTGGTGACGCGCGGAGCCTGAACTTTGGGCTCAGCCGAATGGACGGGCAGATAGATGACGAAGCGCGTGCCCTCGTCGACCTTGGAATCGGCGAATATGAAGCCGCCCGATTGCTTGACGATGCCATAAACTGTCGAAAGGCCGAGCCCGGTGCCCTTGCCGACTTCCTTGGTGGTGAAGAATGGCTCGAACACCTTACCCAGGACGCTTGGCGGGATACCGCAACCCGTGTCGCTGACGGACAGCGCCGTGTAATCGGCGATCGGCAGGATTTCCGAGCCCAGCTCGGCCACCTGGTCGGACCGGACTGCGTAGGTCTGGATCGTCAACGTCCCCCCACCCTTTGACGCCATGGCGTCACGCGCGTTCACGGCAAGGTTGATGATGACCTGTTCGAGCTGGCCCGGGTCGGCGCGGATCGATCCGAGGTTGCGGCCGTGCTTCACGACCAGCACCACCGTCTCACCGAGCAGGCGCTTCAGCAGATGCGAGACCTCCGACACCACGTCCGGAAGCTGCAGTACCTGCGGGCGCAGGGTCTGCTGGCGGGAGAATGCGAGGAGCTGGCGGGTCAGGCCGGCGGCGCGGTTCGAGTTCGACTTGATCTGTTGGATGTCGTCATAATCGCTGTCGCCCGGCGTATGCCGCATAAGCATCAGATCGCAGTGACCGATGATCGCGGTGAGGATATTGTTGAAGTCGTGCGCGACGCCGCCGGCGAGTTGACCCACCGCCTGCATTTTGGTCGCCTGGGCGATCTGCCGCTTGAGCTTGGCTTCCTCGCTATTGTCCTTGAGCAGCAGGAGTACGGCGGCGTCACCGAGCCCGCGAAGGCCCGCGATGGTAAGGGCGACTGGCTCCTTCGGCTCGCGCGTCAGGCGAATTGCGATGTCGCCCGACATCGCCGGACCCCGGGCATTGCGCCGAACGGAGTCGGCGACCGTCGCTTTGTCCTCCTTCACGACGAGGTCGCCGGGATAGACGAGCTTCGTGTTACCCTTGATGCCCGCCGCGTTGCGGAACGCCTGGTTCATCGTGAGGAAACGTCCGTCGCGATCGACCAAGGCAAGCCCGATAGGCAGCATGTCGAGAAGCGCTTGCAGGTTGGACGACCCGCCCGAGGCGGCCGACCCGTCAAACATTAGGAACGTGCCCGTCCCGGCGGGCGCTGCCGGATTGACCGGTACGTGCACGGCACGCAGCGGACCGCCGGCCTCGCCATCGGAAGGCAGATGGAAAAGCCCGTCTTCACTGACTTCGACGAGCTCGGAGAAGCGCGGACTGTCGTCGCGATGGCCTGGCGGAATCGCGCGGTCGGCAAAAAGCTTGTTGGCGGCGAGGACGCGGCCGTTGCCGTCGACCAGAGCTGCAAGCACCCCCGCCCTCGTCAGACGCTCACCGGTGACGCCCGAAATGCCCTGGATCGCAAGCGCCAGCGGGTCGGCCGGAGCCGGGTTGGGAAAGCGCCACAGCAGCAAGTCGTTGCGAAGCCCCGCGCGCTGCACCTCGACAGCGGACGGCCCCGCCAATGTGGCGATGCCAGCGGCGCAACCGGCGCCGTCCCGCCAGGCCATGGACACGACCGCCAGCAGCGCTTGGGTCGAGTCATGGTCTGCCGGCAGCCTGATCGGGGGAATAGTCTCGAAACGTGTGCGATAGGGCTCGTTGGCTGCCAGCAATGTGCCGTCTGTTGAGGTAATTGCCGCCGGTTCTTCGCACAGCGCGAGAGCAGCGCCGACCAATCCGAAATCGGAGCCTTCCCGAACGGCCGTCTCGGGTGTTGAACCCGCGGTTCGTTGGCCCAGCGCCGTCATCATGGCAAACCCGCCACCACCGGCGAGCCCAGCAAGGACGAGCGTCGGAACGATGCCGAACTGCAGCCAGATCAAACCGAGGCTGATCAGTGCCGCGCCCCCAAGCGCGGGGAGCAGCCAACGACTGCGGCCATCCAGCGGATGGGATGCGATCGTCGGCAGCTCCTGATGCAGCATTCGGCTCGAGGTCCTCCCCTACCAGATCCTTACACGTTGCTCCGGCGAAACATACATCTTCTGGCCCGTCTGGACGTCGAACGCCTGATACCAGGGGTCGAGGTTGCGCACGATCCAGGCACGCTGCTCGGACGGCGAGTGCGGATCCGTGATCAGACGCTGGCGAAGGTTCGCTTCACGATAGTTGCGCCGCCAGACTTGTGCCCAGCCGAGATAGAAGCGCTGCTCGCCGGTCGTGCCGTCGATCACCGGCGCTTCCTGCCCGCCGAGCGAATGCTTCCAGGCGTCATGCGCGATGGTCAGACCCGCCAGATCGCCGATATTCTCGCCGAGAGTGAGAGCGCCCTGTACCTTCGCTCCCGGGAAGATCTCATACTGGTCATACTGCGCGATCAGCGACTTGCCGGCGGCCTCGAAGGCCTTCACGTCCTCCGGAGTCCACCAGTCCGCGAGACGCCCATTCTCATCATACTTGGCGCCCTGATCGTCGAAATGGTGACTGATCTCGTGGCCGATCACCGCGCCGATACCGCCATAGTTGATCGCCGGGTCGGCGTGCGGGTCGAAGAAGGGCGGCTGAAGGATCGCCGCCGGGAAGACGATCTCGCTCATGTTGAAATTGGCGTAGGCGTTGATGGTCATGGGAGTCATGAACCACTCCCACTTGCGCACCGGACCGCCGAGCTTCCCATACTGGTAGAGATGCTCGAACTCGGATGAGCGCATCGCATTGCCCAGCGCGTCGCCTGTCCGGATGTCGAGCGCCGAATAATCGCGCCACTGGTCCGGATAGCCGATCTTCGTCGTGAAGTTCGCCAGCTTGGCCTTCGCCCGAGCCTTGGTCTGCGGCTGCATCCAGGAGAGCTGATCGATGCGGCGGCCCATGGCCTGCACGACGTTGTTTACGAGCTCGTCGGCGGCGGCCTTGGTTTCCGGCGGGAAATGACGCTGGACGTAGATCTGGCTGATATCGTCAGCGAGCGCGCCGGTCGTGAAGGTCACGGCCCGCTTCCAGCGCTCTTCCTGCTGCGGAGTGCCATTGAGGGTAGTGCCGTAGAAGGCGAAGACAGTGTCGTCGATTTCCTTCGGGAGAACCGCCGCATAGTCGACCAGCGAGCGGACCAGCATCTGATCCTTCAGGACTTGCAGCGGAGCGGCCTGGATCGCCTTCGCGGTGCCGGTGAAAGCGCTGGGCTGATAGACGATCACCTGATCGCCCTTTGCACCGACCCCTTCGAGATAGGCACGGAAGTTGAAGCCAGGGGCGCGGCGCTGAAGCTCGGCAATCGACAGCTTGTTGTACGTCTTGGTCGCGTCGCGACTCTCGACCTGCGTCCAGTGCGCGCGGGCGATCTTCGTCTCGAGGTCGAGGATCGCCTTTGCGCGTGGCGCTGCATTTTGCTCGCCCGCGAGCGTCAGAATCTTCGTCAGGAATTCCAGATACTTGCCGCGCGTTTCTGCGATCTTGGCGTCGGTCTTAAGATAATAATCTCGGTCCGGCATGCCGATGCCGCCCTGGGTCATGTTGAGGATGTACTGGTCGTTCTGCTTGTCATCGAGGTTGATGAAAGCAGGGAACGGACCGCCAATGCCGAGACGGTCTGCGCGAGCGACAAGGGCGGGATAATCGGCCTTGCTCGACAGTTCGCGAACGTCGCTGAGCCACGGCTCGAACGGCGCGAGGCCCTTTGCCTCGATGGCGGCAGTGTCGAGATAGCCGTTGTAGGCCATGCCGATCTTGCTTTTCGGGTCCTTGGCGGCCTCGTCGATGATCGTGCGGGTCCGGTTCTTCGAGAGATCGTCGAGCATGGTGAACATGCCGTAGTTCGACTTGTCGGCGGGGATCGGCGTGCTCTTTGCCCAGGTGCCATTGGCATAGGTGTAGAAATTGTCGCCCGGTGCGACCGAGGCGTCCATTCCGGCCTTGTCGAAACCGTAGGTGCCGAGCTCCGGCTTTGGCGCCGCAGGAGCTTCAGCCGCGGGAGCGGCAGGCGCTTCAACCGCCGGCGGCGGTGCAACCTCCGCCTGGTTCGCGGCACAACCCGCGAGCGCGGTGCTCGCCGCGAGGACGATAATCAGATGCTTCATTGCGTCAGACCCCTCAACTAATCTCTTGAGCTGGCGCTTCCCCACGCTCAGCGTAACGGCGCTGGCCCCATTTGCGGCCGATCCACCAGCGCCATCCGACGAGCGACACCCAATATCCTGCGAACGCGACGACGGCGGCGATCACTGCAAGGCCCGTGACCATGGCCGGAGCAGCGTCGGAGACAAGCCAGGCGAACCAGCGTCCAATGCTCGCGTGCGTGGTCGCAAGCACCTGAAGGGTCGCAAGGTCGGCGTGAAAGCCAAGCCGGTTGCCGACGTTCACCGCGGCAACGAGGAAGAACGGCGTGGTCGCCGGATTTGACAGGAACGTCATCGCAGCCGCGATGGCTACATTGCCGCGCAGTGCCATGCAGACCAGCGCCGCTCCGACGATCTGGAGCCCCGGGACCATCAGGAAAATGCCGACAAACAGGCCGACGGCGACGCCGCGAGGCACCGACCGCCGGGTGAAGCGCCAAAGCTCGGAGTGGCGGATTCGATGGCCGAACGGCTTCAGAAGGACGCTGTTTTGGACCTCGTGCCGGCTCGGCGCATGCTTGGCCATGAAGCGGCGCGCGGCATTGGCGAGATCAGCCACGTGACCTCAGCAGCCGAGCCTGCTCTCGCTTCCAGTCGCGATCCTTGATGGTTTCTCTCTTGTCGTGCACCTTCTTGCCTCGAGCCAGCGCCAGCTCGACCTTCGCTCTACCCCTGGAATTGAAATAGATTGATAGCGGCACCAGCGTGAGCCCCTGCCGAGTCACCGCTCCGTGCAGCTTGGCGATTTCTCGCCCCTTCAGCAACAGCTTACGCTGCCGCCGCGGTTCATGATTGAGACGGTTGCCGTGGCTGTATTCGGGAATGTGGCTGTTGATCAGCCAGACCTCTTCGCCATCGACCGTCGCATAGCTCTCCGCGATCGAACCTTCGCCCTGCCTGAGCGCCTTCACTTCGGTGCCGGTCAGCGCGATGCCCGCTTCCATGCGCTCGTCGACGAAATAGTCGAAGCGCGCGCGCCGGTTCTCGGCGACGACCTTCGTCTTGTCGAAAGGGGATGGCAGCGGCTTGGACACGGAAACCTATATAGGGGTTAAATCAGGCCGGCGTGTTCCAAAGCCTTGTCGACAGCCTGCCTCGAGGCCTCCGACGGCTCTGTGAGCGGGAGACGGACCGCCGTCGGGAAGCCCTGACGGACGCGGCTCATCGCATATTTGACGGGCCCCGGCGAGGAGTCCGTGAAAAGGGCCGTGTGCAGCGGATAGAGTTTATCCTGAAACTTCAGCGCATCGTCCCACCGGCCCTCGCGGGTGGCGGCCTGGAAGTCCGCGCAAAGCCTCGGCGCGACATTGGCGCTCACCGAGATGCAGCCGACGCCGCCCATGGCGTTGTAGCCGAGCGCCGTCTCGTCATTGCCCGACAGCTGGCAGAACTTCTCGCCGCAGAGCAGCCGATGCGCGGTAACGCGGCCGAGGTCACCGGTCGCGTCCTTGACGCCGACGACGTTCGGGAGACGGGCTATCTCGCCCATGGTCTCGGCCTTGATGTCCACGATCGTGCGGCCGGGAACATTGTAGACTATGATCGGCAATTCGGATGCCGCCGCAATCTCGCGAAAGTGAGCAAGGAGGCCGGCCTGGCTCGGCTTGTTGTAATAGCCCGTGGCCACCAGCGCAGCGTCAGCGCCCGCTTCTTTCGCCGCCTCCAAATGCTCGAGGCAGGTCGCCGTCGAATTGCTTCCGCAACCGGCGATGACGGGAACGCGGCCCTTCGCCTGCTCCACGGTGACGGCGAACACGCGATACTGTTCCGGGTTCGACAAGGTCGGCGCTTCGCCGGTCGTGCCGCACGGCACGAGCGCACTGCTGCCCTCGGCAATCTGCCATTCGACAAGGTCCCGAAGTGAGTCTTCATCGACACAGTCGGCGGAAAAAGGTGTCACCAGGGCGGGTATCGACCCGTAAAACATGAACTTTTTGCCTTCACGTAAGGTTGGCCGAGGTGAATAATCGGCTGCGTTCAGGGACTGATAAGGACCGCGGTCGGATTATGTCCAGCATGAGGGGTGTCGCTATCCTTATTCCGCTACTTTGCACGGCAGCCGCCGCGTCCACGCAGGTGCCCTATTCCACCCAGCCCGCGCGGCAAGTGGCCTACGCGCAGCCCGCCGCAGGATATGGCGTCGGCTATGCGCTCAACGACTGGAGACGCCTGCGCCAGATCGGCAGCACCAGCTTTGCCGACTATGCGCGTTTCCTCGTGTACAACCCCGGTTGGCCGGGCGAGAGTTCGATGCGTCTCGCCGCAGAGAAGATCATGCGGCCGGGCGAGAACGCCGGCACCGTTCTCTCTTTCTTCGCCAACGAGAAGCCGAAGACCGGCACGGGCTTTGCCCGCCTAGCCGACGCATATGCCGCCACCGGCCGAGGTGCTGAGGCAGTCGCAGCAGTCAAGGAAGCCTGGGCCTCGGCCGATCTCAGCGCGACGGACGAGCAGAGCATCTTCGCCCGCTACGACGCCTATCTGACCTGGCAGGACCACGACCGCCGGGCCGACGCCTTGCTCTTCGCGAAAGACGCGGCGGATGCCGAGCGCTTCCTGTCGATGACGTCTGCGGCTCGGCGCGGCGCCTTCACCGCTCGCGTCGCGATGCAGCGCCGCTGGCCGGATGCGGAGACCCGCTATCAGGCCGTCATCGGTCAGGTCACGACAGACGCCGGCCTGATGATGGACCGCGCGCGCTACCTGCGCGATGCGAATTGGGAAGCTGCTGCTCGCCAGCTCTTCGCCCGCGATCACAACTTCACCCATCGGCCCTCGGATCCCGAGCGGTTCATGGATATGCAGATCCTGCTGGCGGACGGCGCAGCGAACGACGGGCAATGGGGCCTGGCCTACAACATCGCCCGGCAGAGTGAAGATATCCTCGCGCCCGGCGCGAACGTCAGCGATCAAGGCATTGGAATCCGCGACAAATATACGTCGTTGACCTGGCTCGGCGGAACCGCCGCTTGGAGCGGCCTCAACCGCCCCGCCGACGCGATGATCATGTTCGACCGCTACTCGCGCGGCGGCAAATCTCTGCAGGTGCTGTCGAAGGGTCTCTATTGGGCCGGCAAGGCAGCGATGTCCGCGCGGCGGTCGACCGACGGCATTATGTATTTCCAGCGTGCCGCGGCCTATCCGGAGCTGTTCTATGGCCAGCTCGCGCTTGAGCAGCTTGGCCGTTCGGTTCCCGCGCCCGGGCCCCTGCCCACCTTTGCCGTCAATCCGAGCCAGCGCATGGAATTCGGCACGCGGCGGCTGGTGCAGGCGACGCAGATCCTGGGGCAGCAGGGTCAACGGTCGGAGCAGACATTGTTCGTCCGCGCGCTCGCGGAATCGCTCAACAATGATGCGGAACGCGTGTTGGCGACGCAGCTTGGCCAGCAGATTGGCCGCGAGGATATCGGCGTATGGGTTGCCCGCATGGCCCGTGTGAAGGGCAGCGCTTTCTACGTCGAGACTGCCTATCCGCGCCTGCCTGCGGCCATTAACGGCGCCCGTCTCTGGTCGCTCGCCCATGGCATCGCCCGTCAGGAAAGCTCATTCGACCGTGCAGCGGTCAGCCATGCAGGCGCTCGCGGAATGATGCAGCTGATGCCGGGCACCGCCCGCGAACAGTCCGCCAAGCTCGGCATGGGCTACGATCCGTCCCGCCTGACGACCGACCCGGTGTACAACGTCACCCTCGGCACGGCCTACTTCCAGCGCATGCTCAACATCTGGGACGGCAACGCGCCGCTCGCGATCGCCAGTTACAACGCGGGCTCAGGTAATGCCGGCAAATGGGTCAATCGTTTCGGCGATCCCCGCCGCGGCAAGGACGTGCTGCAGTTCATCGAGCAGATCCCGTTCAGCGAGACCAAGGCCTACGTTCAGCGGGTCATCGAGAACAGCGTGGTCTACGACCGCATGAATCCAAGCAGTCCCGCGGGAACGGTCCACGTCTCCAACTATCTTGGAAAGAGCCGCCCGGGCTAAGATACCCTGATGAGCAATCCACAACCGCGGTTCATCACCGCCGCGGGCTTCACCAGGCTTCGCGCGGAATATGATCAGCTGTTCGCGACCGAACGGCCGAAGCTGGTCGAGACGATCTCATGGGCGGCCGCGAACGGCGATCGCTCGGAGAATGGCGATTACATTTACGGGCGGAAGAAGCTGCGCGAGATCGACCGCCGCCTCGGTTACCTCGCGAAAGTTATGAAAGCGGCCAAGGTGGTCGAGCCCGGCGCGCAAGGGTCGCGCGACCAGGTTCGCTTCGGGGCCACCGTCGAACTGGCCGACGAGAATGACGCCCGCCGGACACTGACGATCGTCGGGGACGATGAAGCGGATGCTTCGAACGGTCGGATCGGCTGGAGCGCACCGCTAGCTCGAGCGCTCGTTGGCGCAAAGGTCGGCGATGAGCGGGTTGTACGCCTTCCCGTGGGCGAGAAAAGCTACGAGGTCGTGGAAATCCGATATCCGCAGGCGTGAGGCTCAGGCGAAGCGTTCGCGCAAGCTTTCCAGCGACGCGTCGTGCGTGAGATCGAGGTGCAGCGGCGTCACCGATACGTAGCCGTCGGCGATCACCTCCAGATCGGTGGAGTGACCCGGCGTCTCAACGACGGGAGCGAGGCCGAACCAATAGTAATTGTATCCGCGAGGGTCCGTCCGCTCGACGATGCGCAGGCGGCCATAGTCGCGGATGCCCTGACGGCAGACGCGCACGCCCTTTACCTCTTCCGGCGGCAGGGCCGGAAAGTTCACGTTGATCAGCGTTCCCGGGGCCAGATCCATGTTGATCAGCGGCTCGAGCGCGCGTTCGGCCCAGGCCTCGGCAGCGGCATAGGGCACGGTATCGCCCATCCCTTCGCGCGAGTAGCTCTGGCTAAGCGCGATAGAGCGGACACCGGCAAGCGCGCCCTCCATCGCCGCCGACACCGTGCCCGAGTAAGTGACGTCCTCGGCGAGATTGGCGCCCCGATTGATGCCTGACAGGATCAGGTCGGGCGGCGAGTCCTTCATGATCTGCGCCAGCGCCATCATCACAGCGTCGGTTGGCGTACCCGTCACGGAGAAACGAAACTTGTCATGCCGGCGAACGCGGACCGGCTGAGTCAGCGTCAGCGAATGCCCTGCGCCCGATTGCTCGTCGGTGGGCGCGACGACCCAGATATCGTCCGAGAATCGGCGAGCGATCGTCTCCAGAAGATCCAGCCCGCGGGCGTTGATGCCATCGTCGTTGGTGAGGAGAATGCGCATTGCGCGAGGGGCTATGGGCGACTGCCCCACGGACCGCAACCGGTGCTAATGCGCTAATTCGGCAACAGAAATGCCATTTCTTCACCTGTTGTTTGACAGTCCTTGTTAAGGCTCAAGCGCTTAACTATAGCGCCCTTGGGGATAAACCGACTGAGTCCGGGTTTCCTAAGTCCCGGGAATGTCGAGTTAATCTGCCTCCGGCTGCCCGGTGGCCCGGCCGCAGCCGTAGGTGACACGGGGGTGTCCTGCGAGCTCGGGGGAGCACGCTGGTACGAGTTGGGAGGGGATCAATGGCTACAGCATTAGTCGACCTGTACGGCGGTCAACCTATACCGTTCGACCGCATCATCCTGGCCGAGGGCTATCGCCCCAGCGAGAACGACGAATTCATGTGCGACCTGCATCGCGCATACTTCCTCCGGAAGCTCAAGGACTGGAAGGAAGAGGTAATTGAGGAGTCCCGCCAAACCATGGCGCAGCTCCAGGTCGACTCGCTTCGCGAACCCGACATCGCTGATCGCGCTTCCAGCGAAACCGATTGGGGCATCGAGCTCCGAACCCGCGACCGTCAGCGCAAGCTCATCGCCAAGATCGATTCCGCGATCCGCCGCCTCTACGAAGGCGAATATGGCTATTGCGAAGTGACTGGCGACCCGATTTCGCTGGCTCGGCTGGAAGCCCGGCCGGTCGCGACGATGACGCTTGAAGCGCAAGAGCGCCACGAGCGGATCGAAAAGGTCTCGCGGGACGATTGAGGCCCTCGGCAAGTGCGCGGGGCCTCTTGCGTCCCGCGCATAAAAAAACCGGCCCTAGTGGAAGTGCCCGGCTATTTCGTCTTTCAGCCTGAGCTTTTCTTTCTTCAGTTCATGAATCTTGATCATGTCGGGGAGCGGACGGTGCTCTTCTTCGTCGATCTTGGCGGAGAGAGCAGCGTGCTGAGAGGTCAGCTCCTCCGCATGTGCCTTGTCCATCGGGGCCATTCCTTTCCTTGAATGCGTCTGAACAGTGTCATCAGTAAAACACTTTTCTGACCCTTTGTCTCGTATTCGTGACATCTGTCCGCCCTGCTTGAGTCGCGGTCTGTCGCGGCACACGGGCAATGACCTTGGCGACCTGATGGAGTAGCTTCGAAGCCGAATGGACGACGCAATCCGCGAGCAGCTGGACGCCATGAAGGCCGAGCATCGGCGTCTGGATGAGCAAATCACCACTCTGTCCGTCGAGCCTGTGTTCGACCAGCTGGAGATCGCCCGGCTGAAGCGCCGCAAGCTACAGCTGAAGGACCATATTCAGCTGATCATCGACCGGAATACGCCAGACATCATTGCCTGAGCGCGGGCCCAAAATGTCCCACGAAGGGACTTTCGGCCTCGAAACCGCGACCGACCGCCGTTTTCAAGCGTTTTCACTCACAGCGAACAATGGCAGAAATCGTCGCCATGGATGATTCGATCAACCCGCAACCCGAGGCGCGCATTACCTCGCGGCTGATCGACAGCCTTTATACCGAGGCGATGCTGCTCGCCGACGAAGCGCGATCTTATTTCGACGATGCGGGCCGCGACGATCGCGGAACGCTTGAGCCATTCGTTCGGGTGGGTTTCGCCTGCGAATCGCTGAAGGTGACGACACGCATCATGCACATCGTCGCCTGGCTGCTGACTCA
>Ga0307410_10000833_pt1 | contig 13106 bp, 7 predicted proteins | sample 322Ometagenome_3_FD_203707 | JGI IMG/M metagenome (GOLD analysis project Ga0307410, IMG submission 203707) | Maize rhizosphere microbial communities from greenhouse at UC Davis, California, United States - 322HYB-O-3 | ecosystem: Host-associated > Plants > Roots > Rhizosphere > Soil | place...
TTGCAAAATTCATCAACATGATAAAATATTGGTACGAGCATATACTTTCTCCTTTTTTTTTATGAATTAAAAAAAGATTAGTATATTGCTCGTTTTTTTCTAGCTATTTAGGATCGAACTCGCGTTATTAAAAGATACAGAAATTAAAGAAATATTAAAGTTTTTAAAAAAAACTAAAGGTATTCATAAAAGAAATGTAGAAAAATTAGAATTATTTTTAGAGGCAATTTGTTATATATGTAGAACAGGATGCCAATGGAGATTATTACCGATCTATTATGGTAATTGGCGAGCTATTCATAAAAGATTTCGAGAATGGGCTAAGCGTAATATTTGGAAAAACTTATTTGAATCTACGAAAAAAGATCCTGATTTGGAATGGGTAGTGATTGATTCAACAATTGTAAGAGCACATGCCTGCGCAGCAGGCTATAATAAAAATAGCCAAGAACAAGAAGCGTTAGGACGAAGCAAAGGGGGTTTTTCTACAAAAATACATACTCTTGTTGACGCTTTGGGCAATCCTTTAGAGTTTATATTAACCCCAGGGCAAAGAAATGATATAACTGAAGCCCATTGTTTAATTACCAATGTCATGAATGTTCCTATCATAGCCGATAAGTCTTATGATGCTGATCATTTTATCGGCACCATCCCCTCTGACTCTTGTATTACACCTCGTAAAAATCGTAACTTGTCTCGTTATTATGATGAATATCTTTATCAAGAGCGGCATACCATCGAATGTTTTTTCGGTAAAATTAAACATTTTCGTAGAATTTTTTCTCGCTTTGATAAGTCTTCTTGCACTTATTTATCTTTTTTATATTTTGTTGGGAGTTTAATTTGGATCAGATAAAATTTCGTTCACAGAACCTAGATACTACTGCAAGCAAAGAATTTTTATATAGGAATATTCCAAATAAAGATGAAATTGTCAGTTTATTGCAAGAAGCGATGCAGGAGTATCCGAAAAAAAGTGCTGCGTAGTATTTTATAATTTTAGCGATAACATTTTCTTTTTTTAAAAAATATAATCCCTTTTTTTCTCTACTTTTTATTCATCAGGGTTGACATTCTACAATATTCGGAGTATGCGTGGTATGAAGATATCGCGTGGTGTAATGTAGTTTGAATGGTGAAGTAGTAGTTTCAAAAAAAAGGGTAAGAGTATGAAGAAGTGCTTTTCTCGGTATCGGTTAGCTCTTTTTGCGTTATTCATAATAACGTCGGCAGCGTATGCTGATGTTACATGGAGAGGTACATCCGCATCAGATGTTATTGATAACGATATAGTTATCAAAGATGATGTATTGCTTAAATTAGGCAGTACAAGAATAGAAGCGATACACAGAGATGTGACAATTACACTAACAAGAGATGCTGTTATATCAGGCCATTGGGCTGGAGAGTCGCAGCTGTATTTAATGGCTGCAGAAGGGAGAACAATACGATTTGTTCTTGATCATGATCTAAAATTTATAGGTTCTTCTGCTGTGACAGGAGATGATCTTCTTATTGTTCAGAGTGGACCGGGAAATGTGGAAGTAGAATTAACGCCAGGCAATAGATTTAAAATTGCTTCACAAAACGGTTCCGGTGGCGTACAGATGTACGTATTAATGTATGGTGGTGAATCTGCACCATGCGCTGATGAATATTGTAATACTGATGAATATTGCTGTGAAGAATATTGTGATGATGAATATTGCATCTTAGGAAGTGGTCAAAATGAGACGAGTGAAATTAGACCAGTATTACGGTTTATCACCGCTTCTGATGTATCGCGAGATTCTAATACAAAAATTGTTATTGGAAGAAAATCACGTCTGAGTTTCCTATCTTCTCGTAAAATAGATATGGCTCAAGACACTGGATACATCGAATTTGATCCGTCAAGTGATGGATTGGGTCGTATGGTATTAAAAATAAAAAATACGGGTGCTGTTATTGCTGGGGCAAGTTATACTTGTCAAAGAAATGGTGGTTGTATTACGACTGAAACAATTGATCCAACTATTCCGGCAGGATTTGAAGCAGTCTGGTCAATTTTTAACTCTCGCGGAGCAGATTTTTCAGCAGGTCTACTTGTGTTGAATGAAAATGATACGTTGTACGATTTTTTTGCAAATTCATTTTTAAATCTTGAAGGTCAAGGAGAAGTAACTCGTGGGCCAGGCCAATGCTTAACGGGGTTCACTGGTGAGAGATATGGTGCCGTGATAGCAGCCAATGGAGTTTTATGGGTCCAATCTAATGCATATTTAGATTATGTGGGCCTTAGCCTCAATCAGATGCCAGATGTGGTATGTGTTCCTGGGTTTGAAGGTATTCAACCTAGCAGAATTATCAAAATGCGTAACCCTTCAGCTCTTATCATTGATGGAAGTAATAATCCTGATACGGTACCAGCACGGTTTTTATTAGATGAAAATTCTGCGGTGTATTTACGTTCTGGTGTTGCAAATGATGGTACCATTCGTGACTTATCTGACCCAGATCCATTTACTATTGACGCATCACAACATACCCCGGGAGTGGGAAATATTGTGCTTGATGTAGAGGGAGAGTTAAATGTAGAAGGTATTGAGGTTGCAGGTGAGCCTACTTCTAAAATTGAACTATTATCGTTAGAGGTTCTTCCGACAGGAGGATCATTATTTGTTGATGGTGATCAGACCAACTTTCCATTACGTACCTTTAATACAGAAGACAATGAGCAGTTGACGTATAATACGGGTGCATTTTTAATTAATAACACCATGAATCTGTATGATACCGCGTTAAGTCATACAGATGTTAATCATCAGGTAATTGCGGATAATGATGTACGTTCTGAGCCAACCTATATTGGTGGTGAGACGTTTAAATTAATTGGATCACCAGTACGACCAAGTATTCGTTTCTTTAATTCGAATCTATTAGTGCATTCAGACATTGCATTAACAGGTGTTGATCTTGTTGTTCCTAATCTGGTTGACGATGAAGGGATTCAGCATAAAAACAGTTCTGATTTTGCATTCTTTTCCAGTGGGGCATGTGCTACTAATGGAACAGGTCGTCAGATGGTTCTTGGAACAAGAATAGGATCAACAGCAGCTGATGGATGTTCTCGTATTGATAGTGATGCGCATTTAGATGTTATGCAATTATTTAATGCAGTAGGTGCAGACTACCCGGTTACTGATACGGATAATCAGACTTTGCATCTTGTAAGCGATCTAAATGATGAATCAATTATTGGCGAAGATGCAGTAGGTTTTTCTGTTAACACAATATATCTAGGCAATAACAGTAACATCTCCATTGGTACACCTTCTGACTCAACAGGTTTTAATATAGATACAAATCCATGGCTTCGTATTCAAGGAAATTATTTCTCTTTCACCACGAGAGGTGGTTCAACAGGATGCGCAAATAGAAGTAATATTACCGGTCAGGGAGGTATCTTTGTTGATCTTAATGGTAAATTGAGTATTGACCCTGGATATATGGCAAGCTTCTGTGTGCTTGTAACAAGAAGTCATAATGGTATTGTTGATCTTCCAGCAGGGCAAGTGTTTTTTTGTGATGGTCTTGGAATTGTAAATGGTGATGTTGATCTTAGCAATCCTGAGGACCAGATTCTTGTGCAGCCCGGCCAAGAGATATCTGATCTGATATTAAATTGGACACTATTTAGAAGAGATTGTGAGCAATTTGCTCCATATCAACCTACTGGAGCATGCTGTCCAGCAGTAACAGTAGAAAATGTTTCAGCATTACCAATTATTCAAGGAACAGTTGATAATCTTATTATTCAGAATAGCCGATTTGGTGATCCAGCAACGTTTATTGTTGATGCTGGTGTGGTAAGAGGCGTTACATTTGAATCGAATAGTAGTAACTGTTGTGGTAACATTTGTCCTGAGGTATCAGGTTTAGCTCCAGTAGCAACTATTGTTTTAAGAAACAATGGTACGTTTGTTGTATCAGGAGAAAATGCTGGTGCAACAGGATTTACATTTATTGCTGATGGTTCTGGTCGTATTGATTTAGCAGGTGATATGACTATTGCGTCTCGTTGTTCATTTGTAAGAGGACCTAATTTTGCAGAAGGTGATGTATTAACAATTAGTGCTGATATTGCACGTGAAATTATTGTTCCTGCATCAGGAGCTTTAGACTTAAGAACATTTAATGTGGCAACAGATGTAATTGAATTTGTTGGGTTAGCGCAGCTTGCAATTGAACCAGGTGCAATCATTGTTCTTGGCGGAGGAACATTAAGATTTGGAGGAGATTCTCAAATTCGTTTCGAGGCTGCTCCTAACGCAGCAGGATTCTTCCAAGCAATTCCACATGGTGCACATAACCCAGCATTAGATCCTTTAGCAATTGTTCCAGCTGCAGATGAACATAATCAATTCGCATCACTTACTGATTTTGGAGCAGGTCTTCATAATACTGATTCATTCAGAATTAAATTAATGGGACAAGGGGCGTTAGAACTTAGTGGCAATGCTCAAGCGTTTGTGCCAGTTAATGCTTTTGTTGGCGTAGAGACAACAACAGATGATAGTTCTGATTGTCCAGTAGAAACAACTGATTTTGAAATACGTTTGTTAGATAATGCGCAATTTATTATTGGCCAATTAGATATAACCCAGGGTGGGGTTTTCCAGATTGGTAATGTTGAAGACCAGAATGCAACACCGACATCTGTACGTCAACCAGTGCCTAATTCTGTGAGCTTTACGTTAACGCTAAATGGTCCAAATGCCAACTGGAGTATTGGTAGCCAAGGATTTATGGGCCTTGGGGTTGGAATTGAACGATTTGATGGAATGAATGAGTTGGGTGAAATAGTTCCAAACGAAAACATTGTTAATACACTCTTTAACGTTAGTTCTATTACATTTAATTTCTTAGCTGGTCGGTTTGAACATGATCGTATTTTCCCAGGGAATGATCCACGTGCTTCATTGTTAGCATTGAGCGCAGATGAATCTATCGCATATAATATGATTTTAGATTCTGACGCTACGCAATCAGACTTTAATATAGCTGGTGGTGGTAATTTAGCGCTGGTATACCCGGGAGAGGGTGGATTACATCCGATAGTACTTGAAGATGATAATCAGATTGAAGTTGCACCAGGCATATTCCATCCACGCCTTCGTGTTGGCATACTTGCTTCTAGTCTATTGCAAAACAATCCAACAGAGCAGAGCGGCTTAACGGGACTTGAATTCTTTGAAGTGCTCAAAACACATGATGCGGTACTTGAACCAGAGCGTCCTAACACCTTTGGTCGAGCAAATGCATCAACGCTAGGTGAAGCATCTAATCCTGATCTAACCAGTATACGTATTGATACCGTAAGTCAAGATGTTATTATACGCGGTGATGTAACAAATATTATTGGACCATCAGGAACAACAGAGGTGGAGGACAGGCAAGTTGCTGATGAGATGGGAGCGGTGTTTGTCAATATTGATCAAGAACTAAATGAAATTTTAACAGTGTCACTCATACCGTAATAGATAGATATAATCAGATGACTCAGCAAAGAGTCATCTGATTAGTAATGTCGTAAAAAAAGATATGAATATCTATACAAACAATAAAGGAATATAATGAAGAAAACCTTAAAAAGTGTTGTCCTTGTTGGCACTTTATGTGGTAATCTGCTTCATGCTAGTTGGGAATTTCGTACTCCATTAAGTGCCCAATGGCGTGGTTATTTTCACTGGCAATTATCATCTGTTGCAGATGCATGGTGGTATGAAAACATGCCAAGCCTAAAAGATAATGAAGAATGGGATTTTCATGTGTGGGGTGTAGGGTATACGCGAACTGCATCAAAAGCATTTTTCAATAAATGCGAAAACAAAAATACGCGAGATACAACATCACTTTCAAGCCTAATTTTTGGTAAAGAGTCATTTAGAGGTGAAGAAGCATTTACTGGGGGAACCTTTGCGAATCAACCCATAGCGGATCAGGCGATTCTTTTTAATAATAATCCCTTTTTAGGCTTTGCGCATATCACTCCAAAATTTGATTACAATGAACAAGGTGCGTTTATGGGAATAGAATTTTCCCGTAATTTTGGAAGAGATGAAAAATGGCATGCCGGTGGCCGCGTAAGTATTCCATATAAAGTGATTGAAATTGAGCAAGACAGTGATTATACGCTCGAAGAAGATCTGTCTGATGTAGTGAGTATACAAACATTCACACTAACAGAAACTGGAATTGATAGTGATCAAACAATTGAATATGCATTACGTTTTGATTTTCTAAATACTATTAATTTCAATACAATTACAACTCCTTCAAACATTTCTACAACAACTCCATTTGTTGTATATAATCCAAATGGGACAATTACTGCGGGAGGTTTTGCATTAACCGGAGCGACTGCCGCAGAAGAAGATATTGCTGCTTATGCTACTGAAAGTTATGATGGTACGTTGCCAGCAGTCCCATTTAGGAAGCTTCCAAGTGAAGTCAGTGGAGCTCTTGGAGCCAATGGTGAAGGCGCTGATGATGCAACGCTTTTTTTTCAGACTGGGGTAGATTATAGAAATAATTTAAGAGTTAATCGTGATGCTCAAGGAAGAATTTTTATAGTACCTCGTGCACAGTTAATACAGCAGACTAATCCGGCAGCGGGAACAGCGCTAACAGATAATGCGGCAGGTCTTTTGACCAATTTACAGCCATTTCTAAATACCGATTTTAATCAATCAGAACTTGCATCTCAATTCTTTTTAAATAAAGGAATTGATCTTGCTGGTTACTCACGTAACGTTGGCGTTGGTGACTTAGCGGCAGAAGCATATGTTGGTTTTGGTGATAAACAACACTGGTTCTTTGATGGTATTTTAGGTCTTTCATTACCGACTGGAAACAAACAAAAATCATCAAATGATCTCTACTTTAAATCTACGGGTAACAATGGTCACGTTGAGTTAAAACTTGGTCTTGATACTGGTTGGATGGTCTATCCATGGTTTGCATTCGAAATTGATGCTGCGTATCATCATGTATTTAATCGCTCTGAAAAACGTGCAGCAGTGTTTAATGGTTCAACTATCGTCAATCTTGGACCAGAGCTGTCAGCAAAAGTGAATTGGAACTATTTTGTATTGCGCACAGACTTTAATCTATTCCATCCGCATAATCCAGATCTTGGATTTACGCTTGGTTATGAATTATTTGTAAAAGGGAAGGATAATGTTTCCTTTGAGTGTGATGCAACAACCGCAACTGACTTGTTAGGCCGTCAAAATCAGGCATTAGCGCCATGCCTCTATGAAAATAGAACAAATGCGCTTTCTAATAAGTTACGTGGACAGATTTTCCATCGTTGGAATTTCTTTGAAGTGTTTGCTGGAGGATCACAAATCGTTGCGGGTAGAAGTGTTATGAAAGAGACAGAAGGCCATATTGGTTTTGTAGCATACTTCTAAATTGAATAAAAAGGAATATATAATGAACATATATAAAGCATTATTATCAACAATTATTGTGCTGAGTGTACCATATGCTCTCTTAGCCGTTCGATGTCAGAGCTGCGCGGAAAAAATAGCATTAAAAAAGTCCATTGCTGAAGCATTAGCGGCGGCTATAGCTGTAGAAAAAGAAGCACATAAAGATATCGAGAAATGTGGCTGTAATCAACCTCGTCCTCAAGTGCAACCAGTGGCTGTTCCGCGTCCATCTCAACAGAGTAATGTACGGCCATCACAGAATGCTCCACGCCCATCCAAGCCAACTTCTCCTCGCCCCAATACGCGTGACCTTGAAACAGGCGATATCGATTCTTTAGAGATTATTGATGAAGAATATCGCTGCCAAGCATGTGCAGAAAGAGGTCTTGAATGTACGAACAAGCATTGTATGTGTGATCAAGCATTGCGTGCTCCGATTTCAATGACTGATGACGCTTTGCTCACTAATGAATGTTGTCCTGAAATATCTATGTGTTCCCTTGTTGATGAATTACGTCATATAAATAAAGCGATAAAAGCACAGAAGCGTGCTGCGCGCAGATGTTGTTCACGCTTACGTACTGATATAGAAAACTCAGAAGATCTTGTTATCTCTCAGATTACTCAATCGACAGGTCAAGTTAATAACCTTATCATTTCACAAATTGATCAGTCAGCAGATTGTTGTTCTATTCTTGATGTATTGATTGGTGACCCAGATACAACGCCTGTAGCTATTCTGACTAATCCGGCAAGTATCACTGATTTTGTAGATAATGCAGAGCTAGATATGTTAACCTGGCTTAAGTCAATCTATGAGCTTGTCGCTAATATCTATATTTGTACCTGCTTATAAAAAATAGTTCTCAAGCTATTTATAGACCATTGCACTAAAATGCAATGGTCTATTTTTATGTATTGAAGAATTATTTGACAATTAGATACATTACTTTAAGATAAAGTATAATATTGTTAAATTGTACGGAGCATTATGTTGCATCGCTTCCATGGATCATTTTTAATACCTTATTTTTCTACTATGTCCTTAATCTATATGTGCCTTTTATCTATGATGGCCACTTAGGCCATACTATATTGTTTTACTTATCAACCATTATTATCTCTCATTATCAATAAAAGAACTGAATAACTATTGTATACAATCTGATGTGTATAAATATATTGAGATAGATCATGAAAAACATTTTTGACTTCATAATAGAAGTATTTTTTAAAGAGCTGAATGTGAGTGTTGGTGATAGAATTATAATAGAATAGAGGGTTATATGTTTTTAGTTATTCTTCTCTATTTTCTTATTGCCGGCACCTTTACTATTGGGAAAATGGCGTTATCATATATGTCACCATTTCTCTTTATAGGAATGCGGATGACTATTGCAGGTGTTGTACTCGCACTCTATTCATGGATAAAGCGCCATAAGCACAAATCTATTGAAAAGTCAGATATATATCTTTTTGCGCAGATTATTCTTTTTCATATTTATGGAGCGTATATGCTTGAGTTTTGGGCACTTGCATATGTAACCTCTGCAAAAGCATGTCTGCTCTATAATCTGTCGCCATTTATTACGGCAGTTTTTTGTTTTATTCTCTTTAATGAGAAGTTATCAGTTCGTCAGATATGCGGTCTAATTTTAGGATTTTTAGGATTTTTGCCTATTTTAATGGCAGAGACGTCCTTAGAAATTATGACGAAATATAGTGGCTTTTTATCGTTACCTGAATTGGCGTTACTTGTTTCGGTAACATTCAGTGCATATGGCTGGATGGTAATGAAAAAGCTCATTAATAAACGATATTCTGTTGTTTTTGTTAATAGCATTGGAATGCTAGGAGGTGGTATATTAGCATTCCTTACATCATTATGGGTAGAAGGATATCCCATGATAAGAGATACTGAAGTCACCATGCAATGGGTTGCTAATTATTACGGCATATTTACAGAAAAAATAGTTATGTTAGGAATATATAGTGGGCTATTAATTATAATCGCAAACATTATCTGTTATAATTTATATGGATATTTACTGTCTCGTTATTCAGCAACGTTTTTATCGTTTGTTGGATTTATGACACCATTATTTGCAGCATTATTAGGATGGATCTATTTAGGCGAGCCCGTTACGTGGCATTTTTTTGCAACATTACTCATTGTTCTTTGTGGGCTATCTCTGTTTCATACAAAACAAGTAATAGAATTTGAAGAAAGAGGACTATAATTATGGAATCAACGAAAAAGTTTTATGTTACAACACCAATCTATTATGTAACGGCACAACCACATCTAGGCTCATTATATTCGACGTTACTAGCGGATGTGCTTGCTCGTTGGCATAAGTATAATGATAAGCGTGTATTTTTTTTGACTGGTACGGATGAACATGGTCAGAAAATTGCTCAAGCAGCACAAAAAGCAGGAAAACAGCCAAAAGAATTTGTTGATGGATTTATCAATGATTATAAGCATACATGGAAACAGTATGATATAGAATATGATCATTTTATAAGAACCACAGACGAGTATCATATACGCGGGGCTCAGCAATTTGTTCAAAAGCTTATTGACAATGGGTATGTGTATAAATCAGAATACACAGGAATGTATTGTACGCCATGCGAAACATTTGTTATTGATGAAAATAGAGTCTGTCCATCATGTGGCAGAGAGACTGTGATTTTATCAGAAGAGACATATTTTTTTAAATTAAGTAATTTTACAGATAAGTTACTCGAATTTTATAACAATAATCCTCATTTTATTGTGCCTAAAGAACGTTTTAATGAAGTTATTGCTTTTGTAAAATCGGGATTAAAAGACTTAAGTATATCACGTACCTCTGTTCCATGGGGTGTACCATTTCCGGGTGATTCACGACACACAGTATATGTATGGGTAGAGGCATTGTGTAATTATATTACTGGTATTGGCTATGGACAGCCTGGAAAAGAAGAAGAACTGCAGACGTGGTGGCCAGCGGATATACACGTTATAGGAAAAGATATTATTAAATTTCATGCAGTCTATTGGCCCGCGCTTTTAATGGCTGCAGAAATGTCTTTACCAAAACATATATTGGTTCATGGTTGGATTACGGTTGATAAACAAAAAATGTCAAAATCATTAGGTAATGTCATTGACCCTTTAGCGTTACAACAAAAATATGGCGCTGATAGTGTTCGCTATTATTTATTACGTCAGTTATCTATTAATCAAGATGGCGATTTTTCAATCGCAGATCTGGAACAACGTATCGAATCTGATTTAGCTAATGATCTTGGAAATCTGCTTAATAGAATGGTGACTGTTGCGCATAAATATAATCTGATACAAGTATCTGATAAACACGAATGGTCTGAGGCATCGCTAGCATTACTTGATATTCATAATACCCTTATGAAGGAATATGTTAGCTATATGAACGAATGCTTATTTCATCAAGCACTTGCTACCATGTGGAAATTTATTAATGCAACAAATAGTTACTTCCATAGTCAGGAGCCGTGGAAAGTTGCTCAATCCAATCCTCAGTTATTTGAGGAAATTATTGCAGCAACATGTCAAAGCTTGCATACCATTGGAGAACTATTGGCGCCTATCATGCCACAAAAAATGTCTGATCTGTTAGCGAGTATTAATGATCCATCTCATGCTCGCGAGGGTGTATTTGTGCTGAAGAAGATACCGCCTTTATTTGAAAAGCCCATTACAATGAATACAGAAGTGACACAAGGTGATTCGAGTGAGAAAAAAGAACTGTCGTCATGTATTACAATCGATGACCTGTCTAAGGTAGAATTAAGAGTGGGTACCATTGAAGCGTGTAGCAATGTAGAAGGGTCGGATAAGCTTGTCGCAATGACAGTAGATCTTGGGGATCAAGGCAAACGTACTGTTTTAGCGGGACTTAAGAAATATTATACACCTGATCAATTAGTGGGAAAAAGAGGATTGTATGTCACTAATCTAAAGCCTCGCAAGATGGCTGGGATAGAGTCTCATGGCATGATGCTAATTGGAGAAGGCGACAATGGAAAACCGCAGCTTATATCTGCTCATGATAGCGTTCCTAATGGGGCTCGCTTACGGTAGCATCTAAAAATTGTCCATAGTATAAAATGTTTGACAAATATACTAAAAGATGACATAATGATTCTATAGAAAAATGCATTTTATTATGAAATGCTATTTATAAGGATCACTATGTCATCTTCTAGTCTTTTATTTCCTTCTCACTTTCTTTCTTGGCGCCACGAGCGCTACTAATCTGTTGATACACCTAACATTCTTGGTCTCTCTATTTTTTATGGAAACTTTATCTTCATAAAAAGTATATTTCTATATATTAAAATTTTTTATAATTTTTTGGAATCAATATGAATATATATTTCAATACTATCTTAAGTAGTATATTATTGACAGGGTCTCTTTTTGCAATGGAATCGCAGTCTATCATATACAGGCAAGCTACGATGAATGATGCTCAACAACTGTGCACGATTATTTCTGAGGAAGGGATAAAAGATCGAGATAAAATAGTTGTGTTGCCAGAAGCCTTTCGACTTGCGGCTCTTCAGTCAGCAATAGAAAAAGGTCGGCTCTATATAGCAACAGAAGATGATAAGATTGTTGGCTTTAAAAAGTTTTTTCTTATAACGGATTCTGAAGAACGCAAAGATATTATGGAAAATGAAATTCGCTGTTATGGAAAACAGAGCAAACTTGTTGCAAGTCATTTATTTTCGAACGGTGTTCCAATGGGTGAAGCGTCAGCGATTACTCTTCCTATCGAAAACAGCGTAGCTATTTATGATGGTGGAGATCTTACCATTACTTCATATCGGGGGCTCGGTATTAATTCTCAATTAAGGCGATATGCATTTAAGGATATCGCAGATAAAGTTAAAAAAGAGATCGATTCTAAAGACGCATCAGCATTATTACTACTCTATGGGTTAACAAAGATTAATGCAGGTGAAGTGGTCAATGGTGTGCAGGGGGTTGATCGTACCCCATCTATAGCAAAGGCGTTTAGTAATTTTGTATCAGAGCACACGCCTATGCAACATCAACGGTATGAAGCGTTTATGCCAACATTTGATTTAAAAAGCACGGAATGTAGGCCGTTACCAGATGCTCATTCTGTTCCTGGCTATGGTAATGTGTTATATGCCTTGTTAAAAGAGTAATGGGATACCTAATGAAATTACATTATAAAATAGTATTCTTTTGTATTGGCATATGTGGATTGGGCATGGTATATTTTGCTCATAAACGGCATGCAGATAAGAAAGATATTCGATTTCGTGTAGCGATTGTTCAACCTGCGTCTCATCCAGCAATGGATGAGATTGCGGCAGGTTTTATGGATACTATTAATAAGGAATATAGTGGATATCATTTTGATATCTACAATGCGAATGGAAATTCTACTCTGTTACGCGCTCAGGCTGAAGAGATTGTTCATAATAATTATGACTTAGTTACCACGATAGGTTCTGATGCAACACGAACATTGCATGAATTAACTCGAAAAAAGAATAGTACTATGCCTATAGTATTCAGTGCAGTGAGTGATCCGGTTGGTTTGGGTGTTGTTAACTCAA
>Ga0307410_10000836_pt1 | contig 13086 bp, 11 predicted proteins | sample 322Ometagenome_3_FD_203707 | JGI IMG/M metagenome (GOLD analysis project Ga0307410, IMG submission 203707) | Maize rhizosphere microbial communities from greenhouse at UC Davis, California, United States - 322HYB-O-3 | ecosystem: Host-associated > Plants > Roots > Rhizosphere > Soil | place...
GTATATTCCCCGTCTGGCACGCCCTCAATGGAATACTGCCCGTTCTGTGACGTGACCGCATAGTGTGGCGACTTCATCACCATTACCACTGCGCTCATCTCCGGGTGAATATTACAGAAAATATAGGACGGGCCTGGACGGCTGAACCTCACCCTCTTCGTACTCCCACTCTCATATAGACCCAGATCGAACCGGGTTCCTTCATAAACGGAAAAGACGTTATGAAAGAAGTGATCTGCATTGGGAAAGTCAACGGTTGAATCGATCGGAACCACGAGAAGGTGCGGCTCGAAACGCTTGTTTTTTTGCATCAACCTGAAAGTACCTGGAGGCGCGGGCTTGGCATTCGGTTGCTCGTTCTGGCCCGTCAACCACACCACGGCATTCGCCTCGCCCCTCCGCACACCTTTGCTGTCGCGCACCTTGACTGTGCCGGTCACCCGGTTCTCGGCAATTTGCGCGCTAACTACTCCTGTAAAAGCGAGGACAGCGATCAAGAGCGAAGGAATCAAAACTCGACTCCAACTGCAGCATTAAGATGTTCAGCCGTGTTGCGGTTGCCTCTGAGCGAATTGCTGTTCAGGTGACGATACTCAAGTGAAAGCAGCAGGTTCGAACGCAACCGTTGTATCACATTCACGATCGCGGTCTGGTTGCGTAATATGGGCGAATATGTCGCATTAAGACCTTGCTGGCGAAGGTCGCTCGCGAACGGATTGTCCTGTCCAAAGGCAGCATTGAATTCCAGCTTCTGGTTAGGCTTGAACTTCAGTTGTGTCCAACCGCCAACCGCTTCGACGGGAACGACTCGAGTTGCCGGGTTCGATGGATAGTCGGTGTAGACAACGCTTGTTCCGACGCCTCCCCACAGGCCACCTAGGGCGCGCCCCCGGAAGAATTCTCCGCTCCACTGGAACCAGGAAGACACAGGCAACGACCAGTCAAGCGTTGCGGCCCAGGCATCCGTGTTGCGCTGGTAACCGTAATCATGCCGCGCGTAATAACCTCCGACTCCAATCTGTGCGTCTTCATCATGCAGGCGCGTCGAGAATGCCTGCCGGAATGCAATTGCCGGAACACGCGAACGCTCACCGGCGCCCGGCTGGCGAGAATATTCGCTGGAAGGGAAGTCCCCGGCGAGAGGATCAAGAAACCCGAACTCGGTTGTAGAGCCTGTCGTCTCCGTCAAGTTCCACCTGCGCCGTACTACTACTTGTGGAGTCCATGTCCACATATTGCCTGAGTATCCCAGCGCGGGAACTGCGACCGAGGCCAGGGAAGTCGGGTTTCGTGGAGAGATAAAAGGTTGTTCCTGGCCGACCGTGAGATCCCAATGCTTCCATGCGAACTCAGCTCGCGCCGTACGCAGACGGGCCAGCCCCAATGTCGTGCCGTCCAACGTTTGAGCGAACCCGCCGAAGAAGTCGAACGTTGCCTGCGCGCTCGTCCGCGCACCTGCGACTTGCGGTCCAAACACTTCAAGGGTAAGAAGGGTCTGTCGGAGACTTGCGGATACATTGCCGCCGCTCGCTCCTTCAGGAACCACGAGCGCCAGGTTGGGGACGTCCTGATCGTTCACGGAACCACGATTCATCGAACTGTTGAAAAGGACCAGGCCGGAAAGTCTTACTCTGTATTTCGATCCGCTCTCCACCTTTGTCTGGTACTGCTGCTCCAATCTTGATGATTGAATCTGTTGCTCCTCCTCGAGCCTGGCAATGCGTTCGCCGGTTTCAGCCGGAACTGGAGTCTGTGGACCCTTCAAGTCGGAACGCAGGCTCGCAACTTCCTGACGTAGTTCGTTCATCTCCTGGCGCGTCTGCTGCAGTTCATCGCGAGCCTGCTGCAGCGCAGCGACAGCGTCTCGGAGTTGTCGCAGCACGTCTTCTTCGGTCGTAGCTGACGATTGGCAGAAACTCGGGCCCACCAACAACACTGCCAGGCATGTGCAAGTCATGGTTTTGCGCATCGCGGTTTCCCCAATCCGTTGAGTGGACTCTTTTTAGCACCTCGGGTTGGTAACTTCAACGGCTCCACTTACGCGAAGTTGTGGTCACATGGAACAAATCCTTTACTGATCATCATTTCGCCCAATTGTTGCTGTTTTCGCAGCTCGAATTATTACTTCGCTATGACTTCACTGTGACAATCCGCCGATGCCCTGCGGTTAACTTCGGCCTGTTCGGATCTGCGATGAAAGGACAGGAATGAGGAGACTACTCGGTGGTGTGTTGTTCATTGTCGTGTGCTCTGTCACTCTGTGGTCACAGGATGCACCGGTAATCTCCGGCGGAGCGGCCTGGGTGACCACGAAGAGCGGAGACGCCACTTTCCATCAACCGATTCTTTCTCCCGTTCTTGCCCTGCCGCTTGGAAGCAAGTTGCTCGTGGAAGCGCGCGGAGATCTACGATGGTTGATTGCGAGGGAAAATTTTACTTCAGGGTCTTACCAAAGCACCTTTTTCGGCACGCTCGAGTATCTCCAGCTGGATTACCTCGTCCATCCGAACCTGACGATCACTGCGGGCAGATTCCTGACGCCCTTCGGAATCTATAACGAACGACTCACCCCCGTCTGGATTCGCAATCTGCAGGAAGTGCCAATCATCTTCACCATAGGCACCCGCACCACAGGTTCAAGCGATGGCGTGATGCTTCGCGGAGCCAAGGGTAATGACGACATCCAGCTTAACTACACGACGTACTTCTCCGCTTCGAGCACGGTCAACAAGTTCGAATCCGCGCGGTCGGCAGGATTCCGATTGGGAACGTTTCTCCCTCAATCGCGAGTTGAACTCGGCTTGTCTTATCAACGCTTCCTGCAGTCCCAGCACTTTGATTCTTACGGAGCACACTTCGCCTGGCAGCCGTGGAGCGCGCCGGTCGATCTCAAAGCGGAGTACGCTCATGCTCCGGGCGGTCATGGATATTGGATCGAAGCTGCTTTGCGGGACACAAGCTTGTCAGGAGAGTCCATACTTCACCATCTTCAACCAGTTGCTCGCGTACAACAGTTCTGGCGCATCAAGCCGTTTGCCGGAGACTCATTGCCTGGGGTCGATACACAACAACTCGACTTGGGCCTGAACGTCTTGCTACCCAAAGAGGTCAGGCTCACCGGCAGTTATGGCCGTCGATTCACCGACGCTGTGGACCAAAACAACTGGAACATAGGCGTGACCTACCGCTTCTTGTTCCCGCTCACTTTGGGAGGTTCGCGATGAAGAATGAAGGAGTTTTATTGGGAACTGCCGGCGTACTCGCGCTGACACTCTTGATGTTCACAGGTGCAATTGCGGCGCCGCAAGAGCAATCAGCCGATCGAAAATCAAATCAGAAGACGTCGGTGTCTGCTGCCGGCAGCAGTGATGGCGAGCGCAAGTTTGCAACTCATTGCGGTCGTTGTCATAATCCACCACAGGAACTCTCGCCAAAAGCAGTACCAGCCGTTTTGCGACACATGCGAGTCCGCGCCATGCTTACTGAAGACGACGAAAAAGCAATACTCGAGTTTATGGCGCCTTGAACGGAGACAAATAGAAGATGAAAAGGGCCCTTGCAATTGTTGCGCTGTTCTCTTGCTTTTGTACCTTGTCCGGCGGACAAGCCACTCCACAGCTACAACGGATTGAGATCGTGGCGAAGAAGTTTGAGTTCTCTCCTTCAGAGATCACATTGGCAAAGGGACAACCAGTCACCCTCGTTCTCACTTCAGAGGACGTGCCACATGGGCTTACGATTAAGGAACTCAACCTGAAAGCGGAATTCAAGAAAGACAAGCCTGCCGAAGTTACGTTCACTCCAGCACAGGCTGGAGACTTCGTCGGAAAGTGCAGTAAATTCTGTGGCCGCGGTCACGGCACCATGAAATTAAGAGTCCACGTGAGATGATTCGACGTTGCGCAGCGCTCCTGGTTGTGGCAGGCCTCAGCGCAGGAGCTCTCAGCGCCTGCAAGAGCACTCCGCCAGGAAAGTTCGAGTCAGGGATGATGACGCGCATCAAGCGGAGCGTGACCGTCGGTAATAAGAAGGCAAAGAATCCACTCCCCGCGAACGCCGAAAACATCGAGGCCGGGAAGCAGGCTTTCTCACACTACTGTGTTGCGTGCCACGGTCTGGACGGGCAGAACACCGGTGTTCCATTTTCGGACCGTATGGACCCGCCCGTGCCCTCCCTGGCTTCAAAAGAAGTCCAGTCCTACACCGACGGTCAATTGCAATGGGTCATCGCGAACGGCATCAGTCCCTCGGGCATGCCCGCGTCTTCGGGAATACTGAACGACGATGAGATCTGGTCGATCGTTCACTATATTCGCAACTTGCCCCCGGCCGGGTCTCTGGGCGAGCCGTGCATGTATACCGGAGAACCCTGCGAACCAACGCCTGAATAAACGTACTCTGAACCTTAGGGGCGATACAGGGAGCAGACACAGCGCTGGCAAGTCGGATTCGAAGGCACGTCGAGCGACTCTCGGAAAGCAATCCCCCGCGGCCCGTTCACAACATCCACGAATGGCTCGTCGTTCACATTACCTATCGCCGTGTGAAAGAAGCACGGGCGCACGTCGCCATTGGCTTCAACTACTGCTGAAACCCACGGCGCGTTACATATCGGCGAAGAGGGTGGTCGCAGGCCGAGGTGTGCCTCAAAATGTTGCACGATCTTCCTGAGCTTGTCGCTGCTCTCCGCTATGAAGCCGGAGTCAATGTCCGCTCGGTGTCGGAGTATGACCTGTTCTATCTCTTCTCGCAGAATTTCAACATCATCGCGGGAAAGCCCCACCTGCTTCTGTCGCGGTACCGGCCAAACGAGTTCTCGATTGAATGCTGTCGATGTGAGATCAGCAGCAAGAAAAGAGATTGACTCGAACCCTAGCTGGCGGGAAGCAGAAATGGTCGCGAGCAAGTGGCGAAAGTTCTCCTTCTGTACCGTTGTACGCGCGCGAATCGCAGGCGCCGGAGGGTGTTTCCGAAGAGCAGTGATGCCGTCGTGAATCCTGTCGAATGCTCCACTAACTCTACGGATCACATCGTGTACGTCTCTTGGGCCGTCCAATGAAATTATGACTTCGTCGAAGCAGTGGACCACACTGTCGCCGTATTTGCTCAGCAGCAGGCCTGTGGTCAAAAGCGTAAGCCGGATGCCCTCGCTTTGAAAGAGCTTCGCAATCCGAACGAAATCGGAATGCATAAGTGGCTCACCGCCGGAGAGCACAATCCATTCCACGCCCATCTCCCGAAAATTCGACAGGTGCCTGGAGAGCGCCGCATGCGTCAGCTCTTCTGTTTCCGTGCGCTTCCAGATGTCACACATCACGCACCGGCAATTGCAACGACTATGTACATTGAGGACGAGTATCGGGACGTGCTTCAGTGCGTGAGGATGAACCGCAGGCGAATTTGCGATTGGCTCACAGCCAGTCAGTGCTGACATGTCGCACCCGCTTTCCGCCAAGCATCAGGTCGCATCCAAGCTGCGACACCGCATCATGGAAGAGCTTGCCGAGTGGGGCCCTCACCCAGCGGACCAGTCCTTCGACTTCCAATGGCTTGAGCCCCGCTTTGCTCTCGGGCGAAAGCCGCTCGAGCATCGCGGAAGACGCAAGAACAACACGTCCCCGAGAGATCACCAGTTCGATGTCCTCAGCCGATACAGATGACAGCGCCTCGGCTCCCGTGCGGAACGAGTCGCGAACCGCAACGAAATCGGCAACGCCTTGAATCGCGATACGTCCTTCACCGTGCCGCAGGTGTAAAAGCCTCGCTGGACTGTTGGTTACAAGCTCGTAGAGTTCCCGCGCCGAGAAATCGCTGTAGATGGCAGCTTCGCGCAGTTCGTCAACCAAGTCGCCCGCAGCCGTCAAAGCGGAGTCAGTCCCCAAGGCGAGTCGATTCAATTTCCGTAACCGCCGTACATCGATCGTTCGCCCAAAAAGAAATCGATTCGAACTTGGGCACCAGACCACCGACGCCCCTGCTTCATTCAAGAGTTCTATATCCTGCTGGGTAAGTGCCACCCCGTGCACAAGCACACACCGCGGATCCAGAACACCTAGAGAGCACAGGCGTTCCAACTCCAACGTGCTCATCTCGTCCACCCCTTCGCCAGCATGCAGAAGGAACGGCTCGTCCGCACCACACTCCGCGTGACGCATCGCCACATCATCAAAGGCTAGCGAATGTGCCCAGCCAAACGAGTGCACCACGCGCACCGGGAACTCCTCTGTAAACGTGGCGGCTTCGTAAGGATTGTGGTGGCAAACAGTCGTGACACCGGCGAGCAGGTTTCGCAGACCTCCCCACCACAATCTCGTGTTGCGAGGAATTCTGCGATGCTGCTGGATCGTCGCCGCTGATGAATACTGTATGTCCCGCGCCCAATCCGTTGCATTCCCGTACATTCTTCCTCCGAGTCGAGGGAAGAGCGCGAATTCAAGATGATCGTGAGCGTTGATCAATCCCGGCAACAGAAGGTGACCGGATAGATCGAATACTTCGTCGCCTCGCGGCGAGTATGCCGCACTTGCAAGCCTTGAGATTCGTCCTCCGCTGATCTCGAGGTTGGTGGCTACGGATTCGGTTGCGGTGATCGCCACATGTGTACCGCGGAGCGTATACGACGGCGCTCGATGCTGTCCGGCTTGCCTGAAAGCCGCAATGTAGATCGCCGGAAATGCAGCCGCCATCTCAAAATCACTCCGACCAGCGGACCTGAAGATTTCCCTTTCGGCATCGGCGAAACGTGGCTCCAGTAAACTCGCGAGTTCAAGTCCGAGTTCTTGGAAAGTGCGCAGGATTACTGAAAGATCATGCGAGTGACTGACCGGCGTAACACCACGGAAGCCTCGCTTCCATCCTAGTAGACCTGCGGTTTGCGGGTGAATGTCCGAGAAAACCGCGAGTCCTCCCGGGCGCAACATCTCACTTACCTTCCGCCCGAGCGCCTTGAGGTCATGGATATAGCCCAACAGAAAAGATCCGAGAACGTCGTCGAATGAATCCTCGCTTAATCTCGCACTTAATACATCTGTCTGAATGAGCCTCGCCGAAGGCACTTTTCTACTGGCCACCGCCAGCATCTCGGCCGATATGTCTACGCCAACGAGCAATCGCGGCTTGTGCAATGCGACGATTTCAAGCCATCGACCAGTACCGCATCCGAGATCAACAACATCACGGCCCCTGAAGTCCGGAAGCACGCTCGTAAGGTAACGCTGCTCGAGCGACAGCATGGGATTCGGTAACGAGTCGTAGTGCTCCGCGATGTTGGCGTATGCCAGCTGTGTTGAAACCTCGTGCTCGACATCGCGAGGTGTGAGTTGTGGCACTACAAACTCTCCGCTTTAGGTTTTCGGAGGTCGATCAAACGTTGTGCCCATCGCAGCTCTTGAGGAAATGCGTAAACACGCACCGCGTATCTCCACGCACTGAGAGTCCGAAGCAGGGCGCGTCCCCACTTCGGCGCGCGGATATCTTGAACCGTGGGCCATCGTGCGCCGATCACCACTTCGAAGTTGTCAATCAGCTTCTTCGTTTTGCGTTTCAGCCAGGGAGTATTGGGATCAATGCGCAGCGTGAAGTCCATCCATCGCTTGCTCGCCCACTCTTCGGGAGTGTTCGGAAACGAAATTTGTTTGTCGACCTGCCCATACATGCTGTCCCTCTGAGGAACAGGCGTGTAGTGGTAAACGATGATTTCTGACGACGGGTTCACACGCTTGATAGTCCGGATGAACGCCAGAGTCTCCCGCGTGTCACGCTCCGGATCCCGAGGATTGCCGATCACGAAAGAAAATTCCGGGATAATCCCAAACTCGCTGATCCTGCGCGCAAGCGAAAGCGTTTCGTCTGTGGTGATCTGCTTGCGCATTTCCTTCAGCACCCAGTCAGATCCGGACTCCGCACCAAAGAAGATCATCGCGCAGCCTGCGTCCCGCAGCGTCCGGAGCGTGGAATCCGAATACTTGTTGACGACGTCGATGCGAGCCTCACACCACCAACGGAGCTTCAGTGGCCTTAGGCGTTCAGCGAGATCGGAAGCATGGTCCTCGCGCAGAAAAAAGTTCATGTCATAGAACTGCACCGAATCGCAGCCGTACTTCCCCACAAGGTGACGAAGGACCGCCTCCGTTCTGGCAGGAGATTCCATCAACTCACGCGTTCCATAAGCGGCATGTACTCCGCAAAAACTGCACTGGAACGGGCACCCAATGCTGGCGTGATGCGCGGCCGTTCGCCTCCCGAAGAACGAAGGTCGCAGATACTGTTCGACTGGGATTCGATGGAATGGTGTCCACGGGAACGCATCCGGTGGCTTCATCATGCGCTCCGGGTTGTGCCGATGAAGGCCAAAAGCATCCTTATAGGAGAGTCCAGCCACGTCATCGAATGACCGAAGCCCTCGCTTGGCCTGCAGCAACTCGAGGAGTGTCTCCTCGCCCTGGCCTCGCACGACATAATCGACATACGTAGCGTTCAACGCCGCGCCCGGATAGATAGAAGGGAAGTAGCCTCCCCAGACGACGGGCAGTTTCGGGAATGCCCGCCGGATAAGCTTGCAACTTTCCATGGCCGCGGCCATTTGCGGGCCTGGCATCACTGTCACGCCGAGCAACTCAACATTCCCCGTGCGCACCAGCTCAAGAATCCTCTCCGTCGCGTCCTCGTGCAAGTTGCCATCGACGATCTCGTATTCCTCCTTGCCCTCCAGCACTGCCGACAGCGCGAGGACGGATAACGGGAACCGCCGGTTGCGCGGCTTGGTCGCGCGAGGATTGAACAGTATGATCACTTTCTGACCTCGGAGAAGTAAATCCTGAATTGTGATGGCTCGCGTCGGCCATGGAGACGCGCCACCCACGGTCGCAGCGCCCACCGGATCCCGTAATAGGGAGTGACAATTTGCCAGTTCAGGTTGAAGAGCTGTGCCAGTCGATCCAGCCGGGAATCCGTCAGGTATTCCAAACTCTTGAGTCCATTCGACGGGAATCCGTATCGGCTGTTGAACATCTGTTGTCGTTCGGCAATCATCTGTTCGCCGCTTTCCTCGCGGCTGTACCATGCAGTGTCCGCAATGATCACCATGCCCTCATTTCGGAGACATCGCACGGCTTCTGCCATCGTTGCAACATAGTCTTCCGAGTAGTGGAAGGAAGCGTTAAAGATGACGCAGTCGAATTGCGCGCTCGCGAACGGCATGGAATCCGCGTCAGTTTGAAATCGCGGAAACAGATCGGGCAGCTTCTGCCGGTAGTGAATGGCGGCGCCGAGCCCGTCCGTGTTGTTGGTAATCAGGTCCACCGCGACCGGCCGATGTCCTCTTATTGCAAGCCTGTAACTCAACCAACAATTTCCGGCGCCTATGTCGACGATGTCGAGCGGCTGCAAACTATTCATCTCGAGCAGCGGGAGAACCTCTTGCTCCAAGGATCGAAAACTCCGCGCACGAACATTCCACTGAGCAGCATTTCGGCCGGAGAGATCGTTGTACGGCAGCGCAAGATAGAACGCAGAGTCTTCGCTACCACGACCCTCGCTCGTACGCACGATCTGGTACTCGGTCATGAATCTCGCGAAGTGACGCTCACGCTCCGGAGATAGCGCGTGCCAAATGCCATCCACCTGTTGCATCCGAAAGAAGCACGCATCGCACTGCAACTCGGGCTCGAGCGCGTTCGCTGTGCGATCAACATTTCCAAGTTCCCGGGCGCACCGCGGACACCGCAATGCAATCGCATTGCCGTCGGCGAGATCGAGGTTGTGGGCCAGCGTACTCATGCGTTTGTCCTTTCGAACCGCAGCAGCATGTGATCGCCGATCAATCGAAAAAGTGGAAGCCGGCAGACGAGCCGATCAACGTCCGCGAATCTCTCCAAGATACTGCCCCCGTGTTGAAAGTGACTGTTCAGGTAACTAGGAGGAACAAAGATCCCGATACCGGTAACACCGCAAAGCCGGAACCACGGCTCGAATGCAATCCGCAATTCGCGAATTGTGGGATACCAAACCTCAACCTCACTATCGCAAACGCGCACCATGCTCCGCCCGTTCCAGCGCCGAACCGCCTTCGCAAACTGTCCCCGGACTCCGTACCATGCGGACTCCCAAAGACAGAATCGCGTTGACAGGCACAACAGCGCACTGCTCCCGGGAGCCAACAGGAAGCTGATCGACCGTGCAACCTGGTATAGGTCGCGCACGCAATTCAGGCCGGAAAAGTTAGAGAAGATTCCGTCGAAAACACGTGGACGAAGCGCTGTGAGAAGTTCACTCGAGAGACAAGAGAACTGAATTGGCAGATTGAGACCGCAGGCACGCAGTTTCGCCCTCGCAATCATTCGCGACGATGCATCGATTGCCGTAACGTGCACACCACGCTGGCCGAAATGGAGAGCATCCTCACCAGTTCCGCAATTCAGTTCGAGGATGTTCATGCCTGGCAGGAACAACGGGTCCGCAACTCGCCAGACCTGCTCACGCTGTGCACGCCCAATCGGGCTGAAAGTGAACACATCGTCATAGAAATCCGCCATCGCGTCGAACGCGCGCACTGCCGCGGCTGGTGCAAGGTAGTTCATGCTTCCACCTCGGCGGCAGTCAGATGCAGGCCCGAGCGCGCAACCGATATCTCATGCCGAAGAGGCGCAAGATCGGCAGTCGGCGCGCCGGACGACGACAGTCGCGAGAGCGCAACTTCATTCTTGAGCAGGCGGTCCGCGCACTCATAGAAATGTCGCGAATGACGTCCTCTGATCGCGAATTCCCGATCGGAACTCTCAGCCCATGACTTGATTTGAACAACATTGTTCGCCACCCGATCGAAATATGGCGTGCCTTTGATCGGGTACGCCACAGTCGTCAGGAAAATATCAGGTGCGCTCCGCTTGACATGCTCGATGGTGGCCTCAATGTCGTCGATAGTTTCTCCTTCGTATCCCCACATGAGAAACATTCCTGTCTGTATTCCGCGTTCACGGCAAATCTCATTGGCATACTGCACTTGCGCCACCGTGACACCCCGTTCCATCGAATCGAGTATCCGTTGCGATCCGCTCTCGGACCCGATCCATAACCGGAAGCAGCCAAGCTCGCGAAGCAAATCGGCTACTTCGGCATCGATCCTGTCGGCGCGGGAAATACACTCGAACGGCAAGTGGAGTCCCCGACGACGCATTTCCGTGGCATACTCGCGAAGCCAGCCCTTGTGAATGGTGAACACGTCATCGGCCACCCAGGCCATGTCGGGTGAATACTCACTGAGCAGCCCTTCCACTTCATCCACAACCAGGGTCGCTTTCCGCCTGCGGTGCGTATGTCCATACACCTGGTGACTGCACCACCGGCACCGATAGGGACACCCGCGCGCCGTGATGAACGACACCGAACTCTGCCCATGAGCTTCTCGCCACGTCTTCAGGTATTTCGGAATATCGACAAGATCTCGCGCAGGCCAGGGCTGCGTGTTCAGATCCGGGATCAACGGTCGTTGCTTCGTCTCCCTCAACACTCCATCATGCAAAAATGCAATCCCGGCAATGTCGTCCAGCGCACATCCGTTCCACAGCGCAGGAACAAGTTCCTGTAATGTCAGTTCCGCTTCGCCGAACACGACAACGTCGGCGCCAGCATTCAGGTATTCCCACGCGTACGATCCGGGTTCCGGTCCGCCAACAATCGTCTTCCAGCCCAGGCGCTTCGCAGTCTTCAGGATCTCGATGACATTCTTCCGAGTCATCAGGTTTGCGTACACGCCCAACACCGACGGTCCGTTATTCTGCAACGTGCTGTACAGATCGTTGCGGCATGCAAACGTTGTGTCGAAGACCTCAACATCGACTCCGTGCCTGCGAAGGTGCGAGCAGAGATACAGTAAGCCCAGCGGCACATACGGCTTCCGGATCTGAAGCTCCTTCGGATCTTCGTACATGAAGTATCCGTGGGTGAGAAGCAGGTCCATACCTAAGCCTCCCTCCCGCACGGTTGAATGCTGCTAATCGGTACGAACTCGCTTACCTGGTTTGGAATGATCTCAGTAGGATCAGCGTTTCGGCTCACAGGTTCCAAGTCCCAAACAGTCCCCCACCGCTCAGCAACTTCTTCCGCTGTTGTACGCCCATGCCACGAATCAACTTCACAGTGCAGTGCGTCTCGGACGGCGCGATAAAAGTCATCCGTATACGCACCTTTGAAGATCACGCAGAGATCGTCGCTGTCCCTCCAATTGCGCTTGCGCCCCATCTGCTCCTGCACCATTGCGTAAAACTTCGTATTGGGCAGCGGATAAGAAAGAGAAACGCCGATGTCATCGGGCCGCGTGTTCCGCACCAGTTCGATCGTCTTCTGCAAGTCCTCCCAGCGCTCTCCCGGATATCCGAATTGCAGGAAGAAACAGGCGCGAATACCTGCCACTCTCAAACGCTCGCGTGCCCTCACCGCATCCAGCGGAGTCAACCCTTTCTCCATTGCATCTAGCACCGTCTGCGAGCCGGACTCAACTCCCATCCACACTTCATTGCAGCCGGCACGCTTCAACGCATCCACCGTGGCCGCGGTAAGCAGTTCTGCCCGAGTCTGAATCTTGAACGGCAGCGCACACCCAAGCCTCTCCACCTCGCGCGCGAACGCCTGGATCCAATGACGGTTCAGGCCAAAGATGTCGTCCGCGAACCAGACGTGTTCGGCCCCGTACTCTTCACGGAGTCGCATCAATTCCTTCGCAACCGATTGCGGGGAACGCAAAGCGAAGTGGTCACCGAAAATCGGCTTCGCGCACCAGTTGCATCGGAACGGACATCCACGGCTGGAAACCACGTTCAGCGAAAAGTATCCGTGCGCTTCGGTCCAGGCTTTCCGATACGGCTCAAGATCGATCAGGTCGCGCGCTGGCTCCGGCAATGCTTCAATCCAGTCCGACGGCCGTCGCGGCGAATTGCTGATGATTCTCTTCCCATGCTTCAGTACAAGGCCAGGCACGTCCTCCCACGAATCGCCTTTCAGTGCGCGTGTGCAAACTTCCAACAGGCCCTGTTCAGCCTCGCCCAGCAGTACTGCGTCGAAGCTGTTGTCCAGGTACGCCGCGGAATGGTC
>Ga0307410_10000839_pt1 | contig 13054 bp, 16 predicted proteins | sample 322Ometagenome_3_FD_203707 | JGI IMG/M metagenome (GOLD analysis project Ga0307410, IMG submission 203707) | Maize rhizosphere microbial communities from greenhouse at UC Davis, California, United States - 322HYB-O-3 | ecosystem: Host-associated > Plants > Roots > Rhizosphere > Soil | place...
CATCCGTCGGAGTAGGCGATCGAGACTTTATAAAATCCGGTTTTGGGCTGGCCTTTGATGCCGTAGACCTTGACGCGGTCCGGACCGCCGTCGGCAAGGTGAATGCTCGAAAAATCGGCAACCACGTCGGGAGTGATGTAGGCCTTTGGGTCTCCCATTTCGTACAAAAGCTGCTCCTTAATGGCCTGAACATTGACACGGCCGCCGGTGCCTTCGTGTTTCGTGACGACGAATTCGCCTGACGGCTCTGCCTCGACGATCGGGAAGCCGACGTTGGTGAGGTCCGGAATATTCTGCCAATCGAACTGGCAATTACCGCCCGACGCCTGCGCGCCGCATTCGATGATGTGGCCGGCGATGGTTCCGGCAGCTATCCGGTCCCAGTCGTCGAACTTCCACCCAAATTCGTGCATCAGCGGGGCGAGGGTGAGGCCGGTGTCGGTCAGCCTGCCGCCGACCACGATCTGGGCGCCCTTGCCGAGGGCTTCGACCAGGCCTTCCGCCCCCAGGTAAACATTCGCCGCCTGAACCTTGTCGCGGACCGCCGACAGCGGCTCGCCGCTTTCCATGTTCTTGATCGGAATGCCTTTTTGCTCGAATTCGTCGAGACGGTCGAGAATATCGTCGCCGGTAACAACGCCTATTTTCAGCTTGCCGGAAAGCCCCAGATCCCGCGCCGTCGATACGATCGCCTCGGCGCAGCCGCGCACGTTAACGCCGCCGGCGTTCGAGAGGACCTTGATGTTTTTCTCGACGCAGTCGGGCAGGATCTCGCGAAGAAGCTGCACAAAATCGCGAGCGTAACCTGCCTGCGGATCGCGGGCCCGCTGCTTTTGCATGATCGACATCGTGACCTCGGCCAGATAGTCGAGCATCAAGTAATCGATCGGCCCGCCCCGGACCTGATTGACCGGCGCCGTCAACAGGTCGCCCCAAAACCCCTGGCCGCTCGCGACCCTTACTTTTTGTTTCATAAAGGGTCAATTAGAAAACAAAAAAATGAGGCGGTCAACAATCGACGCTTTCGCGCATTGACCCGCCTCGAGGGTTAGAAACCCTTGAAAAATTGAAGTTTAAGGTTTATTGTCGTCGCCATTGACGGCTTTCTTGGTCGCGTACCAAGTCCTTTTCGAGACCCATTTCGTGCCGTCCCACGTGGTCACGGTGAGCCATTTGCCGCCCTCATAGGCCTGGCCGGCGACATTCTCGGTGACGTTTACCATAGTGTTGCCGAATTTTTTGGACGTCGATTTGGCGGCGCTCGCGGTGGCCGATGCGGCATCACCGGTCTTATCGGCCGTCTTTTCGAGGGCGTCCGTCACTACCACTCCGGTTTTCTTAGCCGTATCCACCGTCACCTCTTTGGTTTTCGAAGCGGCGTCTTTGACCTTGTCAACGACTTGGGCGGAGACCGTAGTGTACGAGATCGAGACGAGCCCGACGAGAAACAAAATACTTAGTAAATGCTTGATCCGCATATATTTACCTCGCTTACAATATAGAGATATCGAATCGGGAGATCCGATCTCTCCCCGACGCACGATTTATGCCAAAAGGAAAACGCCGGCGAAGCGGCGTTTAACGAAAATAATTTTCAGACCACGCTAATAAACCACTTTCTTGGTGCGGCTGACGACCTTACGGCCGGTCTTCCAGGTTTTCTTGCCGGTCCATTTTGTGCCGACCCAGACCTTACGCGAGACGTATTTTGTGCCGTCCCACGTCCTGCGGACGACATATTTCCCGCCGCGATAGGTCCGCCTCGCGATCCCACCTCGCCGCCTTCGGGTCGTGGTGGTCTGTGCCGAGGCCGAGAAAGAGCGGTCGCCGCTGATCGTCCCCGCGACGAAAACGATCGACAAAAGCATCAGTAACGAAAGAAACAAAGCTTTGAATTTGTTCATTTTATACCTCCCTGGTTTTCTCGATACTAACCCGCAAATGCCGTGAAATCAACAAAAAAGCAATTCAGGCCGGCTCACGGACATTCTGGTTTATGTAACTGACGATGTCCTCGGTCGAAGTACCGGGCAGGAAGATCTCGGCAACGCCCTGAGCCTTGAGTTCGGGGATGTCTTCGGCCGGCACGATACCGCCGACTAGAACGAGGGTGTCGTCCATCCCGTTTTCGCGCAAGAGTTGGACGATCCGCGGGCAAAGCGTCTTGTGGGCGCCGCTTAAAATGGATATCCCGACCGCGTCCACGTCTTCCTGCAGGGCCGCCGAGGCTATCATTTCGGGCGTCTGGCGAAGCCCGGTATATATCACCTCCATTCCGGCGTCACGCAAGGCACGCGCGATCACCTTTGCACCGCGGTCGTGGCCGTCCAGGCCCGGTTTGGCGACCAGAACCCTGATCTTTCTTTGGCTCATAAAAGCCTAAGTATATTAGCGAACAAACCTTGCGAGCAAACCGCCGGGTTTGACGAATGGCTTAAGCCGCGACCAGGTAAATTTGAATTCGCCGGCGGGCTGGAGCGCCTCGATCACGTGCGGGAAGCCATAGTCATAGTAGAAGGTCACGCCGTCCGCGTTGACAGAGAATTCTTTAAGATCGGCAGCCGTGTAATTTGATTCCGAAAACAGTTCGGACGGGTCGACCTCGCCCGCGTCCGGTTGCTTTTTGATCTCCTCGATCGCCTTCGCGATCTCGATCTTCTGGGCTTTTCGTATCATGCCGGCAAGGCCCGGCAGGTTCTGAAATACCTCGGCCACGCGGACGCGGTTTCCGGTTCGCATATCCACGACCACGCGGCGGGTAACGCTGTCCGGGTAGGCGGCGGTGCCGGTCATCCAAAGGCTGACGCAAATGATGCCGTTGGCGTTATAGAGAACCTTGTAATCGGCCTCCTCGAGCCATTGATATTCGCCCAATTCTTCCTTCATGTTGATCTGAAGGACCGATTCGGGGCTGATCGCACGGGTGATCTTCGTGGAAAGAGCGGGTGTCGCGGCTTTGACGATGGGACGGCGAATGGTGAACGTCCGTTTGAAATCCATCTCCGCCTTCGGGCGTCTGTACGTGGTCTTTTTTGGGGTTATAACGACGTTCTGGGCGGCGGCCGCACAGGTGCACACGGCGGCAGCGACCAATACGAAAAAGATCTTTATTTTCATCAAATTGAGTTAAAGGTGATACGGGTCTCGAGCGCTCTCAGCGGCGCTCCATGTTCGGTGACGCCAGTAGGCACCGCATTTTGCCGAAAATGCCGGGCCGCTCGCGCATTTCGGCGAACATTTCTTGCCAGGCATGTGTATTTATCCTGAGCGGATTGAATGTGTCGATCTGCTTAATGATGCCGTAACGCGGCTCTTCCTGTTCGGATACGAATGAGCCGAACAACTTGTCCCAAATTATCAATACGCCGGCGTAATTCTTGTCAAGATAGGGGTTATTGACTCCGTGGTGGACGCGGTGGTGCGAAGGAGTGTTCAGAACGGTCTCAAGCGGGCCGAGCGTTTTGATGAACCGGGTGTGGATCCAAAATTGATAGATCAAATTGAACCCGTGCATAGTCAGAAACATCCACGGTGCGAAGCCAGCCAGCATAATGGGGGCGTAAAAGATCCAATGCAGGGTTCCCGAAAACCAGCTCTGGCGGACCGCGACGCTGAGGTTGTAAAACCGGCTCGAATGATGGACGACATGGAAATTCCAGAACAGCCGCGACTCATGGCTGACGCGGTGGAACCAGTAGTAAACAAAGTCGTCCACGAAGAACAAGATACCCCACGTCCACCAGGCGTCGGCGGGGAATTTGTAAGGAGCGATCTGATAGCAAAATACGTAGACGGCCCCGAAAAACAGGGCGAAAACGGCGCCAAAGGCGACGCTCATAAATCCGATGAGAATGTTCGTCCAGGCGTCTTTGGATGAGTAATAACCGGCCTTACGGCGCCCGTTGTACCATGCCTCGAGGGCGATCATTAACGCGAAGAGCGGGATGGCGATGACGGTCGGATTTAGCATTACGGCCCAGGGTATTCTAATATGAAGCCATCACTACGCGAAGGGGCAACTCACGTGAAAAAAGCACTTAAGATCGCCGTCGCCGTCATCGTCCTGCTCGTCGTGGTCGCACAGTTCATCAGGCCGGACAGGGCGAATCCGCCGGTTGACCCGGCACAGACGATGTATGCGTCGATGGTGGTGCCGGCGGACGTAAAGGCGGTTCTCGATCGCTCGTGCAACGACTGCCATTCGAACCAGACCACTTACCCCTGGTACACCAACATTTCCCCTCTCTCGTGGTGGCTGCAAAACCACATCAACGAGGGCCGCCACGAGCTAAATGTAAGCGAATGGAACACTTACCAGCCGCGAAAGAAAGCCAAAAAGCTCGAGGAGGTCTGCGAGCAGGTCCGCGCGGGTGAGATGCCTTTGCCGTCATATTTGGTGGTCCACCGCGACGCGGCCCTGACCCAAAGCGACATCGACCTGCTCTGCAAATGGAGCGAGGAAGCACGCGCGCAGACCGGGCAATGAGATCGGCGTTTTGAGTCAACCAGAGCGGTAAACTACCCTTCCAGATCGCGCATTTCGCCAACGAGTATCACAATATCCGGCATCGGCCCCGATCGAAAGATACGCCCTCTCATAATTTCCCCGCGCGTCTAAGTTCGGCCCTCTGATCGTGTTTTTGATAGTGCCTTTGATCGTCTCGGACGGTGGTGCCGACCACGGGCGCGACATCGTCGTCCTGGGGGTAAGCGAAAGGGCGACAACTACCGCGAAGGCCACCTTTGTGTTTCGAAGTATAAATTTCGCGCGATTGAAGATCACACCTGAATCTACGCCGGAAATAATAATCCGGATGCGTTTTCCGGCTAGGCCACGCGGCCGGCGCGCTCGGATGCGAGAGTGAAGTTGGGAAGGATCCGGAAACGGACGACGCCGGCGGTGACGCGGCGGCCGACCTCGAGCGGGAACGCGGCCGTTTCGGTTTTCGGACGCGTGACGATGATCGTTTGCCCGCCGTGCGAGGCGAGGCGGACGCTAACGCGCTCGAAGGCGCCGACGAAACTCACCTCCTCTACCGTGCCTTCGGCCAACGGCTGGTAATGCTGGCTTAAATTTTCCGGCCGGCGCAAAAAGACGTCTTCGGGCCGAAAGACGAGCTTGACCGATTGCCCTTCGCGGAAATGGCCGACGTCTTCGAGGTCGAGCGATACCTCATCGGAAACAAAACGATTTTCGCGTATCAGACCGAGCAGAAGATTCGCGGCACCGAGAAACGTCGCCACGTATTCGGTCTCGGGGCGCATGTAAACTTCGAACGGCGTGCCCTGCTGCTCGATGCGGCCGGCGTTGAGAACGGCGAGGCGGTCCCCGAGCTCGAGCGCCTCTTCCTGATCGTGCGTGATGAAGATCGACGGCACGTTGATCTTTTTTAAGAGCGATTTGATCTCGCGTCGGAGTGTGGTGCGTATCTGCGCGTCGAGGGCGCCGAAGGGCTCGTCGAAAAGCAGCACTTCGGGGTCGTAGGCGAGCGCGCGTGCGATGGCGACGCGCTGCTGCTGGCCGCCGGAAAGCTGGGAAGGGAATTTCGCGCGGTGGTCGCCGAGGTGCACAAGTTCGATCAGCTCGTCGACGCGGTTTTTGATCGAGGAATTCTGCTGTCTGCGAAGCTTGAGGCCGAAGCCGATATTGCGCTCGACATTCATCTTTGGAAAAAGCGCGTACGACTGAAAGATGACGCCGGTGCCGCGCTCTCTCGCCGGCAAGCGCGTGACATCCTTGCCATGCAGCATAACGCGACCCGAATCGGGATTCTCCAAACCGGCGATGATGCGCAGGATCGTCGTTTTGCCGCTGCCGGAAGCGCCGAGAAGCACGAAGATCTCGCCCTCGTCGACGCGGAAGTTTATGTCCTCGAGCACCGACGCGGTGCCGAACCGTTTGCTGAGCCCATCGATCAAAACGGCGCCGCCGTTCGGGTTGGCCATATGCTGTCGCTATTCGGACTCGAGCCAGTCGCGGGCGAAAAACAGGATGCTGAAAATTACAAAGGAGAAAAGGGCGAGCACGATCGCGACGGCGTTTGCCGCCTCGACCTGGCCTTCGTTGAACTTCGCGAAGATGTATAGCGGAGCCGTCTGCGTGCGGCCGGAAAGATTTCCGGAGACCAGAATGGTCGAGCCGAATTCACCGACCGAGCGGGCAAAGGTCAAAAGCGCGCCGCCGACGATCGCACCTCGCAGACTCGGCAGCGTGACGTGCCAGAAGGTCTGCCAGCGGTTGGCGCCCATCGTCGCGGCGGCCTCCTCGAGCGAGCGGCTCATCGTCTCGAGCACCGGCATTATGACGCCGAACGCGAGCGGGAAGGTGACGAAAATGTTGGCAAGAATGATCGCGTACGGCGTGAACATTATCTGCATATCGGCCGGCAGATAGCGGCCGAGAATTCCGTACGGGCCCCAAAGCAGCAGCAAGGCGAAACCGGCGACGGCGGTCGGGATCGCGGTCGGGATCGAGATCATCACGATCAGCGCGTTGCGGCCCCAGAAGGTGTATTTCGACAAAACATACGCCGCGAACAGGCCGAAAAGGATATTGAAAACGGTCGCCCAGATGCTCGTGATGAACGAGAGTTTTAACGCGAAAATGGCGTCGGGCGCGGTCAAGGCCTGCCAGAAAGTGCCTAATCCGCTGCTCAGCCCGAAGATGAAGATCGATGCGATCGGGAGCAAAACGAGCGGCAGCATCATCGCCAGCAGCACGCCGACGCTCAGCGGTTTGAACACGTCGAGCCCGCGGGTGTGCCGCACGCCGGAGAGGTTTGCGCTCATCTATTTGCCCTTGACCTGGTCGCGGAAGATCGCCTCAATGACGTCGGGGTACGCTTTGACCCAACCGCCGAAATATTCGACCGTAAACGGCAGCTCGATCTTCGCGAATTCGGGGTTCGAGGTGTTGAAACTCTCGTTGGTGACCGAGCGGAAGTGGTTTTTCACGAAGGCCTGCTGGGCCTCGTCGCTCCAAAGGAAATTGCGAAACGCGAAGACGAGCTCTTTTTCCTCGGGCGTGACGTTGCGTTCGACAACCACGGCGGGGTGCTCGCTGAATATGGTCGACCGCGGGATCACCATGTCGAAGGGGGCGTTCGCCTGCTTCATCAACAGGCCTTCAAGCTCGTAAGTGATCAGCGCGTCGCCGTGACCGGTCTCGAGCTGCGTGCGCGCTTCGCGGGCGGAGCCGGGCGTCGAGACGACGTTCTTCCAGATCGCCTGCAGGGTACTCAACGCGCGTGCGGGGTCGGCCTTGCCGGTCTCTACCTCGGACTTCTTCAGCTCGGACCCGTAGATCGCCAGGATAGACCACTGGGCGCCGCCCGAGCTGACCGGATCGGGATGTATAAGCCGCACGCCGGGTTTGGCGAGGTCGGCGAAATCCTGAATACCGAGCGGGTTTCCGCGGCGGACGATGATCGCGAACGGCGTTTTGTTTACGATGCCCTTTTGGCCAGTCGCCCACCAGTCTTCGGGCACATGCCCGGCCTTGATCAGCCGCTGCACGTCGCCCTCGATCGACAAGATCGCAATGTCGGCAGGGGCACCCTGCAGTATCTGGTTCGTGATCGTTTCGGAGCCGGCGAACGAGGAATTGAACGTTACCGTTTCGCCGTGCTCGCGGAGCCATTTGGCGGCGAAGGCGGGATAGATGTCGCGCTCGAGCGACTCTTTCATGATCGAGAACCCGTAAACCGTGATCGTGCGTGAGCCTTTGGTATCAGTCGGACCGGGAAGGCAGGCGGTCAAAAATATCGCCAGGAATGCCGTGATCGCTAAAATGCGCCGCATAAGCGTTTCGTCTCCCCCGTGAATACAATACGGGCCGCGGAAGCACACCCGGCGTCCGCGGCCCATACTGCAAAACAGTGTTGCTTCTTCGTTTTGGCCTGCGAGGTTAGCTGACGGGCTGGAAGCGAAGAATCTTCGTCTGATGGTCTTTCAGATTCGCCCCGTTCTCACCAACGGTGAAAGTTTTGGTTCCCCCGCGCCGCTTCATTTCGGAAAACGACTTCGGCCATTAAATTTTTGCTAGTTTATATAAAAGAAAAGACTTAAAGCAAGACAATTTGTCTGACGTGTTGCCTGCCGCGATCCGCGGACAATGGCGCTATTGCCTATTTGCCCGGCGGTAATCTGAATTAGAGTCTCGGCCGCTTCAGCCGGGCCAATGGTTCAACTGAGCGGCACGGCCGAAAAAAATCGTTGACGCTTGGCGTCGAGGACGGGTATAGTTTTTCTGGATTTCATTCGAAAAGCTGGACCGGCGGGGCTTCTCCACCGCGGGTCATTCTAACGGAGAGGCGTTTTCTGCGTCCGGTGGAAGTTTTTAAAACATAATTATATTCGGCATTCTGAGCGCCCTGAGGAAAGAGCCCGGGGCGGCCCGTCTGTAATCCAAAACAAAGCAGGAGAATTCAATGAAAACTCGGACTAACTTCGTCGCGTTTGTCGTCGCCGTCGCGATCGCAGGCGTGATCCTCACTATTCCCACCGGTTCGTATGCTAACCATTCCTGGCAAGGCTATCATTGGGCACGGACGTCGAACCCCTTCACGATCAGGTTGGGCGACAACGTGAGCAGCGTATGGGACCCATACCTGACGATGTCGTCGTCGGACTGGAACGCATCGAGCGTAATGAACACGCTCGTCGTCGGCGGCAGCGGGACATCGGCCCGCAAGTGTTCGCCCACGCTGGGCCGTGTTGAGCTTTGTAACACGACGTATGGCCGGACCCAGTGGCTCGGGATCGCCTCGATCTGGGCGAGCGGCAGCCACATCACGCAGGGCACCGTCAAGATGAACGACACCTACTACGCGATGGCGCAGTACAACACGCCCGCCTGGCGGCAAATGGTGATGTGCCAGGAGGTCGGTCACACGTTCGGACTCGACCACCAGGACGAGAATTTCAGCAACACGAACCTCGGAACCTGCATGGATTACACCAACGACCCGGACGGCGGTGGTTCGTACGGTGCCAGCAACTTGCACCCCAACACGCATGACTATGACCAGCTGGAAACCATATACGCCCACCTGGACAATACGACGACCGTCGGGACGGCGGCGGCAGTGAACGGTCAGGACATCGACACCAACGACCCCGGTCAATGGGGCCGCGCCGTCGCGTTCAACAACGCGGGACGCGGTGTTCGTTTTGAGCGCGACCTGGGCAATGGGGTGAAGCTGTTCACCTTTGTCTTTTGGGCGGAAGCTCCGCGTCACGATCACGAAGATTAACGAGTCGAAATAGACAGAGCCGAGCGGGCTGCGGTTTCGGCCGCGGCCCGTTTTCTTTTGAAACAGGCCGCTCGGCGGCGGGTCGTATCGGGTCGGATTTTTTCGTTGCTAAATCGCAGCTTTTTGTGGATAATCTTTTCGCTTTCCCCCGTTCCCCTGCCAATATCCGTAATATGAAGACCCACAAGCAGTACCCTCGGGCGGGCACGTTCCTGTTGCTCGTTTTCTGTCTTAACGTATCCCTCGTCAGCTCGTCGACGCTTTCGCGCGCCGGCTCGGCCGATGAATCGAACATTTTTCAGCTCGTCAATCGCGAGCGCGAGCGGGCAGGATTGTCCGACGTTCAATGGGACGCCGCCGCCGCGACCGTGGCCCGCCGTTACGCCGAACGGATGGCGGACCAGGGGTTTTTCGCCCACGTCGACCCTGACGGCAACACCGCGATGCAGCGGGCCGAGCGTTCGGGGTTGAAACACTGGTCGCGGATCGGCGAGAACCTTTTTTCGTGCGACGCGACGCGCGGTTTCACGACCCTGGCCGTTCGCGGGTGGATGAAATCGCCGTCGCATCGGCAGAACATCCTCGATCCCGCATGGACCGCGGCCGGAGTTGGGATGGCCGAGGCCGACGACGGCACGATCTACGTAGTGCAGATATTTATTGAAAGGTAGAAATTTGCACAAGCCCGCAGGCTGTAAGAACGATATATTCATCGTCGAGCATACCGCCCTTGCTTTTCGGGCTTGTGCATTTTAGCGTCGCCATATCACCGTCTTCCTTTTCTTTTAGCTTCGGCAGCGATAAAATAAAGGGTTATGCCTTTGCTGCGCATTGTCCACTACCCGGAGCCGGTTTTGCTGGAAGTCGGCCGGCCGGTCGCCGAGAAAGACCGCGAAAACGGGCTCGCAACGCTCGTGGACGACATGTTCGAAACCATGTACGACGCCGGCGGCGTCGGTCTTGCCGCGCCGCAGGTCGGCGTCTCGAAGCGCCTGTTCGTGATGGACGTGCGCGGCGCCGAGGACTCGTCGATAAAGCTCGCACTCATTAATCCGGAAATAATTCACGTCGAGGGCGAGCAGGTCGGCGACGAGGGCTGCCTGTCGTTTCCCGGTCTTTATCAGACGATAAAGCGCGACATGCGCGTGATCGTGCGGGCCGAGGATTTGGCCGGCGAGACGGTCGAGCACGATCTGAAGGACCTCGCGGCACGCTGCGTCCTGCACGAGACGGACCACTGCGACGGCATAGTATTCCTCGACCGAATGACATCATTGAAACGCGAACTGGCCAAGCGTAAAATAAAAAGGCTCCAAAAGTCGGGGAAGTGGGAATGAGCCTCGAAGAGACACGATTGACATGCGAAGTGAGGTCGGTCCGGGAGATGAACCTTTACCTCGCGGCCGGCTGGAAGCTGGTTTTGACGTACGTCAAGCACCTTTCCGATTCGCAGGAGCCGCGTTTCGTCCTGGGGTGGCAGACCGACGATCAGCCCGTCGTCCCGGAGATGCTGGACGCGTGGGAGTTGAGCGAGTTGGACAGGCAGCGGTATCGATGATCGGTGTATGCCGTCAAAGATCAGGGAATTGATCGCACAATTAGAAAGAAACGGCTTCGTTGACCGGCGGCAAAGGCAGTCACAGGAATTACGAACATCCCGAAGGTGCGAGACTGACAATTTCGGAAAAGCTTGGCGCGGACGCACAGAAATACCAAGAAAAACTGGTGCGCAAGGCTTTGAAGCAGATCAAGAAACGATGAACACGATCGCTGATCAGTATGAAAAGATTGTGTACTGGAGCGACGAGGACCAGTGCTACATCGGCATGTGCCCGGAACTGTTCTATGGAGGTGTGCACGGCGACGATCCCGAGACGGTTTTTAAAGAACTGCTTGAGGTAGTAGACGAGTGGGTCGAGATATTTGAGAAGGATGTTCGAGCACTGCCGGAACCAAAACACGCAGTTGAACAAGCGGCTTAGTATCGGCTGCTATTGACGGAAATATATGCAAACACAGCGAGTATTGGACGAATTCAGGAACGAGCCTTTTACCGATTTTTCGAGGCCCGAGAACGCCGAGGCGATGCGAGCGGCGATCGAGAAGGTGCGGTCGGAACTGGGCCGCGAGTATCCGGTGATCATCGGCGGTGAAAAATTTTCGCTGGTCGAGAAATTCGAGAGCCGCAATCCGGCGAACAAGTCGGAAACGGTGGGCGTGTTTTCGGAGGTGGACGCGGACACGTCGCTGGTCGAAAAGGCGATCGACGCCGCGACCGCGACGTTCAAGGTCTGGAGGAACGTGCCGGCCCATGAGAGGGCCGAGTACATTTTCAAGATCGCGGAGATCATGCGGCAGAGGAAGCACGAGCTTTCGGCGTGGATGGTCTTCGAGGTCGCGAAAACTTGGGCGGAAGCCGACGGCGACACGGCCGAGGCGATCGACTTTATGGAATTCTACGGCCGCGAGATGCTCCGCTGGTCGCAGCGGCAGCCGGTGACCAAGCTGCCGGGCGAGAACAACAGTCTCGAATACATCCCACTTGGCGTCGGCGCCGTTATCCCGCCGTGGAATTTCCCGCTCGCGATCATGTCGGGGATGACGATGGCCGCGGTGGTCACCGGCAACACGGTCGTGCTGAAACCTTCGTCCGATTCGCCGACGATCGCGGCCAAATTCATGGAGATCGTCGAAGAGGCGGGCTTGCCGCCGGGCGTCGTTAATTTCGTGACCGGAAGCTCGGCGACCGGCGAGGCGATGACGACCAGCCCGAAGACGCGATTCATCTCGTTCACGGGATCGAAACAGGTCGGACTGCACATCAACGAGGTCGCCGCCAAGGCGCGCGACGGGCAGATCTGGATCAAGCGCGTGGTCGCCGAAATGGGCGGCAAGGACGCCATCATCGTGACGGACGATGCAGATCTCGATTCGGCGGCGTCGGGCGTGGTGCACGCGGCATTCGGGTTCCAGGGGCAGAAATGTTCCGCGTGCTCGCGACTGATCGTCGACGAGAACGTGCACGACGCGCTGGTGAAGAAGATCGTCGCGTTGACCAAGGCCCTGAAGATCGGCCAGCCGACCGAGGGCGACACCAATCTCGCGGCCGTGATCAACGAACGTGCCTTCGAGAAAACGCTCGGTTACATCGAGAAGGGAAAGAGCGAAGGCGGCACCATTTTGACGGGCGGCGACGGCGACGATTCGCAAGGCTTCTTCATCGAGCCGACGATCATAGACAACGTAGAACCGGGCTCGACGCTGGAGCAGGAAGAGGTGTTCGCTCCCGTTTTGGCCGTCATCAAAGCGAAGAATTATGATCACGCCCTCGAGATCGCGAACGATACCGAATTCGGATTGACCGGCGCGGTGTATTCGACCGATCAGGGGCGTTTGGAACGAGCGAAAAAGGAATTCCATGTCGGGAACCTTTACCTGAACCGCAAGTGCACCGGCGCGATGGTCGGGGCGCATCCGTTCGGCGGGTTCAACATGAGCGGGACCGACTCGAAGGCGGGAGGGCGTGAGTATCTGCTGCAGTTCATGCAGGCGAAATCGATCGCACAGAAGATATAGAAGAACTTTTTTCGGACAAACTGGAAGGTGAAAACTAACAATCGCGGAACGGGATTCTCCGTTCTCAGTTTTTAGTTTTACTTTCCAGTTTTTTCGCAAATGCGTCCGACGATGAGAATTGTTTTCATGGGTACGCCCGCCGCGGCGGTGCCTACGCTGGCACGCGTGATCGACGACGGTCACGAGGTCGTGGCCGTCTATACGCAGCCCGACAAGCCCGCCGG
>Ga0307410_10000840_pt1 | contig 13051 bp, 8 predicted proteins | sample 322Ometagenome_3_FD_203707 | JGI IMG/M metagenome (GOLD analysis project Ga0307410, IMG submission 203707) | Maize rhizosphere microbial communities from greenhouse at UC Davis, California, United States - 322HYB-O-3 | ecosystem: Host-associated > Plants > Roots > Rhizosphere > Soil | place...
CCAGACGCCGGCGACCCCCTTAACTTCAGCCTGCCCGCCGAGTTTCCCTTCGGTGCCCACCTCGCGGGCCACACGGGTAACTTCCGAGGCGAACGAATTGAGCTGGTCGACCATTGTGTTGATGGTTATCTTCAGCTCCAGAATTTCCCCTTGCACGTCGACGGTGATCTTTTTCGACAAGTCGCCCATGGCCACGGCGGTGGTGACGGCCGCGATGTTTCTCACCTGACCGGTCAGGTTCGACGCCATGAAGTTAACGTTGTCAGTAAGATCCTTCCACGTTCCGGAGACGCCCTGCACAACTGCCTGGCCGCCGAGTTTCCCTTCCGTGCCCACCTCTCTCGCGACGCGCGTCACTTCCGACGCGAACGAGGAGAGCTGGTCCACCATGGTATTGATCGTGTTCTTGAGTTCGAGGATCTCGCCCTTCACGTCCACGGTGATCTTCTTCGACAGATCACCGGTCGCGACGGCCGTGGTCACATCTGCAATGTTACGCACCTGAGATGTCAGGTTCGAGGCCATGAAGTTTACGTTGTCCGTAAGGTCCTTCCATGTACCTGAAACGCCGAGCACTTCCGCCTGTCCGCCCAATTTTCCTTCAGTACCTACTTCGCGGGCCACGCGGGTAACTTCCGACGCGAACGACGACAGCTGATCGACCATCGTGTTGATCGTGTCCTTCAATTCCAGGATTTCGCCTTGCACGTCGACGGTGATCTTCTTTGAAAGGTCGCCGTTAGCCACAGCGGTTGTGACGGCCGCGATGTTGCGGACCTGGCCCGTCAGATTCGAGGCCATGAAGTTCACGTTATCGGTCAAGTCCTTCCACGTACCCGAAACGCCTTTCACCTGCGCCTGACCGCCTAGCTTTCCTTCCGTTCCCACCTCGCGCGCCACACGGGTGACTTCCGAGGCGAAGGAGTTGAGCTGGTCCACCATCGTGTTTAACGTGTTCTTAAGCTCGAGGATTTCGCCGCGCACGTCCACCGTGATCTTCTTCGACAAGTCGCCGTTAGCCACGGCCGTAGCAACCTCGGCGATGTTTCGCACTTGACCGGTAAGGTTGCTGGTCATCAGGTTGACGTTGTCGGTCAGGTCCTTCCAAACGCCGCCGACACCTTTAACTTCAGCTTGTCCGCCGAGTTTACCTTCCGTGCCCACCTCGCGGGCCACGCGGGTCACCTCGGAGGCGAACGAAGAAAGCTGATCCACCATTGTGTTGATGGTGTCTTTGAGTTCGAGGATCTCGCCCTTTACGTTGACCGTGATCTTTTTCGAAAGGTCCCCGTTGGCCACAGCCGTCGTTACTTCCGCAATATTGCGGACCTGGCCGGTGAGGTTGTTGGCCATCAAGTTCACGTTGTCCGTCAGGTCCTTCCATGTCCCGGACACCCCCTTCACTTCCGCCTGCCCGCCGAGTTTACCTTCCGTACCCACCTCGCGGGCCACGCGCGTCACCTCGGAGGCGAACGAAGAAAGCTGGTCCACCATTGTGTTGATGGTATTTTTCAGCTCAAGAATTTCTCCCTTTACGTCGACGGTGATCTTCTTGGAAAGGTCGCCGGTTGCCACTGCAGTAGTCACTTCGGCGATGTTGCGCACCTGACCCGTCAGGTTGTTCGCCATCAGGTTCACGTTTTCGGTAAGATCCTTCCAAGTTCCCGATACGCCTTTGACCTGCGCCTGTCCGCCGAGTTTTCCTTCTGTTCCTACTTCGCGGGCCACGCGTGTCACCTCGGACGCGAACGCACCTAGCTGGGTGACCATCCTGTTCACCGTCTTACCCGTCCGGAGAAATTCACCCTTGAGCGGGCGGCCGTCGATCTCCAGCTTGAAATTCTGTGACAGATCGCCTTCCGCAACGGCACCGATGACGCGGGCAACCTCCGTCGTCGGCTGGGCAAGATCCGTTATCAGGGTGTTGACTGAATCCACACACGACGCCCAGCCGCCTTCGGCCCCGTCGACCGCGGCCCGTTCCGATATCTTGCCTTCGCGCCCGACCACTTCGCTGATCCGGTTCAGTTCGGCCGTCAGCTTCTCGTTACGCTCGATTATTTCATTCAAGCAGACATAGATCTCCGCGGCGTCACCAGTTGCGCCGGACGGCACGCGTTTGGAGAAATCTCCACGCTTGACGGCTTCGAGGATTGTCAGAAGCTGTTTCGGGTCGAGATAATCGCTTTTGGGCACTCTCGTTCTTTTGTTATTACCGTTTGTCTTTATGTTCCCGGTTGACCGTTTGTTACCGGCGGTAGTTTTATTCGAGGTCTCAACACCCATTTTTGATTACTCCAGGTTGATGTTTGAATGCTTTTCGATGCGCGGCGCAAAAAGCCGAAAGCTATTGTCCGAATGACCCTTATTATATGATGCCCCACCGGAACATAGCCAGTGATGAATCTTTCCTTGCTGCCGGGAACCCTCATCCCAGGGCCCCAAATGTCAGGGCACATCACCCTTAGACGTTCCGTGGCGGAACAGCCTTTAGGGCGCGTCAAAACCGTCATGTCCCGCGATCGTCCACGGACACGCCGCCTCGTCTTGACAGCGGAGACGACCCGACGAGCGTTTTCGCCCTCGACCCCTCTAATCGGATAATACAGATCGGGCTTCCCCAGGATACCAGCCGCCGGGAGAGCAAACATAGAAAAGGCAGGCTTTTCATGCCTGCCTTTTCCGTATGTAAACACCGGAATAACTGAACACCTCGGAGCTTTGCTGATCGAACCTGAAATGCCGGAAGGACATTCCGACACCGCGTCATTAACGCACCGATGTTCAGTGATTTACTGTTACCGCCCTTACGCGTTCGCTCACGTCGCGGAACTTTGCGTTTTCGGCGTAGACCTGTTCGAAGAATTTGCCGGCGTTTTCCTGGTCGCCGTTCGCCTCATAAGCGGCGGCGAGTTCGTACCAGAGGCCCTGTTTTTCATCTTTATTCAGGTCGGGGGTCTGCAGTGCCCTATCGAACCACTTCAACGCAAGCTGCGGCATGTTCTGTTCCATGAAACAGAACCCCAGCAGGTTCGCACACGCGAAGAAGCGTCGGGTCTCGTCGTTCGACTGGAGGACCGAAACGGCCTGTTGGAACTCCGTTATTGCCTGTTCGATCAGGCCCATTTCCTTGTACGCGGTCCCGGTGTTGAAATGGGTCTCGTAGTCGGCCTCGTCGCCGACGACGACATCTTCCAGGCCTAGTTCATTGCGCAGATCATCGAGGTCGATCCCCTTCGGCACATCGGCGACCGCCGGAACAGCGTCGAGTACTTGCTCCTCACCAGGGGTCGACGCCGTCAGCGAGGCTATTTCGTCGATCAGTACCTGAATCTCCCTGCGTTCCCCGAATTCACCGCTCAGTTCGCCAGCTGCTTTCTCGGCGAGTTCCAGGTAGCCATTCTCAATGTAGAACCGGATACCGTCGATCTCTTTCTGCAGTCGGTGCTGCACCGCGGCCGCACCGAAAGACTCTTCGGTTTCGGGTTCGCTCACCTCGGTGACCTCGCCTGCGAATGCAAAACCTGTATCCGTTTCGGAGATCTCGACGTCGGCGGTGTACTCGAAATCGCCTGTTTCGTCCGCTTCCGCAGTGACGAATTCGACGGTTGCGTTCCCCGAATTGTTCCCATTTTTCAGGAAACGTTTGTCGAACAGATTTTCTTCAGCTTCGCCCGACTCGTACCCGTGCTCTTCATTGAGCTCGCGAAGCCGCGTGGCATAGTCGACGTCGTGTGGAACCAGCATCGTCAACTGCACAAGGGCGTTACGCTCATCCTCAACCGAGCCGGCGGCACGTGAGACCGTCGCAAGGCGGTCCAGCGAAGTGCACAGGGCCTTCTCGTCACGCTGCCAGGAACAATAACGGGCGCGAAGGCGGAGGGCGTCGAGCTGATCAGGCTCCCGATCGAGGACCGCGCTCACCAACTCGCTGAATTCCTCCGCCTGCCCCCCGACAAGCATATGTTCGGAGGACATCGAGAGGATCCGCGACGCGGAAACTACGTCATCGTTTTGAATGTAAATGTTCGCCAGTTCGAGGAACTTCGGATAGTTCGCGGGCTCAAGCTCTACCAGCCTAATGACGGCTTTTTCAGCCTCGCCGATCTCACCCGCGGCGATCAGGCAGTCGATCAGCAAGAACCTGATCTCGCGGTTGTGCGGGAACTCCTCGGCACTCTCAGCTAACCTGCCCGCACATTCTTTCGCGCGGCCCAAGGCGGTCTGCGACCTGGTGTAGCCGGTCAGCGCTCGCACGTCCGCCGCGTTAAAGGAAAGCGCCATTTCGAACGTAGCGGTAGCTGCATCGTGCTGGCCCTTATTGGCAAAGCGGTTCCCGACTTCGATGTAGGCGTCAAGGGCGTCTTCCACCTGGCCCTCGGCGAGGTAAGAGTCGGCAAGATTCGAATACGACTGCGTGTCACCGGGATCGAGCAGGGCGATCTCCTTCCACATCGCCAGGGCTTCCAGTTTCTGGCCCGACCGTTCGAAGTGATCCGCAACTTTCTTGTAATGAGCCCTCGCGTCGGCCAGGGAGCCTTTTTGTTTGTAAAGTTCGGCCAGCTTTTGCCAAACCTCGATCGAGTTCGGGTCGAGGCGTGAGATCTTGTTGTAGACCGATATCGCCTTTTGCGCGAAACCCTGCTTCCCGTAGTGGTCACCGACCGCGGTGTAACACCTGATGGCAGATTTGACGTCCGTATTTTTCGAATACAGATCGCCAAGCATGTTCATCGTCCCAAAGTCCCTTGAGTCAAACTTTACAACTTGTTCGTACTCGCCAATGGCGGCGCGAATCTTACCCTGTGCGAGGTATTTTTCGGCATTCCGCATTGCCTTTGTCTTGTCGAAAGTCATCGTGAGTTAACGCTTGCCGGGCCAGAAGCTGGATTATGACGGGCTGAGGTGGTGCGATGCGATCAGGGTCGGAGTGGTACAGGCAGAATCGGTTATCCCTGCAGGATTAAGCTATCACGAGCGATCAGAAAGTGTCAACAGGTTTTGGCAATTTCTGTCACTGTTGGCCGTGTCTGCCGGCTTTGGTACATTGCCTTTTTCAGAGCTATTTCTTAGTCTGTATCTTCGTCCCGTGAACTGATATGCAGGCATTGATTTTAGCCGGAGGCAAAGGTACAAGACTTCGGCCGCTAACCGTTTACACGCCCAAACCCATTGTGCCTGTGGTGAACCGGCCCTTCCTGCATTATCAGATCGAGATTCTGGCCAGAGCAGGCATATCGGACATCGTCCTTTCGCTCAGTTATCTACCGGACAAGATCGAAGATATATTGGGTGACGGCTCCGAGTTTGGCGTGAGGCTCCGGTACGTGACCGAGCCAAGCCCGCGGGGCACCGGCGGGGCATACCGGTTCGCCGCTGACGAAATAAGGGAAACGACAGTTGTGCTGAACGGGGACGTTCTCACCGACGTGGACATCTCTTCGATCCTGGATTTCCACCGTGAAAAAGGCTCCGCAGCGACGATTACACTTTTCCCGGTCGACGACCCTTCGGCATACGGCCTGGTCCAGACCGACGCCGCCGGAAGGGTCCGGCGGTTCCTGGAAAAGCCTGGCCCCGAAACGGCGGCGCAGCTGAACGTGAATACGATAAATGCAGGAATCTACGTGCTCGAACCGTCGATCCTGGACGTGATACCGGCAGGTGAAACTCGCTCGTTCGAGTACGAAGTCTTTCCCGAGATCCTTAACCGCGAGCTGCCGTTTTATGGTTATGTGATGAACGGCCGCTACTGGCGCGATCTGGGTAACCCGCAAAGTTACCTCGAAGCCCACCACGATTTTTTCAGCGGTAAAATAAAGGGCTTCGAGGCCGACCGTTCCGGTGCGGCCGACATAGCAACGGCGGCGCACGTTGACAAGGCCTCGGTGATCGGCGTGGGCGCCGTTATAAAACCCGGAGCCCGGATCGTCAGTTCAGCCATCGGAGCGGGGGTTCACGTTGAGGAGAAAGCCGTCGTGGAGGGCTCGGTCATCTGGCCGCACGCCCGAATTTGCGCAGCCGCCGAGGTTCGCAACGCTATCATCGGCCGCAGCAGCTATGTCGGCCGCAATGTGCAGGCGAAGGCGGGCACCGTTCTGGGCGACAAAGCCTCGATCCCTGATTATTCGCAGATTTGATCGCCGCGATATCCTGCAGACTATTTTATGCCTGAACTGCCCGAGGTGGAGTATGTCGCACGCTTGCTCGACGAAAGAGTGAGCGGCCGGCGCATCCGTTCTGCCGAGCTTCGCCGGGCACGCCTCGCTCCGCATTCGGCGCCTGACGACTTCGCCGCACGGCTTAAAAATTCGGCTGTTAATTTCGTCCATCGCCGCGGCAAGAACATCCTTTTCGATCTGGACAACGGCCGCACGCTGCTCACGCACCTGCGGATGAGCGGCCGCTTTTTGCTCCTCAGCGGGCAATTAGACGATCCCAAATTCACGCACGCCGTTTTTCATTTTCACGACGGGATGCGGCTGGCGTTCGACGACCAGCGGCACTTCGGCCTGATGAAGGTTATTGAGACAGTGGACATGAACCTCGATAGATCGCTCGCCACACTGGCGCCCGAGCCGTTCTCGGATGAGTTCGGCATTGACTATCTGCGGTCCCGCCTCGCCGTCTCCGGCCGCAGTTTGAAGGAGTTCCTGCTCGACCAATCAAAGGTGTGCGGGCTCGGAAACATCTACGCTTCCGAGGCGATGTTCCGTGCCCGCCTCAGCCCGCGGAGGCTTGCCCGCAACGTACCGCGAACCCGTCTCGATCTGCTTCACGCGAGCATCCGCAATGTACTGAACGAGGCACTTCAACTCGCCGGCGGCAAAGTCCCCGACCCAATCGTCATCGGCGAAGGCGTATATGGGAACGGAACCCGGGCCGATTGGCACGTTTACGACCGCGAAGACGAACCCTGCGTCGCTTGCTCGTCCTCGATCCGCCGCATTCGGCAGGGGCAACGGTCGACATATTATTGCCCTAAATGCCAAAGATAGTTTTCGCCGACAATTTACGCATTAAGGATCGGAGGAAATATCTATGTTGACAAGGTTCATCGTATTTCTATTTGGATTGCTGTCCGTCGTCGCACTCAGCCCTGTCGAAACTCTGGCCTGCGCCTGCTGTGCCGAGCCGGGCACTTATTTTCTTTCCACATACAGGCCGCGCGATTTCGAGCTCAACCTGCTGAAAGAGATCAGGTTCGATAAACGATCGAACCTGTACATGACCGAAGCCGGTTTCGACATGGTCGAGGGACTGGACGACATCAGAAAAGAGTCGGAGATTGAGGCCCACGTAAAAACGTACGACGAATTCGACCTGATCAACGGCTTCACGGGCCGTCAATGGCGGTTTGAGATGCGTTCGACCGGCGGAAAGAAAGGTACGCTTTCCCTTCCGATGCCGTCCACGTTGGTCAACTACAAAGTGGACATCCACGACGTCGAAGACCGTCCGAACGGACCGCTGCTTTATAAGGAATACCGCTTCAAAGGAAATGTTTCGGCCGCGACCGGCATTTTTCGTAACGCAGCGGTCCGCGGGACATCGTACTTCCTCGTATTCCAGGGCCGAGGCGTCGGCTGCGACGAGTCGTACAACTACACGCATTGGCGGTTGGAGATCGACGGACCAAGGTCAGGCTATGCCTTTTACGGCAAACTCGACGTCGAGGCCGCGGAAAAGGCAGCCGCGTCAAAGTAAGCCCGCGTTCTAGGTCAGCTTGACACATGGGGCCCGCAGGTCGCATTATGTGGCTAAACATCGTGGTGAGTTAATGCGACTTGCGACCACGTTAAATAAACTGCTAAACAGCTTCAGGACAAAATGAATTCTAAAAAGTCTCGCTGTTTAGCGAGGCTTTTTTCTTATGAGAGATTTTCGCGACATACTCGGAACCGACAGCGTCTACGTTTTCGACGGGGCAATGGGAACGCGGCTCTACGATAAGGGTGTTTACATCAACCGGAGCTACGATGAGCTGAATCTCACCGCGCCCGAACTCGTCCGAGAGGTGCACGCCGAGTACGTCCGGGCCGGTGCGGACATCATCGAGACGAACACCTTCGGTGCCACGCGCCACAAGCTTCAGCCGTACGGGCTGGAGGAAAAACTTCACGACATAAACGTGGCCGCGGCACGCATCGCGCGCGATGCTGCCGGCGAAAGTGTTTACGTTGCGGGGGCGATCGGGCCGCTGGGTTTGAGGATCGAGCCGTACGGGCCGACATCATTTGACGAGGCGAAGGAGCTTTACAAGGAGCAGGCGGAGGCCCTGCTTGAGGGCGGCGTCGATCTGTTCATCCTCGAAACTTTTTCGGACGTAGCCGTGATCGAGCAGGCGATACGAGCGGTTCGGGAGGTTTCCGACATTCCCATCGTCGCCCAGATGACGATCCAGATGGACGGCAACACAACCTTCGGCACTTCACCCGAGATCTTCACCGCTCGCCTGGACAGGCTCGGGGCGGACGTCATTGGGCTGAACTGCGGCGTCGGCCCAACACACGTTTTAAGCGCTCTCGAAAAAATGCGGGGTGCGACAGCGAAGATGCTGTCGGCCCAGCCGAACGCGGGCCTGCCCCGCGACGTTCAAGGCCGTCAGTTTTACATGGGTTCGCCGGAGTACATGGCCACCTTCGCCCGCCGTTTCGTGCAGGCTGGGGCAAAGTTCGTCGGCGGATGCTGCGGCACGACGCCGACGCATATCCGGCTGATAGCAGACGCTATCCGGTCGATCAGCCCGCGGCAGGCCCAGGCGATCTCGCACGCCGGATCTGCAAAGGTCGTCGATCTGAAGCCAGCCGATGTCGAGGTCGTTGCACCCGAGGCCCGTTCGAACTGGTCGCGCAAGGTGGCGCGCGGCGAGTTCGTAACGTCAGTCGAAGTGCTCCCGCCAAAGGGCTGCGACGCCGAAAAAACGCTCGAATCCATTTCCCTGCTGAAAGGAGCCGGCGTCGATGCCGTGAATATCCCTGACGGGCCCCGGGCCCAGACCCGAATGTCCGCTCAGGCGACGGCCGTCCTCGTCGAGCAGAAGGTCGGGATAGAAGCGGTGCTGCATTACTGCTGCCGCGACCGCAATCTGCTGGGGATGATGTCCGACCTGCTCGGGGCGGCCGCTTTGGGGCTGCATAATTTGCTCATTATAACGGGCGATCCTCCCAAGATGGGGCCTTACCCGGACGCAACTGCCGTCTTCGACATTGATTCGATCGGACTTACAAACATGGTCAATAAGCTTAACCATGGACTCGACTTGGGCAACAACCCGATCGGGTGCCCGACGGCATTTTCGATCGGCGTGGGGGTGAACCCGGGCGCCGTGAATCTCGAAGAAGAGATTCGCCGTTTCGAATGGAAGGTGGAAGCGGGTGCGGAATACGCGATCACACAGCCGGTTTTCGACACCGAACAGCTTCGCAACTTTTTGGACAAGATATCGCACGTGAAGATACCCATAATCGCGGGCATCTGGCCGTTGATCAGTTACCGAAACGCCGAGTTCATGCACAACGAAGTGCCGGGCGTGAACGTGACAACGGAAATATTGGATCGGATGAGGACCGCATCGGACAAGAGCAAGGAACACGCCCGTGAGGAAGGTATCGCCATTGCCCGCGAATCACTGCTTGAGGTGAGAGATATTATCGCCGGGGTGCAGGTCTCGGCGCCGTTTGGGAACGTCCGATATGCGCTGCAGGTATTCGAGGTGCTGGAGCAATTCCAGGCCGGCCGCATCGAAGCGGCGACAGTTCAATAGTCGAGTGTCGTGATCACTCCGGCGGAGAGCTTTTTGGGATTCGGCCTTGGCGGGCGGACGAGCGTGAATTGGTGGTTGAAACTTTCCATCGACGCGTCACGCCATTCGTATTTCACGACGGCGCCGTCCTCAAATTCGTACTCGCGTTCCAGCCGGGCTGCCTCATAAACGACGGGAGTTTCGCGGACGATCTTCTCCGCATCGTCTTGCATTATGACCTGAACATATTTCTCGGCACTCATAGAACTTCGATCCGGAAATTAATTACTAATTTGTTCCGACAAAAGATCGTGCGTAGTTAATATGATCTTCCCCAGGGCTTTCGTCTCGATAACTTCGTGGTGTGCTTTCGGAGCGTCGCTTAACGAAAACGTCCGGCCTACGTGCGGCTTAAGTGAACCGTCCGACAAGCCTCTATAGATCGCTTCGTGGATCTCGTCGCGCTGCTGTTGATTTGAGTTGAAAAGCGACATCCCATAGATCGTCGCGTCCTTAGTCATTGCGAGCCTCGGCGTGAACTGTATGCTTCCTCGATTCCCGACCACGACGATGCGTCCGAACATCGCGAGGCACTCAAAATCGCGTTCGAGATTGGCGTTGGCGAGCATCTCGATTATCACGTCAACACCGCGTTCGTCAGCAAGTTCCCGGATGTCACCGAAATGGTCCTCGTCCGTGTGGTCGAAAACCGCATCGGCTCCGCTTTCGAGCACGAGCTGTTTTCCTTCGTCGGAGCTCGCCGTGCCCACGACGGCCGCACCGGCCTGCTTTGCCCACTGAACGGCGGCGGTCCCGACACCGCCTGAGGCGCCGTGAACGAGAACAGTCTCGCCCTGTTTCACGCGCGCCTTTTGGAATAATGCCCGGTAAGATGTAGCGTAAGGCGTCCAGACGCCGGCACCTGCCTCAAAACTCACGTTCTCCGGCAGCCGGCCGACCTGCTTTTCATCGCACAGGGAATACTCCGCGTAGGTCCCCGTCATCGAATCGGCTGTGTAAACGCGATCGCCCGGTTTAAATTTTGTTGCCTCGCTCCCGACGGCCTCAACCACACCAGCCGAATCCTTGCCCGGCGTGTAAGGCAGTTTCGGCGCGTGTGCGTGAATGCCAGTCCGCAAATAAGTATCGACCGGGTTCACGCCCGCAGACATGATCTTCACAAGCAACTGCGTGCCCGACGGCTCAGGAGTTTCAACCTCCTCCACGCTCATCACCTCAGGCTCGCCGTATTCGCGGACGATGATTGCTTTCATTGGAGTTTTGAGTGCCGGCTCAAGCTGGCTATCCTCGCTGCGAAATGCCGCCAAAAGGCGGGGACTTTGAACTTTACTCCACCGTCACCGATTTTGCCAGATTCCTCGGCTGGTCGACGTCGCAGCCGCGGCGGACGGCGATATGGTATGACAAAAGCTGCAGCGGCACCACCGAAAGGATCGGGCCTAGCAGGTCGGATGTTTGCGGGACCTCGATAACGTGGTCGGCGACCTTTGAGCTCATCCCGTCGCCCTCGGTCAGGACGGCCACGACTATTCCGTCGCGGGCCTTCACCTCGACAATGTTCGAGTGCGTCTTCTCGTACCGCAGCAGGCTTGCTTCGTCCTTTTCGTCGCGGGTGTTGACGATCACGACCGGCAACTTTTCATCGATAAGGGCATTCGGACCGTGTTTCATCTCGCCCGCCGGGTAGCCTTCTGCGTGGATGTAGCTGATCTCTTTCAGTTTCAGGGCGCCTTCCAAAGCAACCGGGAAATTTATCCCGCGGCCGAGGTAAAGGAAATCCTGTACGCGGAAATATTCCTTTGACAATTCTTCTATCAGGTCCGCATCGTTTAAAAGTTGCTCTATCTTGAGCGGCAGCCCCGCGAGGTCCTGGGCAAGCTTTTTGGCCGCGTCCTGCTCGATCACACCCCGGACTTGCCCCAAGTGCGACGCGAACAGGTAAAGTGCGACCATCTGCGACGTGAACGCCTTGGTCGAGGCAACGCCTATTTCCGGCCCCGCGTGTGTCAAAATCGTCCCGTCCGCCTCGCGGTGGATCATCGACCCTTGAACATTGCACACCGCCATCACCTTACAGCCCGCTGCTTGCGCCTCTCGCATCGCGGCTATAGTGTCGGCCGTTTCACCCGATTGGGATATGACGATCAGCAAGTCCGTGTCCCGCAGTACTGGATCGCGATATCGAAATTCCGAAGCGTAGTCGACCTCGACCGGGATGCGGGCAAGCCGCTCGAGCATATATTTGCCAGCCAAGCCGGCGTGCCACGACGTGCCGCAGGCGGCGATCTTGATCGAAGTGATTCCCTTCAGGTCCTCGTCGGTGATGTCCATCTCGTCGAGGTACACCTTTCCCGTTTCAAGCGATATGCGCCCTTGCGAGGTGTCGCGGACGGCCCTCGGCTGCTCGTAGATCTCCTTGAGCATGAAATGCTTGAACCCGCCCTTCTCGGCCATGATCGGGTCCCAGGTGATCCGCTGCTGTTTAGGCTCGAGAACATTTCCGTCGAAATCTGTAACGCGAACTGAGTCTTTTGTAAGCACAGCGATCTCGCGATCGCCGAGGAAGAACACGTCACGCGTATGCTGCAGGATCGGGGGGATATCGGATGCGACGAAAAACTCGCCGTCGCCCAGCCCGATCACGACCGGGGGACCTTCGCGTACCGCGATGATCGTGTCCGGAACATCGACCGAGATGATCGAGAGGGCAAAGATGCCTTTAAGTTCCTTGACGGCCTTCCTTACCGCTTCTTCGAAACCGAGTCCTTCGTCCACATAGTGCCCGATCAGATGCGCGACCACTTCCGTGTCCGTCTCGGTCTTGAAGGTGCTCCCGTTCGAGGCAAGTCGTTCCTTTAAAGGCAGGTAATTCTCAATAATCCCGTTGTGAACGACCACGATCTTGCCCGACTGGTCGCGGTGCGGGTGAGCGTTCTCCTCGGTCGGCCTCCCGTGCGTCGCCCAGCGGGTGTGCCCGATGCCGTAATTCCCGTCGAGCGGGTTCAGCCGGATGCACTCTTCCAAATTTCTAAGCTTCCCTTCCGCCCGGCGCAGCTCGAGGTGCTTGGCGTCGTCGACGACGGCTATCCCCGCCGAGTCGTACCCGCGATACTCAAGCTTCCGCAAACCGTCGATGATCAACGGCACAACCTGCTTATTCCCCACGTATCCGACAATTCCGCACATATAATCTTAAGTGGAACTATTTCGTACGAGCTTTGCGAACACAAACAATAGCTATAGCGACGCCGATAACCGCAAACAAAAGTTGAATTGGTTGGAGAT
>Ga0307410_10000842_pt1 | contig 13042 bp, 12 predicted proteins | sample 322Ometagenome_3_FD_203707 | JGI IMG/M metagenome (GOLD analysis project Ga0307410, IMG submission 203707) | Maize rhizosphere microbial communities from greenhouse at UC Davis, California, United States - 322HYB-O-3 | ecosystem: Host-associated > Plants > Roots > Rhizosphere > Soil | place...
TGAAGGCTGCCTACAAGCACGGCCTCACACCCATCTTCTGCGTGGGCGAGGGGCTCGAGGTCCGCCAGGCCGGCGAGCACGTCCCCCACGTGCTGGCGCAGGTCGAGGCCGGGCTGAAGGACATCACGGCGGAGCAGGCCAGGAGCATCGTCATCGCCTACGAGCCGGTGTGGGCCATCGGCACCGGTGAGGTCGCCACCCCGCAGGACGCCCAGGAGGTGTGTGCGGCCATCCGCACCAAGCTCGCCGAGCTGTACTCCGGCGACCTCGCCGACGGGGTGCGGGTCCTCTATGGCGGCTCGGTGAAGGCGAGCAACGTCGCCGCGATCATGGCCGAGGAGGACGTCGACGGTGCCCTCGTCGGCGGCGCCTCGGTGGTCGCGGAGGAGTTCGCCTCGATCTGCCGTTACCGCGACCACATGAAGACCGCCTGAGCGTCGCGGCGCGCCGCGACCCGTCAGGGTTCGGCGCCGGAGCGGGAGAAGGTATCCTGACCCCTGCTGCACCTCGCGGTGCGGTGAGACCAGTCGTCATCGTCCCGGGGTCACCACGACCGGGTGTCGTCGGACGACCGAGCAACTTCAACGAGATGGGTAACGCGTGGAAGCCGTAAAGATCGGCCTGCAGGTGCTGCTGGTCCTGGGTGGCCTGTTCCTGACCCTGCTGATCCTCCTGCACAAGGGCAAGGGTGGCGGGCTGTCGGACATGTTCGGCGGCGGCATGTCGACGTCGCTGGGGTCCTCGTCGGTGGCCGAGCGCAACCTCGACCGGTTCACCATCGCGGTGGCGGTCGTGTGGTTCGCCTGCATCGTGGGCCTCGGTCTGCTCGAGCGCTTCTCCGCCTGACCCCACGCTGACCGAACCTGACGCTGACTGAATCTGAACGCTGAAAGGCACTACTGACCATGGCAGGTGGCAACGCAATCCGCGGCAGCCGAGTCGGCGCCGGACCGATGGGGGAGGCCGAGCGCGGCGACGCAGCCCCTCGCGTGTTCGTCTCCTACTGGTGCGCCAACGGGCACCAGACCCGCCCGAGCTTCGCCGAGGAGCCGGGCCTGGCGATTCCCGAGACGTGGGACTGCCCCCGGTGCGGCTTCCCCGCCGGACAGGACGAGGCGAACCCGCCGGCCCCGCCGCGGGTCGAGCCGTACAAGACGCACCTGGCCTACGTGAAGGAGCGCCGCTCCGACGCCGACGGCAAGGCGATCCTCGAAGAGGCGCTGAGCACGCTGCGGGAGCGCAAGCTCATCCAGTAGCAGCCGGGCCGCTGGCACGCGGGGCTTCAAGCACACGGCCTTGAGGCAACCGGGCCTTGAGCCACACGAGAGCTGAGCGACACGAAGAAGGGCACCCGCCGCGCCGCGGGTGCCCTTCTCCATGTCCACGGGGACTCAGCGGGTGACTCAGCGGGTGACTCAGCGGGTGACTCAGGCAGAGCCCTGCGGCGACCGCTCCGGGGGTATCTCGGCGGCGGCCGCCCGGTCGACGAGCCAGAGCGTCTCCTGGCTGCCCCGCACCTGGGCGGCGCTCGACCGCTCGGGTCCAGCGCCCTCGACGCCGTCGCGCACCGCCTGCGTCTTGTCCGCGCCGGCCACCAGGAACCAGACGCGTCGGGAGCGGTTCAGGCACTCCAGCGTCAGGGACACCCGGTCCGGAGGGGGCTTGGGGGAGTCGTGCACCGCGACCGCGACCGCGTCCGCCGCCAGCTGGGCCGGGTGGCCGGGGAACAGTGAGGCGACGTGGCCGTCCGGGCCCACGCCGAGCACCATCACGTCGAACTCGCCGCCACCGCTCGCCCGCAGCGCCGCCGAGTAGGACTCGGCGCTCTCCTCGGCCGAGCCGGTGGTGTCGGGACCCGGCACCCGGTGCACCCGCTCGGGGTCGAGCCCGAGGTCGCGCAGCCCGGCCTCGTCGTTCTGGGTGTCGTTGCGGTCCGGGTCGCCGGCCGCCAGGTAGCGCTCGTCGCCCCACCACACCGAGACAGTCGACCAGTCGACCGCGCCGCGGGCAGGGCTGGCCACGAGCGAGGCGATGATGGCGGAGCCCATCGAGCCACCCGTCAGGGACACGTGTGGCTGGCGGCCCTGCGCCTGGGCGTCCGCCAGCGCGGTGACGAGCCTGGCGGCGGACGCGTCGGCGAGCAGCTGCTTGTCGCGGTGGACGACGACCACCGGTTCCGGGCCACCGGTGCCACTCACGAGGCTGCTCCCGCCTCGCTGTCGGCCTCCTCGGCTGCCTCGTGCTCGGCGCTCTCCCGGTCAGCCTGGGCAGTGGCGAGCTTGCGGGCCGCCGCCTCCTTCACCGTGTCGGTGTCGGCCCGGCCCTCGGGCTCGGGAGATGCGTCCACCATGGCGCTGCGAGTCTCGATGCGCGCTGCGCGACGCAGGCGCTTGAGGGTGCGCTCGGACTCGGCCAGTGACGGGGCCTCACCCTCGGCGACGGCCTCGCTGGCCGTCTTGCCCTTGGTGGGGGCCGCGAGCCGCGGCATGCCCTTGGTCATGACCTCCTCGTAGACCTCGTCGGGGTCGAGCCGGCGAAGCTCGTCGGCGAGGCACTCGGGGTCGCTGCGGTGGGGCAGCGAGATGGTGCGGTCCGGCTGGCCGGGCTGCTCGAGCGTGGCGGTGTCACCCTCGGGTCGCACCAGGTCGATGTTGCCGGCGCGACGCTCGAGCCGGACGCTGACGATGCCGGTGCCGGCCCGCGAGCGCGCCCGGGTCACCGGGCACTTGAGGTACTGCGCGAGCCAGGCGGCCAGCAGGTCGGCCGACGGGGAGTCGGACCCGCCGGTCACCGTTGCCGAGAGCACCGGCTCGTAGGGCGGCTGGTCGAGGGCCGCCGCGAGCAGACCCCGCCACAAGGTGATGCGGGTCCAGGCCAGGTCGGTGTCACCGGGGGCGTAGGTCTCCGCGCGGTGCTTCATCTCCGCGCGGGGGTTCTTGGCCCGGGCTGCGTCGGTGATGCGGCGCTGGGCCATGGCGCCGATCGAGTCCTCCGAGATCCGGCGGGGTGACGCGGACGGCCACCACGCGACCACGGGGGAGTCGGGCAGCAGCAGGGGGATGACCACGCTGCTCGCGTGCCGGGTCAGCGGGCCGTAGAGGCGCAGCACCACCACCTCGCTGGCACCGGCGTCACCGCCGACGCGGATCTGGGCGTCGAGACGGGAGGCACCGCGCTTGTTGCCGGTCACCACGGCGATGATGCGGCACGGGTGCTGGTGGCTGGCGTCGTTGGCCACCTGGATGGCCTCCTCGGCGCCCTGCTCGTCCACGACCAGCACCAGGGTGAGCACCCGGCTCAGGGCCATGGCCCCGACGTCCTGGCGGATGCGCACCAGGCGCTTGCTGATCTCCTTCGTGCTGGTGCTGGGCAGGTCGACGATCACGGCATCCTCCAGACACGGCCGTCACGGCGCATCATCTCGTCGGCGCACTCCGGGCCCCAGCCACCGGCGGGGTAGGGGTCGGGGCGGCCATGCTTGGCCCAGAAGCGCTCGACCGGGTCGAGGATCTTCCAGGACAGCTCGACCTCCTCGTGGCGCGGGAACAGCGGCGGGTCGCCGAGCAGCACGTCGAGGATGAGCCGCTCGTAGGCCTCGGGGCTGGACTCGGTGAACGCACGGCCGTAACCGAAGTCCATCGAGACGTCACGGACCTCCATCTGCGCGCCGGGCACCTTGGCGCCGAAGCGCATGGTGATGCCCTCGTCGGGCTGCACCCGGATGACGATGGCGTTCTGGCCGAGCTCCTCGGTCGCGGTCTGCGCGAACGGCAGGTGCGGGGCGCGCTTGAACACCACGGCGATCTCGGTGACCCGCTTGCCCAGGCGCTTGCCGGTGCGCAGGTAGAAGGGGACGCCCGCCCAGCGGCGGCTGTCGATCTCGAGCTTCAGCGCGGCATACGTCTCGGTGGTCGAGTCGGGCTTGATGCCGTCCTCGTCGAGGAACCCGATGACCTGGTCGCCGCCCTGCCAGCCCGCGGCGTACTGGCCACGGGCCGTCGCCTTGGACAGGTCCTCGGGCAGGCGCACCGCCGAGAGCACCTTCTCCTTCTCGGCACGCAGGTGCTCGGCGTCGAAGGACACCGGCTCCTCCATGGCCGTGAGCGCGAGCAGCTGGAGCAGGTGGTTCTGGATGACGTCGCGCGCGGCGCCGATGCCGTCGTAGTAGCCGGCCCGGCCCGCGATGCCGATGTCCTCGGCCATCGTGATCTGCACGTGGTCGACGTAGTTGGCGTTCCAGACCGGCTCGAACATCTGGTTGGCGAAGCGCAGCGCCAGCAGGTTCTGCACCGTCTCCTTGCCGAGGTAGTGGTCGATCCGGAACACCGAGTCGGGCGGGAAGACGCCCTCGACGATGGCGTTGAGCTCACGGGCGCTCTTCAGGTCGTGGCCGAACGGCTTCTCGATCACCACGCGGCGCCAGCTGCCGTCACCAGCCTTGGTCAGGCCGCAGCGCTCGAGCTGCTCGCAGACCGTGGAGAAGAACGCCGGCGGGATGGAGAGGTAGAACGCCTGGTTGCCGCCGGTGCCCCGCTCGGTCTCGAGCGCGTGCACCGTCTCGGCGAGCAGGTCGAAGGCCGCCGGGTCGTCGAAGACGCCCGGGACGAAACGGAACCCCTCGGAGAGGTTGCGCCAGACGTCCTCGCGGAACGGTGTCCGCGCGTGCTGCTTGACGGCTTCGTAGACGACCTTGCCGAAGTCCTGGTCGGCCCAGTCGCGTCGGGCGAAGCCGACGAGCGAGAAGCCCGGCGGCAGCAGTCCGCGGTTCGCCAGGTCGTAGATCGCCGGCATGAGCTTCTTGCGCGCGAGGTCGCCCGTGACCCCGAACAGCACCAGTCCACAGGGGCCGGCGATGCGGGGGAGGCGCTTGTCACGCGGGTCTCGGAGGGGGTTGTGGCCCTGGGTCACCCGGGCTGGAGTCATGCAGTGCCCTTACGTCAGCGTGTGGCGTGTCAGGACGCCGACGACCTGTCGGAGGCCGGCGTCGTGGTCGGTCAGGTGCAGGCGGAGCACAGGGCGGCCGATCTCGGCCAGCACCTGGGCGTCACCGGCAGCCTGGGCGGCGATGAACCCGCCGAAGGTGAAGTCGCGGCCCGGGACCGGGAGGTCCTGGTGCGGCTCCGCCGTGATCTGGAGGTAGACGCCGATGTCCGGTCCTCCCTTGTGGAACTGTCCCGTGGAGTGGAGGAACCGGGGCCCCCACCCGAAGGTCACCGGACGCTCGACGAGCGCCGCCAGCTTCGGCCGCACGTCGGCGAGCGGCGCGTCGGCCAGCCGGTCGAGGTAGGCCATGACCGCGAGGTAGCCGTGGGGACCGAGCTGGCCCAGCAGCGCGTCGACGGCCTCGACCAGGGTCCCGGCGTCGCCGAGCCAGCCGTTCCCGAGGGCGCGCACCTCGACGGCGCCGTCGGTGAACGCGGGGGGCTGGGTCGCGCCACCCTTGTCCTCGAGCAGGCCACGGGCGGCCTTCTTGGCGCTCTCGACGTCGGGCTGGTCGAACGGGTTGATCTCGAGCAGGCGGCCGGCCACCGCGGTGGCGACCTCCCAGAGGAGTAGCTGGGCCCCCAGCGAGCCGGTGACCTCGATGTCGGACCGGTCGGGCTGGATGAGCTCGTCGGGGCTGTCGGGGTCCTCGCCCTCACCCTTGAGGCGCAGGACGGTGACGTCGCGCGGGGGCCACTCGACCTCCCACTCCTCTTCCTCCTGCACCACCACGGGCAGGATGCCGGTGCTGCGCTTGCCGGTGCTCTCGGCGATCAGCTGCTCCGCCCAGTCGGGCAGGCCGACGATGCCGGAGCCGTCGTCGACGAGCACGAGCTTGTCGCGCAGGGGGCTGGTGCCTGCGATGGCCGCGCCGAGACGCAGCGCGGGGTTGGCCTCGTCGTCGGCTGCCAGCACGTCCGAGACGGCCTCCGCGTCGTCGAGCAGCGCCTCGACGTCAGCGCCGGCCAGGCCGGAGGGCACCAGTCCGAACGCGGTGAGCGCGGAGTAGCGGCCGCCGACGTTCGGGTCGGCGTTCACGACGCGGTAGCCGCCCTGGCGCGACTCGCGGTCGAGAGGGCTGTCCGGGTCGGTGACGACGACGATGCGGGTGGTGGGGTCGATGCCGGCCGCGGTGAACGCGGCATGGAACGCGCGCCGCTGCGAGTCGGTCTCGACGGTGGAGCCGGACTTGCTGGAGACGACGACGACGGTGCGCTCGAGGTCGACCAGGGCGGAGCGCACCATGTCGGGGTGCGACGAGTCGAGCACGACGAGCGGCACGCCGGCGGTGGCACAGACCACCTCGGGCGCCAGCGACGAGCCGCCCATGCCGCAGAGGACGACGCGGTCGACCCCCTCGCTGCGGAAGTGCTCCCGCAGGGCCGCGATCTCGCCCACGAGGGGACGGGAGCTGCGCGGCAGGCCCACCCACGAGAGGCGGATCGAGGCCTCGGCCTCGGCGTCGGGCCCCCAGAGCGTGGGGTCCTGCTCGAACAGCCTGCTCGCGAAGCGCTCGCCGACGAGCTCGGGCACCCGGACGGCGATCGCGTCGGCGGCCGGGCCGGACGCGACCACGCCCAGGGCGCTCACGCGCTGAGCCTGTCGAGCTCGGACCGCACGCCCTTGAGCAGCTCCTCCCACGACGACTCGAACTTGTCCACGCCCTCCTTCTCGAGCTGCTCGGTGACCTCCGCGTAGGAGATGCCGAGCCGCTCGAGCGCGTCGAGGATCTCGGTCGCCTGGGCGTAGGAGCCGGTCACCGTGTCGCCGCGGATCTCGCCGTGGTCGATCACCGCGTCGAGCGTCTTCTCCGGCATGGTGTTGACGGTGTTCGGCGCCACCAGCTCGGTGACGTAGAGGGTGTCGGAGTACTCGGGGTTCTTCACGCCCGTGGAGGCCCACAGCGGCCGCTGCACGTGCGCGCCGTCGTCGGCGAGGTTGCGCCACCGCGGGGTGGAGAAGACCTCCTCGAACGCCTGGTAGGCCAGCTGGGCGTTGGCCACACCGGCCCGGCCCTTGAGCGAGCGCGCTTCCTCGGTGCCGATCGCGTCGAGGCGCTTGTCGACCTCGGTGTCGACGCGGGAGACGAAGAACGAGGCGACGGAGTCGATCTCGCGCAGGTCGCGGCCCGCCTCACGGGCCTGCTCGAGGCCGGTGAGGAAGGCGTTCATGACACCGCGGTAGCGGTCGAGGGAGAAGATCAGGGTCACGTTGACGCTGATGCCCTCGGAGAGCACCTGCGAGATGGCGGGGAGGCCCTCCACCGTCGCGGGGATCTTGATGAACACGTTGGGCCGGTCCACGGTCGTCCAGAGCAGGCGGGCCGCCTCGACGGTCGCGGTGGTGTCGTGCGCCAGCCGGGGGTCGACCTCGATCGACACCCGGCCGTCGACACCCTCGGTGGCGTCGTAGACGGGCCGCATGATGTCGCAGGCGTTGCGGACGTCCTCGGTCGTCAGCACGAACACGGTGTCGTCGACGTCCTTGCCCTCGGCGGCGAGCTTGGCGACCTGCTCGTCGTAGGCGTCGCCCTCGGCCAGGGCGAGCTGGAAGATCGAGGGGTTGGTCGTCACACCGACGACGCCCTTCGTGGTCACGAGCTCCTGCAGGTTGCCGCTCTGGATGCGCTGTCGGGACAGGTCGTCGAGCCAGACGGAGACTCCGTTGTCGGACAGGGCCTTCAGTGCGGGGTTGTCGGTGGCCCGCAGTGCGGGGTTGTCAGCCATGGGTCAGTTTCCCTTCGCGGTCTTGATGGACCTCTTGGCGGCCGCGACGACCGCCTGGGTGGTGAAGCCGAACTCCTTGAACAGGGTGGCGAAGTCCGCGGAGGCGCCGTAGTGGTCGATGCCGATGACCTCACCGGCGTCGCCCACGACCTCGCGCCAGCCCTGCGGCACGGCGGCCTCGACGCTCACGCGGGCGCGGACCGCGCGGGGCAGGACCTTCTCGCGGTATGCCGCGCTCTGCTCGGCGAACCACTCACGGCACGGCATGGACACCACACGGGTGGCAACACCCTGCTTCTCCAAGGTCTTCCGCGCCTCCACCGCGAGCTGCACCTCCGACCCGGTGGCGATGAGGATGACGTCGGGGGTCCCGCTCGACGCCTCAGCCATGATGTACCCACCCTTGGCGACGTTGCTCGCCTTGGCGTACTCCTTGCGGTCGTAGACCGGCACGGCCTGGCGGGTCAGGGCCAGCGCGGCGGGCCGGTCACGCTTGAGGAGCGCACCCCAGGCGGCAGCGGTCTCGTTGGCGTCGGCCGGACGGATGACGTCGAGGCCGGGGATCGCCCGCAGGGCCGCGAGGTGCTCGATGGGCTGGTGCGTCGGGCCGTCCTCGCCGAGCCCGATCGAGTCGTGCGTCCACACGAACGTCACGGGCAGCTGCTGGATGGCCGCGAGACGGACCGCGGGGCGCATGTAGTCGGAGAAGACCAGGAAGGTGCCGCCGTACGGCCGGGTCAGGCCCTCGAGCGCGATGCCGTTGAGGATCATGCCCATGCCGTGCTCGCGGACGCCGAAGTGCAGGGTGCGGCCGTAGGGGCCGCCCTTCCACTCGCGGGTCTGCTTGAGCGTCGGGATGAAGGACTCCTCGCCCTCCATCGTCGTGTTGTTCGACTCGGCGAGGTCGGCGGAACCGCCCCACAGCTCCGGCATCACGTCGGCGAGCGCGCCGAGCACCTTGCCCGAGGCGGCCCGGGTGGCCAGGCCCTTCTCGTTGTCGGCCGGGAAGACCGGCAGCGCCTTGTCCAGGCCGGCCGGCAGGTCACCGGCCACGAGGCGGTCGAGCAGCGCGGCGCGGTCGGCGTTGGCCCTGCGCCACGCGGCATACGTCTTGTCCCACGCCTTGTGCTCGGCCTTGCCGCGGGCCTTGGCCTTGCGCGTGTGCGAGAGCACCGCACGGTCGACCTCGAAGGTCTTCTTCGGGTTGAAGCCGAGCAGCTCCTTGGTCGCGGCGACCTCGTCGGCACCCAGCGCCGAGCCGTGCGACTTGCCGGTGTCCTGCTTGGTCGGCGCGGGCCAGGCGATGATCGTGTGCAGCACCACGAGGGTCGGCCGCGGGGAGCGCTTCGACTTCTCCAGCGCGGCCCAGAGGGCGTCGACGTCCTCGACGTAGGTCTGGCCGTTGCCGTCCTTGCGCCAGTCGACGTCGACGACGTCCCAGCCGTAGGCCTCGAAGCGCTTGCCGACGTCCTCGGACAGCGAGATGTCGGTGTCGTCCTCGATGGAGATCTGGTTGGCGTCGTAGATGACGGTCAGGCTGCCGAGCTCCTGGTGGCCCGCGAGCGAGCAGGCCTCGTGGGAGACGCCCTCCTCCATGTCGCCGTCGGAGGCCATGACCCAGATGTGGTGGTCGAACGGGCTCTCGCCGGGCTTGGCGTCGGGGTCGAGGAGTCCCCGCTGGCGCCGCTGGGCGAACGCCATGCCGACGGCGGAGGCCAGGCCGGAGCCGAGCGGACCGGTGGTGATCTCGACGCCGGGGGTGTGGTGCACCTCGGGGTGGCCCGGGGTGATCGAGCCCCAGGTGCGCAGCGCCTTGAGGTCGTCGAGCTCGACGCCGTAGCCGGCGAGGAAGAGCTGGATGTACTGCGTGAGGCTGGAGTGGCCGCACGAGAGAACGAACCGGTCGCGACCGAGCCAGTGCGGGTCGGCCGGGTCGTGGCGCATCACCTGCTGGTAGAGCAGGTAGGCCGCCGGGGCCAGGCTCATCGCGGTGCCGGGGTGGCCGTTCCCGACCTTCTGCACTGCGTCGGCGGCGAGGACTCGCACCGTGTCGACGGCACGGATGTCGAGGTCGGACCACCCTGCCTTCCGTGCGACGGGCTTGGGGAGGGAGGCGTCACGCCCCCGAACAGCCGCAGTCCTGGCGGTGCGTGTGGTGGTCACTGGTACAGGTCTCCTTCAAAAGGGGCACTGGCAACAGCCCCTGAGCCTAGTCCCGGGCGTGACCTGCGTCGCACGCAGGACCAGCGACCGGTCACCCGCCTGCCCTAACGCCGCACCAGCCGCGGTCGTGCGCCGGCCGCCTCACGGGCGGGGGCCGCCTTGGCACCGCACCGCGCGGGCTAGACTGGCCGGGATCCCTCGACCCCCGCACCACCCGCAAAGGACGCTGTGACCGCTCTCGATCCGTCTGCCCGGATCTCCGCGTCCCCGGCCGCTGGGGCCAACCGCGGGTGGAAGCGCACCGTCGGCGCCTACGTCGCCCTGACCAAGCCGCGGATCATCGAGCTGCTGCTGGTCACCACGGTGCCGGTGATGTTCCTGGCCGAGCGCGGCATACCGTCGCTCTGGCTCATCGTCGCCACCCTCGTCGGGGGCTCCCTGAGCGCCGGCGCGGCCAACACGTTCAACTGTGTCTACGACCGCGACATCGACGCGGAGATGCACCGCACCAGCAACCGGCCGATGGTCACCGGCGAGGTCACGCCTCGCAACGGGCTCATCTTCGGCGCGGTGCTCACGCTGGTGTCGACGCTGTGGTTCGCCTGGCAGGTCAACCTGATCTCGGCGGCGCTCTCGCTCGGCGCGATCGTCATGTATGCCGTGGGCTACACGATGATCCTCAAGCGCCGCACCGCGCAGAACATCGTCTGGGGCGGGGCTGCCGGCTGCATGCCGGTGCTCATCGGCTGGTCGGCCGTCACCGGCTCGGTCGGCTGGCCGGCGGTCATCCTGTTCCTGGTCATCTTCTTCTGGACGCCGCCGCACTACTGGCCGCTGTCCATGCGGTTCAAGGACGACTACGCCGCGGCGCACGTGCCGATGCTGCCGGTCGTGGAGCGCTTCACCGTGGTGGCCAAGCAGATCGTGGCGTACTCGTGGGCGATGGTCCTCACGTCGCTGGTGCTCGTGCCGGTCGCGTCGATGGGGTGGATCTACCTCGTCACGGCGGTGGCCACCGGTGCCCTCTTCGTCGCCGAGGCCCACCGCCTGCTGCGGGCCGCGAAGGCGGGGGAGGGACCGAAGGTGCTGCGCCCGATGCGCCTGTTCCACTTCTCGATCAGCTACGTCGCCATCCTGTTCCTTGCCGTCGCGGTCGACCCGCTGCTGCACCTGCCCCTCGGCTGAGCCGGTCGACGCCGGGTCAGCGGTCGGCGCAGGCGACGGCCGCGCTGGTGCCGTAGGACGTGCATCCCTGGCCGTGTGCCTCCTGGCTGCGGGCGTCCGCCCACACGAGCAGCCCCAGCACGGCGGCGACGAGGGCCACCTTCACCCGCGTCCGGCGGGTCCAGTCCTTCGGCACGCTCAGCCCGGCCGGGTGGCGGTCCGCAGGCGCACCACCCCCGCGGTGAGGGCGACGACCAGCAGCGAGGCCAGCAGCATGTGCGTCAGCACCAGCACCTCGGGCAGGTCGGTCAGGTACTGCACGTAGCCGACGACACCCTGGGCCAGCGTCACGAGCAGCACGGTGCGCCAGGTGTCGGGTGCGCGCCGCGAGGTGGCCGAGAGGCGAGCTGCGACCCAGACGGCGACCACGAGGCCGATGAAGAGCATGACGGCGTCGGCGTGCAGCCACGAGATGGTGCGCGGGTCGAACCCGAAGCGGGCCGGCTCGTCGGCGTCACCGGAGTGCGGCCCGGAGCCGGTGACGACGGTGCCGAGCAGCAGCACCACGCCGGCCACGGCGCACGCCGTCCAGGCAAGCCGCTCCACCAGGGGGTGCACCGCGAGGGGACGCGGGCCGGCAGGCTCCTGCGCCCGGAAGACGATGAAGGCCGAGGTCGCCACGAGCACCATCGACACGAGGAAGTGGGCCGAGACGGTGGCCGGGTGCAGCCCGGTGCGCACCGTGATGCCGCCCAGCACCGCCTGGGTGACGACCCCGCCGAGCACGAGCCAGGCCGGCACCATGAGGTCACGTCGCCGGCCGGCCCACCTCCACACGGCATACAGCACCAGGAGGGCGGCGATGCCGACCGCGCCGGTGAGCGTGCGGTTGCCGAACTCGATGTACTTGTGGATGCCCTCGGCCTGCTCGCGCACGGGCACGTAGCTGCCGGGCACGCACTCCGGCCAGGTGGGGCAGCCGAGACCGCTGCCGGTCAGTCGCACCAGGCCACCGGTGACCACGATCAGCACCTCGAGGACGAGGTTGGCCCAGAGGATGCGGGGGAGCCACGGCTGGGTGCTGACACCGGGCGTCACGGGCGCGGTGGCGGGGGCTGCTGCGGTCACGACACGAGGGTACGCAGCACCGCCCGGGGGTCCGCCGCCGACCCGGGGTGCGATGGGTGACGTCCCCGATGGGCACGGGGCTCCGGCGGTGGCTGGATGGGACCCATGGGAACAGTGGCATGGCGGTTGGGTGTGGCGTGGATGCTGGCCTTCGCCGCCGTCCACGTCTACTGGGGCTTCGGTGGCACGGCGCTGCTCCCCGAGGGCGTCTCGGTGCTCGACAGCCTCGCCATGTTCGTCATCGACCTGGTCGCGATCCCGCTGTGCCTCGCCGGCGCGCTGCTGGCGTGGTTGCTGCGCCCGGACCAGCGTCGCGGCAGGCTGGTGGGCCGGCGCTGGCTGACCTGGCCCGGCACCGTCGGGGCCGCGGTGATGCTGGTGCACGGGGTCAGCGGCCTCGCGTTCGCCCTGCTGCCGTGGCTGGGCGCGGGCGAGGTGCCGGCTCAGGAGCGGTGGAGCCTCTTGTACGAGCCGTGGTGGCTGCTCGGCGGCCTGCTGATGGCCGCCACCGTGCGCGGCTACCGGGTGTCGGTGCGCCGGTCTCAGTCGCTCCAGCGGAAGAGGCGGGAGGCGAGCGCGGTGGCGGCCGCGGCCCAGACCGCCAGCACGAGCCACTCGCCGACGAGGGCCTGACCGTGCAGCAGGGCGGCCCGCAGGCTGTCGCCCAGCGCGGCCGAGGGCAGGAGTGCCACGAGCGGCTCGAGGCCGTCGGGCAGCCGGTCGGTGGGCACGACCACCCCGCCCAGGGCCAACAGGAGCACCCAGACGAGGTTGGCCAGCGCGAGCACGCCCTCGGCCCGCACGGTGCCTCCGAGCAGCAGGGCCAGGGCGACGAAGGCCCACGTGCCCAGGAGCGTCGACACGATGGCCAGCGGTAT
>Ga0307410_10000844_pt1 | contig 13037 bp, 13 predicted proteins | sample 322Ometagenome_3_FD_203707 | JGI IMG/M metagenome (GOLD analysis project Ga0307410, IMG submission 203707) | Maize rhizosphere microbial communities from greenhouse at UC Davis, California, United States - 322HYB-O-3 | ecosystem: Host-associated > Plants > Roots > Rhizosphere > Soil | place...
CCTTTGCGTGCCTTTCGATGACCGCTGCGACGTCGTCACCGTTGACGGCCAGGTGGTAGAAGTCGGCAAGGAGCTTAATGTTCTCCGCGCCTGACTCCGCCTTGACCCGGGCGATGACATCGAGGGCATCCTGGGCCTTGAGGAGCGGGTATTTGGGGGCGCCGCTCACGGGTTCCAGCAGGACGGTGCCGCCGATGCGGGCTACTCCTGCTGCGGCGGCGGCCAGGTTCCTGGCGGCCAGTTCGTCCTGCTCCTCCGGCGTGAATTCGTCCTGGCGGTTGCCGTAGAGGGCGTTGAAGGCCTTGCAGCCGAGGCGCTCGCCGATGCCGGCGACGACGTCGATGTTGTCCTTGAACTCCGAGCAGCGTCCCTTCCAGGAGACCAGGCCGCGGTCGCCGCCGGGCATGTTGCCGGCGTTGAAGTTCAGGCCGGTGAGCTGAACGCCGGCGTCCTTGATGGCGTTTTCGAACTCGGTGACCTGTGTGTCGGTGGGGACGGAGGTTTCGAATGGCCACCAGAATTCGACGGCGTCAAAGCCGGCGGCCTTGGCGGCGGCGGGGCGCTCGAGCAAGGGCAGCTCCGTCAGGAGGATGGAGCAGTTCACTGTGTACGTCATCGTAGGTCCTTCTGGGGGAGGGGCTTTGATCTATCTTCCCCTTGGATTGCCTCTGCCGGTTCGGCTTAGACATTTCCGCGTTGTGGAATTTAGATTCTGCTTTATGAAAAGTCTAGGGAAGGCGCGGGTGCGAGTCAAGGGGGACAGAGCGGATGCGGGCATGAGGCATATGGAAAGGGGGGAGTTCGGGGCCGCATCCGCTTCGCCGACACCTGAGCCATGCCCGATCCGCTTGACTCTGACATCGCTGCTCGCCCCTGCGACTATGCTGAGGAACGCCGGTATGGCACGGCAGTGGTATGGCGGCAAGGACCATTGTCACTGGTCGCGGAAGGACAATCGAATGGCGCGAGCGACAGTCCAGGACGTCGCCCGAACAGCGGGAGTGTCTGTGGGGACGGTGTCCCGTGTTTTAAACGGAAGTCCGGCTGTCAGCGAGTCGAGCAAGGAAAAGGTCAATGCCGCGATTCGTCAGCTCAGCTATCGGCCGCTTGCCTCGGCCCGGGACCTTCGCCGGGACCGGACAATGCGTGTTTTGGCCCTCGCCAAGAACTTGGACTCTTTGGTGATCAGTGAAGTTTTCCGGGGTGTGGGCGACGCCGCCGCGGACTCGGGCTATGTCAGCCTCATCGCAGCGACGACCGGGGACCTGGATCGCGAACAGCAATTGGTGGACATGCTGCGGAATGGCTCCGTGGACGGACTGGTGCTGTTTTCTCCGACGATGTCGGATCAGGAAGTTGATGCCGTTGCCGAGCAGATGAGTGTCGTTCAGGTCTGTGAGATCGTCGACGCCGAATCGGCTTTCGGCGTGTCCATCGACGACCGTCAGGCCGCTTATGACATCACCCGACACCTGATCGACACCGGCGGTAAGAGGCTGGCCATGCTCGCCCACAGAGGTGCCCGCTCGGGCCGGCTGCGTGAAGAGGGCTTTCGTCAGGCGCTAACCGAGTCGGGCTTGGCGCCGGACCGAATCCTGTTCGGCGAAGGCAATTTCGGTTTCCACTCTGGGCGCAGTCTTGCCCGGAAACTGCTGGAGGCGGGGGGCCTTCCGGATGCGGTGTTTTGCGGCACTGACATCGTTGCGGCCGGGTGCGTCCGTGAACTCACCGACGCCGGGTTGCGGGTTCCTGGCGACATCGCTGTGGCAGGTTTCGATGACTCGGCCCAGGCGGAAATGTGCGTCCCGGAACTGACCACGGTCCGGCAGCCGGCCTATGAGATGGGCCGTGTGGCATTCGCCGAGCTCCTCGAACGGATGACCGTGCCTGGCGCCCACCGCCGCGGCCGGACTTTCCTCCCGCACGAGCTCGTGGTGCGGGACTCCACCAGGAGCTGAAGAAAGAGGGTTGACAGCCTCGCGTGGTCCCTGTCACACTACTTTGGAATCGATTCCACACCCTCAAAGCCCTTTATTTTTCGCAGTTTTGGAATCGATTCCAAAATTCAATGAACCATCGGCAAAGAAGCCCTGTTCAGCGTGCGCGGCAGCCGCCGCCCCCTGACCTTCCCACCGCCCACAGACCCCCAAAGGAGCCACTTGTGGACTTGAATCGACCTGCTTCTCCGCTCCAGGAGGACACCGCAATATCACAGACATCCGCACACATGACCGAACTGCGCTCAGGTTCCCTGCGGACACGCTTGGTGACTGTCGCCGCAGCGGCTATCGCCGCAGGCCTCCTGATCAGCGGTTGCGGCGGGGGAGCCGCACCCCAGGGTGCGGAACAGGCGGCAGCTGCCGATCCGGCGTCGGGCGCTAATGCCAGCGGCAGCGTCAACATCTGCGGCGTTAAGGACGCGTCGGGTATCTACAAAGGCACTGCGGAGGCATTCACCAAGGCGAACGGCAAGGTCACGGCCAAGTACACCGAGATCGGCGCCACCACAGACGAGGCCCGCACCCAGATCGTCCAGCGGCTCGAAGGTAAGTCCACTGAATGCGACATCTTCCTCACGGACGTCATCTGGACCTCCGAGTTCGCCTCCCAGGGTTGGCTGCTGGACCAGACCAAGCTCGTAGAGGCCAACAAGGACCGGCTCATTCCTTCCACGGTGGAGACCACCAAGTACCAGGACAAGTACTGGGCTTCGCCGTTCTTCACGAACGCCGGATTGGTCTACTACCAGAAGGACAAGGTGGCCAAGCCTGAGACCTGGCAGCAGCTCTACGCAGAAGCAGCCAAGGCTCCCGGCAACGGATACGTCTACCAGGGCAAGCAGTACGAGGGCCTTACGGTGAACTTCCTCGAAATGCTCTACAGCGCAGGCGGCGAAGTACTCGACGACAAGGGCGACGTGGCCATTGATTCGCCGGAGACCCGCGAGGTCCTCGACTTCATGAGCAACGGGCTCAAGAACGGCTCAGCTGACCGCGCCGTCCTGACCTACAACGAAGACCCCGCCCGTCTCGCTTATGAGTCCGGCGACTTCGGCTACCAGCGCAACTGGCCGCATGTATACCGCCTGCTCAACGCCACCTCCCTGGCCGGCAGCTTTGGCGTGGCACCGCTGCCGGCATGGGAAGGCGGCAAGGCATCCGGCGTGCTGGGTGGCTGGAACCTGGCTATCTCCGCCCACGCCACGAACCAGTCCGGGGCCGTGGCGTTCATCGACTTTGCCACCACGCCCGAATGGCAGAAGCACGTGGCCATGGACTACTCCCAGGCCCCGGTCAATGAAGCCGCCTATTCTGATGCAGCGGTTCTCCAAAAGATGCCCTTCGCCACCGAACTGCTCGCGTCCGTCAAAGGTGCCAAGCCCCGCCCGATCTCCCCGGTCTACCCGCAGATCTCCCAGGCGATCTACAAGAACGTATATGCCGTCCTTTCCGGAACTGCCTCGGCCGAGGACGCCGTGAAGAAGATGGCCGAGGAGATCACCACCGCCAAGGCGAGCTTCTGAACATGGCCAATAAGACACTTGTTCCCGGTCGCGGAGTGAACGGCCGCGACCGGGCCGAGCGGCGGCTAGCGGTCCGCATGACCGCCCCCTCCCTGGTCATCATGGCCCTGGTGGCGGCGGTCCCCATTGGCTACGCGATCTGGCTCTCCCTGAACCAGTACAGCGTCCGCACTGCAGGCCTCTCCCGATTCGTCGGTCTGGAGAACTACATCTCCGCCCTGAGCAGCCCTGAATGGTGGGCTGCCTTCGGCCAGACTTTCCTCTTCGCCGGACTTTCGGTCTCCTTGGAGTTGGTGCTCGGTACGGCCATGGCCTTGCTGCTCAACCTCGCGTTCAAGGGTCGCGCCCTCCTGCGCACCGTGGTTCTGCTGCCCTATGCCATCATCACCGTGGTCAGCGCCATCACTTGGCAGACGATGTTCCAGCCAAACATGGGTCTGGTAACCAACGTCCTCTCCGCCCTCGGCCTGCCCGGCGGCGACGTCGTCTGGCTCGGCGAGCACGGATACGCCATGGCCGTGATCGTTCTGGCCGACGTCTGGAAGACCACGCCGTTCGCGGCACTCATCATCCTGGCCGGCCTGCAGGTCATCTCCTCCGAGACCTACGAGGCCGCAGAACTCGACGGCGCCAGCAAGTGGCAGACATTTGCACACATCACCCTGCCGCTCTTGCGTCCTGCAATCGTCCTCGCGGCGATCTTCCGCACCATGGATGCCCTGCGCGTCTTCGACCTGCCGTTCGTGCTCACCCGCGGCGCCAACGGCACCGAGTCCATGTCGATGCTGGCCTACACCCAGTTGCGCGAAAACCGGCTGGTGGGTGAAGGATCGGCGCTGTCCATCCTGACCTTCCTGACCGTCATGGTGGTCTCCGTCATTTACGTCCGCTTCGCCGGCGGCAACATCCGCGAAGTAGCCAAGGAGGAACAATGAGCACGCTGACTGCAGAACGCCCGACGGCGGAACCCGCTACGCGCCCCAGGGCACCGAAGCGTCGGCTCCGGGGCGAAGCGAAACTGCACCCCCTGGTGTGGGTGTTCGTCGTAGCCGTCATGGGCTTCTCGCTCATCCCGTTTTACTGGCTGGTCAACACCTCGCTCAAGAAGGGGGCGAGCCTGTCCCGGGGCGAGCTGTTCCCGAGCCAGCCCACCTTTGAGAACTACCTTGTGGTATTCCAGAACCCCGAGTTCCTCCTGGCCCTGCGCAACTCGGTGATTATCGCCGTCGTCACCACCACAGTGGCACTGGTGTTTGCATCTTTCGCTGCTTATGCCCTGGCCAGGCTGAAGATGCGCCGCAAGGCCTTGATCCTGACGCTGATCCTCTCGGTGACAACTTTCCCGGCCATCGCCATCGCGGCCCCGTTGTTCTCCATCTGGCGGGAAATCGGCCTGTACGACACACTCCTTGGCCTCATCATCCCGAAGCTGACGTTCGCCTTGCCGCTGGCGATTTACACGCTGACGTCCTTCTTCAAGGAGATCCCGCGGGAACTCGAGGAATCCGCGTACATGGATGGCGCCACGCCGTTCACGGCCTTCCGCAAAGTCATCCTGCCCCTGGCGGTCCCCGGCCTGGCCACGACAGCGATTCTGGTGTTCATCTCGGTCTGGAACGAATTCCTCCTTGCCGTCACCCTGACCACCTCGCCGGAGGCCCGCCCGGTCCCGGTCGCGATTGCCTTCTTCAGCGGAACCAGCGAGTTCGACCAGCCACTGGGCACCATCAGCGCCGCGTCAGTGATCATCACGGTCCCGCTTGTCATCCTTGTGCTCGTGTGCCAGAAACGCATTGTTTCGGGCATGACGGCCGGCGCCGTCAAGGGCTAACCACCACTGGCTGCAGACCCATCCGCAGACTTCAACCAGAATCACAGAAAGAACAGGAACAACGTGAGCATTCAGCAGCAGGCCCCGTCCGCAACCCTCAAGGTGGGAGTTGTAGGCATTGGTTGGGCCGGCCAGCAGCACCTCAAGGCGTACAGCAACATCGACGGCGTCGAAATTGTCGCCGTCGCGGGCATGGAAGCAGAACTTCTTGCCCGGCTGAAGGAGGAATACAGCATTCCTCATGCTTTCGCCCGCTGGGAAGACATGATCGAGCTTGAGGGCCTCGACGCCGTCAGTGTCGCCGTGCCCACTTTCCTGCATGCACCGATCTCGATTGCAGCCTTGGGGCACGGATTGCATGTGCTGAGCGAAAAGCCGCTGGCCCGCAATGGCGTGGAAGGGCGGGCGATGGTGGACGCAGCCCGCGAGGCCGGGCGGGTCCTGGACGTCGCGTTCAACCACCGCCGCCGCGGCGACATCCAAGCCCTCAAGGAAGTGATCGACGACGGCACGCTGGGCCGCCCGTACTACGCCAAAGCATCCTGGCTCCGCCGCAAGGGCATTCCGATGCTGGGCAGCTGGTTCACCAACCCGGAGCTCGCCGGCGGAGGTCCGTTGGCAGACATCGGTGTGCACGTCCTGGACTACGCACTGCACCTCCTTGGCGAACCCAAAGTCCTGGCTGTCTCGGCCTCGACCCATTCCGAACTCGGTCCGCGCGGCCTTGGCGGCAACGCCCGCTACACCGCCTCGAACTCCAGCCACAAGTTCGAAGTGGAAGACTTCGCGTCCGCCTTCATCCGGCTGGAGGGCGGCGGGACGCTCATCCTGGAAGCCGGATGGGCCAGCTACCGCGACGAGCGGGACCTGATGGACTTCACCGTCTACGGAACCGAGGGCGGTGCCGAACTTCGCTCTGTCGGCGCTTCCGAGAATCCCGTGGCCGACGTGCACGTTTTCACTGAAAAGAACGGCGAAAATGCCGACTTTGAAGTGGTGGCCGAACCCGGCCGCGCCCATCAGGCCGTCGTCGACGACTTCGTTGCCGCCGTGCGTGGCGGCGAGACAGTGTGGGGAAGTCACGATGGGTCACTTGCCCTCAGCCGCGCCCTGATTCTTGATGCCTGCTATAAATCCGCCCTCGAAAAACGTGAAGTGGTGCTCTGATATGTCTGACAAGAAACTGAACATCGTCGTCTGGAACGAGGCCGTCCACGAGGCCCGTAACGAGCCGGAAACCATGTCCGAGATGTACCCGGAAGGGATCCACGGCGCCATTGCCGCCGGGCTCCGTGCCTACTACCCGGACTCCGAAATCTCCACAGCCACCCTGGCCGACCCCGAGCACGGGCTCTCCGAGGAAGTGCTGGAGCAGACGGACGTCCTGCTGTGGTGGGGGCACATCGCCCACCGAGAAGTCAGCGACGAAGTGGTGGAACGCGTGCAGCGCCACGTGCTGGGAGGCATGGGCCTGGTGGTGCTGCACTCCGGGCACTTCGCCAAGATCTTCACCAAACTGCTGGGCACCACCTGCTCACTGAAATGGCGCAACGATGGCGAACGCGAGCTCGTGTGGACGGTCAAGCCTTCCCACCCGATCGCGGCCGGCATCGAAAGCCCCATCGTCATCCCCAGGCAGGAGATGTATGGAGAACTGTTCGATATTCCGGAACCCGATGACCTGATCTTCATCAGCTCCTTCGCCGGTGGCGAGGTGTTCCGCTCCGGCGTGACGTTCTCCCGGGGAAAGGGCCGAATCTTCTACTTCAGTCCCGGCGACCAGGAATACCCGGTGTACCACCAGCCGCAAATCCAGAAGGTCATCGCCAACGGCGTTGCTTGGGTGGCCCAGCCGGAGCGGTTCCGGGAGGCACCTGAGGTCTCCAACCCTGCGCGGGGCTGGTTCGAGGAAGCCTAGGCCCCTCTACTTTCGCAGAATACTCACTCTCTAGGAACGAATACATGACCATCTCCGCACACTCGTCCCAACCTTCCTCGCCGGCTTCGCCCCCGCTCGGCGTGGCCGCCATTGGTTACGCCTTCATGGGAAAGGCCCATTCGAATGCGTGGCGGAACGTGGCCAGTTTCTTCGACGTCCCGGCCATCGAGCAGAAAGTGCTCGTAGGCCGGGATGCCACCCAGGTGGCCGAAGCCGCAGCCAAGTATGGCTGGGCCGAGTCCGCCACGGACTGGCGTGCCGTCATTGAACGGGACGACATCGACATCGTGGACATTTGTACCCCGGGCTGGATGCACGCCGAAATCGCCATCGCTGCACTGGCCGCCGGTAAGCACGTCCTCGTGGAAAAGCCGCTCGCGAACACCATCTCGGAGGCCGAGGCCATGATGGCAGCCGCCGCTGAAGCCCAGGCCCGGGGTGTGCAGTCGATGATCGGCTTCAACTACCGCCGTGTCCCTGCCTTGGCATTGGCACGCGAGCTCATTGCAGAGGGCCGGCTGGGCACTGTCCGGCACGTCCGCGCCGCCTACCTGCAGGACTGGCTCTCCGACGCCGAGTCTCCCATCACCTGGCGGCTCCGCAAGGAAACGGCCGGATCCGGAGCGTTGGGTGACATCGCCTCGCACGCCATCGACCAAGTCCAGCACCTCACCGGTCAAACCGTCACTGAGGTGACCGGAACGTTGAGGACTTTTGTCACCGAACGTCCCGGCCCTGGCGGCGCGGAGAAAGTGACAGTCGACGACGCCGCCTGGGCCACCCTTGGCATGACGGGGAACATCAGCGCGTCCGTGGAGGTATCCCGGGTTGCCACGGGTCAAAAGAACTCGCTCAAGCTCGAAATCTACGGGTCCCTCGGGTCGCTGACGTTTGACCTCGAGAACCTGAACGAACTGAACTTCCTCGATGCCAGACTGCCCGTCCGGGAGCAGGGATTCCGGCGGATTCTCGTGAACGAGCCGGAGCACCCGTACCTCGAAGCGTGGTGGCCGCAGGGCCACGTCATCGGGTGGGAGCACACGTTCACCCACCAGATCCGGGACTTCCTCCTTGCGATTCGGGACGGAAGCCAGCCGTCGCCGTCGTTCGACGACGGGCTCCAGATCCAGCGCGTCCTGACCGCGGTCGAAGAATCTGCCAAAAACAGGAGCACCGTCACCGCGGTTGCAACCTCCACCGAACGGTGCGTCCCACCCTGGGAGAAAGACGACCTGGACGACCTTTACGCGGCGCTGCCGGGCCGCGTTTCCGGCGGCTGAGCTTCTTCCAGGGTTCAGGCAGCAATCCGTGCCCGCCCGCTCTCACGGACAACTGTTTTGTAGGCCGGGCATAAAAAAGCGGGCGGCCCCTTGCCGGAGTCGCCCGCTGTGTCGGTTTTGCGTCTTAGTGCCGCCTGAAGGCGTGCCTGAACTTTTCGCCGGCCTGCTTGAGGTCGGCCTTGATTGCCCGTCCCCTGCCTTCGGCCTTCATTCGGCGGTCGCCAGTCGCTTCGCCGGCGGCCTTCCGTCCCTTGCCGTGAAGTCGCTCCGCGGCGTTGTGGATCCTGTCGCCCAAACCCATTGCGGTCCTCCTTGTGGTGCGGCCCATGCGGCTGGTTGCCGCAATTCCCGCCACTTAAATTGTAGAAAGAATTGGCTCCAGGTCCATGGTGCTGAAGGAGTACCCTAGGAACCATAAGCATGCTTGCTATCTGAAGGAGTGGTTTCCGATGAAGAAAATCCCTGCTCTTGGTGTTGCCGCCGCAGCGATGCTGGCCCTGGCGGCCTGTACGGGCGGGGGCGGGCAAAGCCCGTCGCCCACCGCCAGTGCCACCACCAGTGCGGTTCAGGACAAGGTCTACAGCGAAGATGAACTCCGGGAGCTGATCTCCGGCCGGTCCGACAAGGACGGCGGCGAGCTCAAGCTGTACTCCAAGGACCAGGTGGAGCAGGGCAGCAACATAGCGAACCTGCTGATGAGCGCCGCCACCACGGATCCCGGGGACTGCAAGGCGATTGCCACGGCCGGCCTGCTGGACCAGGTCGAAAGCGGTGATGTGGCCATTGCGATTTCGGAGAGTCAGCAGCCGCGCACGTTGTCCGCCCAGTCGGGAGCCGAGGGGCCCGACGCCGTCGCCCTGCTCAATGAGGTGAGCGGAAAGATGGACCAGTGCAGCAACTTTACGCTTACCGTCCTGGGACAGCGTTACGAAGTCGCCAGCAAGGAGCTGGAGGCCCGAACTGACGGCGAAGAGACCTTCGCGACCGTCAGCACCCGCGGAGGCAACACTTCTGACATGCTGATGCAGGTTTCCGCGGCCCAGGGCCGGCTCCTGGTGGTGGCCACCAAGGGCGGCGCTAATCTTGCCGACGCTGACAAGGAGGAACTGGAGGAACTGGTCAACGAAGTCCTCGAGAAGGCAGAGGGCGGTTCCACCGGAACGGCCACTTCGACGCCGACCGGCACCTCAACGGTCACCGAAACCGCAACGCCAAGCGTTACGGAAACGACGACGGCGACAGTCACCGTGACTCCGACCGAGACTTCGGTGACGCCCTCGCCGTCGAACTAGTTACGCCTCAGGGGCCTTTGCCCTTGTGGGCGGCTTCCCCGGACTTGGGCTTGCCGTTGCCTTGTCCCGACGCTTGGCCCGGGACGGCGGGGTCCGGGACGGCGGGGTCCGGGTCGTCCGGGGCGGCGTCGGCCAAGGTTGGGTCGGTCAGAGTTGGTTCGACAACGGACGGGGCGATGGCTGGCGCCGGTGCGGGCTGAGGCGCCGGCGCCGCTTCCTGCTTCGCGGCTTCGGCGGCCCGTTCGTCTGCCGCCGCTTGAACCAGGGCCTGAAGGTCAGTGCGCACCAGTCTCAGTGCTGACCTAATGCTCTGAAACCTGGCGAAGGTCATGCTGCCGTTGGCGGCTTCGCCCTCGACGTCCTTTTCGAGGTTTTCCAGTTCGCGCAGCGCGCCGTCATGGTCGTTTGCGGCGGCGGCAGCCCGCACAGTGCCCAAACGGCTGCTGAGGGCTGCCGCTGAATCGGCTGAGAGCTCCGAAGCCTGCGGGCTGCAACCGGGAAGGAATGCCAGGAGGCCCGCCAACAGGGCCGCTCGAAACAGTGCGGTCCTGGTTCGGGGTGAGGCAGAAGTGCGCAGGGTCATGGCTTCAATGTCTTTTCCAGCTCGTCCAGGTGGTAATCGAGGGGGTTCGCGTGAAGGGGGGCTGCCGGTGGGGCCGGCGCTGCGGGACCGCCTCCGCGGGTGGCGGTTGTGAAGCCTAGGAGGAGTGAGCCCGCAAGGATGGCCCCCGCGGCTCCCCGTACCCGTTTGCTGAGCTTCCGCCGTGGGGGCCGGGTGAGGTTGGCATGCCCGGCTGTCTGGGGGCGAGGCGGGGTGACGTGCTGCACCGCTGGAGGCGTGCGGAAGACGCCCTCCTGTTCCAGTTCGCGCAGCAGTGCCGACGCATCTGCCGGCGAGGGCCGGTCTTCCGGGCGCCTCGCGGTCATGCGGGCCAGTACTTGCTGCCAGCCCCTGCTGAGTGTTTCTGGAATGACAGGATTCCGCTGGAGTCTGGCAATGCCGGACTCCACATGGTTCCCGGGGAACTCCACGTGCCCGGTGAAGCACTCGAGGAGGACCAGCCCCAGCGAATACACGTCGCTTGCACCCGTCAGGGCTTCCCCCAAGGCCTGTTCGGGGCTCAGGTACGCGGCTGTTCCTACCGTTTTGCCGGTGCCGGTCAGCCGTTCCTCCTCCAGCATCCGTGCAATGCCGAAGTCCGCGAGTTTGGCCCGCCAGCGGGAGGCTCCGGTAGAGGCCGTCGGCTCGAACAGCAGGACATTTCCGGGCTTGACGTCCCGGTGGATTACGCCATGGCTGTGGACATAGTCCAACGCGGAGGCAAGGTCCGCGCCAATGGTTGCCACCTGCTTCATACTGAGCGGGCCTTCGCGAACGAGGCTGCGAAGGTCCGGGCCGGCAACATACTCCATGACCACATATTTGCGCTCACCCCCGGAATCCGACGATTCGGACCCGGCATCGAACAGGGTAACCAAGGATGGGTGGTTGAGTGATGCCAGGATCCTGATTTCGGCCTGCTGGCGGGCGATCAGCTCAGAATCCGCACTCTCGCGGTTGAACAGCTTGACGGCCACTTCCCGCCCGAGGGATTCATCGCTGCCCCGGTAAACACCGGCCGCGGCGCCCCTGCCCACAAGCTCGATCAACCGATAGCGATTACCCAGGACCAACTCCGTGGCGCGTTCCTTCGGAACTTCCGTCATCATTCATCGCTCCTAGCCACTTCCAGCTCCCGGCCGCCGCTAAGGGCAATCCGCCGGCCCGTCCAGTTCAAGTACTAAGCATACTGATAATTCTTTGGTTTGCATCAGGAGGAGCGAATTTCGTACCGGCGAAGGGGTCGGAGAGGGAGCAGGGAAGAGCCAGGGGCGGGGTGCTCCTGGCTCGGTGAGGGTCAGTCAGTGACGGTCACCAATGACTGCCACGTCGCTCCTTTCCCACTTGGTCCAGTCGGACCAGTTGTTGCCGCTCTTCACCCTGAAGGAAACCTCCTGGTACACGCGGTCCCTGTCCTTGTCCCTGTGGACGCTGTCCCTCGTGCTGACGGTGACGCGGCCGTCATGCTTGTCGAATTCCAGCTTCTTCCATTCGAAATTGCCGAGCTTGTCGTCGCGCCCGTGCCGGTCCTTTTCAAAGCGCTTCTGGCGCACATCCACGGTCTTGTTGCCGTTGCAATCGATCCTGATCTTAAATTCCGCGAGGTTTTTACCTGCATCCGTCGGCTTCAACGGGTTCACGGTACAACCGCGCAGCGACGTCGATGCGTCGGCTGGCACTGCCAGTGCGACAGGCCCGCCGATAAGACCCAGCGAAACAGCCGAAATCAGTGCAACTCGAGTTCCGAAGGCGCGGGATTTGGTTGGTGTAGTGATGGACATTTTTATTGCTCCTGGAAGGATGCGAATCATTTTCGGACAGCACTGTCCGGCCACGATCACGAAAACTGGTTGCGGCCTCAGCCTGCCCATCCCATTTTCAAACAGCACACCCGAACGTTGCGGGGGCTTAACTCCGGGCTCTGCTCTTGTTATTTCGTAGCCCGGTAGTACAATCGTGCTCCCACTTTTGCCCCGGCGCCAGAGCCGCTATGCACCTTTTTCCCGCGACTTTACGCGGAAAGAGCAGGCTTATTCAGGATATTGGACATCCGGAAATATAGCCGGGGGGAAGGCGGCGCCATAGGCTGGTTTTTCCACGAACGAAAGGCACTTCATGACCCACCCCCAGGAAGCAGCAAGCGACCCCGCCGGCCTGATCGGTCCGGGCGATCCCGACGCCGTCGGGCAGCAGGACCCGGAAAAGCGTGCAGCGAAGAACATCCGCGAAGAGCAGCAGACGCAGGCGGGCGGGACCGTCCCGGCGTCGTACATTGGCAGCGGCGACCCGGACGCTGAACGCAAGCCGGAAGATGCGGCCCAGGACGCCGGCACCTGGGACGACGAGGTGTGATCCTTCGCTCCCGGAGGTACCTGCCAGTCTTCCATTCTGCGGTTAAACAGTTCCGCAGTACGGATTTAGCCTGCCGGAAACACGGGGATCCTAGCGTTGCCCATGACCTGAAGGCGTCCAGCGCGCCTTTTCCCTGTTGATTGGCAGCCCTGATGAAGATCCCCCCGAACACGCACGCGACCCCGGCCACGTCCTCCGCGTCCGTGCCAAGTGAAATAA
>Ga0307410_10000845_pt1 | contig 13030 bp, 12 predicted proteins | sample 322Ometagenome_3_FD_203707 | JGI IMG/M metagenome (GOLD analysis project Ga0307410, IMG submission 203707) | Maize rhizosphere microbial communities from greenhouse at UC Davis, California, United States - 322HYB-O-3 | ecosystem: Host-associated > Plants > Roots > Rhizosphere > Soil | place...
CCTCACCCCGGCGCCCTGGCGCGGGGCCACCAACGCGCCCTACCTGGTGCCCCTGACGGTGCGCGTGATGGCCGGGGTACTGGGGGTCGCGGTGCCCACCCTGTGCCAGGCGCTCAGTGCCAACTCGGAGCGGGTCTACGGACCCTGGTGAGTGAGGGTGACGGGCCCGGGCCGGGACTCGCGTAGTCCTTTAATGGCACTCATGTAGTTCCCGCGGACTATTGACTTCGCCGTTACCAAAATTTGACCTCAGCCCGATTCGCGGTCATGGTGGGTAACTGTTGGCCGGGTTCGGTTTGTCCCCTGGCGGCACGCACCAGGGGTGCTGGAACAGCCAAAGATGGCGGACCGGCACCCCCTTTCAGACGTTTGACGGTGCCCCTGTCTCACACACAGGGCGTGCGCTGTCCCCCCTGCGTGCACCGCCTGTTTCCGATGCCCGGGAAGTTCGATCTCTGGAGCATCGTGATCTCTCGTACTGTCAGGCGCGTCGCGCAGGGCGCTGTGGTGACGACCCTCGTCGCCGGCGCCGTGGGCGTCTCCCACTTCGACAAGTCCGTGAACCTCTCTGTGGATGGCAAGGCCTCCTCCGTGCACGCCTTCGGCGGCACCGTGGCGGACGTCCTCGAGAAGCAGGACATCCGCATCGGTGAGCACGACGTCGTCGTGCCGTCCGTCAACAGCCAGGTCCAGGACGGGCAGAAGATCGTCGTCCGCTACGGCCGCAAGCTGACCGTGACCGTCGACGGCAGGACGCGCGAGTACTGGACCACCGCCACCACGGTGGCCTCCGCGCTGCAGGAGCTCGGGATCCGTGCCGACTCCGCCAAGCTGTCGGCCTCCCGTTCGCAGACCCTGGGTCGAGAGGGGCTGAGCCTCACCGTCTCGACCCCCAAGTCGGTCGCGGTGCGCGTGGACGGCAAGAACCTCGCGACGTCGTCCACCGGCCTGACGGTCAAGGACGCCCTGGCCGACCTGCGCATCAAGGTCGACCGCGACGACCGCGTCAAGCCGGGCCTCAACGCGCCGATCAACGACGGCCTCAAGATCGCCGTGCAGCGCGTCAGCACCAAGAACATCAAGGCGACCGAGGCGATCGGCTTCGGCACCGTCAAGAAGAGCGACTCCTCGCTCTACAAGGGCCAGACCAAGACGGTCAAGGCAGGCCGTGAGGGCGCGCGGGTCGTGACCTACCGCCTCGTCACGGTGGATGGCAAGACCGAGAGCAAGAAGGCCCTCAAGTCCGTCGTCACCGAGAAGCCGGTCGTCCGCGTCATCGCGGTCGGCACCAAGGCGAAGCCGGTGGCGAAGGCTCCCACGAGCAGCGGCTCGAGCAGTGGCTCCGGCGGCGCCATCAACCTGGCCCGTGCCGACATGTGGGACCGCATCGCCCAGTGCGAGTCGACCGGCAACTGGTCGATCAACACGGGCAACGGCTACTACGGCGGCCTGCAGTTCGACCTGCAGACCTGGCTGGGTGCCGGTGGTGGCGACTTCGCCTCCCGCCCGGACCTCGCCTCCCGCGCCGAGCAGATCACCGTGGCCAACCGGGTCTACGAGGACCGCGGGCTGAGCCCCTGGGGCTGCGCCCACGCGGCCTGACCCTGCCGGACAGCGCCTGACGACGGCGGCGCCCCGGACCCTCGCGGTCCGGGGCGCCGCTGTCTGTTGGTGCGGCCTTTCGGTCCGTGCTCGGCCGTCCCCTAGGCTCGCCCCCATGACCGACCAGGCGAGCAGCGGGTACCTCGGGGCCGCCCAGATCCGCGAGCTCGCCGCCGGCCTGGGCCTGAGGCCCACCAAGCAGTGGGGCCAGAACTTCGTGGTCGACGCCAACACGGTCAAGCGGATCGTGCGGCTGGCCGGCGTGACGGCCGCCGACAGCGTCGTCGAGGTCGGCCCGGGCCTCGGCTCGCTCACCCTCGCCCTGCTGCCGGAGGCAGGCCACGTCACCGCCGTCGAGGTGGACCCGGCGCTGGCGGAGGCACTCCCGGCGACCGTCGGCCGCCTCGCCCCGGCGTATGCCGACCGGCTCACCCTGGTGCACGCCGACGCCCTGAAGGTGCGCGAGCTGCCGGACCCGCAGCCCACGGCGCTGGTGGCCAACCTGCCCTACAACGTCTCCGTGCCAGTGGTGCTCAGCTTCCTCGAGTCGTTCCCGACCCTCGAGCGCGTGCTCGTGATGGTGCAGCTCGAGGTCGCCGAACGGCTGGCCGCGACCCCCGGCTCGAAGGTCTACGGCGTGCCGAGCCTGAAGGCCGCGTGGTACGCCGACGTGCGCCTCGCCGGCACCGTCTCCCGCAGCGTCTTCTGGCCGGTGCCCAACGTCGACTCGGGCCTGGTGGCCATGACACGGCGCACGCCCCCGGCCACCGCCGCGCCCCGCGAGGACGTCTTCGCGTGCATCGACGCCGCCTTCGCCCAGCGACGCAAGACGCTGCGTGCCGCCCTCTCGGGCTGGGCAGGTTCCGCAGCCCGGGCCGAGGAGGTGCTGCGCGCAGCGGGTGTCGACCCACGTTCTCGTGGTGAGCAGCTCGGCATCGAGGCCTTCGCCGCGGTGGCGGCGGCCCGCCTGTCCTAGGGTGTGCGCATGACGTCTGCGACCGTGCCGTCCTCGTCGGCGACGGTGCGCGTCCCCGCCAAGGTCAATCTCGAGCTGCTCGTCGGCCCGCTGCGGGACGACGGCTTCCACACCCTCTCGACCGTCTACCACGCGGTGAGCCTGTTCGACGAGGTCACCGTCTCCTTCGCCGATGAGTGGGGCCTCGAGGTGTGCGGTCCCCGGGCGCAGGGGGTGCCGACCGACGGCTCCAACCTGGCGGCGCGCGCGGCACAGCTGCTGGCCCGGGCCGGAGGCGTCGACGAGCCGGTGCACATCCGGATCCGCAAGGACATCCCCGTCTCCGGTGGTATGGCGGGTGGGTCGGCCGACGCGGCCGCCGCCCTGGTGGCGTGCGACCACCTGTGGGGCCTGGCCATGACGCGCGACGAGCTGGAGGAGATCGCGGCCGACCTGGGCAGCGACGTCCCGTTCCTGCTCGCCGGTGGCACGGCGATGGGCTCCGGGCGCGGCGAGGTGCTCGCCCCGGTGCTGGCTCGTGGCACCTTCCACTGGGTCTTCGCGCTCAGCGACGGAGGGCTGTCGACCCCTGCGGTCTACGCCGAGTGCGACCGGCTCCGCGAGGGCCGCGACGTCCCCGAGCCGACGCCCACCCCGGCCATGATGACGGCGCTGCGGTCGGGCGACCCCCACGCACTGGCCCGGGCCCTGACCAACGACCTGCAGGCCGCGTCCATCCGGCTCATGCCCGAGCTGGGCGACATCCTCGACGCGGGGCTGGAGTTCGGCGCCCTGGGCGGCATCGTCTCGGGGTCGGGACCCACGGTGGCCTTCCTGGTCGAGGACACCGAGGCTGCTCTCGACCTCGCGGTGTCGCTCACGGCATCCGGTGCGGTGAAGGACGTCCGGCGGGCCACCGGTCCGGCGCACGGTGCCCACCTCGTGTCGGGACCGCGCCCCAGCTGATGGCCAACCTCATCTCGGTCGAGCGGGCCTCCCTCGCCCTGGGCACGAACCAGGTCCTCGACGACGTCTCGCTCGGCGTCAACGGCGGGGCGCGCATCGGGGTCGTCGGCCGCAACGGTGGCGGCAAGTCGACCCTCATGCGCGTGCTCTCAGGGCTGCAAGCGGTCGACACCGGCCGGGTGACGCAGACCGGTGACGCCACGTTGGGCATGCTCGCGCAGACGGACGACCTCGACCCCCGGGCGACGGTCCGGCAGGCCGTGCTGGGCGACCTGCCCGAGCACGTCTGGGCAGGCGACGCCCGCATCCGCGACGTGATGACCGGCCTGCTGGGCGGTGTGGAGGCGCAGGCGGTCGGCGGGCTGGAGGCCGTCGTCGGCCCGATGTCCGGGGGCGAGCGCCGCCGGCTGGCGCTCGCGCGCCTGCTCGTCGCCGGCCCCACCGTCCTGCTGCTCGACGAGCCGACGAACCACCTCGACGTCGAGGGGGTGGCCTGGCTGGCGGAGCACCTGGTGCACCACCGGGCCCGGCCCGACAACGCGGTCGTGGTCATCACCCACGACCGCTGGTTCCTCGACGCGGTGGCCACCATGACCTGGGAGGTCGTGGGCGGCGAGGTCCACGACTACGAAGGCGGCTACGCGGCATACGTGCTGGCGAAGGCCGAGCGCGAGCGGATGGCCGCGGTCACTGCCGAGCGGCGCGACAACCTGCTCCGCAAGGAGCTGGCCTGGCTGCGCCGGGGCGCCCCGGCCCGCACGAGCAAGCCCAAGTTTCGCATCGAGGCCGCCAACCAGCTGATCGCCGACGAGCCGCCGCTTCGCGACGACGTCGAGCTGCTGCGCTTCGCGACCACCCGCCTCGGCAAGGACGTCGTCGACCTGCTCGACGCCAGCGTGGAGCTCGGCGGACGCACCCTGCTCGACCGCATCACCTGGCGGCTCGCGCCGGGGGAGCGGGTCGGCATCGTCGGCGTCAACGGCGCGGGCAAGTCCACCCTGCTGCGCGCGGTGGCCGGGGAGGTGCCGCTCTCCTCGGGCAAGCGCAAGGTCGGGGCGACGGTGCAGATCGCCTACCTCTCGCAGGAGGTGCGCGAGCTCGAGCGGTATGCCGCGTGGCGCGTCATCGAGGCGATCGAGGACGTCCGCAAGTACATCCGTCTGGGGAAGAAGGAGGTCAGCGCCTCGCAGCTCGCGCAGCGCCTCGGCTTCACCGGCGGTCGGCAGCAGACGCGGGTCAGCGACCTGTCGGGCGGCGAACGACGGCGGCTGCAGCTGACCCGTCTCCTGATGTCGGAGCCGAACGTGCTGCTGCTCGACGAGCCGACCAACGACCTCGACATCGAGACCCTGACCTCCCTCGAGGACGTCCTCGACGGCTGGGCGGGCACGCTGCTGGTGGTCTCACACGACCGGTACCTGCTCGAGAGGCTCTGTGACCGCCAGGTCGCCCTGATGGGTGACGGGAAGGTGCGCGAGCTGCCCGGCGGCGTGGAGCAGTACCTCGAGCTGCGGCACGCCCAGGAGGCGGCTGCCTCCGGGGCGACCCAGCCGGCCGGTCTGGCGGCACAGGCGGCTCCGTCCCCATCGGGTCCCTCGCCCGCTGAGCAGCGCGAGGCACGCAAGGACATGGCCCGGATCGAGAAGCAGCTGGCTCGGCTGGCCGAGCGTGAGGAGCGCGTGCACACCGCGATGGTGGAGGCCGCGACCGACCACGCCAAGGTGCTCGAGCTCAACGGGCAGCTGCGCGAGATCGTCGACGAGCGCGAGGCGCTCGAGATGGAGTGGCTCGCCGCCGCCGACATCGTGGGCTGACCCTACCCGCCACGATGCCGGCGGCGGACGTGTCAGCCCGTGGGCCGCATGTGGGTCCAGGGCCGGTCGAGCCGGAAGACCCTTCCCGTCACCTCGACGGGCTTGATCTCCACGATGCTGAACTTGGCGGTCGGCACCCACGGGCGCAGCGGCAGCTGCTCGGCCTGGTCGGCTTCCTCACCCTCGAGCTCCCGCGCGGTACCCCTCACGACTACGCTCACCGCCCGCTCGTTGTCGTAGTGGTCGATCTCGAAGGCCACGTCCTGGTTCATCGTGATGCCCAGCAGCTTGCTGCCCTCCGCCGTGCGGAAGAGGAGGCGGCCACGGTGCACGACGTAGTTGATCGGCACGATGTGCACCTCGTTGACCAGGTGGAAGGCGAGGCGGCCGAACTCCTCCTGTCGCAGGAGCTCCCAGCAGTCGAGCTCGGGCAGCTCGGTCACGACGTCGTGGTTGGTGTCCATGAGCCCTCCTCGGCCGCGGTTCCTTGGTGCGCCAAACGTAGGACGCCACCGCGTTGCACCACATGGGTCCAAGGACTCAGGACTTTCGTGTGGGCGGTCGTGCGCAGATCTGCGTCTTGACGGCTGGACGGGGTCCCGCTAGCCGTGCTGGCGCTCAACCAGACGGCGTACAGCACGCCCGACGCGAACGTGGAGCAATGGCACAAAAGGGATCGTCCTTCTGTCGGTGTTCCGCCTTCTGCGGCGGCGATTCACTCGTCCTGCCCACTCCTCCGCCAGTACCAGGGGGCCCAGGGGGGGTACGCAAGGCAATTCTGACCACGACAGGAGCAGGAACAATGGGTATGCACACTCGCCGCGGCTCAATGGCAGCCGCTGCAACTCTGGCGGCTGGGCTCGCATTCGGTGCGGCCGCCGCGCAGGCGGCGCCCTCGTCGCCGAACCAGGATGACCCCGACCCGATGACCTGGGTCGCCACGAACGACGGCAACAAGAACCTCTTCCGCGTCGCCGGCACGGACCGTGTCGTCACGGCCATCAAGCTGATGAACGCCACGTCCAAGCACTGGGGACACTCCGTCATCATCGCCCGCAGCGACATCTTCCCCGACGCCCTCGCGGCTGCGCCCCTCGCGGACGTGCTCGACGCGCCGATCCTGGTGTCGAAGCCCGGCAGCACGATCGACAGCCGCGTGCTCGACGCGATCTCGCGTCGTCACTTCGACAACGTGATCCTCCTCGGCGGCACCGGTGTGTTCACCGAGGCGGCTCGGGCCCAGCTCGAGAAGATGGGCCTCAGCGTCGAGCGCCAGCGCGGCATCGACCGTTACGAGACGGCTGTGGGTATCGCCAAGCGCACCGCCAGGGAGCTCGCGAAGCGTTCCGCGGCAGAGGGATTCACGTGGAAGAAGACGGTGAACGTCTACCTCGCCACCGGCCTGGACTTCCCGGACGCGCTGGCGGCGGGCCCGGCCGCGGCTGACAACGACGGCGTCGTCCTCCTGACGGCGGGCACGAAGATGAACGCTTCGACGTACAACTTCCTGCTGAAGGAGTGGAAGACCCTTCCGGAGTGGTCCAACGGCATCGAGATCCACACCGTGGGTGGAGCGGCGGAGAAGGCTGCGAAGTCCTCCATCGAGGACATCGCTGACACCAACACCGGCGCTGACCGCTACTCCACGGCGGTCCTCCTCGCCGGCAAGTACCGGCACACCATCGAGAAGATCGCGGTCGCCAGTGGTGAGAACCACGCCGACGGTGTCGTCGCCGGTGCCTGGATCGCCAACCACGATGGTCCGCTCGTGCTGACCGCGAACGCGTCGCTCCCCACCGTGGTGAGCAACTACCTGTTCAAGTTCGCGGATGGAAACACCGACGTCGTGGTCGTCGGTGGCACGGGCTCCGTGTCCCGTCACGTCAGCGACCAGATCAAGAACCTGTTCCTGCTCTGACGCGCCGGCGCCAGGACTGTCCCGGCCCTCGGGACGGGGCAGTCCTGATCACCACGGCGAGCTGCCCCCGGGCCTTCACGGCCCGGGGGCAGTTCGCATTCCGCCCCGGCCCGGACATCGTTGCAATGTCAAGTGCCCGAAGGTGCGAAACCTGTTCTGCAGAGGGGACTTTCGACCCATGGTGCTGCTCCGCGGTGGTGGTTACGTGGAGTCGGCCCCCGTTGCCGAGAGGGGGTGGCGCAGGGGGCGTCAGTCTGGACTCGCGGGGTTCCAGGGGGCTGGGCAAGTCAGGACAGGAGCACAGTCATGAGTTCAACCACGCGTCGCATCTCCCTTGCTGCGGCAGCCGCACTCACAGGAAGCCTGACCATCGGCATGGGTGCCTTCGCAGCCCCGTCGACTCCCTACCAGGACGACGCCGACTACGCATGGACCCACTTCGCCACCAACGACGGCAACAAGAACCTGTACCGGGTCGCCGGCACGGATCGGGTTGCCACAGCGATCAAGCTGATGAACGCCACGTCCAAGCACTGGAGCGACACCGTCATCATCGCGCGCAGTGACAACTTCGCCGACGCCCTGGCGTCCGCTCCGCTGGCCGACGTCAAGGACGCTCCGCTGCTCGTGTCGGCGCCCGGCAGCTCGATCGACTCCCGTGTCTTGAGCGCCATCAAGTACCGGTTCCACAAGGTCATCCTGCTCGGTGGCACGGGCGTCTTCACCGAGGCCGCACGGGCACAGCTCGAGGGCCTGGGCATGTTCGTCACGCGCATGCGGGGCATCGACCGGTACGAGACCGCGGTCGGGATCGCCAAGGTCGTCGCCAACGACCTGGCCATGCGCTACCGCGCGGAGGGCTGGACCTTCAAGAAGACCGTCAACGTCTACCTGGCCACCGGCCTCGCGTTCCCGGACGCGATGGGCGCAGGCGCGGCCGCGGCCGACAACGACGGCGTGGTCCTGCTGACCGCTGGCAGCAAGATGAGCGCCTCCACCTACAAGTTCCTCAAGAAGGAGTGGAAGACGATCCCGTGGTTCGCCAACGGCATCGAGATCCACACCGTGGGCGGAGCTGCGGAGAAGGCTGCGAAGTCGTCGATCGAGGACATCGCCGACACCAACACCGGTGCCGACCGCTACGCAACGGCCGTCATGCTGGCCAACAAGTTCAAGCACCCGGTGAAGAAGATCGCCGTTGCCAGCGGCGAGACCTACGCCGACGGTGTCACGGCGGGTGCCTGGATCGCCAACCACGACGGGCCGCTCGTGCTGACGGCGAACGCGTCGCTGCCGAAGGTCGTGTCGAACTACCTGTTCAAGTTCGCTGATGGCGGCGCCGACGTCGTGGTCGTCGGCGGGACGGGCTCCGTGTCCCGCAACGTCAGCGCCCAGATCGCGAACCTGTTCGCGCTCTGACCGCTGATGCCACAAGGCCGCTCACATCCTGAGAAGGGTTGACGGTCCAGCACGGAGGTTCCGCCCTCGGGTCAGCCCGAGGGCGGAGCTGCGTGTCCAGGGCGCGGGATGGGCGGTGCAGGGCGACCTCGGTGGGTCAGCTCTCAAAGGGGCTCAGCAGCCGGCGCAGGAGGTTGGCGAGCTCGGTGCGCTGACGCGCCGGCAGCTCGGCGAGAAGGTGGCGTTCTCGCTCCAGCAGGTCGGCCATCGCGGCGTCGACGGTCTGCTTGCCGCTCTCGGTGAGCTGGACGATGACGCCGCGCCGGTCGTGGGGGTCGGGACTCCGCTCGACCAGACCGCGCTTCTCGAGTCGGTCGACGCGGTTGGTCATGGTCCCGCTGGTGACGAGTGTCTGCTGCACCAGCTGGCCCGGGGAGAGCCGGTAGGGGTCGCCGGCGCGCCGCAGGGCCGACAGCACGTCGAACTCCCAGCCCTCGAGGGAGTGCCGGGCGAAGGCCTGGGCGCGGTCGAGGTCCAGCCGACGGGCCAGCCGGGAGATGCGGGAGAGCACGTGCAGGGGGGCGACGTCGAGGTCGGGCCGCTCGCGCTTCCAGGCGTCGACGATCCGGTCGACGTCGTCGGCTGGTGCGCTCATGCTTGGCATCATACTCGCCGTCAAGTATCTTGACATCAAGAGAGTTGACGGCGAGTATCGCGCGAAGCAGCGTCGAGAACAGTCGTGAGCCAGGAGTCGCCATGAGCACGAGGTGGGATCCCGCCCAGTACGCGCGTTTCGCCGACCACCGTGGACGGCCCTTCAGGGACCTCCTGGCCCAGGTGGCCGCCGCGGGCCCACGCCTCGTCGTCGACCTCGGTTGCGGCAACGGACCACTCACGATGACGCTCCTGGAGCGGTGGCCGGGCGCGCGGGTCGTCGGCGTCGACTCCTCGCCGCAGATGCTGGACGCCGCCAGGGCCGCCGACCCCGACGGGCTCGTCGCGTGGCTCGAGGCCGACCTCGCCTCCTGGGACATCGCGTCGTTGGGGGAGCGGCCAGACGTCGTGGTCACCAACGCGACACTGCAGTGGGTTCCGGGTCACCGCGACCTGCTCCCCCAGTGGATCTCCGCTCTGCAGCCGGGCGGCTGGTTCGCCATGCAGGTTCCGTCCAACTTCCAAGCTCCTTCGCACCAGCTGATGCGCGACGTGGCCGAACAGCACCCGGCCGCCGACCGCCTGCGTCCCGGCCTGGCCCGCGTGGGGGTCGCGGAGCCAGCCGACTACGTCGAGGATCTCAGTGCGCTCGGCTGCGAGGTGGACGCCTGGGAGACCACCTACCAGCACGTCCTCGACCCGGAGGGCCGTCAGGAGAACCCGGTGCTCGAGTGGGTGCGGGGCACCGGACTGCGCCCGGTGCTCGACGCCCTGACCGACGACGCCGAGCGCGACGCGTTCCTGGCCGACTACGACGCGCGGCTGCGCGCGGCATACCCCAGGAAGGCCTTCGGGGTCCTGCTGCCCTTCCGACGGCTCTTCGCGGTGGCCCACAAGATCTGAAGGCATTGGGCTGCAAGGGGTTTCGGCTCATCACGTCGGTGACGAAGGATTGTTGCGGTCGCTGAACGTCCCGCGAAACTCGGGCCCGTGGTCCGCCCGAAGCGGGACGTTCGGCCCTGAGGCCACCTGGCGGCGGCCCGAGAGACTGCTTATGCATCAAGAGATCGCAGATTCAACCACCGCCGGGAGATCCCCGGCACAACTGAGGAGAGAATGGCAATGCGCAAGACCATGGACAAGCTCATCTCCTGGACGGGGCTCGTGGTTGCCGTCGTCCTCCTTGTGGCCGGCGGCTTGCTGACCTGGGCCAGCAACTTCGTCGCCGACAACGTCAAGGAGCAGCTGACGTCGCAGCACATCACGATGCCGGTCGCGGCCGCCTTCCCCGAGGGCCAGGCCGAGTACCTCAAGCCCTACGCCGGCCAGCCCCTGGAGAACGGTCAGCAGGCCAAGGCCTACGCCGACCACTACATCCTGGCTCACATGAACGCCCAGAGCGGTGGCAAGACCTACTCCGAGATCAGCGGGCAGTACATGAAGATGAGCAAGGACCCCGGCGCCGACAAGGCTGAGGTTGCCAAGCTCGGCGAGCTGCGCCAGTCGCTCTTCATGGGCAACACCCTCCGCGGCCTCCTGCTCTACGGCTACGCGTTCGACACCATCGGCCGCATCGCCGGCTTCGCCGCCATCGGCGCCTTCGTCGGATCGGGTCTGCTCTTCCTCCTCAGCATCATGGGCCTGCGGCACGCCGCCACGGTCCGCGAGGAGTCCTCGGCCACCCAGCCTCGGGTGCAGGCCAAGCCCGCCACCGCCTGACACAGACACCTCCCCCCCCGGACGGGGCCCCGGGACGCACCCGGGGCCCACGTCCTGTATGCCGTGCCGTCGACGCTCCAGGCTCGGCGGGCTCTCAGGCGCCGCCGCCTCAGGCGCCGGTTGCCCGCAGGGCAGGCTTCTTCTCCAGGTTGGCCAGGCCGTTCCACGCGAGGTTGACGAGGTGGGCGGCCACGTCGGCCTTCTTCATCTTGGGCGAGTCGAGCCACCACTGGCCGGTCAGCGCCACCATGCCGACGAGCATCTGCGCATAGAGGGGAGCGGCCTTCGGGTCGAGCTTCCGGCTCTTGAACTCGGCAGCGAGGATGTGCTCGACCTGGGTGGCGACGTCGGAGATGAGACTGGCGAAGGAACCGGTCGACTGGCCGGTGGGGCTGTCGCGGACCAGGATTCGGAAGCCGTCCTTGGAGCTCTCGATGTAGTCGAGCAGGGCGAGGGCCGCTCGCTCGAGCGTGGTGCGACTGCCCTCGTCGGCCGCCAGGGCGCCCGCGATCCCTTCGAGGAGCGCGGCGATCTCCCGGTCCACGACGACGGCATACAAGCCCTCCTTGCCACCGAAGTGCTCGTAGACCACAGGTTTGGACACGCCCGCCTTGGCGGCGATCTCCTCGACGGTGGTGCCCTCGAAGCCCTTGTCGGCGAACAGCCTTCGGCCCACTTCGATCAGCTGTTCGCGGCGCTGCTTGCCCGTCATGCGGGCGCGCACCGTCGCTGAGGTCTCCTTCTCGCGCTCAGTCACACGGCCCATCATGCCTGCCCGCCCTTGACGGACCGGCATTCCGTGGGGGGCCCGAGGGTTGGCTACCCTTGCGGCAGTCCTGGTCGCAGGACGTTCCCCGGTTGGTCTGCTGGCAGGGCCCGCCTGACTTTGAATCAGGACAAGCGACGTAGGTTCGATTCCTACCCGGGGAGCCAAACCCGCAGGTCAGCGGCTTGCAGTCTCGGAGCCCGCTTCTTCATCCGGCCGGTTTGCCAACGGGCTTGCTAACACGAGCTGGTCGGAGTCGGCGGGCTGGTCGACCACGGCGGCGAAGATCTGGGCGACCTCGACCGCCTGATCGCGCAGAACGTGGGCGTAGACCCTCAGGGTGATGGCCGGGTCGGCGTGACCCAGGCGAGCGGCCACCACGTGCACCGGACGCCGGCGTTGAGCAGCACAGTGGCGTGCACGTGGCGCAGGTCGTGCAGCCGCATGGAGGCAGGACGCGCTTGTCGTGCCCGGCGTTGATCGCCTCGACGGTGCGACGCATGAGCGAGCCGGCCACGTCGGGGAAGAGCGGTGAGCCGATCTCCATGCGGAACACGTGGCCGCCCTCGACCCACGATCCACACGCCCGCTCCCGCTCCTTGGCCTGGCGCTCGGCGTGCTCACGCAGGGCCGCGACGGTGCCGGCGTCGATGCCCACGGTCCTGACCCGGCCGGTCTTCGTCGTGCCCTCCACGCGCCGCCCCCGACCATGCGAGCTGCCGCCCTGCTCCGCTACAGGCCGGTGCCCCTGCGTGTGGTCGACGCGGTCTCAACCTGTGAGGTGGGCAAACGCCACGATATTGTCGACGTAATGGCCTGAAGCGCGGTCAAATGCGCCGCCGCAGGTGATCAATCGGAGTTCGGCGCGGCCTTTGGTGTCGCCGTAGACCGCGGCGGTCGGGAAGTCCTTCTTGGAGTATCTGGCCACTCGGTCGATCACGAAACGGGCTGTGCTGCCGTCCTTGCGGGTGACGTCAACGGCAGCGCCCTTCTGCAGGGAGCCGAGCCGGTAGAAGACAGCCGGTCCGGACTTGCTGTCGACGTGAGCCCCGATGACGGCGGGTCCGAACTCCCCGGGCGTGGGTCCGTCTGCGTACCACCCGGCGCGGTCGAAGTTCGTCGGTGCCTCGAGCTTGCCGTGGGGGTCGAGGTGCAGGTCCACGATGCCGCGGGTTCGCACCCCGATCGAGGGGATCGCCAGGGCAACCGGCGGGCTCGGTTGGAGGATCGGGCCGAAC
>Ga0307410_10000847_pt1 | contig 13004 bp, 11 predicted proteins | sample 322Ometagenome_3_FD_203707 | JGI IMG/M metagenome (GOLD analysis project Ga0307410, IMG submission 203707) | Maize rhizosphere microbial communities from greenhouse at UC Davis, California, United States - 322HYB-O-3 | ecosystem: Host-associated > Plants > Roots > Rhizosphere > Soil | place...
GCCGGCGCGCCGACCTCGAACGTCGTCGCGAACGCCGTCGCGTACTCGGCGGCGACCGCGTCGCGGCCCGCGGCGAGGCGCATCGCGTCGAGCAGCGACACCGTGGGCTCCCCGACGACGTCCTGCGCGTCGGCGCGCCCGAGCCCGCCCGGCGCGGCGCGGCGGATGGCGGCGTAGACGTCGCGCGCGTCGGCGACCGTCGTCTCGTCGAGCACGCGCCGCACGGCGTCGCGCAGCGCGTCGCGCGAGCGAGGGGTCGCGACGAGGTGGGCGCGGGCGAGCGGCGCGACGAGGAGGACGACGCCGAGGTTCGTGTTGGAGCGCGTCCAGCGCGCCGTCGCCTCGACCGCGCGCCGCACGGTGGCCCCGAGCGGCGCCTCGCCGGCCCGCGACAGCGCGGCGCCGACCGCCGCCGCGCTGGCCAGGAAGTCCTCGTAGCGCGCGTCGCGGAAGTGGCGGCCGGGCGACACGTTGCCCGGCTTCGGCGCGCTCGCCTCGAGGAGGCAGGCGAGCTGCGCCGCGGCACCCACGTCGTCGGCGGGGAGGGGGCGGAAGGGGACCGCCGACGCGCGCGGCGTCGCGCCGGGCTCCCGCGCGGCGGGCGGTGGTGGCGCCACCGTCATCGCCCCGTCATCGCGCGCCGGCGTGCGCCGACGCCGCGGCCGACGCGGGCCCCGGCGCGGGGACGCCGACGCAGGAGAGCAGGAGGTGGTCCACGATCGCGCCGGCGACGTCGAGCCCCGTCGCCTCCTGCAGCCCGCGCCAGCCCGGGATCGCGTTGACCTCGATCACGTGGACGGTCCCGTCGAGCGCCGGCACGAGGTCCACGCCGGCGTAGTCGGCGCCGACGGCGCGCGCCGCGCGCAGCGCCAGCCCGATCCACTCGGCCGACAGCTCGACCGGGCGCGCCGCGCCGCCGCGCGAGACGTTGGTGCGCCACCCCGGCGCGCTCCGCTCGATCGCGCCGAGCACGCGGCCGCCGACGACGAAGGCGCGCACGTCGCGCCCGCCGTGCTCGATCGTGCGCTGCAGGTAGTACACGGCGCGGATCGCCTCGAGCGCGCGGAAGACGCGGAACGCCGTCTCGGCGTCGGCGACGCGCACCATGCCGAGCCCCATCGAGCCGAAGAGCGGCTTCACGATGACGTCGCCCATCGCGCGGAAGGCCGCCGTCGCCTCGTCCGGGCGCTCGCAGACGACGGTCTCCGGCGTCGGCAGCCCGGCCTCCTGGAGCAGCGCGGACGTGTAGAACTTGTCCACGCACCGCTCGATGGCGCGCGGCGAGTTGACGACGGTGACGCCGCGGTCCTCCAGCCAGTGCAGCGCGTCCACGCGGTAGATGATCTGCTCGAGCGAGCCGTTGGGGATGATGCGCGCCAGCACGGCCTCCGCGGCGAGCAACTCCTCGCCGTCGGCGGCGAGGCCGCGCGCCATGCCGCGCCCGCTGCCGAGTCGCGCCGTCAGCGACTCGTAGGCCACGACGCGCCCCTCGCGACCGCGCTCGGCGAGGGCGCGACGGAGCTCGTCGGTGTGCCAGCCCGGGCGCGCACTGAGAATCGCGACGCGCCCCCGGGCCGTGTCGTCGGGCACGCTACGGATTGTTCGTCTCGCGGCTGATGAGGATCGTCGGCCCGCCACCGGTTGCGAAGTTCGGGAGGTCGCCGGCGACGGCCTTGAAGCCGGGCGTCTCCATGCCGCGCTTCAGCGCGTCCTCGGACGGGAACCAGAGCTGCGCCTCACGATAGTAGGGCGGCTTCTTGCCGTCCGCCGTGCGGTCGAACTTGGACGCGATGACCCGGGTCAACCCGACCTCCCCGGCGTGCTTCTGGACGAGCGGCACGTGCGTCTCGCGGTAGTACTTCTCGAACGCGGCCGTGTCGCGCGGGTGGTTGTAGAGGACGACGATCGCCGCCGTCGGTGCGGTGGTGGCGGCGGCGCTCGCGGCCGGCGTCGCCGAGGTGGAGGACGCGACCCCGGCGGCGGCGTCGGCGCTCGTGCGACCGCCGGCGGTGTCGGTCGCCGCCGCGTCGTTGGCCGGCGTGGGCTTGCACGCGGCCAGGCAGAGCGAGGCGGCGGCGACGGCGGCGCGCGCCGCGCGAGAGAACGAGAGACGCATCATCGGCTCCGTGGGAGTGGGGCGAACGGGCACTTCGCGGGGACGCTCACCCGCCGTACAGCGACGCGCGCAGCACGGCGGGGTCGGGCCGGCCGGCGTGGAACGTCCGGCCGCTCGTCGCGCTCGTCAGCCACACCTCGGCGGGGCTGAAGAGCAGCGGATCGATCTTGTAGAAGTCGCCGTCGTAGCGCTTGAAGGTCTCGTAGAACGGCGTGCCGTAGTCGGCCGACGCCGACGCCGGGAGCTTCGTCGCGAGCTCGGCCAGCTCGTCGTCCTCGGCCTGCACCGTGTAGCGCGCCTGCCCGCCGTAGAGGATGCAGTCGTTGGTGCGGCCGATCGCCCGGATGTCGCTCTTCGCGACCGGCGCCAGCGGCGCGTGGCCGATGCCGCTCACGACGCGCCGCACGTCGAAGCCGAGGACGTCCATCTTGTGCAGCCCCGTCTCGAGGACGCGGGCGACGACCTGCACCCCGCCGGCGAGGCTCGCCGTCGGCGCGATCGCGAACGTGAGCGCCGACGGCTCGAGCCCGGCCTTGCCGCCGACCCACGCCGCCACCGCGTCGTCGGGCGGCGTGCGCCCCTCGAGCACGAGCACGCCGCGCGCCGCCCGCTCGACGTAGCCGAGCTTCTCGAACAGCTCGCGCTCGACGCGGGCGTGGGCGCGCAGCGGGCCGGAGCCCATCGCGAAGTAGCCGCCGGTCTGGATCGCCCACCCGGCGTACTGCGACGCCATGCACGACTCGGCGGGGAAGTCGGTCCACACCTGCACGCCGGCCCACGACTCGCCGCCGATCGCGAGCGGCGCGTACTCCACGTGCCCGAGCCCACCCATGCACAGCTCGGCGAGGGCGACGCCGGCGCCGAGCCCGCCCGGCACCGCGACGCCGGCGTCTATCACGCGCGCCCCGCCGTCGAGCCGCGACTCGGCGACGCGCAGCTCCGAGGCGCGCTCGACGGTCCAGTCGGCGAGCGCCCAGGCACGGCCGTTCATGTCCAGTCCGTCCGCGGCAGCGAGCGGCTCGCTCATCCCTCCACCCATTCCAGGATCTCCCCGCGCCCGACGGTAGACACGTCGCCGCACCAACGGCGGTACAGCCCGGCGACGAAGCGGTCGTCCACGTCGAGTTTGTGGCGCCGCCGCAGGTGCGTCAACAGCAGCCGCAGGTGCGGCGGGCGGTAGGTGCAGGCGAAGCGGTACGTCGGCGGCACCTCGACGCCGCCCCCGGCGACGACGGTGCCGCGCTTGTTCCCCTCGCCGGCCCCCACGCCGACGCGACCGAAGACGACGACCGTGCCGGCGATCACGCCGCGCCCCGCGCGCTCGCCGGCGTCGCCGCCGACGGCGATCACGCCCCGCCGCGCCAGCGCGCCGGCGTCGCGGCCCGCCGAGCCGGCGACGACGATCTCGCCACCGGTCATGCCGCGCGAGGCGCCCGGCGTCCCGCCGCCCAGCCGGTCCCCGGCGTCGCCGGCGACGCGCAGCGCGCCCCCCGACATGCCGATCCCGGCGTCGTCGCCGACCGAGCCGCGCACGTCCACCGTCCCGCCGCTCATTCCGGCCGCGACGCGGCGGCCGGCGTCGCCCTCGACGACCAGCTCTCCGCCACCGGCGCCGCTGCCCAGTCCCTCGACCCGTGCCACGTCGCCGACGACGCGGACGCTTGTCGCGCGCCCGCCGCGGACGTCGAAGAAGTCGCCGAGCGGCGCCCGGCGCGCGCCGCTCCACACCGGCAGGGCGGCGATCTCGCGCTCGGTCAGCTCGGCGAACCGGTCCGCCGCCACGCACTCGGCGTCGAGCGGGGCATCGAGGGGGGAGCGGAGGGTGAGGACGACGGTGTTACTCATGGCGACATGCGCGCTCGGCGAGAGCAGTACACGGTTTACGGTTGGCGATTGACGGTTTCCGGTAACCGGCCCGCCAAGAACCGTCGACCGTGAACCACCACCCGTTCACCGTCAGCTGGAGTGGCCCGTACACGCGCATCAGGCCGTCCCCATGATCTTCCGCAAATGAAAGTGATGCGGCCCCAGCTTCCCCCCGTAGTTCCCCGCGCTGATCGCGACCACGCCGGGCCGGCAGGCGGCGTCGATCCCGACACGCATCGCCTCCGACACCGCCGCGAAGTCCAGCCCGTCGAGGACGAGCTCGAGGACGCAGTTCACGCCCTCGGGGAGCGCCGTCGCGGTGAGCGGGCGGAGTGTGGGACTGTAGGCGTCGTTCGTCGAGGCGAGGAGGGACTTGTAGCGCTTCGAGCCCACCTTGCTCCCGCTGCGCACGACACCGCCCGGGAAGGGGAGGATGACGCCCCGCCGCCCCTCGATCGCCGCCACCGCCGCCTCGGCGGCGCCCAGCGCGGCGTCGGCGTCGGCGGCGAGGATGAGGAAGTTGCCGCCCCCGACGCCCTTCAGCATCCCGAACGACTCCTGCACCAGGCACTCCCCCTCCATCACCGGCACGCGCCAGTAGCGCTCCCCGCCCACCACCTTGCTGCTCTGGAAGCCGTCGCCGAAGACGCGCAGCGCGCGGCCGGCGGGGACGCGGTCGGGCGCGTCGGGGAGGCCGTCGAAGCAGTTCGCGGTGGGGCAGGTGAGCACCGTCTGCCCGATGCGCTCGATCAGCCGCTTGCCGAGGCTCTCCTTGTCCATGGTGAAGAGGAGGACGCTCACGCCGGGGCGCGCGTCGGGCGTCTCGTCGGCGGCCAGCTCACGCTCGATCGCCGCCTCGCACTTGCAGGCGATGACCGACGTCGCGAAGCCGGTCATCTTGAGCGCCGCCTCGTGCGCCCAGCGCGCCGTGCGTCCGGTGATGACGACGCGCGCGCCGCGCATCGTGAACGCCTCGGCGAACGTATCCTCGATCGCGACCCCGCGGACGTCCACCTCAGCCCCCGCCGGCGATCGGGCGCGGCGCGTCGCGCAGCTCCCCGACCGGATAGTTCTCGAACGACACGGACGAGTAGGCGTCGAAGTGGCGCTTCACGTCGCGCTCCACGGCGGCGTCGTAGGCCGGCCGCACGTGCAGCCGCCGGCCGGCCGGCGCGCGGCGCAGCTCCCCCTCCTCGACGACGAGCACGCCCCCCTTCACGACGTAGCGCGGCGTGGCGAACATCCGCGACGCGTCGGCGTCGCGGGCGTAGACCGTGACGTCGGCGTCGGCGCCGACGCCGAGGTGCCCCTTGTCGCGCAGTCCGAGCAGCCGCGCCGGGCCGGCCCGCGTCACGATCGCGATCTCGTTCAGGGTGTACTCGCGCGCCAGGCCGTCGGCGAGCGCGCTGCCGGCGAGGAGCTTCGGGTTCACGCGCGCCAGCTGCTCGTCGCGCCAGGCGCGGTCGGTGAGCAGCCGGATGAGCTCCGGGTACGACTGGAAGCTGCCGCCGTTCGGGTGGTCGGTCGAGAGCACGACCCGCCACGGGTCCGCCGAGAGGAGGAAGAGCTCGAGCCCCACCGCCCACTGCAGCGCGGCGACGGCGGCCTTCTCCCGGTAGCTGTAGGGGACGATGCCGCACCCCGTCTCGAGCTCGACGTCCACGTTCACCCACTTTCGCCCCGTGCTCTTGTGGAGCAGGTACTCGACCGGCGCGTCGGCGGTCAGCGTCGTCGCCGGCCCGAACATCACCTGCCCGACGTCGGCGCTCACCTCGGGGTGGGCGTTCACGTACTCGATCACGGCGCGCGCGCCGGAGCGCCACGGCCCCTCGCCCGGCCGCTCGCCGCCGTAGCTGTGGAACTGGAGGTGCGTGAAGTGGGCGCGCCGGCCGGCCACGGCGCGCATGCTCTCGAGCGTCGTCGCCGCGTTGCCGGGGACGCCGAGGTTGTTGCAGTGCACGTGCGCGGCGTGCGGCAGCCGCAGCGACTCCGCGGCGCCGACGAGCGTCTCGAGGATCGCGCGCGGCGTCACGCGGCCGGACCCCACGGGCGTGTCGAGGCCCGTCGGCTCGCGTCGCCCCGACTTCCACAGCTCGACGCCGCCCGGGTTGACGAGCTTGAGCGCGTAGCCACCGGCGGCGCCGAGCAGCCACGCCGCGTACTCGCGCGCCCGCTCGCGCTCGCCGGCGTCTATCAGCCGCAGCAGGAACTCGTCGTTGCCGGCGAGGACGAAGAAACCGCCGTCCACGATCGGCGTGTCATCCAGCTCGGCGTGCGAGAGGCGGGCCGCGATCGGCGCGACGGCGGCGTCGAATACCGTCGTGTAGCCGAGCCCCGCGTAGCGGTAGCCGGTCGTGAAGGTGCTCGGCACCGTGCCGCCGGTGCCGGATCGGGGCGGGGGACCGCCGCCCTCGCCGCCGTCGTCGAGCGGCGGTGCGTGCGCGGGGTCGCGCTCGTGCTCCTCCGGGAGGAGCCGGCGGGCGAGATTGACGCTGCCGCTCGCCACGTGACAGTGGATGTCCACCCCGCCCGGCATGACGACCATTCCGCGGGCGTCGAGGCGCGGCGCGTCGGGCGGCAGGTCGGCGACGATGCGCCCGCCGTCCACGCAGACGTCGCGCACCTCGCCATCCACGCCGTTCGCGGGGTCGTGCACCGCGCCGCCGACGATCCGCAGCCGGCTCACGGCGCCGCCCCCGCCCCCATCGTCGGCGCACCGCGCCATGCGCCCGCCGGCTGCTCGACGCCGCGCCGCGCCCGCCGCATCCGCTCGCCGAGCGCGCGCACGAGCGCCGCGGTCGAGGGCGGCCCGTCGAGCAGGGCGCGCAGCGGGAGCGGCACGTCGTCCATCCGCAGCGCGGTGCCCCCTTCGTGGATACCGGCCACGCCGCCGTCCATCGCCACCACCGCCGCGAACGGCGCCTCGCTCGCCCGCGGGCCGACGACGACGCACGGCACCGCGCCGAGCGCCGCGGCGAGCGCGTCCGACAGGGCGCCGGCGTCCGTGGCGCCGACGACGAGCGCCGCGTCCACCTCGCCGCGCGCCAGCCGCGCCGCGGCGGTGCCGTCGTGCGGCCGGTAGCGCGGGTGGCCGCGCGCGAAGTCCACGGCCAGCGGGAAGCCCGTTTGCCACGTGAGCACGGCGTCGGCGCCGCTGCGGTTGCCGCCGCCGCGCAGCACGGTGAGCGCGGCTCGGGTGGGCGCGTTGAGCGCCTGCGCGAGGGCGATCATCAGCGGCACGACGCGCGCCGGGTCGCGCCCCGCCGCGGGCTCGCCGTCGCAGACGAGTGCGGCGTAGCGTGCTGCGCGCAGCGGCTCCGCGACCGCCGCCGCCGCGGCCCAGGCGTCGCCCTCCGGCCGCGCCGACGCGCCGTCCCCCTTCGCCCCGTCGCGCACGACCGCGATCAGGGTGGCGAGCGCGTGCGACTCGTCCTCCGGCGCGACGGCGACGCGGACGTCGGCGTCGGCCGGTCCACGCCCCGCCGCGCCGACGTCTACCGCCACGACGACCCGCCCGCGCCGCCCCTCCGCGACGTGCGTGCCGACGGGATCCGGCGCGTATCGCTCCTCGAATCGCGGGTAGCGCGCCGCGGGGTCCACGCCCCAGAAGAGCACGACGTCGGCGCGGTTGCGCAGCTCGCCGAGCGTCGCGCCGGCCCGGCCTCGCTCCTGCGCCGCCAGCACGCCAGCGAGCGCGGTCGCCGACGTCACGCTGTCGAGCGCGGCGCGCAGCAGGTCGGCGAGCGCGACGCCCTCGCGCTGCGCCTCGCACGTCACGCCGGGGGCGAGGAGGACGAGCGGACGCGCGGCGGCGGCGAGGAGCGCCGTCGCGGCGTCGAGCGCCTCGTCACGCGACGCGGGACGCCCGTCCACCGTCGCGCGCGCCGGCGCGGTGCCGTCCCCGAACCAGCGCAGGCCGAGCGGGCAGGCGCGCCGCGCCTCGACGATCCGACGCCCGCCCGTGTCCACGACGACCTCGATGTCGTCGCACGCGCAGCCGCAGCCGAGGCAGGGGACGTGAGGGTGCGTGACGAGCGCGCCGCCCGCCGACTCCGGCGCGCTCGTCACGCGACCTCCCGCGCCGCGCCGCGCGGGTCGAGCAGCGCGTCGTACACGCGGCAGGCGTGCCGCACGAGCGCCGCATGACAGTCGTCCGCGTCGCGTCCCTCGGCCAGCACGGTGCACACCGGCCGGCCGGCGGCGATCCGCTCCCCTGGATGCGGCACGTCGCGCACGTCGCCGTCGGCGAGCCAGTCCCGCGTGTCGCCGACGATCGCGTCGCGGCGCGCGTAGACGATCGCCTTGCCGACCGCCTTGCCGACCGCCCTGCCTACGGCGCGCGACGCGCCTCGACTCGTCGCCCCGACGTCGGGGGCCGGCAGCGCGCCGCGCGCGCAGGCGTCGGCGTGCGCGCCGAAGACGGACACGCCGCGGGCGCGCTCGACGAGCTCCATGGACGCCGACCAGCGCGGGTTGACCTCGACCGCGTGCGGCACGCCGTCGCGCGCCACGAAGTCCACGCCGTTGACGCCGACGAGCCCGTACTCCTCGGCGACCGCCGCGGCGAGCACCGCCGCCGCGCCGGCGAGCGCGTCGTCGAATGCGCCGAGCACGCTCCCGCAGTAGCGGAAGCCGGTCGCCCCGAACGCCGCCTCGCCGACGAGCTGGCGCGACACGCCGAGCACCGCGGCGCGGCCGCCGGCGGCGACGAAGACGACCGAGCCGGCGACGCCCTTTATGCGCTCCTGGAGGTAGCTGCGGCGGCCCACGTCCCCGCCGCGGTACGGGCGCACGCCGTGCCCGCCTCCCGAGGCGCGCGGCTTGAGCAGCCAGCGGCCCGGCGCGCCGCCGCCCGGGACGTGGCGCGGGGCGCTCGCCCGGGTCGCGGGGGCGGCGAGCCCGCGCCGGCGCAGCGCGCGCGACAGCCCGAGCGGGTCGCGCACCCGCGCCAGCGCCGCCGCGTCGTTGCCCCACAACGCGCCCCGCTCGGCGAGCGCGCGGACCGCGTCGGGGTGGTTCTCGAAGCTCGAGAGGTAGGCGACGACGTCGTACTCGAGCGTGCGCGCGGCGCGCACCGCCGCGCGCGGGGAGAAGCGCGCGCCGAAGTCGCGCCGCAGCGAGAGGGCGCGCACCGCCTGGTGCTGGTCGGCGTCGGCGAAGGCATCGAGTGCCGTCACCGAGAACCCCGCCCGTGCTGCCGACTCGGCGGCGGCCCGCGTCGAGACGCCGACGAGCAGCACGCGCTCTCCGCGCGGGCGCATCTCAGGCCACCCCGAGCCGCCGCCGCGCGTCGGCCGGCGAGAGCACGTAGAGGTGGTCGAGCGCGGTGCCACGCGCCTCGCGCACGCCGAGTGCCTCGACGAGCGGCTCCGCGCGCCCACCGGCGAGCCCGTCGGCGATCAGCGCCGCGCCCTGTGCGCCGTGCTTGGCAACGCGCGCGAAGCCGGCGAGCGGCCGCACCTCGGCGCCGTGCACGACCGGCGCGAGGCGACGCGCCAGCTCGTCGGTGACGCCGGCGACCGCCGCGAGGCGGCCCGAGAGTACCACCTCGTGCGGCGCCGGCACCGACGCGGCGGCGAGCGCGGCGACCGCCTTCACCGCGCCCTCGACGAGCGCCGCCCAGGCGACGCGGCCGCGCGCCGTCGTCGGCGCGGCCAGCTGCTCGGCGCTCGCGTCGGCCGTGCCGGCGACGGCGGCGGCGCCCCCCGTGAAGAGGAGCCCCTTCGGTACCGCACCGGCGAGGAACGCGACCTCGCCGTCGAGCGCACCGGGCGCGCGCGCGCCGATCGGTCCCGACGAGCCGCCCACGCCGTCCACGACGCGGCCGCCCTGCACGGCGACGGCGGCCGTGAAGGCGCCGCCGAGCTCGAGGAGGACGAGCGAGGTCTCGGCCGGCGCGCAGCCGCGGCGCGCGCATTGCTCGTGCACCGCGAGCGCCGTCGCGCACAGCTTGTCCGCCGTCCCCATGTCCACGCGGTTCACCTTGCGGTGCTCGGGGACCGAGGCGAGGTGGATGACGCCCGGCGTGAGCACGACCGGGAGCGCCGAGCGGGCGAGGGCGCGGGCGAGCGCGCGCAGCCCGCCGATCCCGCCCGGCTCGCCGTCGGCGGCGAGGTAGGCGAGGCGGAGGTCGTCGTCGGTCGCGTCGCGGGCTGGCGTGAGCGGGAGCCCGTAGCCCGACGGGCCGGCGACGAGGTCGAGCGGCGCCTCTGCCTCGAGCAGGGCGACGAATGCCCCGGGGTCGGCGAGCGCCTCGGCGGTCGGGAGCGTGCGGTCGAGGAACAGCCGGCCGTCGTCGAGCCCGCAGAGGTCGATGCTCAGCGTGCCCGGATCCACGCCGATCACGCGCGGCACGGCGCGGGCGCCGCGCTCAGGCGCGCCCGCGCGCCAGGTCGCGGGCGACGTCGGAGATCGTTTCCGCGTCCAGCACGAGGTCGTTGCGCTCGAACAGCTGCGCGATGCACGCCTTGTGCAGCTTCATCTTGAAGTTGCCGACGCCGAGCGCGCCGAACACCGTCACGCCGTCCCGCGTCGCGCCGTCGTCATTCACCTCGATCCCCTCGACGCCGAGCGGGGGGACGGCGTTGAGGTCGGCGGCGGCGACGAGGCCGGCGCGGCCCGCCCACGCGGCGCGGGGAACGAGCATGACGCCCGCCGGCCCGCAGTTGAGCAGGATCTCGGGGCGCGCGCCGTCGAGCACACGCTGCGCCTCGGTGGCGTCGTGCATCGTCACGGCGTGCACCGCGCCGCCGAACCGATCGTGCACCGCGTCGGCGACGCGCGAGCCCTCCTCCGGCTTGCGCGAGGTGATCGTCACGTCGGCGCCGGCCTTGGCGAGGAGCCCCGCGGCGCGCGTCCCGACGGGGCCGGTGCCCGCGGTGACGAGGACGCGGCGTCCGGCGACTCCGCCCGCGACGGCGCGCGACAGCTTCTCGACGGCGGCGACGGCGGTCGTGTTCGACCCGTTGGAGTCGAGCATGAGCGAGACGCGGAACGGCCCGAAGAACGCCTTCTGCGCCGCGGCGAGGAGCCGCTCGCCGGCCGCCATCTCGGCGCCGCCGATGAAGATCGCGCTGTTGCGGAGGTCCTTCGGGCCGCGCGTGAAGATCAGCCCGTGCACGAGGTCGCGCACGTCGGCCTCGGCGACGCCGCCGTAGCCCATCACCTCGTCGGCGCCGCCGTCGTAGGCGACGACGCGGTCGAACACGCTCGGCAGCCGCGAGCTGTCGAGCTGCAGGAGCAGCTTTCGCATGGATGTGGAGTGCGGGTGGCCGGCAGGCGTCGCGGGCCCGGAGCGTCGTGATCGCCCCGGGCCCGTGGCGCGAGCCTCCGCCGAGTCGGCTACCGCGCTTCCTGCATCTGCTTGGCGCCCTGCGACCCGTGCGTCGCGCCGGCCTTCGCCTCGGCGTTGCTGGCGAACGGGTGCTTGGCCGTCTTCGCCCGCGCGAGCACGTCGGCGACGCTCGGCTGGCGGCTCAGCGCGCGCTGGATGGACTCCTTCGTCGCCTGGTAGTTGTAGTCGTAGATCTTCTGATCGTCGGCGGCGTCCCAGTGGATGAAGACGCCGACGAGGATGCAGTAGTCGTCGGCCTTGTCGCGCGGGATGATCCCCTGCTCGACCGAGTCCACGACGGCGCGGGCGACGGCGGCCTGCGCCGGCCCGAACATCTGGACGGCCTGCTTGGCGCCCTTGATCGTGACCTTGTTGAAGAGGATCGTGTCGGGCTTCGCCGGCAGGTTCGGCGTGACGACGGCGAGCAGCGTGCTGAAGCCGTCCTTCTGGTTCGAGAGGGCGTTGGCGAACGCCGCGCCGGCGGGGCCGGACTTGGAGCCGATGATGAGGTCGATGTGCGCGACCTCGTTGCCGTCACCGACTAGGGACTCGCCGAGAAAGAAATCCGCTGCCATGGAACCGTCCTCCGTGTGGGAAAGGGAAATACGACCGCGTGGGTGCGTCACATTCCTTTCAACGGAGCGGCGCGCGGGCGTCCGCCATCGGCCCACGATCGCGCGCAGTCCCACCCCTTCGCCGCGGTGGGTAGCCCGTCCTCAGCCGTCGGTCACCGATCTGACCGGGGGTTGTGAACATGGACAGGGGCGATGGAGGCTGTCAAGCGGAGGGCGGCGAACGGAAGCGCTCGGCTCTCGGCCAGGAGCGCTTGGCCGAGAGCCGAGAGCCCACGGCCGAGAGCCGCTCGTCTCAGAATTCGATCTGCGTTCCCAACTCCACCACCCGGTTGGGCGGGATGCCGAAGAACTCGGTCGCGCCGCGCGCGTTGCGGGCCATGAAGACGAATAGCTTCTTGCGCCACATCGCCATCTTCGGCAGCGGCTGCTCGGGTTCGCGCGGCTTGCGCTTCGGGATGAGGCGCTCGCGGCCGAGGTAGAACGAGGTGTCGGACGAGCGATTGCGCAGGCCGCGCGCGGCGCAGTAGCGCATGACGTCGGGGACGTTCGGCGTCTCCATGAAGCCGTACGTCGCCTCGACCCGGTAGAAGCCCTGGCCGAGCTCCTTGATGCGCAGCAGCTCGGCCTCGTCCACGTCCGGTACCTCGGCGGAGGCGATCGAGAGAAGGACGACCTTCTCGTGCAGCACCTTGTTGTGCTTGAGATGGTGCAGCAGGACGACCGGCGCCCCCTCGGCCTCCGAGGTCATGAACACCGCCGTGCCGGGGACGCGCGGCGGCTTGCGCTTCTGCACGTCGTTCAGGAAGAGGTCGAGCGGCAGCGTGCTCCGCCGCAGGATCTCGCGCAGCAGCTCGCGGCCGCGCTTCCAGGTCGTCATCAACGTGAAGACCATGGCGGCCGCCGCCAGCGGCACCCAGCCGCCGTGCGGCACCTTGAGCAGATTGGCGAGGAAGAAGGTGAGGTCCACGAGGAGGAAGAACGCCGTGAACGTCCACACACGGCCGGCCGGCCACCCCCACCGGTAGCGCATGATCCGGTGGAAGAGCACGGTCGTGATCGCCATCGTCCCCGTCACCGCGACGCCATAGGCGGCGCCGAGCGCGGTCGCCGTTTG
>Ga0307410_10000848_pt1 | contig 13004 bp, 10 predicted proteins | sample 322Ometagenome_3_FD_203707 | JGI IMG/M metagenome (GOLD analysis project Ga0307410, IMG submission 203707) | Maize rhizosphere microbial communities from greenhouse at UC Davis, California, United States - 322HYB-O-3 | ecosystem: Host-associated > Plants > Roots > Rhizosphere > Soil | place...
AGGTTGACTGGGTCTTGCCCTTCGGTTTGGAGGGGGAGCTGGAACTAGACGGCGACTACCGGCCGCCACTGACATTGGACGGCGACGAGGCCAGGGATCTGGTCGAGGCCTTGGATCTGGTCGTGGAGTCCGATGGGGACGTGCAGCAGATTATGAGTGTGCTCGCGGAGTGGCGGGATCGGCTGCGTGATCGGTTGCTGCAGTGAGGCCGCCAACTGTGAGGAGCCAACCTGTGCCGTGTACCAGCCGCTCGCCGAGATGCAGGCGTTCAGCGAGCTGACCGGCGGCGGGCTGGATGGACTGTGGGTTTGGTACGCAAGGCCCGGCATGAGCAGGCGCGGCGGCAATTCGATCTGCTCAAGGCTCGGCTCGGCGACGGTTGGACTGGCTCAAGTGTCGAGTAGCGCTGTCTCCGCCGTCCGCACCTCGTTTAGGACTCTTGTCGGTCACGTCTGCGGATGGTGTTTGATCCGGTCTCCGCGTGATCTTGGATGGAACGCTCAGCGAGCCGCCCTGCACGTATCAGATCTCCCCTTTCGACACATGACCTAGCTTTCCTGGTCGAGCCTGATGGGCCGCGGCACGTCCTTTATGGTGGCAGATGTGCCGGTGGCCGCGTTATTGAAGTTGCCGCGGTGGGCCGCTGCGACCCGGCACCCTTTCCTACGAGCGGTGGGTGGCGGGACGGCAAGCACATTCGGGTGTGGCTGGCGCAGGACGCGTTGTTCGTCGCCAACCTCGTCACGTTTCAGCGCGGCTGGTTGCCCGGGCGCCGCGGTCGGCGCAAGGGGTGCTCGCTCGGGGCGTGGTTGGTCTGGTGGCGGAGTTGGATTGGTTCGACATCCAAGCCGCGTCTCTCGGGGTGTCACTCGAGGTGGCGCCGATGCGCGCCACCCGCGACTATCAGGCGCTGCTGTCCCAGCTGAAGGAGGAGCGGTACGCGCGGGCGGTCGTTGGCTTGTGGGTGCTGGAACGGGTCTATCTAGAGGCCTGGCGTTACGCCGCGTCGTACGGTGCGGCGGGGCTCTACGCCGCGGCGGTGGCGCATTGGACAGATCCCGCGTTCGCGTCGTATGTGGCAGCACTTGAGGAGCTAGCCGACGCGGCGCTCGCGCAGGAGGCCGACGATGCAGTTGAAGACGTCGTGGGCACAGTGCTGGCGCATGAGGTTGCCTTCTGGGACATGGCAGAACAGAGCGACGGGTGAGCCTCGCTCGGAGACTGTGGGTGGACAACGCAGAGCTTGCGGGGAGGGCGCTCGCACACCCGTTCGTCCGTGGTGTCGCGGACGGGTCGCTGCCGCGCGAGGTGTTCAGCGGCTACGTTGCTCAGGACGCGTTCTTCCTGGAGGCGTTCGCCCTGGCCTATGCCCTGGCCTTGGCGGCGAGTCCGGACACCGAGACCGTACTTGCGTTTGCCGGCTTGATCGCCGGCGTGCGCGATGAGCTGAGCATGCACGCCGCATACGCGGCGCGCTGGGGAGTTGACCCCTCAACAGCCTCCCCAGCCGAAGCGACTCTGACCTACACCGAGTTTCTGCTGGCGACGGCGGCGACCGGCACCGTCGGGCTGGTGTCCGCAGCAATGACACCGTGCATGCGCCTGTATGCACATCGCAGACAGTCGTTGGCCGTCGAGGGGTTGCCGCGGAAAGCTCCTACGGCTCCTGGGTCACGGCGTATGCCGACCCTGCGTTCGGCATCCTCGCGGACCAGCTCGAGGCGCTGCTCGATGCACACGCGACCGACACCCCGGCAGTCCGGGCGGCATACGGCCGGGCGATGCGGCTGGAGCTTGCCTTCTTCGACGCCGCATATACCCTGACACCGCGCCAGCCTCGATGACGCCTCCCCCAACATCTAGGCTACGGGCACCGTGCACTCGCACCGGGCCGAACCTTCGAGAGGGCCTCACGTGCATGGGTGACACCGTGACCTGGCCATCCGCAGACGGCGCCGCCGACTCTGTCACTACCGTTCCGACCCCGCCCAGGTCACTACCTGCCGCATTCAGCGCCGGTGCTGGTGTCGGCGTTCTCGGCGGCCTCATCGGCCTCGGCGGCGCCGAGTTTCCGGCTGCTGCTGCTGATCGGGCTGTTCCGGTTCCTCGCTCTCCAAGCCCGCCCGGCTGGCCGCGGTGCCCAAATCGACACCTTCACCGACTACTGGTTCGTGGTCGTGAACCTTCTCGCCGGCAGCCTGATCGGCGCATGGATTTGGCGCCACCTAGGCCACGCGGATGCGCTCAATCACCCTGCACCGCCGTTCTGTTGGTGCTTATTGCCGTCGCGCTCGCATGGGACCGCGCGACCAGGCGGCTGCGGTGGCCGCGACCGTATGCCCTGACCGGTGCGCTAACACCGGTCAGGACTGAGGCGAATCTGGAACGGCGTCTTGAACGACGTCAATATGCGTAAGGGGTGGCGGCGGTGCATCATTAGGCAGCACTGGCGACTCAGGCGCAGGCGGTGCGGGCGGGGATGGCATAGCGATCATCACTTTGCTGGGGCTAAGGCGAAACTGACGATCTCGCTGTCGAAGTTGAATCGTTGTCTATCCGGTTGGGTTCGGCGTCGGTGTCAACGTAGGGGAAGAGCCGGTGGCGCTAGTCGTGACTGTAGGGGTCACAGTAGGCGTGGCCGTTGGAGTCCCTGAAGATGTGAATGTCGGCTGTGCATACAGCTGCTGACATGTTGATGCCGCCGTCGGTAAAGAAGCCTCCTGCCGAGTGGCCCATGATGATCGGCGCTCTCTCTAGCTCGCCTACGATTCCCTGGAGGTGCTCGACGACAGGAGGGATAGTCACAGCCTCAATCGGGGAGGGATCCTCGTTGAGCGCTTCGACCTCGACCTCAAAGCCTGGGTAGGCAGGGGCGAGCACACGGTAACCACGGCCCTGGTAGCGCTCGACCCACTTCTCCCAGCTTGGGGTAACCCACAGACCGTGGATCAGCACGATGGTGTCCGGGGCGGCCGGGGTGGGGTTCGGGCCGCGCTACGGCGCTCACGTTGGTCCAGCGCTTCACCTAATGTTCTGGTGTCGATCCCGACCGGATGTCGATATCCCTTTCGACCGCCGCCGCGAGCAGGAATGCCAGGCGCCGCGCCCCCTCTAGGGTCAGGTACAGCGTTCGCCGGCCAGCGTCGTAGCTGAGCTGAACGCCGTCGTAGGGGTCGCCTTTGAACCGGCCGACGACGATGACGCCATCTTCCTCACTGTCCTGGGGACGCTGGTCTATCAGCACGGTGCCAAGCTGGGTGTACCCCTCTTCCATGTGCTGTACCTTTGCGCGGGTTCCACGGTTGTCGCAAGGTGATTCGCCGCAGGCCCCGGCGGTCCGATCAGGTACTTTCGGTGACGAGCTTCAGGCTCTGGGGTTCGCCCGACAGGTCGGAAACGGCAGCGCCGCCTGCGCTGCGGCGGGAGACGTCCACCTGGCTCGGATTGCGCCCAAAAGAGCTGTCTCCGCTGGGCAGCATCCCGGCTGCCTGCTGGTCGCGGGGTTCGTTATCTTCCTGGTGCTGTCGCGATCGAGTAAGTGGAGAGGCATCGTCACCGTAAGTTGGCATCTTGATAGTGCGTGGATCCGTGCCGGTGGGCCAAGCTCCTCGGCGACATAACGCCAGCCCGGGGCACCCTCCAACCGCCGGATGCACCTCGGCGCCGTCGGCGACCTGGCGGGCCAGCCAGTCGGCCAGGGCGCCCCACCCGCCGGGCGATCCTGCCCCCCGCTGCAGCTCACGAGTTGTCGGTGTCGAGGCAGTCGGCGGGACCGACACCCGTCGCTTCCTAGACTCACGCGCATGACGACCAGCCGGCTCGAGGCGTTCAGCGACGCGGTACTCGCGATAATCATCACGATCATGGTGCTGGAGCTGGAGGTACCGCACCAGCCAACGCTTCACGCCTTGGCCGAGTCGGCGACCGGGTTGTTGACCTACCTGCTGAGCTTCGTGTACCTGGGCATCTACTGGAACAACCATCACCACTTGTTTCAGCTTGTTGGCCGGGTGAGAGGAGGGCTGCTGTGGGCAAACCTGCACCTGCTCTTCTGGCTCTCGCTCGTGCCCTTCACGACCGCCTGGATGGATGAGCAGTTCGCCCCTACGCCGGTGATGGTCTACGGCGTGAACCTGCTGCTGGCTGCGGTGGCCTTCCTCCTACTCCAGCACAGTGTCGTGCGTGTGGAGGGACCGGACAGTCCGCCGCGGCAGGCACTCGGCCGCGACCTCAAGGGCAAGATCAGCCCGCTGATCTACCTGTTCGGCATAATCGGCTCCCTGCTGTGGGTGTGGCTTGGCATCGCGGCGTACGTCCTAGTTGCCGCGATCTGGCTGATTCCCGACCGACGGATGGAGCACTATATCGACGCGCGGCAAGAGCCCCCGGCCTTGCGGCCGTGATTAATTGCGCGCCGACAAGCCACGATAATTGCCGAAGCTTCTTTGATCGACCGCTGCAGCCGCACAGAGAGAGGCGTGAACGTTGACTCGACAAGACGCTTTTGCGAGAACGCCAGGCAGATTCAGGGGGCTAACTGGAGTGCGGCGTCGAGCTTCCCGCTTGTCAACTACCTTCCGGTAGCTCCCCGTGCACGAGCCTTAGTGCCCACTCCTCAACCATGTTGCGCTCGTACACCAGCTGTCGCCCGCGTCGGAGGTTGACGAAGCAATAGATGGCCGCGGTCAGTGGCGTTGGAATTGGGTCTGGTCCAAGGGATTGAAGACCGCCGGGGTCACGGTGGTAACAAGCACCAGCAGCGCGCCCAACGGCGCCAGGGTCACCGCGATGCCGGTGAGGCCGATTCCGGTGGTGGGCAACTCGGCATGGGCACCAACAGCGCCTGAGCTGCGGCGTGGTTCAGCGGAGCCGCAGCACGAAAACTGCTGCGGTAGCCAGACCGATGGTGAGCACCAGCTTGACGGTCACCCACCAGTGCAGCGCCAGCCCTCAGAGTGTTCCGAGGGCTAGGAGAAAGGCTCGACGATATCACCGCCGGTCTCGTCGTCCTCGACGACACCACCGCGGGCGATGGGTGAACCGAGACCGGACCCAGAAGTCCTGAACGTCGTGGACGGGCTGCGAGCAGGGATCCGAGAGATTGGCTGCCGGTCGGCCGGCGCGGGCGCTAGTCGACTGGTGAGTCGAGGTTGGCCGATCCGCTGCATTGGTGGCAGCCTGGCCGGTGAGCGACTGGTTCCTGCCTGAGGGCGAGCGCGCCCTTGGACGGGAAACCTCGTGCCTCCGCACGTGCACGGCGCCGACCACTTCGCACGTCACCTCGAGGTTGTGGAGGCCGCGCGGGCTGGCGACCGGATCTTCTTCACCGACTGGCCCGGCGATTCCGACGAGCGGCTGACGGATGCTGGGCCGACGATCGGCGAGCTGCCACCTCGCTCTTGCTGCGGCCCTTCACGTCCTATGAACGTCGCGATCGGCTGAGTGGCGGTCGCCGGAGTCCCGATCAGTAGTCCCTTGAGCGGTCGAACGGGCTGGCGCTATGACGCGGCTGTCCGCGATTTGGATCGACATGATCGCGCGGTGGTGACAGCGCCGGATGCACGCCCGCTCGCACCAATTGGGCGCGCAGACAGCAGCCGATGCTGCGGACGCGGAAGCTCGTGGGGTGGTGACCTGTTGGTCAAGGTGGCCGTATCTCCTGCGGCTGAGGTTCCTCCTTACATCATCGGGCCACTGCTCGGGTGGCCACGGAGGAGGCTGAGGAGGAGAGCGCCGTGGCTCTAGGAGATGGCATCCGACGCGACATCAGCAGGGTCAGTGCCCTTGAGCGGGACCGCTTCATCGAGGCGGTCCGCAAGCTGGACACCACCAAGTTCTTCCCGGATGGGGTCTCGTACTGGGACAAGCAGGAGCAGATCCACAAGAACGCCCACTTCAACGGCGTCGACGTGCACGGGGGTCCGGCCTTCATCCCCTGGCACCGGGTGATCGTCAACCGGCTCGAAGCGCTGTTGCACGAGGTCGACCCTGAGCTGTCGCTGCACTACTGGGACTGGACCACCGACCCGCGGGTGGCCTCGGGCCCGCGAGCAGCGCTGTTCACCGCCCAGTTCATGGACAACGCCTCTGGCAACGTGAGCCACCTGCTCAACGACTTCGAGTCGACTGAGGACGCCGAGATCGGCAATGGGCACACCAAGATCTGGCGAGAGGTCGGGTCGGTCGCCGCCAACCCGGACGGGACCCCGGCCATCGCCACGGACGCGTCGATCCTGAACAACTCGGACTTCGCGACCTTCGCCACCGCGCTAAAGGCCGCGCACGACAACGTCGCACACAGCTACATCGGCGGGACCATCAGCAACCCGCACTACTCCTTCCACGATCCGTTCGTGTTCCTCCTCCACTCCAACCTGGACAGGATCTGGGCGAAGTGGCAGACGGACCCGGCGCATCCCGAGCGCATCGCGCCCGCAACGGCGTACGCCGGGCTGAACGCCGCGCAGCTCAACGCCCTGGTCACCGAGCACGTCGAGCCCTGGGCGGGCGGCACGGGGCTGGAGCCGTGGGCCTCCGACCCGACCAAGCGTGCAGTCATCAACTACCTCGACCTGTCCGTCGTGTCGCCGCCCTGCTACGACACCAACGACAGCGACTTTCAGGTCGTCGAGGCGGAGAACCACTTCAACGCCGCCACCTCCCGCTACCAGGTGGTGTTCAACGACGTACCGGAGCTCGAGACCACCTGGCGATCGGCGACCTTTCGGATCCGCACCTGCGGCGACGTCAACCTGCAGGTGAAGGCTGGGACCGCGCCGGCGGCCCCGTTCGGGGTCTCCACCCCGCAGGTCCTCTCCAAGGCCGGGCCCACCCAGTACCGGGAGGCGCGCGCCTGGTTCGAGTTCACCGCCGGTGCCGTCGGTACAGCGCCGCAGTCGCTCGGGCCCGTGAACACGACCGTGACCGTCGGGAACCAGGACTTCGACCTCGAGCTGGTGGCCACCACGATCCGGCGGCCGACCGTCGCCGTCGAGCTGGCCCTCGACCAGTCCGGCTCGATGGCGGACCCCGCGGGTACCAGCGGGGCACAGCGCCTCGACGTGCTCAAGGACGCGGCAGTGCTGTTCGCGAACCTGATCCAGAGGGACAACGGCATCGGGCTGATCCGGTTCGACGACGACGCCTACCCGCCGAACCACCCGACGTACGGCGGCCTCGCCATCTCCAAGGTCACCAGCAACGGCTTCGGCGACCCCGTGCGCGGTCAGGCCCTCACCGCCATCGCGGCGCACGGGGCCCACGGGGCGACCTCGGTCGGCGACGGCTTGGCGATGGCCCGCTCCGAGCTGTCCGCGCTGCCGGCGGGTGCCTACACGGACAAGGCGATCGTCGTGTTCACCGACGGGATCCAGAACCGGCCGCAGTCGATCGCGGACGTCGCCTCCTCCATCGACGACCGGACCTTCGCGGTGGGTCTCGGGAACGAGACGCAGGTCAACACAGCCGCGCTGACGCAGCTGGCCGGTTCGACGGGGGGCGCGCTCCTGCTCTCGGGGGTGCTGTCGTCAAGCCTGGACGACCAGTTCCGGGTCCGGAAGTTCTTCCTCCAGATCCTGGCGGGAGTCAGCCGCAACGACATCGTCGTCGACCCAGTCGGCCACGTGCTGCCGGGCGCGAAGGTGCGAATCCCGTTCAGCGTCAACGAGGCCGACATCAACGCCCGGGTCATAGTGCTGCCATCCCTGCCCGTCCTGCGGGTCGCCGTCGAGACGCCGGCAGGTGACGTCTTCGACGCCTCCAGCGGCGTCCCGGGAATCGACTTCGAACGGGCCGCCGAGGTGACGACCGTGGGACTGAGCCTCCCGGTGCCGGCTCCGGCGGGCCCGGCGCATGCGGGCACCTGGTACGCCGTCGTGGACATCGACAAGCGCGCCTACAAGAAGTGGATCTCCCAGGACCGGGACGACCCCAGGATCCAGGACCTGCGTGCCAACGGCGCGGCGTACTGCGTCAGCGTGCACGCGCTCAGCAACCTGCGGATGCGCACCACCCTGACGCAGAGCGGCTTCACGCCGGGCTCGATGCTGCAGCTGCGAGCGGTCCTCAGTGAGTACGGCCTCCCCGTCGAGGGCCGGGCCAAGGTGGAGGCGCACGTCACCTATCCCGACGGCTCGCAGACCACGCTCGGCATGGTGGAAGCCGGTGGCGGCGTCTTCGACCTCACGCTGGCCGCGAACCTCGCCGGGATCTACCGGATCACCGTGCGCGTCCAGGGCGGGACGTTCCGCGGCGTGCCGTTCACACGCGAGGCCTTGCTGACCGCCGCGGTGTGGCCGACGGGCGACCGGCCCGACCCTGACCCCACAGGTGGGTCGGGGCACGACGGTGGTGGGGACTGGTGCCGATTGCTACGTTGTGCGCTGGAGAACGACGTGTTCTCGCAGGAGCTGCGGGAGCGCTGGCGCGGGCAGGGCTTCGACATCGACTCCCTGCGCGAGTGCCTCAAGGAGGTCTGCGCCCACGAGTGAGCCTGCTCAAGAAGGGACAGCGGCCGGCTCGCAGTGGCTCTCGCGGCCATTGTGAACGACAAGTAGCTCGTGATCCTCCCGGAGTACATCTATGCCTTTGACACCACGCTCTGGGGCTGGATTCACCTGCTGGTCGGCCTGGGGTTGCTGGCAATCGGCATCGCCCTGCTGAGAGGCCAGACCTGGGCTCGCATGGCGGGCATAGTCATCGCGGTGATATCGGCGATCATCAACTTCACCTGGCTGCCGTACTCGCCCTGGTGGGCGCTCATGGTCATCGGCATTGACGTCCTCATCATCTGGGCGCTCGCCTCGTACCTGCGCCAGCCCGACGTGACGAGCACACAGCCAGCAAAGACGCCCCAGAGGACGTCGTAAAGGGATGCGCCACTAGCCGAGCGCCCAAATCTGCAGTTGATCTTGGACCGTCTGAGGGCCACTCAGCCCACTGCACGGAGACGCCACGACTGGCCGAGCAATCATCCGACCCCAATACGCGCGGCCCGTCGGAGCGTCCCGGAAGCATTATTTGGTGTTGGATAAGCCCTGCTCGAGCAGGTCGTCCGGGGGCGCGTCCATGCACTGGCGCGTCATCTCTCCGGGGCAACACCAATACGCGCGTAGGTGCACACGCGCACGGGCACGGGCACGCACGAGGGTCAGGTGATCATTGCGGGACGGTCGTCGCGTCTTGACGATCAATCTCGTGGCAAATCATGATCAACTTGCGATTCTCGCTCTGAGAGACTCGTCGCAGGTAGGCGAAGCTCGTGGAGAGCAAGAGGGCCATCATCGCCTTGACGCCTAAGACGGACACCGCGCGTGGGGTCCACTCCGGCCACCGGGCCTCCTCGGCCAGATTCTGGCTGATCACGGTCTCCTGCCAGCGCACAGGGTCCAGGCACGGGCCCTCACCGAGCTGGTACTGCGGGGCATCGCCACGGCGCACCACATCATCGGATGCTATGGACCTAGTCATGCCCTTCGGCTACTCGTATGCGCTACTTAGGTTCTAGGCACAGGTCGCGGAGGCCCGGGCCTCCTAAGCCGGGTCTCCGCGGCCTCCAACACGTCATCGGGCGCACACCAGGATTGGCCGGAAGAAATTACATCTTGGCCCATGCCGTAGAGCACACCGGGGCCCTCGGGGTGTGACTAGGGACGCCGGGCCGGCCTGGCCCCGAAGGCCGGCAGTAACGTGCGAGCGGGTCAGGAGCCAGGCGGGATGTCAGGCCTTTCAATCGTCGAAAGTATTTGTTGCTGGTAGTAGACCGGGCCGCCTCCGTCAGCGGTCACGTTCGATGGGTAGTGCGTCGATACGAACAGCGCGTAGATGTTCTTATTCGAGATTGCGAGGCCGAAGTAGTCGCCGATGAAGGCGGTGCCCTGGGGGCAGGGATCGTTATGGCCAGCACAGGCCATTTGGCCGATTCCGTCGACTCTCTGGGCGGGGTTGTTGGGATCCCAGCTGAACTCGGAGATGCGGGAGTTGCCCCCGACCGGTAAAGCACCGGCCCCTCCGTCCTTGTAGACCTGCAAAGACGTGTCGATGCAGATGTTCGTCTTTCCAACATTCCCGGGCAGCACGCTCGCGTCGTTGGGGCATGGTGCGCGTCGGTCGTAGAACGCCACGGCGACGGCGCCGTTCGGCCCTGCGGCGACCGACGGCTGGAACTGGTCGGTCGGCGTGTCGGCATCGTTGTTGTCGTTGACGATCTTTGGATCGGACCAGGTCCTCCCGGCGTCGGTCGACTGGGTGAATTTCACGTCCATCTGCCCCTCTTCGGCGTCCCAGTCTTCGTAGGTGAGGTAGAGGTGGCCCGGATAGGTGGGGCTGGTGGCAAAGCTTTCGGTGATGCCGTCACGGAAGTTAGTGTCGGGCAGAGCGCCGGTCGGCAATGTGCCTACTGTCGCGGCAGCGACGAAGGGCGAGAAGCTCACCCCGTCGTCGGTCGACCGCGACACGTAGAGCGTCACCGGCCGGTTGGGGTTAATCGGGAACGACGCGAAGGCGACATACACGTCGCCCGCCGCGTCGACCGACGGGTAGATGAACGTGTTGGATGGGCCGGTTTGCGATGGAGCTGTGATCGTCCTTGCCTTGGAGAACGTCTTGCCCCGGTCACGCGAGACGGCAATACGAATCTTGGTGGTGCCGCCATTGAACACCGACCACATTGCGTACACGTGGTCTTGGTTATTGCTGCCCGGGATGGCGTTGACGGCGATCCACTGCTTGTCCTCGACGTGGCCCAGCTGCTTCGCCGAGGCATTCGGCGACTGCTCCAGATCCTTTCCGCCGTTGCCCTTCACCCAGGTTTTACCCAAGTCGTCGGAGAAGGAGAGGTCGATAGCACCGTTCGGGTGCAGCTTCGTCTTATCCCAGAACGCGTTGAACGGCAACGTGACCTGGTAGGCACGGCCTTTCGTGTCAAATGCGACATTGGGATCGGTGTTGTTCGTCCACGACGGCGGCATCGCCTGTGTGCCTGTCGACTCGCAGTCGTAGCCCTGGACCTGCGTGGTCGTCCGGGGGTTCCCCTCGGGCATGGTTATCGCCCCGAGATGGAACATGTAAAAGGTGGAGTACTTGTGGAAGAAGATCTTCGAGGTACCCAGCAGGTCCTCCGTGCCAGGTTTGATTGCGATCCATGACTCCGAGAGGTTCGCGTTGTACGGTCCCGTCTCGCACGTGCCAGCCAACGGCACCGTCGATCCGGGTGGGCACCGGATAACCGCCGCCCGTAGTGGGCTGGCTTGTTGGTGAAGGACGCAGTTCCGCTCCACGGTGGAGTATCAGCAACACTCGTCGGCGTCCAAACCAGCAGACCGGCCGCCACGACGCCGACTGCCACAAGCAAGCGTTTCATTGCAAACCCCCGAGTGCGCAGAACACGTAATGCCTAATCCCTACCACCGGGAGCCGGTCCGGTCTGGTGAAGCCGGAATTTCGGGTCAAGTGTCGCCTTGAGATGGAGATAAGGCGGCTCACCGCCATGACTTGACCGGCCGTGTTCTTCGGCGCGGGTGTGGTGCGCAGCGCCGCCCTCCCGCTTATCCCGCCTTCACACGGCAAATCCTTAAGTGCCTTACAGAGCTACGGCGTGTGCCCTTGACACTCCGCTGCGCGGGATGGAGGGTGAGGCCGTTTTCACCAATAGACGGGGGTTTGGTATGAATCGTGTAAAAATGCGGCGTACACAATTGGGGATTGCGCTCGGGGCGTCACTCATGCTTCTGGTCGCTGGTTCGGCTGCGGCTGTGCCGTTGACCAAGGGCCCGCTTGTGCAGGTTTCTGGGGCGAGCCCGATCGCTGCTTGTGATGGCGACGACGGCAACATCGGGGGGACGAACTTCACTAACAGTGAGGTGGAGCCGTGGCTGTCTGTGGACCCGTCGGACACCGATGTCTTGATCGGGGCGTGGCAGCAGGACCGGTGGAGTAATGGCGGGTCGGAGGGCCTGGTCACCGCCAGCAGCACGGATGGCGGGACGAGTTGGGCGGTCAACGCCACCACTAAATCGACAAAGTGCACCGGGGGAACGGCCGGCAACGGCGGGAACTACGAGCGGGCCTCCGACCCATGGGTAGCTATCTCGCCGAACGGGACCGCCTATCTGATGAGTCTCTCGGTGGACTCCAATCCGGGCGGGTTCGACACCTCGCCGAACGCCATGCTGGTGATGCGCTCTACCGACCACGGGGCGTCGTGGGAGAACCCGGTGACGCTGATTCGCGACGAGAGCCAAAATGTCCTCAACGACAAGAACTCGATCACGGCCGACCCGAACGACTCGAACTTCGTGTACGCGGTTTGGGATCGGTTGATCTCGCCGCCGAGTGGGAACACTAATCAGCGGGCCTTCGAAAATGCGCGGGCCTTCGGCGGCGACCCCTACCTCGCCCGGACCACCGACGGCGGGCAGTCGTGGGAGCCGGCCAGGAAGATCTTTAAGGCCGGGACTGTCGCCCAGACGATCGGCAACCTGATCGTCGTGCTTCCAGACAATGCCAGGTTCAACGGTGAGGTGCTCGATGTGTTCACCCAGTTCCGCGGCGCCAAGAACGAGCACGACACGCGGGGCTTCAACATTGCCGCGATCCGTTCCAGTGATAGGGGCGCGACCTGGTCGAAGCGGGAGATCACCATCAGCGATTTCCAGCGGGGGATCGTGGTCGATCCCGACGACGCAGCGCCGCACCGCACCGGGGACATCAACGCTGAGGCGATCGTCGACCCGACGACTGGTGCGGTCTACGTGGTGTGGCAGGACCTGCGGTTCGGTCCGCGCTCCAGCATCGCGTTCTCGCAGTCGTTGAATGGCGGCCTTACCTGGTCCTCACCGATCCGGGTCAACCAGACCCCGGCTGCGGATCCGGGTGAGCCGGCGGGGAACAACCAGGCCTTTACCCCGATGGTGCAGGTCCTCAAGGACGGCACGGTGGCGGTGAGCTACTACGACTTCCGCAACAACACCAGCGACGGTGGCGCCACTACGCCAACCGACGCCTTC
>Ga0307410_10000850_pt1 | contig 12995 bp, 6 predicted proteins | sample 322Ometagenome_3_FD_203707 | JGI IMG/M metagenome (GOLD analysis project Ga0307410, IMG submission 203707) | Maize rhizosphere microbial communities from greenhouse at UC Davis, California, United States - 322HYB-O-3 | ecosystem: Host-associated > Plants > Roots > Rhizosphere > Soil | place...
GATCGCATCGTCGGCGTCGAAATTGAAGAACGGCGGCTGAAGGATGCCGGCGGGGAAGGTGATATCGTTGTTCAGCGAGCTGTAGGAAGCGTTCACCGTCGCGGCGGAATAGGGGAAACGCGTCTTGTCGCGCGGCTTGCCGAGGTCGGCGAGATTGCGTTTGTTGTTGAACTGGCTGAGGCGCAACTGGTTCGCCGCGTAGCTGTCACGCGAAATCGTAAGGCCTTCATAGCCGCGGAGATTGTCCGGATAGCCGATCTTGCGTTTGAAGGTGGCGAGCTTAGCTTGGGCCTGCTTTTTCGTGTCGGTGCCCATCCATTCGAGGCCGTTGATGCGGTCCTTCAGGGCTGCCATGAGGTTGTCGATCAGCTCGTTCATGCGAGCCTTCGACGCGGGTTTAAACGCTCGGTTCGCGTACTCCATTCCGAGGGCCTCGCCGAGCAGCCCGTCGGTCGTCTGTACGCACTGTTTCCAGCGCGGCTGTTTTTCTTTTTGCCCGCTGAGATAGCGGTTGTAAAAGTTGAAGTTCTCGTCCGCGAAGGCCTTTGATAGCGACGGGGCAGCGTTGTTGGCGACCATCAGGCGGAGGTAAGTTTTCCAATCATCGACGGAAACGTCCTTCAGCATCGCGTCGAATTCGGTGAAAAATTTCGCGGGCGCGACATTCAGATCCGGCACGGCGGGAATTCCGCGCTCGGCGAAATACGCGTCCCACGCGAAGCCGGGGGTCAGTTCCTTCGTTGCGGCGTAGGTGAGCTTGTTGTAAGTGTTGTCGGGGTTGCGGCGTTCGACCGGGGTGAGCGAGGCTTTCGCGAGCCGCGTTTGCAGCTCCAACACCTTCTTGGCGTTGGATGCGGCCGCGTCGGCGTCGTCGCCGATCAGCTTGAAGAGGTTCGTCATGTACTCAACGAACTTCGCACGCGTCTCGACAGATTTTGCGTCGGTGTTTGTGTAGTAATCGCGGTTGGGCAGCGAGAGGCCACCCTGGCCGGCGTTGATCAGCACCGCGTTGGAATCTTTAAGATCCGCACCGACGCCGAAGGTGAAGACCGCGGGGAAGCCGTTGTCGTGCAGGTGAGCGATCAGGCGCTGGATGTCACCTAAAGTTTTCGCCGCGGCGATATCGGCGAGGAACGGTTTGATCGGTTCGGTACCGGCCTTTTCGATCGCGGCCTCGTCGATGCATGTCGCATAGAAATCACCGATCAAGCGCTCATTCGAACCCGCCTTGGCGTTGGATTTTGCGGCCGACTCCAGGACGTCCCGCAGCATCGTGTTGTTGCGGTCGGCGAGCACGTTGAACGTGCCCCAGCGTGATTCGGACGCCGGGATCTCGGTGCTGCGCAGCCAGGAACCGTTGGCGTATTGGAAAAAATCGGTACACGCCTCCACGGACGTGTCCATGTTGCCGACCTCGAACGGTTTGAATTTCTGAGCGAGGGCGGTGAAGTTGAACGCCGCGATGGTGAGGGCCGCGGCGGTGAATGTGAATATCTGCTTGCGCATCGATGACTCCTTGAACTTTAGTTTTTCGAATATTGTACGCGAAAGGTGAAGTAAAGTTTAGGGCCGCCTGAGCCGACCCTCCTAGCGACGGGCCGGCAAGGGTGCCGGCGTTCCACCGTTGAATGGTTAAAGGATAGGGATGAAGCGTTGTTCGACGCGTTCTCGGAGTTCGGCGGCGAGGCGTTTGCGGTCGGGGTTGACGACCGGCTCATCGCCGAAATTGAGAATGGCGGTCATACGGCGGAGCGCCAGGAGCCGGAGCACGTGGGTGAGGAACGGCGTGTCGTCCCACCAGCAGACGCTGTCGCTCGGGGGCGGTTCGCCGTCGGGCGTGCGATAGCTTATCGAGAGGTGGGATACGGGCATGTCCGTTTTCGCGGCGAACGCGAGGAACGAAGAATTGAAGGGAAGTATCCCGTCGCCCTTCGAACTCGTCCCCTCGGGGAAAACGATAACGCCCTCGCCCTGAGAAAGCCTTTCAATTATTTCTTCACCGGCCCTCGGGATGTCGCGTTTGCGTTCGCGGTTGACGTAAACGGTGCCCATGTTGCGCACCATTCGGCCCATGAAGGGCCAACCTTCGATCTCGTGTTTCGCGACGAAAACGCCCTCGACGGCGGATCGGACCACCGGGATATCAAAATAACCCAGGTGATTGGAAACGAGGAAAAATGGCGGTTTCGGGGGCGTTCCAATGATCTCGACATCGCAATTGGCGATGCGCACGAACGACCGGGCCCACTGGCGAAGGATGATCTGGCGCCAGTAAACTTTATTCGGGATGAACCATCTGAGGGCCAGCCAGATAACGTAAAGGCCGAACGTCGCCGCGAATAGCAGGACGAAACGGAAAGCTGCTCTAATATGCCTCATCTTTCTCGATCTTGGTGAAATTGTATCGCAGCAAAACGCGCATCGGCAAAGGCTTGCCGCCGCGCTCGGCGGGGCGCCAGTTCATCGTGCGGACCGCTTTTTCAACGGATTCTTCCAGGCCGAAACCGGCCCAGCGTTCGATGCTCGTGCGGGCGATGTTGCCTTCGGCGTCGATATCAACCTCGATGTCCACAGTCGCGCGGATGCTGTAAAGCGATGCTGCGTCGGTGTAATCGGGCCGAATGCGACGGTAAGGAACGGGCGTGCGGAGGCCTTTCGCGAGGGGTGAACCAGGTGCAGGTACCTCTGCGAAGCCGGGATCGCGGACGATTGGCAGGCGTTTTTTGCGGATGGCATTGCTGGCAAGACCTGACACTTTCGCCGATGCGACGGCCAGCATCGATCGAGCATCCGCCGACGTCGGTGCTTCACGGCTTTCGAGGATGAAATCGATCATCTGTCCGGTGCGCCCTTCGATGACGAAGACGGCGGCGTAGGCTTCGAAATATGCGGGCCTTGAAAGCACCTCGCGACGCTGTACCGCGCTGCGCATCAAGACCAAATGGTCGCAACCGATCACGGTGGAAATCCGGCGCCCCTCGTCGGTCGAGAGGTTGAAAGGATTTTCGATCGTGACGGAACGAAATGCTGCCTCGGACATCGATCCGTCGAGGACGCGGAAGTTTTCGCTTAATGCGGCAACAACTGACTCGCTGAATTCTTCGATCTGATCGCTTTTCTGCGGAATGATCACAGCTACCCGCTGAGCGTTTGCAACGATCGCGGCGGAGCAGGTAAGAACCGCAAGCAGGAACAGTTTTGTCTTGACGTCAGGCACGGTATAAAGCTTCGATGCGTGATCGAGCCTCGGCGGGGAAGCAGATTCGGTGGACGCGGTAGCCTTTTTGAAGACCGCGGACGGCGGCGCTTAATTCGGATATCTCGCGTGCTGGCGGGTTTCGCGGTCCGCCTTCGACATAGATCAGGTCTTTCGGTTTGGCCCGGTCGCTGGAGTAGAAGAAATGCGGTTCGTTGCCGGCAGTGTCTTCGATGAAGTAATAGTCGGGGTCGAGACCGCTGTCGGCGACCGCGGAACGAGCCGCGGTGACGAACGCCGCACGCTCTTCGTCGGGCATTTCCAGATCGATGGCTTTGAACAGGCGGCGGTTGATGAATCTGTCCGAAAGATCGGAGAGGACCACGTCGCCTTCGTCGCGCCAGCGTTTGATGTGGAACAGGAAATCGGAATCGTCGAGCGAGAGGTGTTCGGCGAGGGTCAGCTTTCGGCCGGAAACGACGGAACCCATACCGGTTCCATCGGCGTGCCACGGGGGCGACCCCTGAGAATGCAGCCACAAAGCACGCTTCAAAACGGATTGAAGAACGGCCTCGGCGGCGCGAAGCGTGCGGTGAAAATAGACCTGACGGAACATGTAGTAGCGAGCCTGGAGGTAGTCCTCAACCGCGTATATGCCGTCGGCGGAAACGCACAGTTGGTCTTCCGATTCGTTGATCTGGATCGATTTCATCACCCACTCGAGATCGTAAATGCCGTATTTGACGCCGGTCATTAGCGAATCGCGGAGCAGGTAATCCATCCGGTCGACGTCGAGCTGAGAGGAAACAAGCTGGCCCAGAGCCATTCGGCGGAAATTGCCGCGGACGATGTCTGCCACGTCGCTCGCGAGCGTCGGGGAATGCCCCGCGAGAAGCCGCCCCATCTCGGTGTCGTCGCTCAGGACAGCTTCGATCGTGAAATCTTCGTGGTGAAACCCAAGCACCGATTCGATCACGTGCGAAAACGGACCGTGCCCGATGTCGTGGAGCAGGGCCGCCACTCGAACGGCCAATTTGTCATCATCCGCAATCTCGTATCGCCGAGAGAGCCGCTCAAGTATCCGCGTCGCAAGATGAAACGCCCCCAGACTGTGCGTAAACCGCGAATGCTCAGCCGTCTGATACGCAAAATACGCCAACCCCAACTGCCGCACCCGCCGCAGCCGCTGAAATTCCCGCGAATCGATCAGCCGCCCGATCAGCTCGCCACCCGGCGAACCCATCTCCACCCGAACAATATTGTGCACCGCATCGCGGTAGTTTCTTTCCATCAATACTCGAATCGGTCTCCGTCAGGCTACAGGTTTTAACTCCCTATTACTAGCGAGGGCAGAATTGAAACTTTACTCAGTATATTGTGAAGGAAGCCACAGCAAATCTGAATTTTATCTAAGCAATATCCAAGTCAAGCAATAAAATTCAAAAAAATGGATACGAACGGAGTTTGAAAAATAGAGGGCATCGCCTGTAACGCGTTCTGATCTTCGAATCGCGTTGAAAATATTGAACTTATGGGATTTTACCCCTTTTGTCGGTCGAGTAAGACGGAATGGCTTAAGGCTTGCCTTAATAGTCCCGAAACCTCCTTTGTTAGGAGTACCTATGCCTTTTTAGTTAAAAGGCTTTCATGAAAAAGAGATTTAGGAGCGTAAAATGAAAGCAAATTTCAAATTTGTTATATCGGTGTTATCGCTCGTTCTCTGTCTCGCCTTTACGGTATTTGGACAGGAAACGACCGGTAACCTCGAGGTGACAGTTAAGGACCCGGCTGGAGCCGTTGTCCCGAACGCATCAGTCACCGTACAAAGTTCACAGTCGGGAAGAGCCCAAACAGCAGGGTTCCGACGCACTGTTACAACCAATGCGGACGGGTTTGCCCGTTTATTGCAGCTTCCCCCGGGTATCTATCAGATCACCGTCGGCGGTACTGCAGGGTTTGCCGAGAAAACCCTCGACGGCATTGACGTCGTCCTCGGTAAAACGACCCCCGTCTCATTTGATTTGGGCGTTGCTGGCGCAACGGCTGTCGTGGACGTCGTGGGCGGTGAAAATCCGATCGACACCACAGATTCAAAGATCCAAACAAATATCACCGCACAGTCGGCGGAACTTCTTCCTAAAGGCGTCGGGTTTGCGAGCCTTTTGAAGATCTCACCGGCAACGCGCCCGGAATCGATGACCGGTGGTTATCAGGTTGACGGAGCCAGCGGTTCCGAAAACACGTTCATCATCGACGGTAACGAAGTTACCAACCCGATCTCGGGAACCCTTGACAGTAACAACAACCTGCCGTTCTCCATCGTTCAGGAAGTGCAGATCAAGTCGAGTGGTTTCGAGGCCGAATACGGCGGTGCTACGGGTGGCGTTATCAACGTCGTTACCCGCGGCGGAAACAATGCATTTCGTGGCGAATTCGGCGTGAATTTCATGCCGGCAAAGCTGCAGGCCGCACGTCGTAATACACTATACGTCGATGATGACGGCGCCCCGATCTATTTGGGCTATTCTGGCCGCGATCACCAAAATGGATTCTTCCCGGTTGGCAGCTTGAGTGGTCCGATCATCAAAGACAAGCTGTGGTTCTTGGGCAGCTGGTCACCACAAATCCTTGAGTCGGATCGCACGATCCCCTATCAGACGGGACTAGACCCACAGAATTATAGACAGAAAACTGTGTATGAATATGGCTTTGGGCGTATTGACGCTCAGCCGTTCAGCAACCTTCGCTTGTCGAGTTCTTACATTTGGAACCCGATCCATGTGGAAGGTTCGCTGCCGGCGATTACGAGCCAGTTTGACACTGCCTACCCGAGCGGCCTCGGTCTTGAGGGCCCGGAGTTCATGAATCAGCGCGGCGGGCGTCAGAATTCAAACGTCTTTACAGTATCAGGTGTTTGGACCCCGACGAGCAATTTCATTCTCGACGCACGATTCGGACGTAATTTCCTCAACAACAAATTGGGAACCTACGGTCTTGAGCCGCCTCTGCCGGCTTCCTTGACGAATACCCTAATTCTCGTTGAGCCGAACAGTTTTAATATTCCTGCCGGAACCGGCGCTTCACCTGGCGCTTCCAACGGAATTCCCTGGGCTGACGCAACCATCTTCGACGCAACGACCCGCGAAACTTTCGACGCGGCCGCTACGTTTATCACCAATTTCGGTGGCCGTCATGAGTTCAAGGGCGGATATCAGTACAACAAGATATTCAACCAGGTTCAGGCCCCGAGAAATCCGTACATCCGACTTTTCTACGGGTACACGATCGCTCAGGCCGCCGGACGAACCATCACGTCAACGGCAAATGCCATCGGCGTTGGACGTGTTCGCCATTTTGGTGCTTTCGGCGAAGCGAGCAGCACGAACGACGGCATATTCTTCCAGGATAAGTGGCAGCCGACACGGCGTCTGACCCTTAACCTAGGCGTTCGTTTCGAGCAGGAAGCGGTGCCGAGCTTTAACGACTTCCCCGGAATAGAATTTGGCTGGAAGGATAAGTTCGCTCCGCGGCTCGGGGTTGCATACGACCTGACCGGTGACGGGAAAACAAAGGTCTCTGCTTTTTACGGCTGGTTCTACGACCGGTTCAAGTACGAACTTCCTAGAGGATCTTTTGGTGGAAACGTCTACCAGGATTACTACTTTGAGTTGTTCGATGTTAATCAGCAGTACGACACGATCTCCGCGGCTACGGCGTGGGGAGCGGGCGTACCGCCTTTGTTTAATGGCGGGAATTGCCCCCAGACGGGCTTTGTCACCGGTCAGATCCGGTGCGTCATCGATCGCCGCGTTCCTTCGAATGATCCAAATTTGGACATCGCGGAGCAGGGCGGAATCGATCCTGACATTCTTCCTTATCGCCAGAACGAGTTGACGTTTACGTTTGAACGCGAATTGAGCAGCAAATTTGTATTCGCCGCTCGCTACACTCGCAAGCGACTTGATCGGGCGATCGAAGATGCCGGGTTTATTACGGCTGAGGGCAGTGAAGCATACATCATCGGTAATCCGGGGATCGGTCTCACCAAGGAGTTCTACGAACAGAATGGATGGATCCCCCGCAAGGCCGTTCGTAACTACGACGCTGTTGAGTTTAGGCTTGATAGACGTTTTGCTGACGATTACTACTTCAACGCCAATTACACGTACAGTCGCCTATATGGTAACTATTCGGGTTTGGCGAGTACTGATGAAAACGGTCGTACCGATCCAAACGTTTCCCGCGCATTCGACGCTCCGTTTACGGAGGCCACGATCGCAGGGGGAGAAACCCTAGGAAGGTTAGCAACGGATCGTCCGCATGTGTTTAAGCTCGCTGGTGCGTACAGCCTAGACTGGAACAAACGTTTTGGCACGCTGGCAAACAACACTACGGAGTTTCAGGGGTTCTTCACGGCACAGAGCGGTACCCCGCTTACTACTATTGCTACAGTAGCTGGTTACGACAGTATTATTCTGAACCGTCGCGGTGATCTGGGAAGATCCGATTTCTATAACCAGACGGACTTGGCAATTCGGCATCGGTATAGGTTTGGCAGGGACAACCGCTACACTCTCGTTGGGGAGGTAGATGTGATCAACGTCTTTAACCAAAACGCTGTCTCGAATGTTTATAACCTGATCAATAGTGAGGACTTTGATTTGACGGATCCGGCCAACGGTCTCGTCACTCAAGCTGAGGCTGATAATCCTTCGATTAATCTGGTTCAACTTGCGGAACGTCGCTTCCAAGCTAGCGGTGCTCCTTCTATTCTGAGTGCGATTAATGCCGGAGAGGGAATTCCCGAAGATCGTTTCGGAATGCCTACTGAATTCCAGGCTCCGCGCACTTTCCGTTTCGGATTTAGATTCCTTTTCTAGAATTCTTTTCTAGTATTGTTGGTTAAAACCCAATTTTGGCCCGTCCGATTTAATCGGACGGGCCCTTTTCATTTTTCGGCGGATGAATTAATTGAATGTCAGTACTGCAAAGCTGGTCACATTCTCTGACGCTTTTATGTCGGGGCAGCACATTCAGGTAAGCGCATCAATGCGTGGAACGGATTCAGCAGCGGGCATGCAACGGTTTAGGAAATTCCCGATCGAGTAAACCGTTGCGGAATAAGCCTAAGGGGATGCGACGTATGGGGCAAATTTGCAAACTTAATTACAGAAACCATCGATGGCGGAGGTAGAGAAGGAATTGCGTTCGTCACGACAGCATCGAGCCGGTAGAAACGCGGCCCGATGCTAGACGTTTATCAGGATTGTTTGGATTTTTCTCGAAACGTCTTTATCAGTAGTTTGATCTTTTCGGGATCTTTGTCCTTGGGCAAATGCTTTAACAGTTGTTCAAGTTCGTCGGCGGCATCGTTATACCTTTTAAGATTGTTCCCATAAAGTAAGGCAAGCTGCCAATAGACCTCTGGCATCGGCTTTTTTGAAGCCTTTTTGACCTTAACTAAAATCGATTCGGCTCCCTGAAAATCCTTGGTTTGTCTCAGCAATGTTCCGGTCAACAGCATCGCGTCAGGTGACGATGGATTTAACTCCAATGCCTGTTTCGCTGCTTTAGCGGCCTCCCCATTCTGATTCATTGATTGCAGAGCAAACGCCAATCCATACCAGCCTTTAAAGCTTTTTGGATTGATCTCTACAGCTCGCTGAAGAAGGATCCGTGCAACTTCATAATGTCGTGCATTGGCGTATTCCAGCCCCAGGACCTCGATGGCCATATAATAATCCGGAAAGGATTCAATGGCGGCTTTCAATTTCTCAAATGCTTCCGATGACTTTTTCTCTCTTAAAAGGTCTAAAGCTTCGTTATAAAGACCCTGAGATTTTTCGGGAACATTTTGAACAAAAATGGTTTCATTTGAAACTGGCTCATCACGCTTATCTATCCGCAGATAGAAATCCCTTTGAGCACTGTCAAATCCGGAGGATATGTTATTTCCCCTTGAGTCCGTGCGAACGATATTCTGGATTTCGATTTCCTGCTCTTGTTCCTGGTAATTCGTGCCTAAAGGCAGCACTCGGACTCGGAACCTTCCGGCAGCGAGACGGGTGAAGACGAACCGTCCTGTCGAATCCGTTCGCACGCGCGAAAGCGTTCGAGAAAATTCATCCAGCAAATCAACAGTAATCCCGTCCAGGGGGGCCCGATCGACTCCAAACACGTGCCCTCCGATGGAATTGCCTGACTGCCCGAACGCATTCGCCATTAGGGCAAAACATATTAAGTAAACGACACGTGCTGCTATCCCAATCCTTTTCATAACAATTCCTCCCAAACTTATACATTTACCCCCGAAGGTACCGTTTCCCAAATCAAAATCGAACAAGGGTCGCCGAGTGAAGCAACGGCGTTTTTTTCTCTTTGGCACCACCCAAAGAGAATATTGCTTTTCTCCATGCCGTCGGAACTCCTGTTGCGCAATAGCCCAAGATGCGAGGCGGCATTAGAAGAGCCTCACCAAAAAAGTCACCGAGTTCGGCACTCATATTTTCCGGCCCTGATACGCGCTACTTAACATCCGATTTATTTTTGAATTGTTTGATCAATTTATTGATCTCATTTTTATTAGGCACGTCAGGAGCGGCCTTTAAGTACAATTCCAACTCATTCGCGGCGTCAGAAAACCGTTCCATGTCTTTGCCGTAGAGCAGGGCGAGGTTCCAATGGACGTCTGAGTTATCTCCACCGGACATCTTTGCGGCGCGTCGCATTGACTTTTCCGCCTTCACGAAATCTCTCGTCAGGCGGTAAGACATGCCGAGCAATAGATTCGCCTCCACTGAGTCTTGTTTCAAGGCGACCGCCTTCTCCGAGGCGGTGACCGATTCGGGAAGGTTCCGGACTGAATATTTCGCAAACGACAACCCGTACCAACAATCGAAACATCGATCGTTGACCGCGGCTGCCCGTGTGAAGATATCGGCCGCTTCATTAAAACGATTTTGAGTAAGTCGGACCAGCCCTAGCCGCTGCAATGCCATAAAGTATTGCGGGAAGGAGGCGACGGCCTTTTCCAAATTCTCAATTCCGGCAAGGGTACGCTGACTGTCAAGATCTTCAATCGCCTTTTTATAATAATCTTCAGCCTCTCTCGGAACTTCCTGAGCGAAGACGACCGCGTTTTGGAACGGGACCGTGGCCGCGGTCCGGCGCGGCTTCAGATAGACGTCCTTCTGAACGTTTTCGGCTAGTAGTTGGCCCCGGACGCCCATTCCGGCAATTTCTATCTCTTCGGATTGTTCACTCAGCCCAGTACCCAACGGCATCACGCGAACCGTGTATCGACCCTGGGCGAGCCCCCCAAAATAAAATCGCCCGGAACCATCTGTTTTGACACGCCCGAGAGTACTAAATTCGCCTTTTAGCTCGACAATGACTTGAGAAATGGGGCGTCTAGCGTCGTCGAAGACAAACCCCGAAATCGTACTTCTATTCTGTTGTCCAAATGAATTGGTAAGGGAAAATAATAAAAACAGCGACGACAAAATGGAGATATTAACCAATTTGTATCTCTTCATGGGGCCGGCCTCACTTTAGATTTAGACTTGCGCGATTATACCTTTAAAAGGCGTCAGAGTTTCTCCTTTTTTAACTCTCAGGCGATGTTCGGCCGAGGGGCGATCCCGACCTCGACGGGGACTGCGGGGGCGCATGGATAAGTTGGCCTGCGTGTTCCGTCTGTTATCTCAAAAAGGCCAATAGATCTTGGTCGCCGACCAAACTCTCCGATAGGCGTGGCGGAACTTTTAAGGTGTTGAGCCTCGACCACGAGCCGCACCCGCAAGTTTCGGAGAAGAACGATCAGTTTTCCGCGCTTCGCCTATTCATTCCCGGCAAGATTATTCAAAAATCTGAATTTTTTAAGGCGGGTGAACCGGCACAAACCTGTGCCCCGGCCCTGCTGTTTTTCAAAAATAATTGATTTTATTGAACGTCTGATCGAAATGCTGAAAAAAAATCAAATTTCCGTATGCTGGCTTACAAATTGCGTTGTCGTTGACGAATTGTCCGTTCGATTCGCATTGCCTGATTTTAAGGCGTTCTACTTTCAAGAAATATTAGAAGTTTAGGAGCGTAAGATGAAAACAAATTTTAGATTTGTGTTCTCGGTAGCCGCCCTTGTTGCTTTGTTTGCCGTTTCGGCATTCGCACAAAGGACAACTGGCGACATCGAGGGCACAGTGACCGACCCCAAAGGGGCTGTGGTCCCTGGCGTCACGGTGACTGTAACCGGCGTCAGTGTCGGGTTTGAACGCACCGTTCAGACCAACAGCGAGGGCCGCTACAAGATCAATTCCGTACCCGCGGGAACTTATCGCGTAACGACCGCCGCAGTGAGTGGTTTCGCAGAAAACACGATCAACAACATTTCAGTTAATATCGAAAAATCCACGTTTGTGGATGTCACCCTCGGTATTACGCAGAATGTAAATACCGTAGAAGTTTCGGGTGATCCCCTGGGTGTCTCCATCGACCCTTCGGACAGCAAGGTTCAAACGACCATCACCCGGGCCCTGATCGAAAAGCTCCCCACCGGAGCTTCGGTCACATCCCTTTTGAAGATCTCGCCAGCGACCAGACAAGAACCGCTTTCCGGCGGTTTTCAAGTCGATGGTGCCTCCGGTTCCGAGAACAGCTTTCTCGTTGACGGGCAACCGCTCGAGAATTTCAGAACCGGTGTTCTAAATTCGGTTAACAACATTCCGACCTCCCTTGTTTCTGAAGTCCAGATCAAGACCGGCGGCTTCGAGGCCGAGCACGGCGGAGCTTCAGGCGGCGTGATAAGCATCGCCACGAGGTCCGGGGCAGACGTATTTCACGGGGACTTTGGCTCGTCGTTCGACGTTGCACAATTCAACCCCGCCCCGCGGTTCTCTCCCGCGCGCTTCGTGTCGAGCAGCAGCAGCCCGGCGGCGATAGCGGCTAATCCGGATTACGTGTATGCGATCGCGCAACCGAAAGATGATTATTTGAACGTGTTTCCGACAGCCGTGTTTAGCGGTCCTGTTGTGAAAAAGCATATCTGGTTTATCGGGTCTTACTCACCACAGATCTTCGAAACCAATCGCACTTCGCGATTTTATAATGCGCTGGCGAACTCGAATTTTTCGACCGGAAGCTTGGTTTTGACCCCACGTCCGACGCAATTGGATCCGATCGAATATCGGGTGAAGCAAACATTCAATTATGCCTTCGGACGAATCGACGCGACGTTTTTTGATAAATTGCGCGGCACGGTTTCTTATCTGTGGAATCCTTCGGTGACGGAGGGCAACACGCCTTTCGCCGCGATCTCAACGTCCAACCCTGTTAATACGGTATACGGAGGAGTCTCCTACCCCTCGGGTGAGTATGCAAAGCTGCAGGGCGGCCGGACGAATGCGAATACCTTCTCGAGTCAGCTTACCTGGACCCCGACTAGTAAGTTAGTCGTGAACGGACGTTACGGGCGCAGCTTTTTGAATGAAAAGGCTGGCAATTACGCCCTTCCGAATGAGCCGCGATACGTTTGCGGTGGGGACCAGACCGCGTACGGCACGATCGCGACCAATTGTCCGGGCGGCCGCGGATTTCAAAACCTGACGACCAACACTATTTTGACAAGAGACGTGTCGGTCAAGAATGAGATCAATGCGGATGCCAGCTACCTGGTTGGAAATTTTGGCGGCAGCCATGAGTTCAAAGGCGGGTATCAGTGGGGCCGGATCACTAATGATGTGCTGACCGGAAACGCCAGCACAGGTACCGTTACTCTGTTCTATGGCCAGAACTATACGCAGGC
>Ga0307410_10000858_pt1 | contig 12951 bp, 9 predicted proteins | sample 322Ometagenome_3_FD_203707 | JGI IMG/M metagenome (GOLD analysis project Ga0307410, IMG submission 203707) | Maize rhizosphere microbial communities from greenhouse at UC Davis, California, United States - 322HYB-O-3 | ecosystem: Host-associated > Plants > Roots > Rhizosphere > Soil | place...
CCTCGCCGGCGGCGTTCTCCACGGTGCGGAAGAAGTCGCCGGGCGTGGGGTGCTTGAAGGCCCAGGCCCGCGTGTACGCGCGGAAGGCGGCGTCGAACGTCTCGCGCCCCACCACGTGGTTGCGCAGCGTGAGCAGCACCGCCCCCGGCTTGCGGTAGCCGAGCGCGCCGAGCGCCCGGCCGTCCATGTGGTCGGGGCGCGTCATGAGCGGGAGGTCGAGCCCCGCCTCCCGGTTCGCGCGCCAGTTGCCCACGTAGAACGGCACCACGCTGTCGGCGCGCGGCGTGCCGGCGTAGCGCCGCTCGGTGGCGTAGGCGTTGATGTAGGTGTTGAGGCCCTCGTCCATCCACGCGTAGCGCCGCTCGTTGGAGCCGACGATCATCGGGAACCACTCGTGCCCGTGCTCGTGGTCGATGGTGCCGAACGCGCCCTGCGGCTCGTCGGCGGTGTGCACCATCACGAACATCGGGTACTCCATGCCCCCCACCGGGCCGGCGACCGACGTGGCCTGCGGGTACGGGTAGGGGAAGAAGAGCTCCGAGTAGTTGCGGATGCTCCAGGCCGTGTTCTCCGCGCCGTTCTCCCACCCCGCGCCGGAGCGCGGCCACGGGTAGTACGCCTGCGCGAGCACGCCGTCGTCGTCGCCGGCGATGGGGCCCGTGCTCACCGCGTCCCAGCGGAAGTCGGGCGCGCCGGCCCAGGCCACGTCGCGCACGTTCTCGGCGCGGAACTTCCACGTCTTGATGCCGTCGCGCGGGCGCGGCTCCGCCTCCCACGCGGGGATGACCTGCACCACCTCGCGCGACCTGGCGGCGCGCGCGAGGCGCGCGCGCTGCGCCGCGGTGAGCACCTCGCGGGGGTTCCGCAGCACGCCGCTCCCGGCGATCACGTACCCCGCGGGCGCCGTGACGCTGTACTCGAAGTCGCCGTACTCGAGGTAGAACTCCCCCTGCCCGTAGTACGGGTCGGTGTTCCAGCCGCGCACGTCGTCGTAGACGGCGACGCGCGGGTACCACTGAGCGATCTCGTAGAGCGTGCCGTCGCGCCCCATCCGGTCCGAGCCGTGCTCGGGGACGCGGAAGGCGAAGCTCATGGAGACCGTCACCTCGCCCCCCTTCGGCTTCAGCGGCGTCGGCAGCTCGACGCGCATCATGGTGTCGTCCACGCGGTGCTCCGCCGGCGCGCCGTCCACCGCCACGTTGTGGAGCGCGTAGCCGCCCTCGAAGCCGCGCACCCCCCAGCGGGAGTCGGCGGCGAAGAGCGCGGAGCCCTTGCTCCCCGGCCGGTAGAGGTTCTGCTCGAGCTGCAGCCAGAGGAACCTCAGCGTATCGGGCGAGTTGTTCGTGTAGTTGATGCGGACGGTGCCGCTCACCGTCTGCTCGGCGGTGTCGAGCGTGACGGCGATGTGGTAGTTCGCGCGCTGCTGCCAGTACTGGGGCCCTGGCGTGCCGCTGGAGGAGCGGTACAGGTTGGGGCCCGGCCAGTCGGCGCGGCTGGCGGTGTAGAACGGGTCGTCGGCGGTGCGCACGACCTCGCCGGCGACCCCGTTCCCTCCGACGCCGGTAGCCTCGGCCCGGGCGGGAGCGGGCGCGGACGGGAAGAGGCGCGCGCAGCCGGAGGCGGCGGCGAGCAGCACGAGGAGAGCGAATCGCATCACGGTCGGTCCCTGCGGGTGGTGGTCGCGGGCAACGGGGTGCCCGGCCTGGCGTGGCAAGAACGGGGCGCGCCGGCCGCTCCTCGGCGCCCCCGCGGGGGGCGGCCCCGGAGCGACCGTGCCGGGTCCAGCGGCCGCCGCCGCGGCGCGCGACGGACCGGGCGCGCGGCGCGGTGATGCGGCCGGCCAGAATCGTGCGAGGTATGTTGTTGTCGGGGGGGGCCCCGGACGGCCGCGGCGCGCCCACCCCCTCGCCGCGCGGACGTCCGCGCGGCGCCGCCGGTCGAACGCAACCGAACGCTGTCGAACTCCTCGGAGGGATCGCATGCGACGTCTCCTGCTCACTGCCGCCGCCCTGCCGCTGCTGGCGTGCCGGTCCACGCAAACGGCCGCGGCGGTGGACGGCGCCGCCCAGGCCTCGATGCGCAATGCCGCGAACGAGAGCGTGGGCGACCTGCGCCTCACGCGCACGGCGACCGGCGTGCGCATCGCCGGGGAACTGTTCAACCTCACCCCGGGCACCCACGGCATCCACTTCCACGCCGTGGGGCGGTGCGACGACGCGACGTTCGAGTCCGCGGGCGGCCACTTCAACCCCACGGAGCGCAAGCACGGGCTCGAGAACCCCGACGGCCCGCACGCCGGCGACCTGCCCAACATCACGGTGCCGGCCAGCGGGCGCGTGGTCGTGGACGTGACGACGCCGCGCGTCTCGCTCGACTCGGCGGCCACCACGCTGCTCGACGCCGACGGCTCGGCGCTCATCGTCCACGCCGACCAGGACGACCAGCGCACGGACCCCTCGGGCAACTCGGGCGCGCGCGTCGCCTGCGGCGTCGTGATGCGCGGATGACGGGCGGCGCGGAGCCCGCGGCGACGCGCGCCTACCACGCGCGCTTCACGGAGACCGTCGCCGCCGATTTCGCGCGCCCCCTGGACGACCTCGTCGTCGGCGCGCTGGGTGCGGGGAGCTACCTGGGCGAGTGCGACGAGGCGGACGACGCGGCCTACGCCGCGGCGGTCCGCCGCGCCGTCACCCGCGGCGTCAACCTCGTCGACACGGCGATCAACTACCGCTGCCAGCGCTCCGAGCGCGCGGTGGGCGCCGCGCTCCGCGCCGCCGTCGCCGCGGGCGAGGTGCGGCGCGACGAGGTGGTGGTGTGCACGAAGGGGGGCTACATCCCGCTCGACGGCGTGCCCCCCGCGTCGCGGGCCGAGTACCGCGCGTACCTCGAGCGCGAGTTCTACGCGCCGGGCGTGATGCGCCCGGAAGACGTGGTCGGCGCCGGCCACTGCCTCGCCCCCGGCTATCTCGCGCACCAGATCGCCCGGTCGCGCGCCAACCTCGGGCTGGCGACGCTCGACGTGTACTACCTGCACAACCCGGAGCAGCAGCTCGACGCGGTGGAGCCGGCCGTGTTCCGCGCCCGGCTGCGCGACGCGTTCGCCCTGCTCGAGGAGCGGGTGGCCGCGGGCGAGATCGGGCGCTACGGCTGCGCCACCTGGGACGGGCTGCGCGTGCCGCCCGGGGCGCCCGGCCACCTGAGCCTGGCCGAGCTGCTCGAGACGGCGCGCGAGGTGGCGGGGGAGGCGCACCACTTCCGCGTCGTCCAGCTCCCCATCAACCTGGCGATGACCGAGGCGGTGCGGCAGACCACGCAGCGCGTGCCGATCGGGCACCCGCGCGCCGGCGCGCGGGTGCGCGCGGAGCGCACCGTCACGGTGCTGCAGGCGGCGGCGGAGCTCGGGGTGAGCGTGGTGGCGAGCGCGGCGCTCATGCAGTCGCAGCTCGCGCGCAACCTCCCCGAGCAGATCCGCGCCGCCTTCCCGCAGCTCGCCACCGACGCGCAGCGGGCGATCGCCTTCGTGCAGGCCATGCCCGGCGTGAGCGCGGCGCTCGTCGGGATGCGGCGGAGCGCGCACGTGGACGAGAACCTCGCCGCGTCGCACCCCTGAGCGCGCGTCAGCGCTCGGCGTCAGCGCTCGGCGTCAGCGCTCGGCGTCAGCGCTCGCCCGACGGCGGCAGCTCGACCTCGAGGGTCCACTCGCCGCCCCCCTCGTCGATGACGAGGACGCGGTGGGCGTTGGTGTCGGCAACGAGCACGCGGCCGCCGGCGACCGCCACGCCCCCGGGCTCGTGCAGACCGCGCCGCCACGTCTCCACGCGGCGCGACGACGGGTCCACCCAGCGCAGCGCGTCGTTGTAGGAATCGGCGACGAGGAGCCGCCCGCCCGGGTGCGCGGCGATCCCCTGCGGGTGCTGCAGGCGCGCGTCGTCGCCCGCGCCGTCGCGATCGCCGAAGTCGAAGAGCCCCGTGCCGACGACGGTGTGCACCGCGCCGTCGCCCGCGCCGTCTGCCCGGCCCAGACCCACCGAGCGCACGGCGCTCGACTCGGCGTCCACGAAGAAGAGGCGGCCGGCCGCGTGGCAGAGGCCCATGGGCTGCGCGAGCAGCGCCTCGAGCCGCGGCCCGTCGCGGATGTCCTCGCCCCGCCCGCCGGCGAAGAGGCGCGCGCGACCGCTGGCGAGGTCGATCGCGTGGAGCTGGTGCGTGCCGGCCGTCGCCACGTACAGCGTGTCGCCCACGCGGGCGACGTCCCAGGGCGAGGCGAGGGCGCCGGCGTCGAGCTCCGCCTGCGTGCGCACGCGGTGGCCGGTGCCGGCCAGCGTACGCACGTCGCCGGCGGCGAGCGACGCGGCGCGCACCGCGTGGTTTCCCGCGTCGGCGACGTAGAGCGTGTCACCGTCGAGCGCCACGCCCTGCGGCGCGCGGAAGCGCGGCGCCCGCCCGTCGGCGAACCCCGCCACGCCGTCGCCGAGCACGCGCTCGACGCGCAGCCGCCGCGCGCCGGCGTCGAGCGTGCCGACGAGCAGGCGGTGATTGCCCGTGTCGGCGACGGCGACGCGGCGCGCGTCGGCCGGGTCGACGGCGACCTTGCCGGGGTAGCTGAGCGCGTCCGCCGGCCCGAGGTCCGCGCGCGCCGCCTCGTGCGCGGTGCCGCGGCGCAGCGTGCCCGCGGCTTCGGCGGCGGCGATCAGGCCGTCGATGTAGGGGACGATCGCGGCGGCGGTGAACTCGCCCGCGTGCGTCCCGACGACGTAGCCGGCCGGGTCGACGACGGCGATCGTCGGCCAGGCGCGCACGGCGTAGCTCCGCCAGACGCGGAAGTGTCGGTCGTTCACGACCGGGTGGCCGACGTCCAACCGGCGCGCGGCCTCGGCGATGCGCGCGGTCTCACGCTCGGCGATGAACTTCCCGCTGTGGACGCCGACGACGACGAGCTCCGTCGGGTAGCGCTCCTCGAGCTCCCGCAACTGCGGGAGGACGTGCAGGCAGTTGATTCAGCCGTAGGTCCAGAAGTCGAGGACCACGACGCGGCCGCGCAGGTCGGCCAGCGGCACGGGTCGGCCCGCGCCGCCGACCCAGTCGAGGGCGGCGGGGAGCTCCGGCGCGCGTACGCGCCCTGGGGTGGCGGGGTCGGTCATCGGCGGGCCGGAAGCGGTGAGCGCGGCGGCCGAATTAGTATTTGCTAATCTGCCACTAATTCGCCGGGTGTGGCGCGCGGGCATCGCCTTGCGGCGGTGCACGGGGCTCATCATAGTACGCCGCCGCGCGTCCCGCCTCTTGTGCGCGGCGGCAAACATCTGTAGTCTAGAGCGCGCTCGAGCCCGCCCGCAGACCATCGCCGGCTGCCGCTCGCGCGCCGAGCCCGCGCGCCGCCCACCCGCTCGTCGGGCCCCTCGTCGAACGCAAGCGCACCACGGCAAGCGCACCACGGCAAGCGCACCACCGCACCACCTCCAGGATCGTCACCGCGCGAGCGCCGTCGGGCGGCTCCGCGTGCACGGATCGCGTCCGCGCCGGTTGGCCGGGCGTGTTGGTCCCACTTCGGAGGTTCCGCCGATGTCCCGTGTCTCGCTCAGGGTAGTTCCCGCGGCAACGCTCGCCGCGCTCGCCTTCGCCGCCTGTACCGACGCGCCGGTGCAACCCGACGCCGCCGGCCCGGCACCCAACGTCGCCCGTGCAGCCCAGGCCCCGGAGCGCGTGGCGCCCGGCGAGGTGATCCTGCAGCTGAAGGCGGGGGCGACGCTCGACGACGTGCTCCGGCCGCACGGCGCGTCGAAGAAGGCGGACGGCTACAAGGGCGCCTTCGTCGTGGCGCGTACAGCGGTCGGCAACGAGCGGGCGCTGGCAGCGCTCCTCGCGCGCGACGCGCGCGTCGAGTTCGCGGAGCCGAACTACATCCGCACGGTGGACGCGATCGACAGCCGGCTCTGGGCGTTCTACAACCCGGGCGGCATGAACATGTCGTTCTACAACGACCCGGACGGGCGCACGGGCCCGATCCCGTCGTCGTACGCCTCGCTCCTCGACGCCGACGAGGACGCGATCGAGGGGATCGCGTCGGGCGGCAGTGCCGTCGTCGTCGGTTCGATCGACACGGGCGTCGACTACGGCCACCCGGAGTTCGCCGGCCGCCTGATCCGCGGCTGCGACTGGTACAGCCAGTCGGCCAGCGGCAACAGCAGCGGCACCTGCTCGGATTGGACGTCCGACGACACGCCCGAGGAGGGACACGGCACCCACACTACCGGTACCATGGCCGGCGCCTCGGTCGGCGTCGCGGGCGTGACGGGCGCGGCGAGCAACGTGAAGGTGTTCGTCCAGCGCGTCTGCGGCGAAGTGGGGTGCTACACGTCGTCCATCGTCAACGCGATCCGTGCCGCTGCGGACCAGCCCGGCTTGGTCGCGATGAACCTCAGCCTCGGCGGCAACAGCGAGTCGACGGCGGAGAAGAACGCGATCAACTACGCGGTGAACACGAAGGGCGTGCTCGTCATCGCGTCGGCCGGCAACAGCGGCAGCGGCAAGGTCGGCTGCCCGGCCTGCGACCCGAACGCCATCTCGGTCGCCGCCACGACGTGGAAGGACGAGCTCGCGTCGTACTCCCAGAAGGGATCGGGGCTCGACATCTCCGCCCCGGGCGGACTGTGCTACTCGAACACGACCGAAGAGGGGTGCATCTTCAGCGCGGTGGTGGCCGGCTACACCGAGGGCCGGAGCTATACCGGCCCCCTTGCCGGCGGCAACTACGCGTACATGAACGGCACCTCGATGGCCGCCCCGCAGGTCACCGGCGCCGCCGCGGCGGTCGCCTCCAAGCTCGGCCTGCGCGGCACGGCGCTCCGCAGCCGCCTGCTGAGCACGGCCGACGACAAGGGCGCCGCCGGCTACGACACGAAGTTCGGCAACGGCCGCCTGAACGTGTACCGGGCGGTCAAGGGCACGTCGCTGGGCGCGGGTCTGTAACGCGCGAAGTACCCGCCGGGACCGGCCCGCCCTCCCCCGGTCCCGGCACGCGCGCTGCGCAGTAACTTTCTCACGCGGCGGACTCTCTCCGAGTCCGCCGCGTCGCGCATGCCCCGCTCCCGCATGACCCCTCCGCTCACCACCACCCAGACCCACCGCCGCCCGGGCGGGTTCGTCAACCCCTGGCCCGGCGTCGAGCTGCACGGCCTCGGTGGGCTCCTGCGCTGGACCGTCGTCGAGCGCCTCACCGCCCCGCGCCGACCCGATCCCCCGCCGGCGAGCTTCGCCCGCGCCACGCCCAGCTTCCACGCGCCGCGCGCGCCGCGCGGCACGCTCACGGCGACCTGGGTCGGGCACTCGACCTTCCTCCTCCAGGTCGGCGGGCTCAACGTCCTCACCGACCCGGTGTGGAGCGAGCGCGCGTCGCCCGTCCCCTTCGTCGGCCCGCGCCGCCGGACGGCGCCCGGCATCGACTTCGACGCCCTGCCGCCGATCGACCTCGTCCTGCAGTCGCACGACCACTACGACCACCTGGACGCCGCCACCGTCCGCCGACTGAGCCGGCGCCACCCGGGCGCGCACTGGCTCGCCCCACTCGGCGTCGGCGACTGGCTGCGCCGACGCGGGGCCGCGGTGGTGGACGAGTGCGACTGGTGGGACGCCGTCGCCGTCGAGCCGCTCGGGGGGGGCCCCCCCACCGGGACGCTACCGCCGCCGCCCGCGGGCACCGCACCCGATCCCCGCACCGCGAAGCGGTCCGCCGCCGCGCTGCGTGTCACCTGCGTCCCCGCCCAGCACTTCTCCGGCCGCAGTGCCCTCGGACGCAACGCCACCCTCTGGTGCGGGTGGACCGTGAGCACCGGCGACGGCGGCATCTTCTTCGCCGGCGACACCGGCCGCCATCCCGAGTTCGCCCGCATCGCCAGCAGCTGCGGGCCCTTCGACCTGGCCCTGCTCCCTATCGGCGCCTACGAGCCGCGCTGGTTCATGGGCGGCGTGCACTGCAATCCGGAGGACGCCGTCTCCGCCTACCAGGACCTGGTGCGCGACGGCAACGGCGGCCGCCCCTGCCTGTTCGCGGGCGGCCACTGGGGCACCTTCAAGCTCACCGACGAGCCGATGGACGAGCCGCCCGCGCGCACCCGCCAGGCCTGGCAGGCCGCGGGCATTCCGGACGAGCTGCTCTGGATCCCCAGCCACGGCGAGACGCGCACCGTGGCCGAGCGCTCCCCCGCGCACCGCTGAGGGCCGGCGCCGTGCGGCGGCCCGCACCGCGGCGCACCGGAACGGTGACGGTGCGGCAGCGATCGGGGCGTATGATGACAGCGGGGGCCCCGCATGGGGCCCCCCGCTTCACGACGTCATCCTGCCATCACCCGCCGGCGGCGAGGCGGCGCCTCGCCGCCCGATCGGGCAGCCTACGCCCCACCCGTCGTCACCGTGACCGGCGAGACCATCACGTGCAGGTTGTGGTTCACCCGCAGCCCGGCGATGCCGTCCGTCGGGACGGCGCTCTTCGCCACCGACGTCACCGTCTTGTCGTTGATCATGAAGCGCACGGAGTCCGCCCCGACCTGCGCGGTGAGCTTGTACGTCGCCTTGCCGGACCCGTCCGCCTTCGGCACGTCGGCGCCGCCCGTCCACCCCTTCACGTCGCGCGTGTCCGAGCCGTCGCGCACGCGCACCAGGTACTCGCCGGTGCCGCGCACCACGAAGTAGGTGTAGCGCTGCGTCGGCTGGTCGAGGTTCTGCCCGCCGATGAACAGCCCGTACGCCTCCGGATGCTGCGGCGCTTCGAGCTGGTCGATCGTCGTCGACACCGTGTAGGCGCCGCGCGCCGAGTCCTTGGCGGCGTAGATGATGTGCGCCGGCCCGGTGGTCACCTCCCACCGCCCGCCGCTCGCCGTGTACTTGGCGTCGGCGATGTTCTGGCCGGCGCGGTCGGTGCGGCCGGTGTAGCCTGCCGGTACGCCGTTCCCGCCCGTGGACTGGTCGGGGTCGGCGGAGGCGGACGCCGCCGGAGCGGTGGCGACGCTGTCCGCCGCCGCGCTGTCCGCGTTCGTCTCGTCCGTCTTGGGGGCGCAAGCCGCCAGCATGCCCGCGCCCACGAGGGTGCACAGAATCCGCACGGTTCCTCTCTGGTTGGTTTGGCCGCAATATAGCGGCGCGCATTTCGCACTCGCGAGCGGCAGCCCCTCGCCACGCGCCGCCACGGCCGAGCCACCACCGGATGACCGCCCTCCGCCCGCTGCCGATGTCCGCTCTCGCGCTGGCGCTCGCCGCCCTGGCGACCGCCGGCGCGCGCGATGCGCGCGCCCAGAGTCCGCGGCCGTCGGCCTCCGCGCTCGCCACCGCCCGGGTGGTCGCGCTTCCGCCCGCGGCGGTCGCGACCGCCGCACGCACCACGGGCCTCGCCCCCGCCGCCCCCGGCTCGGCCTCGGTGGAGCTGACCTTCACGCTCGCCGTGGAGCGGGCACGCGCCTACGAGGTGACGGTGCGACCGATCGCGCGCGGCGCCCTGCGGCTCCTCGCGGGCGTGGGCGGCGGGCCGCTTCGAGAGGTGGACGCCACCGCCCCGGTGGCGGCCGGCGGCGGTGCGGCCACCACCGGCACGGAGCGTCTGGCGCTGCGCGTGCGGCTCGAGGGCCCCGCCCCGGAGCTGCTCGCCGCTCTCCCCGCGAAGCTCGCCGTGGACGTGGTCACGCGCGCGGCGGACGCGGAGCGCGTCCACCACCTGACCGCCGAGCTCAGGGCGCCGCCGGCCCTCGCGGCGCCCGTGCCAGCGGTGCGGCGGACGGTGGGGGCGCGGACGGTGGGGACGCGGGCTGCGGCGCCGCCGGCGACACCCCGTCCGGCGCGCGGCGCGGCGCGAGCAGGACGCGCACGCCGCTGACGGTCGATCCCTCCGCGCTCGGCGCGAGCGTGAAGCGCACCGGCTCCGCCACGGCGTCGAGCCGCTCGAGCGTGGAGCGCTCGACCACGACCTCGTACTCGCCGGGGCGGACGGCGATCGCCGAGAACTCGCCGTCGACGAACGCGGTGAGCGACCGCCGCTCCCCGGTGCGGCGGTTCACGAGCACCAGGCGCGCGCCGCCGAGCGGGCGCGCGCCGTCCGCCGTCTCCATGACCGCCACCCCCTCCACGACGCCGCCAGGCACGATCGGGACGTCGAGCGCGGCGTAGCGGTTGGGCCCCGGCTCGACGGTGACCGCAGCCGCCGGCACCCAGAGCGGCGACGCGAGCGTCATCGAGTCCACGGTCACCGGCAGCGGCTGGAAGGGCGCGACGTCCCAGAGCGAGAACCAGCCCCCCTCTCCGCTCACCGCCGCGCTCGGGCCGACGCGGACGGTCACGCCGGACAGCGCCTCGTCCCCGGCGCCGAAGCGCCCGTCGGCGTCGGCGTCGAGAAAGACGCGCCCGCTGAGCCCCGCGCGCTGCACGGACGGCCCGGGGACGAGGGCCACGGCGCGCCGCTGCCCGTTCCACAGCGCGGAGCCCTGCATCACCTGGGCGCCGGCCGGCGGCGCGCCCGGCGCCGCCGTGACGGTGGTGTAGGCGCGCAGCGTGTGCAGGTCGCGCGAGAGCGTGGCGGTCCACACCGCGCCGGCGCCGCCGCGCGTCCACCCGGCGCCCACGTCGAGCCGCATGGCGTACGGGAGCGGGCGCGCCAGGAAGGCGGTCGCCTGCGACATGCCCGCCGCCCCCACCTCCACGGTGCCGCGCAGCAGCGCCGGCCCGAGCACGCGCCCGAGCCGCGCGTTCGGGAGCACGAAGGCGCTCACCCCCGCGAAGCCGCTCGTCACCGCCGCGTCGTCGCGCGGCGCGTCCCGTTGCACGCGCACGTGCGGCTGCAGCCGCACGTCGGCGCGCTGGTAGCTGGTCGCGAGTCGCGCGCGCGCGAGCGTACCGGTCGCGCCGCGCACGTGGTCGGCGGACGCCTCCACCATGAAGCGCTCGACGTGCGGGAGCGGGCGCACGGAGAGCGAGAGCGCACCGACCGAGCGCACCGCGCTGGGGGCGAGCGCCGGCGCCGCGTCGGCGGCGTAGCGCGTGTAGTCGGCGAGCAGCCGCGCGTCGGCCGACGGCTGGTAGCTCACGGCCGCGCGCGCCAGCGTCGCGCTCACGGCCTCGGCGTGCACGCCGAGCGCCCCCGTCGGCAGTCCGGCGAGGGCGAGGTAGGGGAGCACGCGCCCGCCGCGCAGGCTGTCGCGCACCCACTCGCTGCCGCCGCGCGCGGTCCAGCGGCTCGAGATCCCGTACCGCAGGTCGGCGTTGGCGGTCGCGTCGCACGCCGTGCGGCCGCGGCAGGCGCCGGCGGACAGCCCGTACTCGGCGCGCCCGGCGCCGAGCAGGTCGCCGAGCACGAAGTAGTTGCGGTTGAACTGCCGCACCTCGCCGAACGGGCCGTAGGCCACGAGATCGACGGCGTTGTCGCCGTACTGCACGGGCAGGGCGAGGTCGAAGCGCCCGAGCGCCCCCGCGCTGTCGAACGCGACGAGCTGCCCCTGCCGGTACGCCTCGATCTCCCACCCGGGCGCGAGGCGCCCGTCGAGGCCCGCGATGCCGAAGTAGGAGGGGCGAACGTAGGGCGCGTTGGTGAGCGCGACGCCGCGCGCGCGGCGCGGGCGCGAGCCGGTGCCGAGTGCGTCGCCGAGCCGGAGCTGCTTGAGCCAGCGGCCGGTGCGCCAGACGCCGTTCCAGCTCACCTCGGAGACGGGCGCGGCGACGCCGCCGGAGCGCGAGGCCTCGAGCGAGCCGCCGAGCACGTCGGCGCCGAGGGCGAGCGAGTGCGCGACCCGGCCCCCGCCCATGAACGGCGCGCTGAGCGCGTAGTCGACGACGAGACCGTCGACGTACGGGCGGTCGAGCGGGAGCGGCTGCTCCGCGTCCGCCGGCCCCGCGAGCGCGTGCAGCGCCAGGCGGGCCTCCTCGCGCGCGACACGCCGCGACACGGGGAGCAGCCCTCCGTCGACGACGACGGCGGTGAGGTCCTCCCAGCTCACCACGGTCTGGACGTCGAGGAGCGCGTCGAGGAGCGCGCTGCTCGCGTACGCCTCGCCGTCACGCGCGACGAGCGCGCCGGCGGCGGGCGTCAGTCGCCGGCGCCCGGCGGTGGCGACGCCTCGCTCGGCGTCCACCAGGACCGGGATCGCGCCGGGCTGCAGCGTGGCCTCGATGCGCCCCGGCGCGGCGGCGTGGAAGCGCACCTCGGCCAGCTCGAGGAGCGTCGCCACGGGGAGGAGCAGCCGGTCGCCGTCGCGGAACGCGGGCACGGTGCGCGAGGCGAGCTGGCCGATGCGCAGCTCGACGAGCACCGGCTCGGCGAGCGAGTCCGCGCCGGCCGGCGATGGTTGGGTGGCGCCCGCCTGCGCGGCGGGCGCGATGTTGAAGCCGGGGGGGGGCCCCGCGTGCGCCGGCGCCGCCACCGCCGCCAGCAGCGCCGAGCCGGCGAGGAGGAGGCGCGCAACGCGCGGGATGCGCCCGAGCAGCGGAGCGCGCCCGAGCGCGCGGGCGCTCACGGCGCGCCCCGCTGCTCGGGGCGCGGCCACGCCGGCGGGCGAGCGCCCACGCCGCCTAACGCCCCGGCGGCACCGTCACCGTCACCGCCTCCCGCACCGCGGCACTCGTGAGCAGGGCGCCGCCCGTCACGTCCTCCCGGTCCGTCGCCACCCGGAGCTCCAGCGTGTAGCGCCCCGGCGCGAGGTCGTCCACGGCGAGGGCGTAGCGCGGCTCGAGCGCGTAGTACACGGCGGTCGGCACGTCGAACGCCTTCACCGTGCGCCCCGACGCGTCCGTCAGCGTGCCGTGCACCTGGCCGAGGTACGCCGCGTTCCCGGTGCGCTCCAGCCGCGCGCGCACCGCCAGCGAGTCGCCATCCAGCTCGGCGCGCACGCCGGAGAGCGCCACCCCCGTGCTCACCGCGCCCTTGCGGTAGAGCAGCGCGATGATCGTGCGCACCTCGAGGGTGAGCCCGACCTGGATCCC
>Ga0307410_10000865_pt1 | contig 12909 bp, 10 predicted proteins | sample 322Ometagenome_3_FD_203707 | JGI IMG/M metagenome (GOLD analysis project Ga0307410, IMG submission 203707) | Maize rhizosphere microbial communities from greenhouse at UC Davis, California, United States - 322HYB-O-3 | ecosystem: Host-associated > Plants > Roots > Rhizosphere > Soil | place...
TAGTCAAATTAATGGCTAAATACTATTGTTTTCTACATAAATAGTCTTAAAAAAGAGGTGCCAAAGCTCCCTGAGCGTTTATCTGTAAAACGTAAGCCCTGCTTATTTGCCTTCAGCTTGATCACATAAGGCCTTCTATAGTATTTAAAATGAAGTAAGTCAAAAAAGCTTGTGTTGGACTGAGCGGTATATCTAATAAAGAGGGGGGGGCTTAATAAGCCTCCCCCTCTTTATTACTAAATTTGTATAAATATGGCTAGGAATGTATCAATGCTCACTTTTTTTACGTGCATGACATACTATTACATCAATAGGAAAAAGGTAATTTTGTTGCTCATCTTGTTGCAAATGTTCAAGTACCGTATTAACATATTTTTGAAATAATTGCCCCCTTAAGAACTCAGGAACAGCCTTCACAAGAGGCCTACTCATCGCTATCGGTCTCAGAAACTTTTCTACATCAAGCTTATCTTTAAATATGTGTACATGATTTTTTGGTTCATATGATATAATCTCAAATCCTGCATCATGAAATGCTGCTTTTAATTCCTCATCTGTGGGGTTCGAGCGCCCAATAAGCTCTGCAAAATTATTTTCCTTAATCCACGAAAGCAAGCTCGGTAATCCCGGTATCATAGAAAGAGCAGCCTTCAGATCAACAGGATCCGGTAGAGATTGTGTAGCCGCCGTACACAGCAATTCACCTGTAGGCTTTAGAGCCGCATGGATTCGAGATAGTGCCTGCTTGTGATCCTTTATCCAATGAAAACAAAAAAATACGGTTGCTAAGTCATAATATTTTTGCGTAGTAAAATCTTCTACAAAGCTGCGCTTAAAAGATAATTCGTTTGCGGTGTATGTTTTGCGTGCGTATGCAATCATGTTTTTACTCGCATCACATCCATGCACTGATTGCGCGCCCAAGTCTAACATTTTTTTTGAAATATTTCCTGTCCCACATCCAACATCAAGTATATCTTTATGCACAATAGAGATACCCGATTCTTCAAGAAACCGCAATGCTGCTATTTCTGCTAAACTATTTCCCTGGGCATATTCTATCGCATTCCACTCTCGGGGCGTTCGATTAACCTTTATCACTTCCATACTATACACAACTGGATATATCAGAACACCAATATATAAAAATTTTGTCATAAAGATTCCTTTTTTTATATTATATCGTAATTACTGTATAATTTTTTTGCGCATGACACTTCTTCATAGTAGTTGGCATACTATAGCAAGCATCTCTTCTTTTAGACAAGTCTTTTCAAAACCCTATTTTCAAAATTTTTCATCTTACTCAATCTAAAATAATTCTGCATTGCAAGCAGCAACCAGAATAGCAATAATATGTAAGAGTAGTAGGTAACATCTGTCCAATTAAAACCAACACGCATCGTCACAATAAGCGGAACAATTGCATAAAAATAGTCGCTAGTTTTTAAAAACTCTTAATCTATCTCTCTTGTTACGTACGTAATATCAAAATGTTGAGGCGACCTATTAAAAGACATGCCAACAAGGATAATACGCTTACTATACATCACAAATCTTTCATAATATCGACGTTCTTCAATCTGCGAAAGTGCTTCTTGAGGATTTGTGTTGAATTTAACCTCAATAATATAATACACATGTAACAGATCAAGAACTAAATCAATTCTGCCATGACTTGTTGAATATTCTGCATGATATGTAATGTTTGCTCCCACTAAGATCATAATAAAGAGTGCATGATAAAATTTCTCTTGTGAAATATGTAATTGATAAGGTATATGGGCAAAAAGTTGTTGCAATAGAGTAATAAACTGCTCAATATTATTGTTAATAATAGAACTTCGTAGCTGAGATAGTATTTTTCCTGCCACATGAGGATCTATATGTGTTGCTATGTGTAAAAGATATTTTTGAAATGAGACTCGAACTTCTCGATTGGGATACGCTAAAGTAAATAACTCTGAATCACTATCATAATCACTAATAGTTACATATCCTGCTTGAAACATTAAAGATAAAAGGGGAATGGTATCAATATCAAAAATACCTAAAAAATCTTGTGTTGCATACATGTGGTCCTGATCGAAAGTCTCATATTCTTTTTTGAGGACCTCAACCAAAAACGTGGGCGTTCCTGACTGGAACCAGAAATTTTCAAATTTTTTAATAGCAAGGGCATTCATAATAGAAAAAGGATTGTATACTTGTGGCACTTTATACCCAAAAGAATATCCATTGTACCACGCTTTAATATTCTGACGAAGCACATCATATAAAATATTATCTTTTTCTGCCCATGCATTAATATACTCAGAAAAGTAATAATCTACTTCTTGATCTGTATATCCACATATGGTTGCATACTCATCACGTAACGTGAGCATTTGTAGATTATTTATACCGGAAAACAGACCTGCTTTTGTAAATGAACTAACCCCAGTAATGAATACAAATTGTATATATTCATCCAAAGACTTAATCATAGTAAAAAAGCGCTGAATTGAGGTTCGTATTTCTTCTGCACGTTGTCTATCATGCAATATATGTAATAGAGGATTATCATATTCATCCACTAAAATAGCAACTCTTCCATATTGTTTAAATAGTTTACGAACAACGCTATCAAAGAGCACGCTAATAGGGCCTGTCATGCTAATATCAGTAATTTCGTATTGAGATGCTACAGTAAGTAATCTATATTTAAGACTTTCTTCAAATACATCTAAATTTTTTGTATCCAGCTGAGAAAAATCAAAAGTAATAACACTATGCTCATGCCATACATAATCACTACTATCAATCCATAATCCATTAAAAAGAGCTCTTTTTCCTGTTAAAATCTCTTTCATAGTAGAGATGAGCAAAGATTTACCAAAACGGCGTGGTCGGGAGAGAAAATAACGACGTCCCCCAGTAATCAAATGGTAAATATATTCTGTTTTATCAACATAGAGATAATTATTTTCCCGTAGTTGTGAAAATGTACTAATATCGACTGGTAATTTTTGCATGAATTTATCCTTAAAGAGACTACTCTTTATCAATCATAGATATTTTATGAATAAGGGGCAAGTGGCGTTACGTGACCTCTTTCCAATTCTGACCAATACTCGTCATCACAACGAGCGGAACATTCCATGAGACAACGGATTCAAGCGTTGATTGTACAAGAGATTCAACTTCCGTAACCTGATGTAACGGTGCTGAAATGAGGAGTTCATCATGAATCTGTAATAGTATATGTGCATCAGGAAACTGATTTTGTAATGCCGTATTAACAGCAAGCATTCCTAATTTGACAATTTCGGCAGCCGTTCCTTGTGCAACAGTATTAATTGCAACTCTACACGCTTCTTCATAGAGGGTACGATTTTTTTCATAAATAGCAGAAATATAACGACGCCGTCCCCAGATTGTTTCAACATATCCCATATCTTTAGTTGATTGAATAATAGACTCCATCCATGTAGAGACCTGTGGATATTGCGCAAAATACCGATTAATATATTTTTTTGCCTCAGTAAATGATATCCCTAAATCCTTTGATAGGCCATATGGGGTTAAGCCATAGAGAATACTAAAATTGATTCGCTTGCCAAGTTGCCGTTGCTCATGAGTGACATCAGTTAATGCAACATCAAAGAGCCGCGCTGCAGTCTCTGTATGAATATCATTTTCATTCACAAATGCATGTATAAGATTTTCATCTTGGGACAGATATGCTAATACTCGCAACTCAATTTGGGAGTAATCTGCAGAGATAAATACTTTTCCTTCTTCAGCCTGAAATGCTGCACGCACTTGAATTCCATATCCTGTTGCATCTGCAGGGATATTCTGTAGATTGGGATGCGAACTTGCAAGCCTTCCTGTAGCAACTGCAGTCTGACTAAATGTTGTATGTATGTTATGTGTATATGGATTAACATAGTGCGGTAATGAATCTATATAGGTACTTTTCAATTTAGCAAGTTCACGATGCTTGATAATAAGACCAGGCACAGGGTGTAGCGTTGCCAACACCTTAAGTACCTCATAATCAGTTGAAAATTTGCCTGTCTTACTCTTTTTTTGTGGAGGTAGCTGTAATGTATAAAAAAGAAGATTTTCTACTTGGCTTGGCGAATTTAAGTTAATTTTCTCTTTACCGGCAATTTCTGCAATCTCTTTTTCGATAACAATAATTTCTTGAGTAACAATACCATCTAATTTTTGTAATAGCTCGCAATTAAGAGACACCCCTCGTTTTTCCATTCCATATAAAACATAGAGTAAGGGAAGCTCAATAGTATAATAGAGGTGAGCAAGACGTGGTTTTTCTGTAAGTTCTTGTTGCAGCCGGGCAACCAGACGAAAGGTCTGATATGAATCAGCACAGGAATACAGGGTAGCCATTGCATGAGGAACATAAGCAAAATTCTTATAATTATGTCCCTTTACAACATCTTCATACGTAATCATATGTTCTTTAAAAAAGTAATATGATACATTCTTGAGGCCTGCACTCTGCTTTTCTGGTAATACTAGCTGTGATGCAAGTAAGGTATCAAACGCTACCCCTACTGTCTCTATACCATACCGTGACATAACCAACTGATCATATTTAGCATTATGAAAATATTTTTTATAGTAAGCATCTTCTAGCAATGGTTTAAAGGCCTGTACTATTTCATCAAGTGGTAACTGTTTTTCTTTTGTTATATGTCCACAGGGAATATAGTAGGCACGCTCTTCATCAGCACATACTGAAATACCAACTAGATCGACAGAAAGTGGCTGCAGACCGGTAGTTTCTGTATCAAAAGCAAAAGCACCTTGCGCACGTAGATATGCGCATAACTCTTGTAATTGTTGTGATGTGGTAACAGTTATAAAGTTTCGTTGTTTCCAATACTCAAATACTTCTTGAATTGTCTGCATACGCTCTTGCTTTGTTTGGCCAGCTTGTTTGAGTAACGAAGAAAAATTAAGCTCTTCAAACAATGGTCGCGCATCATTCCATTGCTCTGCATTAAAATGCATTTCATTTTCTTGTATATGTGTTGGATAGTATTGTAATAAAAAGAGCGAATAACTTAAAAAAGCGTCATCTTTATACGTGGAAAGAGCTGCTTGCACACCAGCTTTTTTTATCTCATAGATTCTATTATACATATCTTCTAATGAATCAAATTGATTCACAAGATCAGTAGCCGTTTTTTTTCCTATTCCCTTAACTCCAGGGATATTATCGGAAGCATCTCCAACAAGTGCAAAATAAAAAGGAATCTGTTTGACATGAAACCCCATTTTTTCGTGTACTGTATCACGATCAGAGAGTTGATCTTTGAATGCATCAAGTAAATAGATGCGATCGCCCAAGGTTAAGGCTTGGCCCATATCTTTATCCAGAGTTACAAATACCACTGCATTATCAGCATGTTCCATCCATTCTTTGGCCAAAGAAAACATAAGGTCATCGGCTTCATAGCCCGGTTTTTCATATTGCCGCATACCGATAAGTTCTGCAAAACGTATTATATATTTTTTTTGTTCAAAAAGGTCACTCGGTGGCGCTTGACGCGTCGCTTTATAATCGGCAAAGACCTCATGCCGTGTCGTTTTACCTTTGCTGTCCCAGACCAACACAATATATTCTGGCTTATAGGTATCAAGCAGTTTTTTGATCATTCGACAAAAACTAAAGACTGCTTGAACAGGAATGCCTTCTAAGGTATGCAGCGGCTTTAAGCCATAATATGCTCGATATAAAAATGAAGAACCATCAATTAAGAATAACGTTTTATGCGTGTCCCATTTCACGAAGTAGATCCTTCTGACATAGTATCATGCTGTACAAGAAATATTTTTTTTCCACAACCTTTGTTGGGCTCAGTAAATGGTGTAATGGTAATCTTATAGATCCGATCATTTTGATGATATATCATTACTTGTTTAGTATGTAATAATGCAGATTGTCCAAATACAGAATAACAGCGCTCTTCATTTTCCGGATTTAAGAGAAATAGATCTATTACATTACCACCTTTTTTTAGCTTTTTCCCATAATCAATTGCGTTTCCATAATAGGCTTTGATGGGAAATGTCCCTTTTTTGGTGTTGCCTTTAAACGTGACCAGATATTGTCCGCTATCTGCCACCTCATCCATGGCACACATATGGAGAGATAGTATAGATAAAATGACGACAATAAAACACTGTTGCATCCATACACCTTATTGTTACAACCCAACCTCTACTACATGACAAGTATATGATGCAAAAGTAACAAAAAATCATAATAATGTAAGCTTTTTACCTAAAAAATATTCTTTGGCTGCTTTTACTTTACAAAAAAGAGGACATAGTTTAGCTTAATAATACCTAGTTCTAACATTTTTTATGCTCAGGGTACCTAAAATGAATTATACTCCAACTACAGAAAATGAAACGCGTCGCTCTTCTCAAAACACTGGTTCTGTCCTGAGCGTAACAGGGACCATTATTGATGTTCAGTTCCCTCATGAAGCCACTCCTGATATCCTTAATGAATTGCATATTATGTTTCCTGCCAACAGCAGCAACCAACCTGTACATGCGAGTGTAGAAGTTGCTCAGCAATTGGGTGATGGCGTGGTACGTTGTATCGCAATAGAAAACGTCTTTAATATCACCCGAGGGCTTGATGTAGTTGATACAGGAGCTCCTATCTCTGTTCCTGTTGGTCCAGAGGTACTTGGCCGTGTGTTTAATGTGCTCGGCAATCCTATTGACGGAAAAGATGCTGTCGTTACTGAACAAAAATGGTCCATTTTTAGAGATGCACCAGAATTCATTGATCTACAGGTGAAAAATGAGGTTCAAGAGACTGGAATAAAAGTCATTGATCTGATGTGTCCATACATGAAAGGATCAAAAATTGGTCTTTTTGGTGGTGCCGGCGTAGGAAAAACCGTTCTTATTCAAGAATTAATTAGAAATATTGCAACAGAACATGGCGGCGTATCAGTGTTTACAGGCATCGGAGAGCGCACTCGCGAAGGCAATGAATTATGGCTAGAGATGCAGCATACGGGCGTTATTGATAAAACCGCACTTGTATTTGGCCAGATGGGAGAGATGCCCGGAGCACGATTACGAGTTGGCCTCACAGGGCTTACTATGGCCGAGTATTTCAGGGATGTTGAAAAAAAAGATGTATTACTTTTTATTGATAATATCTTTCGATTTGTACAAGCTGGTTCCGAAGTATCTGCCCTTTTAGGAAGAATGCCTTCTGCGGTAGGATATCAGCCAACCCTAGCAACTGAAATGGGTGCATTCCAAGAACGCATTACAAGCACCATTAATGGATCGATTACATCTATTCAAGCAGTCTATGTACCTGCTGATGATATTACCGACCCCGCACCAGCAACTACATTTTTACATCTAGATGCAAATACCGTTCTTTCTCGCAAGCTCGTAGAACTTGGACTATACCCAGCAATTGATCCACTAGGATCAAGCTCTAAGGGGCTACAAGAATCTATTATTGGCGAACGTCATTATAGAGTTGCTCATGCTATACAAAAAATATTACAACGATATAAAGAGCTCCAAGATGTTATTGCTATTTTAGGATTAGAAGAGCTTGCAGAAGAAGATAAGACTATTGTACGCCGTGCAAAACGTGTACAGAAATTTTTAACACAGCCACTGTTCACCGCAGAATTTGCAACGGGCATTCCCGGACGCTATGTTCCTCGTGAAAAAGCCATTGAAGATTTTGCACACATTCTTGAAGGAACGTATGACAATCTACCAGAAGAAGCATTTTATATGGTAGGTACGTTAGAAGAAGTAATTCAAAAAGCAGAAAAGCTACAGGGCATAAAAGGATAAGCATGAATCTGCTAATTATTAGCCCTGAAGGTAAAAAAACATATACTGTTGCATGGGTGAAAGCGGAGACTCCACAAGGGGCCCTTACTATTCACCCCGAACATGCACCACTGATCGTCACTCTTAGAGAAAACTCTGAACTCGTATTTCAATTGACAACAGAAGAAGAGCATTCTCTGTTAGTGCATCGTTCAGGTTTTTTAGAAGTTGATAGAAAGCATGTTATTGTGCTGCTTAATCAAGCAATTGAATAAACTTCCTATTCTGTTCTGAGCCATGACCACAATTCATCGGCCTTTTTACCGAACCAACCAGCCTCATCATAAGCCTGATATAATCTTACTCCATACAATAGCGTAATAAGACATATATTAACAGGAATTGATGTGCCTGCTTTTATTAGACCGGTTAAAGGACTTTTGCTAATCATGCTGAAGCGAGACACTCCAGCTAAACCTATTCCTATCGGCATTAAAACTGAAGCATGTGGACTCACTCTTGCGAGGTCTTGTGATAACTTCCTGGCAGCTGTCGGAGGCATGTCCCAATAAGCGTTTACTCGATTAGACAATGATGACTGTTTATGCACATTTGATGCTAAACTAGCCATAATCATAGCATCCGCACCTAATGTGAGTAGCCAATTTGTTAATGAATATGCATGAGTAGTACTCAATAATGCAATAAACACTAGAATTACACTTTTTTTACGTACGTGTACCATGATGATTTCCCTTTAATGATAATTACTCTTGAAGAACTGATAATAAGACTGATATTTCAGTTCTCTATTGATCACTGATTGCAATATAACGTATTTTTACCATTTTTCATGTCTTTATTATAGCATCAAATACATGATTTTATAATGTTATTATTTTTACCGAGTGATAGTTCATCCATTTAAAATAAAGAGAACATCTTCTTTCGTTTAAAGACATTTTAGCCTCTAAAAAAAGAAGATGCTCTTTAATCTAATTGCGAACAAGCTCTATTGATCTATTCTTCTGGCATGTATTGTACTTTTCCTGTGGTTACCCTGCGAGAACATGTCAGCATGCATCATTAATAAAATTCTATTGCTTTTTTAACAATGATCGCGCCTTATCTGCGACTCTACCAAAAGAACCTGGATTTTCAGTAGCTTCATATAATCTCAATCCATACAATCCACCAATACAGCATACATTCATAGGAATTGATGTTACTGTTCTCATAAAACCATTTTTGCTTATCATACGCAGACGAGACACCGCAGCAACACCTATTCCTATAGGCATTAAAACTGAGGAATGGACATGAGCTTTTTCCATATCATTTGATACGATATAAGCCATTTTGGGAGGCACGTTGTAGTAAGGCTTAATCTTCTTAACAAGTGATGATTTTTTATGTTTATCGGAAACTAAACTCGCTATAATCATTGTATCTGCCATGAGTGAGAAAAGCCAATTGGTAACGGCATAAGAAGAAGTTGTACTCAGAGATGCTGCAAGCAAAAGAGAAAAATATTTTTTATCCATTTTATTATCCTGTTATTATCCTACAAAATAAATGTATTTTAAATTCTTATTGACAATAATCTCAAATATTTATATAAATGTCAACCCCTTTTTCTTTACAAAAAAATATTAAATTATTACGGTAAATAAAAAGGGTTTTATATGAAAAAAATTATAGGTCATATCCTGTCAGGATCCCTCACAGAGGGGTTAACGATACGGATTCATCCAGATGTATCATTAGAAGAGATAAAAACGGGTAAATTTGTTGCAATAAAAGGCACTCATCATACCTTTTTTTCACTCATTACCGATCTCACATTGCAAGTCACCCACCCCGATATTCTTCTTTTCCCTCCAACCCCGCAAGAGACTATACTCTCATCATTATTAAAACAACGCGATATCTATGCAACAGCAGTTGTTAAACCCATGTTAATGTTAACATCAGACAATAAACCATCCCCGGTAAAGACTATCCCTTTTCATTTTGCAACAGTGCATGAGGCGGATAAAAAAGATGTTAACTTTATTTTTGGCGACGAAGAACACCCGTCAAAAAAATACTTTAATCTGGGGTGCCCACTCGATATGAATACCCCAGTCTGTATTGATCTTGAAAAATTAACTGAACGCAGCAATGGCATTTTTGGTAAAACAGGGACGGGAAAAACATTTTTAACACGATTAGTCTTAGCTGGCCTTATCAAAAATAACAAAGCCGTAAATCTTATCTTTGATATGCATAGTGAATATGGCCTACAGGCCCGCAAAGAATCTGATACCCAATCATTTGTAAAAGGCCTCAAAACACTTTTTCCAGATCGTGTTGCTATATTTTCTCTTGATCCTGATTCGACACGTCGACGAGGCGGATCTCCTGATATTGACATTGTATTATCATATCAATCCATTCAGGTTGAAGACCTTTTATCCTTGCAAGATGAACTCAATTTACATTCTACGGCCGTCGAAGCCGCCTATCTTATTGCGACCAAATATAAAAAAGACTGGTTACAGGTATTGCTTAATCAAGGCGAAAATCTGAAAGAATTTGCACAATCACTGGGCGCACACCCAGAATCAATTGCCGCCCTCTACCGTAAGCTAAAACGTATTGAACGTCTACCATTTTTCAAACCACTTTATAACGCAGCGCACTATGAAGTCATTGATCAGATGATGGACTTCATTGATAAAGGTATTAACATTATTGTAGAATTTGGTAATTTTACATCTACTTTTGTATACCTCTTAATAGCAAACATTATCTCTCGACGTATACACAGTGAATATGTTGCAAAAACAGAAAAATTTCTCGGATCACAAAAAAAAGAAGATGAGCCACAAAAACTCTTAATCACTATTGAAGAAGCACACAAATTTTTAAATCCACAAGCAGCACGACAGACTATTTTTGGCGTTATTGCCCGCGAAATGCGTAAATACTATGTCTCTTTGCTCGTTGTTGATCAACGTCCGTCTGGTATTGATCAAGAGATTATTTCACAAATTGGTACAAAAATTGTTGCACAATTAAATGATGAAAAAGATATTCAAGCTGTGCTTACTGGAGTTAATGGAGCGAGTGCATTACGATCCATTTTAGCATCACTAGACACCAAAAAGCAGGCACTTCTGTTGGGACATGCTATTACAATGCCTGTTGTTGTACAGACCCGAGAATACGATGAAACATTTTACCGAGCAATGGGAAGTAACGTAACTCCTGAGCAGATTAATCAGTTTGTCGAGGAATTGTTTTGAACTAAAGACTCCGAGTAAAAACTGTTAATACATACGGAATTTCTTCTGTATAGTCTATATCATAAAATTCTCCCCACGATATTCCATCATAGCAATAACAAGATAAAAATTTATCTAAAATATCTTCTTTTTCATTAGTCACTTGTTATGCACAACTATTACTCATAATATTCTTCTATTCCCCTCGCTTGAAGCTGCCATCACAAAGCTGAAATATCTTTATCTCTGTTTAATACCCCTTTGTGAGTTTTTCCGCATTGTTATCTGTTTGATGCCACTATTTATTATATCGTCTGGCCTATCAAGTAATTCTTTATTTCAAATTTTTTATCTGTTCATCTCTTTTATTTGTCAGATCAGATACTAAGCAGTATACTTCTGCTGAATTTGCAAATCAGTCTTTTTTACTTTTTTTTGTTTAAGTTATAAAAAAGTTTTTACGATGATTTCAGGTTTTTTTCAACTTATTTAATTTCCTGATTCGACTTAAAAAAGGAATATATGAAGAGTCTTTTGATAGCATTTTCCATTAGCGCCTCTGCAATACAATGCATGGTCTATGAACAACAAGCGATGGACTGTAATCTCACAAAACTACCCCTTGAGTTAATTAATCTTGTTACTATACAGTATATGGGAAGTAGATCTTTATGGTCTACTGATCACAGATTTTTAGGAACCGATGATTTTCATTCTGTTATATTAAATAAGAATGAAACACACATTTTAACAACTTCAAATGATAAGACTGCACAAGTATGGGATATAAAAACTGGTAACCTCATACTACAGCTCCCACACAATGGTTGGGTGAGGTCGGCATGTTATAATAGAGATGAAACGCACATTTTAACTGCTTGCGATGATCGCCACGTACGCGTATGGGATGCTAAAACTGGCAACCCTATACTCAACCTCTCACACAATAAGTTGGTTAGGTCGGCATGTTATAATAGAGATGAAACGCACATTTTAACTGCTTGCGATGATCACCACGCACGGGTATGGGATGTTAAGACTGGCAAACCTATACTCAACATCTCACACAATAATTGGGTTAGGTCAGCATGTTATAATTATGATGAAACGCACATTTTAACCGCTTCAGATGACAAGACTGTACGAGTGTGGAATACTAAAACTGGCAAACCTATACTAAATCTCTTACACAATAATTGGGCTAGGTCGGCATGTTATAATAGAGATGAAACGCACATTTTAACTGCTTGCGATGATCGCCACGCACGAGTATGGGACGCTAAAACTGGCTCCGTCATACTAAAACTCTCACACTACGATTGGGTTATGTCAGCATGTTATAATAACGATGAAACACATATTTTAACCGCTTCATGTGATAACCAAGCCCGAGTATGGGATGCTAAAACTGGCAATCTCATAACAACTCTCTCTCATGATGGTTACGTTCGGGCAGCATGTTATAATAACGATGAAACAAAAATCATAACGTGTTCGGACAAATATGTGTCTATCTGGGAGCAATATTTCCCTTCTTTAATGCAAGCACAATTATGTTCACTATTATTCACCTGGTTGTGTGTAAAAAAATATCCAAAAGGCACGGACACTATAGACAAATATCTTTCTGAGATAGTAAAATCAACTTCATCAGAGCATTATTATAATGAGTCAATGCTCTATGCTGTCTGGCAATCATTTCCTGCCGGCATTCAAAAACAGCTATGGAAGAGAATAAAACAATATTTATAAGCTTAATAACTATAAACAACCAAGGAATACATACATGAAGAGT